>Ga0116177_10001362_pt1 | contig 18188 bp, 16 predicted proteins | sample AD_STIC10_MetaG_FD_89750 | JGI IMG/M metagenome (GOLD analysis project Ga0116177, IMG submission 89750) | Active sludge microbial communities of municipal wastewater-treating anaerobic digesters from USA - AD_STIC10_MetaG | ecosystem: Engineered > Bioreactor > Anaerobic > Digestate | place: USA... | reverse complement strand
TACTCAGCGGCATGGGGCACGTCGGAGATCCGCTTAAGAGCGCCGTCCTTGGCGTTACTGTCAAGATAGCCTTGGAGTTCTACCTGACGTCGATGCACGGGCTGAACGTAAAGGGCGCGGCTTTGAGCACCGTAGCGGGCTCTTTTGTGTCGGTGGTAATGAATCTGATACAGCTCGAAAGGCGCCTGGGCTTCAAGGTGGGCTATGCAAAGGCCTTCTGGAGGCCGATGCTCGCCTCCCTGGTGATGGGCGGGATAGTATACCTGACCCAGGGACGTGTGGAGGCCCTGATGGGAGCAGGCAAGGTCTCGGCCCTGGCAGGGGTGGGGATAGGCGCCTTCTGCTACCTGCTGGCCCTGATGCTGCTCGGAGGGCTCAATCCCGACGAGCTGGAGGCCATACCCCTGGTGGGCAGGAAAGCGGCCGCTCTTTCGAGGAGGCTGGGATCTATAGGAGGCAAGAGGAGATGCTAAACGAGCTCGCTTTGAAGCTGAACAAGACGGCAAAGGAACACGGCTGGTGGGAAGCGGAGAAGCCTTTCCCGGAGGTCGTGGCGCTGTGCCACTCCGAGCTTTCGGAAGCGCTAGAGGAGTACCGCGACGGAAAGGGATACGGCGAGGTCTACTTCAAGGACGGCAAACCGGAGGGCATTCCGATAGAGCTTGCCGACTGCATCATCAGGATACTCGATTTCTGCGGCATGCACGGCATAGACATAGATTCTGCGATCGATGCCAAGGCGAGGTACAACGAGACGAGGCCCTACAGGCACGGCGGAAGGAAGGCCTGACGGGGCGGGATAAGGCCGGATAGGGCATGGAAATGAGGACGGCCCCGGACCCTAAGCCCGGGGCCGTAATTCGTCCCCAAGACGGCTCACATGTGCCGGAAACCCTTCACGAGCATCATGGACATGGAGGCCAACGCGATGATTACGCCCGTCACCGCGGGGAAGTAGAACACGAGGTTCGGGTCGGCCTTGGCTATCATGCTGAAGATGGCAAGGCTTATGGGGGACATGAAAGATACCACGAAGTGCGTGAATGCGGTCATCTTCCCCCTCATGTCGTCGGGTGTGACAGACATGAGGAGAACACCTGCGTTTATGTTGATTATGACCATCATGATCCCCGCTATTACGCATATGGTATAGAACCATGAGAGGGTCGGCCTAAGGAGCCATGACGTTAGAGAGACTCCTACGCCTATGCCGGCGAGCACCATAAGGCGCGAGCGCCTCTTCGGGTTCTTAAGAGTCCCCATGAGTATGGAACCGGTGATGCTCCCTATGCTTAAGAACGTCATGACGAGCCCGAGCTCGGTGGCGCCGTAGCCCAGCTCCGTCTTTATTATGTACGGCACGGTGACGCTTCCCACCGGGGCCAGCGCGAAGTTCATAATCCCGAAGATCAGCAGAACGCCCAATATCGTAGGCATGCCGAACGTGAACCTGACCGCTTTCATCAGCGCGTTCCAATCGCTTTCGCCGCCGTCGGGCGATGCGTGGTGGTACGTTATGAAGACCTCCGAGACCCCAGAGCAGAAGAGCATTATCGCGTTGATGAGGAAGGCCGTGGCATAGCCGAAGGTTGTGACCAGCAGGCCGCCCAGCGCGGGGCCGAAGATGCCGACCATGCCCTGCATCGCCTGTATGACGCTCTGCGCCTTCTGCAGCCTGTCGATGCCTACGAGCGAGGGGACCATCGCGGTGGCGGCCGGCGTGAAGAGAGACGCGATTATGCCTATCAGTATGTTCGAAAGCACCATGTGCCATATCTGGAGCCTGCCGGTGAAGGCAAGTACCGTTATCGTGCCTATCACGGCGGACCTGCAGAAGTCCATGCCGTAGACTATGCGCCTCCTGTTCAGCTTGTCTGCGAGCACTCCCATGTACGGCCCCAGGACCAGCGAAGGGATCATCGCCGCCATCGTAAGAAGGCCGGTCGTCCCGGGGGATCCCGTTACGTTGTACAGCCACCAGATTATCGCCACCTGGTGTATGCTGTCGCCGACCATGGATGTGAACTGCCCAATGGACAGCAAAGCGAAATCCTTGTTGATGAAGGGGTTAATCATCAAGCGGACAACTCCTTGGGTCGATGCAAGTATGCATACCCGGATATTGATTGTACCTTTACTTATTTCTATTATATGTCCCGATAACCTCTAATCAGGAACAACCCGAATGTAAAAAACAGGATGAGGAACCCCGAAACCGCCGGGAAGTAGAACACCAACGACTTGTTTGTCGCCGCCAGCAGGCTGAACAGGGAAAGTCCCACCGGCGACATGAAGCCGGACACGGTGCCCATGAACGCGCTGAGCTTGCCGAGCATCTCGTCGGGGGCGACTTTTACGAACAACACGCCAGCGTTTATGTTGATTATCGACGCCGAGAACCCTACGACCGCCATCACGAAGTAAAGCCATAGGATGCGGGGCATGAGGAGCCACGAAACAAGGAACCCGCCCAACAGTGCGCCCCCGACGGTTATGGCTACGGAGCGCCTTTTCGGATTCCCCACGGCGCCCATGAGCATCGAGCCCAGGATGCCCCCCACGCTGATGGATGTCATGGTATAGCCCAGCTCCCGCGAGCCTTTGGCGAGCACGTCCTTGACGAGATAGGGGATCGTTATGCTGCCCATGTGCGAAATCGAGAAGTTCATCATTGAGAACACCAGCAATATCCCCATTATCGTCGGCATGGCGAAGGTGAATTTCATGGCCTCGAGCATCTGGGTGAAGTTCCCCTTGTCTGACTTCACCGGCACGGTCTTGTATTCGATGAACATCTCCGACAGGGCCGAAAGCGCAAAGGAGATCGCGTTAAGTAGGAAGGCCATGGAATAGCCTACGGTGGCCACGAGTGCCCCTCCTACGGCGGGGCCGATTATCCCGACCAGCCCCATTAGGGTGTTGAACGCGCCCTGCGCCTTCTGCATCCTGTCCATTCCCACAAGGCCCGGCATCATGGCCGTAACGGCCGGGTTGAAAAGAGAGGAGCATGCGCTCACCAGCACGGAAGAAACGACCATGTGCCAGACTTCCAGCCTCCCGGCGAAAGAAAGCGCCGCTATCGCAGCTATTATCGCACCTCTCAGGTAATCCATCCCGTAGACGATCTTCCTGCGGTCCCATTTGTCCGCTAGCACTCCCATATAAGGCGAGAGGACTATGGCGGGTATCATGGAGGCCAAGGACAGCATTCCCGTTACGGACGGGGAGCCTGTCACGTTGTAGACCCACCATACGAGGGCCACCCTGTGCACGTTATCGCCCACGGAGGATACGAACTGGCCGATCGCCAGCAGGGCGAAGTCCTTGTTGATAAGGGGGTTCTTCATATGAGGCCCAACCTCTCCTGTCGATGCGCCGACGCTCAGAAGCGATAGAAGGTCTTCTTCCTTCCGGAGAAGGCGGCGGCCCTCGAATAACCGGCGCTCCTGGCGAACTCGGATATGGTATCGAAGGCGAAAGCCACGTGCTCCGGATAATGCGCGTCGGACCCGAAACTGATCTCCGCCCCGGCCTTCCTCGCGGCCCTGAGCAGTTCTATGTCAGGGTAGATCTCGTTGCAGGGCTTCCTTAGGCCCGCCGACGAGACCTCGAGGCAGGTGCCCGAAGAGGCCGCCGCCTCGGCGAGCTCCCCGTACAACGCGCTCAGTTCGTCTCCGAAGCTTACCGGAGGTTTGATTCCGAAGACCTTGATGACGTCCGGATGCCCGAAGATCTCGAACATGCCGGTGCCGACCGCCCGTATCGCCGTCTTGAAGTACGTCCTCCAGGCATCCGCCGTGTCTATGCCCTTCCATAGCTCGGCGGACATGTCGAACACCCACGGGCCCAGCCAGTGCACCGAGCCGATCACGTAGTCGAAGTCGTGGGCGACGATGAAAGCCCTCAATTCGTTCTCACATTCAGGGATGTAGTCGGCCTCCACGGCCACCTTGGCGCCGGCTCCTCTGACGATGCCTATATAGGAGTCCGTATCCCAGCCTCTCGTCTTGACTCCCGAGGGCGTTTTGCGGTTGAGCAGGCGGGGGCCTTCTGCGAGATTGTGCAGGTGCTCCGAGATGCCGAAGTCACAAAGCCCAGCTCTTTGCGCCGCCTCCTTGTATAGGAGCACGTAATCCGGGGACATTTCGCCGTTTTCGATATGTGTGTGGTAATCGGCGAGCATGGAAAGCCTCCCCTCGGTATTCCGCAGGACCTGTACGGCACCTTGAATGGTAATATAATTGAATTATAGAGGCGATCATTCGTTTCTGGAAGGGGACTATGCTGTGACAAGGAAAAAACACTTATTCATGACGGTCGTGTTGGTCGCTCTTTCGCTCGCGGTGACGGGAGTCTCGGCGGCGCCGGCACCCAAGCCGGACAATCTGAGCAAGGCCATACTGTCCTATTTCAGCGAGCTGGAAGGGACACCTGCACCCGCGTGGCTGACACCGGGGATGCGTGTAGTATATGAGATTACGAGCGAGGACATGAAAGACCCGTCCAAGAACCAGTCCGGATATCTCGTCTATGACGTGGTCGACGTGAACGGCGACTGTGTGGTTAACATGATGTCGTCGTCCGAGAAGCTGTCCGAACAGCCGCTCGGATTGATGTACGTCTCGGGCCTTTTCGACTATCCGTCCATCGGGCGCTACTGGATAAGTCCCAGGTTGTTCGAGAAGGGGTTCATTTCCGACGAAAAAGCCGCGATGCTCTACAACACCACGATCAACCTGGAGGGGGTAACCTACGCCGTGGGAGTGATCTCCTTCGAATCCACTTCGGCGAGAAGGACGATGGCCTTCGACAAGGAGACGGGCCTTCTGATGATAGTCGACATGGTGATCTTCGACGGCGCGGGCGCCGAAACGGCCCAGACTACCATAACCTACAAGGGCTCGAGGTTCGTCTTCGCGCCCTGGTACGGGGAGAGGGTGGAGGGGCTCTCCACGGATACCGTGCTGAGCTACAAGACAGTCTACATCACCGAAAAGGAGATCGAGGAGCAGGAGCTGGCCTTCAAGGTGACGGAGAACAACGGTAGCTGGGCGCTCCTGGAGAAGAAGCACACTGCCGCGTCCGGATCGACTAATTCGATCCAGGTGATATCGTCGAGCTCGAGCGGGGACATCTACGTGCTCTGGATACCCGTCGGCCTCCTGTCCGGTTTCTCTGAAGGGGAGGTCCTGTTCGACGAGGACCTGACATCATCGACGGTCAAGGCGATGGGACTGTCGGAGGACCCGGCTTTCGGCGCAGTGCGCACGATATTGTTCTACGACAGGGCGGTGCAGATAGAGTGCACGTTCTCTATGACCACCGGCTATATGGTGAGCCTGCACCAAAAGCCGCTGGCAAGCGGCATACCAGAGGTCATCTATACACTGGTGTCCGTGAAATAGGAAGACGCAAAAGGCCTGGCGGCAGGCCATGACAGCGGGGAGGTCCTAACATGAGATCGGCGCGCTTTACGGCATTAGTACTAGCATGCCTCATTCTCTCAGGCCTTCTGGCGGCAGGGGCGTCGGGTGCGATCGTACCGTCGCCCAACGTCTACAACAAGGAACTGGCAAGAGAATTACCGGAGCTGGGCCCATTGCCCTGCCCGCAGTGGCTGATGCCGGGATACAGGCTGTTCTATGACGTCTTCTACTATGACCAAGAAGACAGGGTTAGCGAAACATCCCTTCTCGTTATCGACGTTAAGGGCAGGGGCAAGGACTACGTGCTGACGGTAAGCAAGTCCGCCAGGGTGGACGAGGACTACATCCTCGGCAGCTTCGGCCCGGAGAGTCACGAAGTGGTGGACCATACCGGAGTCGGCGAGGCCTGGATAAGCCTGGAAGCGCTGAGGGGGGACAGCTCACCCGGGGTAAAGTCGGGCCTTTTCAAACTAGGTACCTTCGAGACCATGGCGGCCTTCGATGAGGAATCCAGGGCATGGATGACGTCCGTGCAGGTGAGCAACAGCTTAGGAGGCAGCTCATCCGCCGACATGTACTACGGGAGGGACAACGGCCTGCTGCTGCTCCTCGACATCTATGACTACGACGCGCAGGGGAACTACAAGGGCGGCAAGGCGGTACAGTACTCCGACTTCGCAGAGTACGACGCACCATGGCTCGGTTACGGGCTTTCGGGGCTCTATGAGGGCAGGAAGCTGGAATACGATTATGATCTGGTGTACAAGGACGGGAAGAAGGAGGCCGGCACCGTGACTTTCACAGTCAGGGAAAGCCAGGCCGGCTGGGCAAGGCTGGCCCAGAAGTTCGGGCCGGGCAGGAAGGAAGGGCCCGAGACCATGCTCCTGGTTTCCGAGTTCTGCACCGACGGGCTCTTGTTCTGGCTGCCAAGGGAAGCTTTTGGTAAGATAGGGCCCGGTGACGTGTATTTCGAGGACACGGTAGTGGGCGCAGGCGTAACGGCGGGCGGGCCGGCCGACCTAGGCGTTCTTGGCAAGGCGGTCTCGATCCGCTTCGAGGACGGCCCCGTAATCGCGGAATCCTATTTCCGCGAGGAGGACGGCATCATGGTCAAATACCACAGGGGCCCTACGCAGGAGGAACCTTTTGACATGACGTTTACGCTGAAAGGGAAGTAATCCCCGTACCGCAATGCCGGCGGGGGTGAAAAAGGCATCGGAAGGTCCCACCGTGCGTTCTTCGGTACAAGCAGAGCTACACATGACGGAGGTGCGAAATGACCTATAGGAAGACTGTTATATTGGCGGTTGCCGTTGCGCTGGTGATGCTAGCAGCCCTGCCGGCCCTGGCGGAAGAACCCATCCCCGAACCGAACAGCCACAACGAGGCTCTCCTCGAGCTCATACCGGAACTAGGCGCGCTTCCCGGGCCGGACTGGCTCATAACCGGATACAGGTTCTTTTACGACGTGCTCTATTATGACAAGGACGACAATGTGACAGACACCGCCACCTTGGTTTTCGATATAGCGGGCATCGGAGGGGGCCACGTGCTCACGAACTGCTACATGGCCGATTTCGACGATAACGGGGTCCTTACGGATTTCAGCCAGTACTCTTTCATGGTGGATTACCCAGGACTGGGGGAGGTATGGATCAGCCCCGAGATCTTCAAAGGGGAGGATGCGCCCGGTATAAAATCAGGCGTATTCGAGCTTGTTGAAATGGAAGAGGCTGACGAGGCCGAAAAGGCCACGGAAGCCTGGTATACGCAGATAGACAGCCCGGACGGGATGAGCGTGACCGAGCTTTATTACGGCAAGGAGGACGGCCTCCTGCTCCTGTTGGAAGGCTACTCGTATGACGAGGCCGGCAACTACGAGGGAGGAAGCACCGTCAAGTTCCACAAGTATGAGGAATATACCGCCCCGTGGATGGACTACGGGCTAACGGGCCTTGAGGAAGGCATCAGCATACTGTACGACATGGACGTGACATGGGAGGACGGCAGCGACGCCAGCGGTGTGATGACGTTCGTCGCGGAACAGAACTTCTCCTCATGGGCATACATGATCCAATACCTTGATTCCGAGGAGCTGGGTTCTTCAGAAGGGGACAGGATAATATCCGAGATGAGCACGGACGGCCTCATGCTCTGGATGCCGACAGAGGCATTCAAGTACATCGATGACGGAGACATATACTTCGAGGAGGAAGAGGTCGGGACTATAGTGAAAGCAGGCGGGATCATAGAAGTAGCTGGGTTTGGCGCTACGAGGCTGCTGCACTTCAAGGACGGGTTCTTCATGGCGGACGCCTATTTCAGCCTGGAGGACGGCTACATGGTCAAGTACTACCAGTATCCGACCGACCAGAAGCCGTTTGAGATTCTGCTCACGCTAAAGGAGATAAAGTAGGCAAAGAAACAGCTTGGCCGCCGGGCGCTTTCATTTGCGTCCGGCGGCCTTTTCATCCGACGGTAATGTCATTTGCCCGAGCGTTCAGACAGGTCCTTCAGGATACCCTTAACCTTGCGCTCCTCTTCTTCCCGCCATTTACTGTCCAGGTCTATAGAGAAGGACACAAGGTCTCCCTCGCAAGTACCCTCCGGCATTGCCTCCAAGGGCCATACGACCTTCCTGGAAGGATCCGCACAATCAATAAGGACGCATCTCTTCTCATCTATCCTGTCGACAGAAAATCTCAGCTTCATACTTGCACCTCCGTCATGGATTGCACACCTTGCAGGGGCGCTTCCCCTTTCTGATAGCGTCTTCCCGATCCGGGTATGTCACGAGGTTTGCCTTCAGTATGTCCTTTACCGAATCGCAGCCCTGAAGGTGGAATACGGCGGAGTTCACGCTTCCTACGTAGACTTCGGTCGGGACCGGCGCTACGGCCCGGTTCTCCTTGGTCCTTCCGCTTGCGGCCCGCCCCTTTTCTGAACGGGCCCACCAGCTGGTCCCGTCACTTGTGACTATCACGCTACCGTCCTTGTCGGTCCTGAATAGTTCTGCATCCGTTGCGGTGATTCTCTCGATGGCCTGGGGATGGGGATAGCCGTAGTCATTCCCGGCTCCTACTTGTATCACGGCCAGCCCGGGCGATGCCGCTTCCAGGAAGGAAGCCGAACTCGAGCGCCTGCTGCCGTGATGGGCCACCTTCAGCAGCTCCACATCGGGCACCATCCCGGAATCTGTGAGCAGCCCTTCGGGACCGGACCCGATGTCCCCAGTGAACAGGGCGTCGAACTGCATGTATTCAATGTGCAGCACGCAGGAGGAATCGTTCATGTCATAGGGCATATCGTCCTTAGGCCAGAGGAAGGAGACCTTCACGGAAGAACCGAGCCTGAACGAGGCCCCCGCCCTCGCAAGGCAGAACCTTGCGCCGCATGATTTCACAAGTTCGAGGTAGCTTATGTATGTGCTGGTGGTATGGGGTTTCCCTAAGTCGAAAACCTCGCCGATTTCAATCTTGCCCAATATACCGGAGAATCCCCCGATGTGATCCGAGTGGGGGTGAGTGGACACGATGTAATCGATCCTGGACGCGCCGGAGTCCTTAATGGCCTCAAGCACCGCTCGGGACGCCCTTTGCTCCCCGGAATCGATGAGCAGGAACTTGCCGTCAGGGGATTTTATAAGGGCGCTGTCACCCTGTCCTACGTCTATCAGGATTATCTCAAGGAGACCGTTCCCGCCGGCCGGGGCCGCATTGGCCGACAGCCCCCGTGCGGGCGCACAAGAAAGTGCAGCAGCCATCAGCAGCGCAAGGACGACGCAGGACAGAAAGGCCGCTGTCCTGCAGGAGAGCACCTTCCTTTTCATAGAATCCCTCCCATACGATACCAATCATATGATAACATCCCAAGCAGGCACGGGCTATTCCTGGGCCTTCAAAAGCTCCTCGAGCACCGAGGAAGCGCCCCCTAAGCTCATTCTGGCCGTTTCTTCCTGCGATAAGGCGAATATGATGAAACATCCGCCCTCGGCCGCATCAGGGCCGACTACATAGGCCGGCAGGGCGAAAGGATGCCCGTCTTCCGTGACGAGCACGGCATAGCCCTCTTCGATCCTATCCAGGGCTACAAGGCAGCCATTTTCACCGTCAGGCACGCCGCCGGCGCCCTTTGCGAGCAGTGGTATGATCAGAAGCAGAACGACGAGAAAGGCCCTCACCATCTTCCCCAAGTCCGCGCACCTCCCCTTTTGACTATGATTATGAGGTAGGTTCTAAAGCCCGCTAATCGCGGGAAAGAATGAAAAGGCACCGTCATTATGGTAGATTCATCTCATACCGGAGGTTGCGATGATAGATATTCACGTACATATCCTGCATGGCCTCGATGATGGGGCGATGGACATCGACGAGGCCCTCTCGATGCTTTCGATAGCCGAGAAGTGCGGGGTCACCGATATGATCGCGACGCCTCATTCGTGGGCAGTTGATGACATGTCGCAGATCGAAAGGACCGTCGACGAGCTCAACAAGGCAGCCGCGGCATCGGGAATCTCCACCGCAGTGCACAGAGGATGCGAATTCAACGTCATGAGGGGCGAGGCGGTGGACAGGCTGAAAGAAGGCCTCAGGCTTCTGACGCTTGCTGGAGGAAGGTATATCCTGACGGAGTTCTCAAATTCGACGAATGCCTCGACCATCTACAGTTGCATAGAGAAGGTGAAGAAGCTCGGCTTGGTGCCGGTCATCGCCCACCCGGAGCGGTGCTCCGTGATGTGGGATGATCTGGATCCCATGCGCAAGGCGAGGCAGATGGGCGCATATGGCCAGATATCCATGGGGGACATGATCGGAAGGAACGGTCCGGCCTCTATGGAGACGGCCATGATGATGATAGAGGAAGGACTTTGCCAGATCTGTGCCACGGATGCCCATACGCCGGATAAGCTGCAGCTGTATATGACGGCGGTCGAGAGCGTCAGGTCCAGGTACGGTGAAGTCGCAGTCAAGAGGCTATTTACGGACAACCCGGCCGTGATCCTCGGGAATCTCAAGGAGGAGAGGATACTGCCCGCTCTATAATTCTTTGCCGACAAGATTCCCGTACAGAAAGGCTCCGGCGGTCGCCGCGGTCAGAAGGCATACGCACGACCGCAATGCCCACGGAAGCTGGGAAATAAAAAAGCGCCGGAGCTTGTACGGCTCGACGCTTTCGATTGTCATGGTGGGGCAAACAGGACTTGAACCTGTGACCCCCTACATGTGACGCAGGTGCTCTGCCAGCTGAGCTATTGCCCCATGACGGCGCCCGTTGGTCATGTCCGGCGCCATTTATATTTTCCATCTGCCGCCGCTGCGGGTCAATGGTTTTCGTCCTGGCACTCCCAACGGGATTCGAACCCGTGTTATCGCCTTGAAAGGGCGGTGTCCTAGACCTCTAGACCATGGGAGCGCGGCTAGCTTTACAATAATATCATCTGTCAGGCCATCATTACAATACTAGGAAGCCTTGTTGTGGCTACGCAAACCCGGTCCGAATATCGTGCATACATGCACGAATATGGCTTTTATGCTGCGAAAGTACATAGAATACGATTATTAGTACGCCTAACTGGTGCAAACTTTATGCCGATAGGTCATAATGAAAAAGGAAACCAAACACATCCACTTAAAACTGCATATGACCCGTAAATTATAAACAGGAGGGATGAGAGTGAGGAAAGTACTGGTACTAGCACTCATGGCGGTCCTCTTGGTCGCTAGCGTGGCCATGGCCGCCCCCGCTAAGATCGAAGCTGAACTAAACGTCATAACCCCCGTCGCCAAGTTCGTTTCGGACGCGGCGCTCGAAGGTTTCGTGAAGTGGGCTAAGGCCAAGTACGGAATCGATGTCAAGGTCAGCAACACTTCGAAGGGCACCCAGGTAGCCGCAGGCATGATCCGTGAGTGGGGAGTCAATCCCCAGGCCGACATCATCTGGGGCGGAGAGACCGTAGTATATGACGGGCTCGCCGCGGACGGCTTCCTAATCAAGCACGAAGCTCCACTGGCGCTCCTGGACAAGATCCCCACCTCCATGGGAGCTCCCAAACCGCTCCCCCTCAAGGACCCCAAGGGATACTGGACCGGCACGGCGCTTGAACCTTACGGCATAGTCTACAACGAAGGTCTCCTCGTAAGGAGACTCAGGCTGACCGCCCCCAAGACGTGGGACGATATCCTCTCCAACCCCAAGATGAAGGGGCAGATCGCCCAGTGCACGCCCGACAACTCCAGCTCGAGCCATGCGACATATGAAGTCATACTCCAGAGGCTGGGCGAGGCGAAGGGTTGGGAATGGCTCGCAAAGATGGGAGCTTACACGGGACAGTTCGTGGCACGCTCGAAGGACGTCCCGTCCGTAGTGGCAAAGGCCGAGTACGCGATAGGCTTCGCGGTGCCCAGCTACATGGCGTTCGAGGAGTTCTTGAACGGCTATGACATCAAGTACGTGGCCCCCGAGGGATGCTACGTCACCCCCGAGCCCATCGCAGTCATCAAGAACTGCAAGAACCCGAACGCGGCAAAGGCATTCATCGAGTACCTGCTGACCGAAGAAGGCCAGAGGCTATTCATAGACCGCGGCCTGTTCCCCATCATGCCCGAGATGAAAGTGGAAGGCCCCGCAGGCTCGACCGCCGAACTCGCGGTGCAGTTCTACGGCGGACGCAGGTCCTACTTCGAAGGCAAGGTAGAGAACACGTATGACAACATCCTCGCCGACGGAAGGTACGACGCCGTCAACAAGTATTTCCGCGACAACATCTTCGCCAAGATCGAGGAACTGAAGAAGAAGTACTAACGGTATATTCGCAACTGGATCAGCGCGGGCGGGCCTATCTGCCCGTCCGCGCTTTGTCTGTACCCTTCAAGATCCATGCCTATAGATTTCGTTGAGGTGAAATCCATGGAAATTAAGCTAGTCGGAGTCACCAAGCGTTTCGCGAAGTTCGAGGCGCTTAGCAGAGTAGACCTTGAAATCAAAGACGGCGAGCTCTTCACGCTGCTCGGGCCATCAGGATGCGGTAAGACCACTACGCTGAGGCTCATCGCCGGCTTTTACATACCCAACGAGGGGAAGATCTACTTCGGGGGGAACGAAGTCCAGGACATCCCTACATCGAAGAGGAACATAGGGATGGTCTTCCAGAACTACGCCCTGTGGCCCCATATGACAGTCTTCAAGAACGTGGCATACGGGCTGCAGTTCAAGCAGGTACCCAAATCCGATTGGCCCAAGGTGGTGAACGAGGCCCTGAACAAGGTGGGACTCGTCGGATACGAGAGCCGTTATCCCGGCCAGCTGTCGGGCGGGCAGCAGCAAAGGGTGGCCCTGGCGAGGGCGCTCGCCCTTAACCCTGACGTGCTCCTTCTGGACGAGCCCCTGTCGAACCTCGACGCGAAGATCAGAGGTTCCGTAAGGGCAGAGATCAGGAAGCTGCAGCAGGCACTGGGCATAACGACCGTTTACGTGACGCACGACCAGGAGGAGGCCCTTACGCTTTCCGACAGGATCGGGATAATGAACGAGGGCAAGCTGGTGCAGGTGGGAAATCCGCACGAGCTGTACGAGAAGCCCGTCACGAAGTTCGTAGCCGACTTCATAGGCACGAACAACCTCATAGACGGCACCGTGAAATCCAGCGCGGACGGATGGATCTCGGTAGAGACTCGCGTGGGCATGATGACGGGGAGGAGCAACCGCGACTGCAAGTCGGGCGACAAGTGCACGGTGGCCGTAAGGCCTGAGAACGTACACGTGGTCGAGGCCTCATCCCATACCGGCTTCGACAATGTCCTGGACGGGAAGGTGAGCTTCGTAAGCTATCTGGGCAATGCCCTCAGATACGAAATAGAGCATCCCGGCTCGCTGATGACCAAGGTGGACATCAAGGACCCACTCGAACACAAGGAATTGGCCTGGGGCACGGATGTCAAGGTCGGTTTCCCGAAGACCGCCGCCCTCATAATCCCGGAATGAAGGGCCGCTCCAGAATGCAAGGGCAGGTGAGGTTTGAATGAACGACGGGGGCGGCATGGGTATGGTGAAAATCAGAAGATGGCTCAAGGCATCCAATCCTTGGGTCTGGCCGATATTCTTGTTCTTGGCCTTTTTTGTTATATTCCCCCTGATCAAGCTGTTCGTAGACTCCTTTACGACCGCAGATGTGCCTCTTTCCCCTCTTAGGGAAGCGATAATGACCGTGGACCTGATGGAAGAGAAGATCGCATCGGGCGACGAGGAGGAAGCGAAAGCGGCGCTCGAAGACCTCATGGTCCAGATAGAAAGGTCCGAATCATCGATCACAAGGACCATGGACGCGCTGGCGGCGGCGCTGACCTCCCAGCAGAAGAACATAGACAAATGGGGCGAAGTCCTCACCGAACTGGGAGCCACAAAGAACGCGCTCGCCGGCATGGCGACGCCCGAGGAAGCGATCGACGAGGCAAGAAAGCTCAAGGGCCTCATGAGCGAGGCGGTACTTCTTCCCAACAAGGCTTTCTCGGTGAAGTTCTTCTTCGACGTGTTCAAGGACAGAGTCTACATGAAGGCGCTCATCAACTCGCTCACGCTGGGCTTCGTGTCGGTGCTCACATCCTCGATAATCGGGTTCACCGTAGCTTACCTGCTGGTAAGGTACGAATTCCCGGGAAGGAAGCTGTTCAACTTCCTTACCATGATACCCATCGTGATGCCCCCGCTTGTGGGCGTCCTCGGCTTCATCTTCATACTCGGAAGGGGAGGCACGGTGAACGAGCTGTTCTACCTGTTCGCAGAGAGGATGGAGCTCATCTGGCCCGCCCTATCCAACTGGCTTTTCGATCACCTGCCGTTCAACTTCGTTTACGGCTGGCACGGCCTTCTGATGGTCGAGACCTTGCACCTCTTCCCGCTGATCACGTTGAACGTGGTCGATTCTCTCAGCAAGATAGACGCTTCTTTGGAGGAGGCGGCCGAGAGCATGGGTTCGGTGGGCTTCAAGAGGCTGTTCGACGTAACCATACCTCTTACGGTGCCCGGCTTCGTGACGGGAGCGCTGCTCGTGTTCATCTGGGCGTTCGCCGACTTCGCGACGCCGCACGTCGTCGGATTGAACAACTTCATAGCCCCGCTCGCTTTCATGGACATCCAGCAGTTCATCGACAGGAACCTGTTCAAGATGGGCATAACCGTCGGTGCAGTGATGGTCATGTGGTCGATCATATTCCTTATAGTAGCCAAGAAGTACGTTTCGATGAAGGACTACAGCACGCTCTCCTACAGGCCCGTCGAGAGAAGGCAGCTGAGCAAGGGCTGGTCGGCGCTTGCGCTCATCTTCCTCATCTCCCTGATGCTGTTCGCATTCGTACCGTATCTGGGAGTGGGCCTGGCGTCATTCGCCAGGGGCTGGTCCATGACGCCGCTTCCGACGACGTGGACCTTGCATCACTACAAGAGAGTCATATTCGATGCTCCGGGCTACATCATCAATACGTTCAACTACTGCACGCTGGCGGTCATCCTGTGCATCCTCATCGGCCTTCCCATAGCGTGGGTCATGGCCAGGACCAAGATGCGCTCCAGGGGCGCCCTGGACATACTGACGACCCTTGTGCTCGCCCTTCCCGGAACTGCTTTGGGCATAGCCTACATCAGGGCGTTCAACACCCCCATATTGATCAAGCAACCGCTGGCCAACATGTGGGTAATAATCCCGATAGTGCTCGCGGTCAGGAGGCTTCCGTACACGGTAAGGTCGTCGTACAGCTCGTTGATAGTCGTCCACCGCTCCATGGAGGAGGCCGCAGAATCAGTGGGCGCGAGCGTGCTGAAGACGTTCAAGGACGTGACGATGCCACTCATATGGAAGGGCGTGCTCGCGGGGGCGCTGTTCTCGTTCATGACGTCGATACAGGAGAGCGCGACCACGATCCTGCTTTCCATACCCGGATGGGAGACGATGACTGTAGGTATCTTCAACTTCTACACCGGAGGCACGCACGGCGACGCCGCCGCGCTCGGCTTCATCCTGATAATCGTGGGCATAGTCACCCTCTATATCGTCAACAGGCTGAGCAGTACGAAGGCCGGAGGGGGCTTCTTCGGATAAGCATCCTAAACAGGGATCGAATAAGGAAAATGACGGGGATCCGATCCCCGTCATTTCTTTTTACGCCGCGGTGCCGGCCGCAGCAGTTTATGCGAAAGAGCCTATTTGAAGGAGAACAGTAGGTTGTAGTTGTACTCGTAGGTCCTGTCCTTGATGTTGATCAAGTCGATCACCCACCAGATGCCAAGGCCGCCGGCCGTTATCACCTTGAGCACGCCGAGGGCGATATCATCGAGGAAGAAACGGTCGATTCCGATGATGGCCCAGATGAGCATCATCTGGGGATCCCTGTATTCGGCCGCTATGGCTGATTTGAACGCCGTCTCGCCGAGTCCTGAGAGATGCTTCTTGACCGCATCCGTCTTGTCGGCTCCGAACCATCCTCCTTTGCCGGTAATGAAGGCGTTGACATCCTCGGTTCTGCTCGCTAGCGCCGTCAGAGGAAGGGAAAGAAGCATCGCGGCCAGCAGAATCGCTACGACGAATTTCCTCATGTGATCACCTCCAGGTAAGATAAATCATAATTAGACACACGTCCGGCTATTCCTGCACGCAGAATATTAATCGGTAAGAAGATGGTCCGTAAGGCCGAGGGACGTGAAGAACCGAACACGCACGGACGGGCGAGGTAATGCCCTCACCGTAAGGTGCAGAAGCTCGCCCTGCGGGGTCTTGTCCATGCGTACTGGAAGCTTCGCCCTGCGGCACCGAATGAAAAAGGAGGGCTTTAAGGAAAAGCCCTCCCTGTGAGATGTAAGCGCGGCGTCAGACCGCTTTTCGGTTATTTCTTCTTGCTTTGTATCGCGTGCATCGCCAGTGCCGCCGCGATAACTGAGTACGATATGAGCTGCCTGAACCATTCTCCGATCTGGGGCTCCCCGAACAGTTTCTGGCCCGCGAGCGGGGATACCACGAACAGTGTGTGGAAGAGCAGCACGCCGACTATGGCGTTCCAGATGCTGGCGCGTTTTACCGACGCGCCGCCTACCAGCAAGGCCGCGACCGAGAACATGCCCACCTGCTCATGGGCGTTGAATGTGTTCAACGAACCGAGGTTCTGCAGGAATATCAGCTGTCCCCACGCCGCCAGAACGGTCGAGTAGATGACCGCGGTAATCCTCACCTTGTCGACTTTGATGCCGGATACCTCGGCTATGGCCATGTCCTGGCCGATCGCCCTGAAGTCCTGGCCCTTCTTGGTCTTCATGAGGAAAGTGACGATCACGCAAAGGAGGGCTATCATGAAGAACGCCCCGAGCGGCACCCTCCATGGTCCCAGCTTGTCCGTCCAGATTATGCCGTTCCAGTTGAACATCCTGGCGAACACGTTGTCGAGCGCATAGTATATCCTGTCAAGGTCGATCGTGTTCCTCAGGCCCCTGCCGTTGCCCAGCATGATGGCCTGCGCGATCTCGCTTTCCATGTTGACCGGTATCAGCGTGCCTATCAACATCAGGAATACGAGCTGGTACAGTCCGTTTGCGAAGAAGCCCATGATCATGCCGGTTATCATCTCGCGTCCCTTTGCCTTGTTGTAGATGGCCCCTACTATCCAGCCGAACAAGGAAGCAAGGGGGACGGATATCGCCATCGCTAGGATGAAACCGAATAATCCCTTGACCTGCATGAACGTGATGATGATCAAGGATATCTGGCCTGCCATGGCACCGACTACGATTCCGAAGTTAAGGCCGAGTCCGGCCGTCACGGGGATGAGAAGGGACAAGACCAGGAACAGGTTCCTTCCAAGCCTTGTGACCAGCTCTCCGATGAGGTAGTTCAAGTCCAGGTCCGTGACGATTATGCTCGCCACGCACAGTATCGTGAAGAATATGGGCACTCCGGCCTGCGACAGAATCGCCTTGAGGCCGCCCTTCTTGCCTGCGGAGGGATTTGGCGCCAACTTGCTCTCCACCATGCCGTTACCTCCCTCCGGTCGCCCTGGTGAGGGCGTATAGTATCATCCCGTTGCTTATGAGCACCCTTGCGATCTCGCTTATCTCGGTGCTCTCCAGCATCGCCTGGGTGACCGGCAAAGCCACTGTCAGCAGGGTCTGGAAGAGGAACGCGCCTATGATTACGTTCGCCACGCTTGCCTTCCTCAGCGAAGCGCCGCCGATCAGTATCGCCGCGATCGCAGGGAAAGCCGCCGTCTGGGGCGCATTGTAAAGCTGCAGGAAGCCGTAGCTCTGGGCGAAGGCGATTATGCCGACTGCGCCCAGTACCGTCGAAAGCACGACTCCTACCCGTTTCATGCCCGCTACGTTTACTCCAGATGACATCGCGTAGACCGGGTTTGAACCAGTAGCCTTCATCGCCAGGCCCGTCTTGGACCTAAGGAAGAGGTACATAAGAAGGCACAGCAGGAACCAGAAGAGTATCAGCCCGGTGGGTACCGTTATGCCTCCTATTCTGAACTTCAGGAAGTTGTTCAGCACCTTTCCGAAGGTATCAGTAAGGCTTATGGTGTATCTCAAGCCCTTGCCCCCTACCGCGAATATCAGCTTGGGGTTCTTGATAGGGAAGAGCATCCAGCATATGCACATACCGAACACCGCGGCGTACGCAAGATAGGTGCCTACCATCATCTCCTGGCCCCTGACCTTGTCCAGTACCATGTGGTAAAGCACGCCCACCACTATGGCTATGGGCACGGCGATCGCAAGGGCTAC
>Ga0116177_10001353_pt1 | contig 18225 bp, 20 predicted proteins | sample AD_STIC10_MetaG_FD_89750 | JGI IMG/M metagenome (GOLD analysis project Ga0116177, IMG submission 89750) | Active sludge microbial communities of municipal wastewater-treating anaerobic digesters from USA - AD_STIC10_MetaG | ecosystem: Engineered > Bioreactor > Anaerobic > Digestate | place: USA... | reverse complement strand
GCAAGGCACTGACGCGCACCACGCACCACAGGGACAACATCACAACCCGCATTGGCCCAAAGGCTCAGGGCAAAAGCATCATGCGTCCGCTATTGACGGGAAGTCTCCCAAGGAATTGTTAGGCCTCATGCCCCACTACATAAACCAGGCTAGCAAAGAAGCCAAGGATGCAGATCAGAAAGGCTGTTCCAGACAGCCGAGCGAGCCAAACCGCAAGTTGTGCAATGGCGGAGTGTCCTGCAAGTGATTTAGCCCGGCTCCAGGGAAGGAAAAGCCGTGCCTTCATGAGGTAGGGGCGACGTGAAAATGGGGTGCCTAAGACAGGGTGCCCAAAGATCTCATCCAGCGCATTCGGGTCAGAGCCAACAGCGAAGCGAGCGAACAAGCTCAGGACAAGTTGCAGCATCATGCAGAGGCCGGCAAACGAGATCAGCAGTTCTGGTGAATCCATGCTCATGAGGCCTAACGATGGAGTTCAGCCGCGACGGTTGAGGAGCGAAGCGACGAGACCGGCGTCGGCTGCAACGAGTTGTTAGCCATATGACGCGACCTACTTGCAGGCGTCCTGCGGCCGACGCTTGCTTGGGTTAGCGCAGTACACCTTGATGTAATCATTGGCCCGCTGCAGAGCGGCAGAGTCTGCTACACGCACATTAACGTTGTCCTTGCCTTCCCAGGTAATGGGCTTGACGGTCAGTTCAATGCCCTCTTCACAGGCAAACACGGCACCATCCGCACTGGAGGAATAAGTGGTGTTGGACGCCGCAGCAACGCGCCCGAGAATCTGCGCATACCCGTGATCCCGGTCGCGCCGGATGACACCAACTGCAGTTACCGAAGTAAAGCTGCCACGATCAAAGAACGCCATGATGCGAGGGTACACAACGGAATCCGCCTTGCCCTCTAGGCTCTCGAAGCCCAACTCAGCGATGAATTCCGCAGTTCCCTCACGCACGATCCCCCGCTTTAGACCATCCGGGTAGTTCTGGATCTGACCGAGTCTGACCCCGAACAGAGTTTCGGAGACTATGGCGCAGGTAGGGTCCGCCAGAGCGGATGTTGCTATACAGAGTGTCGTTACGAACAAGAGTGTCTTCATATGGCTAACACCTGAGTTAAGCCGCGCCGCGAAGCGGCGTCGGCTTGGACGAATTGTTAGGCCGCAGCTTAGCGCAACCCCTCATTTGGCCGTCTCTTCGCACACGCGCGTGGCGAGCATGCCCGGCGGGGGCGGTGACGTACTTACCGTGCACTTGTAGCCGCACTCGTACTCAGGCACGGCCCCTTCCTCCGGACGTGTCTTGGCGAGCACAGCCTTCGCGGCCGCTCGACATTCCTCAAGGGTTGCGAAGTGCCCTATAGCCAAATCGAAGGGCATCTGGCCGGTTTTTGGGTAGACCAAGCCTTCCCAGTTGTGCTTTTCGCAGCCGGCAGCCAAGACACACACGAGCGCAAGAAGAAACAGGCCAGGTAGCGAGGATGTTTTCATGCGGCCTAACGATTGAGTTGAGCGGCGCGCGCGCCGGCGTTTGAGCTTGGCACTTTATCCCTCACGCGTCCGCTCGAACGAGGTGTTAGGACGCAAGCTGCACCGTGGTCTCACGCACACCATCGGCCGGTGGCCCGTAGCGCAACTTCACAGCGGCACCCTTCATAAAGCTACACGCTTCAAGCACAGGACGAACAACTGCGAACAGTTTGTCGGCGTCAGGGCCATACATGTACAGGGTCCCATCGCTTCCATCCACCGCCACTTCGTTCCCGTCGTACTCCCCTACCCGGGCGGCGTTGATGGCCGACTCTAGCTGCGCTTCCAGAGCGAAAAGCGGGTCGAGATCAGTTGAACCTATATACGCAAAAGTGACGATAACCGCGTGCTCAGCAGGCTTAGCGCTGATCTCCGCTTTTGATCCAAAGAATCTTGAGAGGATGCCCATCTTGCGTCCTAACACCTGAGTTAAGCCGCGCCGCGAAGCGGCGTCGGCTTGGACGACTTGTTAGCGCGCGCCTAGAAGACCATCACGTGGTCGACCAGGTAGCGGCCGTTCTGCTGCACCAGAACCATCTCGGCGACGAACTCACCCGGCTGCTTGGAAAAGCGCTGCTTCCAGACTACGGCCACCGAGTCGGGGCGACGAAACGCTGCGACGAATTCACGGCCCGCGAAGTAGCCTTTGGCGTTCTGGTAGTCCTGGCAGATCCACTCAAGCTGCTCCTTGGACAAGCGTCCCTTGAGCCGGTCGGTGAAGTCGCGGATATGCCGGTCGTAGTCAACGGCCGTCGAGGCGTCCATCAGGTTGTCCATGATGGGGTCCGCGACCGACAGGATTTCCGTGTCGGATTTTGTAGCAAGGTCCATGTGACTCCTCCTGAGCGCGCTAACTACAAATAGACCCCGAAAGTGGGGTGTAGAACGGATAGTGGTCTCAGGCCGCGGCGATGGTCAAGCCATTTTCTTACACGAAAACAAGAAAATGGCTATACCCACGAGGACATCGGGATGCTGAACATATGGGTGTTATTACTCATTTGTGAGGGCGTAATGGAATACGGGGGCAGAACCGGGGGCGTATCGAATGCTGGGCCAAGGGCCCGGGCTCCACGCCTTATGGACGAAGTTCAGCGCAGAATCCGGCTCAAACATTACAGTTTGCGCACGGAGCAGGCGTACACGGGATGGATACGTCGGTTCATCTTCGCCAATGAAAAGCGCCATCCGAGGGAGCTGGGCGCTGCAGAGGTTGAGGGGTTTCTGACTCGGCTTGCGGTGGAGGGCAATGTGGCAGCAAGCACACAGAACCAGGCCTTGTCCGCACTCCTTTTCCTCTATCGGGAGGTTTTGAAAATTGATCTCCCTTGGCTGAAGGAGGTTGTGCGCGCAAAAAGGCCGCGTCGACTGCCGACGGTACTTTCACGCGACGAGATCGCGGCCTTGCTGGGGCTCATGGATGGGCGGCCGTGGTTGATTGCCAATCTTCTGTACGGAACCGGAATGCGATTGATGGAGTGCTTGCGCTTGCGCGTCAAAGATGTGGATTTTGCGCGAAACGAGGTGCTTGTCCGTGACGGCAAAGGCGGCAAGGATCGAAGAACCATGCTTCCCCGGATCCTGGTTGAACCGTTGCAGCGCGAGATTGAGCGTGCGCGTCGGTTGCATGAGCGCGACCTGTCTGCCGGGTTTGGTGAGACGCGTCTACCGCACGCGCTTGCGCGCAAGTATCCGCGCGCGGCGCGTGAGTTTGCCTGGCAGTTTGTGTTTGCCTCGGAGAACAGGTCAAGCGACCCGATCGATAGGCGTGAGCGTCGCCATCATTTTGATGACGCGATTCTTGCTCGTGCTTTGCAGCGCGCCCGCCGCCAGGCAGGCATGGTCAAACCCGTGAGCGCGCACACCTTGCGCCACAGCTTTGCCACGCACCTTCTGGAGGATGGCTACGACATCCGTACGATTCAAGAACTGCTGGGCCACAAGGACATATCGACCACACAGATTTACACGCACGTCCTCAACCGAGGTGGGCGAGGAGTGGTCAGCCCGCTCGACAGAGCGGGTTGACGCGTGGTTCGAGACGGCGGCGCTCGACCTATGGTCTCGACGTCGCCTCCTCACCACGAACGGTTTTCTTTGCTCATGGTTTGACGGGCTCTCCACGAACGGAATTGAGGAAGCGACGAGCGCCCGAGTCGTGCAGGGCGAGGGACGGACCGTGTGGTTCGAGACGGCGGCGCTCGACCTTCGGTCTCGACGTCGCCTCCTCACCACGAACGATTTTCTTTGTTCATGGTTTGACGGGCTCTCCACGAACGGAATTGACGGGCTCACCACGAACGGAATTGACGGGCTCACCACGAACGGAATTGACGGGCTCATCATGAACGGATTTGGGGCAATGCTGATCAAGTGGCTACCGTTCGTGGTGAGCCTGTCGAACCATGAACGGAACGAAGCTCAACCCAGCCCTCTCCCTGATGCCCTTTCGGGTACGCCAGCCGGAGTGGGAAACAAGCAGAATCCCGATTCCCGATTCCCGCTTCCCTCGCCACGTTTGAGCCCAGCGAGGCCAACCACTCGTCATCCGATCCCTCGTTGACACCCTCAAAGAGAAATGTTGAAAGATAGCGTTCGCCGGTATCCGGCAGCATGGCCAGGATCACGCTGCCTTGCGCGGCGTCGCGGACGATCTCTAGCGCTGCCGCCGCGTTGATCACCTGATTGCCACGCAATCAAACGGCAGTAGTCCGTGCAGCCACGGAAAGTGTTGACCGAGCCAGGGGCCGGCCAGGGTCAGTGCCGCGGCAAATACCAATGCGGTGGCGGCAATGCGTTTGCCGCCCGGATGTGCGCCGAGGCGTGCAAAGCGTTCGCCGCCGAATGACGCCGCAAGCAGCGCGGGTGCGGTGCCCAGGCCGAACATGGCCATGGTCGCGCCGGATCGCAACGCATCCATCTGCAAGGTGGCAATCAGCAGCACGGTGTAGACAAAGCCGCACGGCATCCAGCCCCAGATCATGCCGAAGGCATAGGCACGTGGTGTGCTGGAAACCGGCAGCAGTCGGCGACCGAGCGGTGCGATGCGCGGCCACAGGCGTTTGCCGATGCCGAAGCCGGGATCACGCAAGCGCCCCGATGCGACCAGCGCGCCGAGCAGCAAGGCCAGCGCACTGAGTATGCGCAGGCTGCGGCGCACGGCTTCGATGTCGAGCAAGGCAACGACTCCGCCCAGCACGCTGCCGAGCAGCAGTCCGGCAAGCACGTAGGAACTGATCCGTCCCAGTTGGTAGGCCAGCAGCAAGCCGGCGCGTGGACGACCATCGGTGCGCTTTGCGGTCGCCATGCCAAGCGCGGCGGAGATGCCACCGCACATGACCAGGCAGTGGCCGCTGGCGGCGAGTCCAAGCAAGAGTGCGGCAAGCAGGGTCAGCGAACCGCTCACGCCGGCGGATCCTCTGGTTTCGCGTCATCGGGCGGATCGAGCAAGGGCAGCAGTTTTGGCGTATCCAGATCATCGAACTGGTCATGGTCCACAGCCCAGAAGAAGGCGATGCACGCCCCCAGCGCGAGCAGGACGGTGATCGGAATCAGCACCAGCAGGATGTTCACGCCATCGCCTCGTGCGGCTGCGATCCGGTGGCCGCTGGCGCGTGTCGGCCGATGCGCGTTGCGTTGAGCACCACCACCAGCGAGCTCAGCGACATGCCCAGCGCGGCAAGCCATGGCGGTACGAATCCCAGCGCGGCAAATGGAATCGCGAGCAGGTTGTAGGCCAGCGCCCAGCGCTGGTTGCGACGCAGTACCGTCATCGTCTCGCGGGCGAGGGCGATGGCACGCGGCAGGGCAGTGAGGTCCGTTGCGGAAAGCACGATGTCACTGGATGCCTGGGCCAGGTCGCTGCCGTTGCCCATCGCGACCGCGACGTCGGCACCCGCCAGTACGGGGGCATCGTTGATGCCGTCGCCCACGGCGATCACGCATGCCGCGTTGGCACGCAATGCGTTCAGTCGATCGAGCTTGTCGGCGGGTGTCTGGCGCGCGTGATGGTGATCGACGCCGAGCTTGCGGGCCATCGCCACGACACGGGCTTCGACGTCGCCGCTGGCGATCTCGACGCTGACGCCAAGACAGGCGAGGGCGGAAATCGCGGCGCGCGCGCCGGATCGTTCCTGTTCGCTCATGTGGAATTCGGCAATGACACCGGTTTCATCCGCAAGCACGACCGCATCCGCAAGGCTCGGTTCGGGCGCGTGTGCGGGCAATGCGAAGGCAGCGTGGCCGAGCCGCAGATCGTGTGCTGCGAACGTGCCACGCACGCCGCTTCCTGCGACTTCCTCGATCTGTCCGACCTGTGCGGCGGGCACACCCGCTGCGGCCTGGGCAATGGCACGCGCAACCGGGTGATGGCTGTTGCGCGCCAGGGCTGCCGCCAGCGCGAGCGCGTCGTTTTTGGCAAACCGCGCGTCGACGTGATGGATTTCCATCTTCGGTTCGCTGAGTGTTCCGGTCTTGTCGAACACGGCATGCGTGGCCATGGCCAGCTTCTCGATGGCGTCTGCGTGTACCACCAGAACGCCTTGTCTGGCGAGCAGGGCAAGGCTGCGGGTCAGTGCCGCAGGAACCGCAAGCGCAAACGCGCATGGGCAGGACACCACCAGTACGGCCAGGGTCGCGGCAAAGGCGCGTGATGGATCGACCACGCTCCAGCCAATCGCGGTGAGTGATGCCAGTACCAGCACGCGTGCGACGAAGCGCGCTGCGGCGCGCTCGCCGGACAGCGCCAGGCGTGGCCGCTCGCTCTGTGCGCGCGACACCAGGGCGACGATGGCCGCGAGAACGGTGTCTGCGCCAACGCGCTGCACCTGCATGTCTGCGGGACCACTGAGCACCACGCTACCTGCCACCAGCGGATCCTGCGCCCGCTTGGTGACCGCCGCCGATTCGCCCGACAGCATGGACTCGTCAACCCGACAGGGATTGCCCAGCAGGATGCCGTCGGCGGGCACCACGGCGCCGCTTGCAATCCTGACCCGGTCGCCGCCGGCGAGTGCGGATGCGCTGATCCGCTCGATGCTGCCGTCGGCAGCCACGCGATCGGCGTAGGCGGGGGTCAATTTTGCCAAGGCATCGGTGAGGTCTCCGGCGCGGTGGCGTGCACGCATTTCCAGATGGCGCCCAAGCAACAGGAAGAACACGAACATGCTCACCGAATCGAAATAAACTTCGTGGCCTCCACGCAGGGACTCGAAGATGCTGGCGCCGTAGATGATGGCGATGGCCAGTGCCACCGGCACATCCATGGCCAGGCGGCGCGCCCGCAGCGCGCGCATGGCGCCCGCGAAGAAGGGTTGTGCCGAATACAGCACCACCGGCGAGGACACCATCAGGCCGAACCAGCGGAACAGATCGCGTGTGCCCGCATCGTTCGCATCGAAGACGCCGAAGTACAGCGCGCTGGCAAACATCATGGCTTGCATCGCTCCGAATCCCGCGACGATCAGGCGTTTCAGCGCGCTGCGCGACTCCGCACGACGGCTGTCGGCAAACGCGCGGGCATCCAGGGGCAATGCCCGGTATCCGGCACGTTGCAATGCCTCGATGATGTTGGCCAGGCTGCATCGGGCCGATTCCCAGGTCACGCGCGCACGTCGTGCCACGGCGTTGACCTGCACGCTTTCAACGCCGGGCACGACTCCCAGGGCGCGCTCGATCAACCACACGCAGGCGGCGCAGCGCACGCCGTCGATGAGCATGATTGCTTCCTGCTTGCCGCCGTCCAGTTCGCGCACGAGGTGACGGTCGAGTTCGGCGTGTTGCCAGCTTGCCGCGTCGTTGGGCGATGCTGCGGGACGCAGTGCCGGCTCGCTGCGCAGGCGATAGTAGTCGGCCAGTCCGAGTTGGTCGATCCATTCGGCGGCGGCTCGACAGCCGATACAGCACACCGGATGCGATTGACCGGAAACCGTTGCGGAGAATTGCTCGCCCGTGGGCAGCGCTTCTCCACAATGCCAGCAGGCCGTGTTCACGGCGGATCGGATGCGGGCTCCGGCGGATCAGCCGGTCGTTCCAGTTGCATCTTCATCAGGGCAGCGCCCGCATTGGGCAGCGGTTGGTCGGCGTGCTGGCTGCCGAGCACGATCATCCAGATGCATCCCGCAAGGGAAGCGGCAAACACCACGATGCCAAGCCAGAGGATCGGCTGGCGATACCAGGCTTGTTGCGCGCACTCAGCGTGCTTGGCTGCGGGATTGCTCATAAACCCATGCCGCGATCATGCGAGCGTCGGTGTCGCTGAGGCGAGTGCGCCAGGCGGGCATCACGCCGCTGCGCCCGTCGCGAATGGTGCGCTCGATGGCCGCGTTGTCGCCGCCATACAGCCAGACGTGGTCGGTCAGATCGGGCGCGCCCAGGGCCTGGTTGCCGGTGCCGGTCGGTCCATGGCAGGCCGCACACAATGCGAAAGAGGCCTGGCCCGCAGCGGCCTTGCTCGGCCAGTGGTCGGCACCGGAAAGACTCAACACGTAGTTGGCGAGATTGTCTACCGTGGCCGCGTCAAAACTTGCGCCCATCGGGGGCATGACGCCCATGCGGCCATCCTGGATGCTGGCGAGGATGGCATCACCGCTGCCGCCGTACAGCCAATCACCATCGATGAGGTTGGGTGCGCCAACCAGGTGATTGCCGTGGCCTTCGTTGCCATGACAAGCCGCGCAGTTGTCGATGAACAGGCGCTGGCCGACGAGCGTGGCTTCGGCATCACGGGCAATGGTCTCGACTGGTTGCACCGCAACCCGCTGGAGCAGGGGATCGAGCTTGCTGCGGTTCGCCGCAAGGTCTGTGGCCAACTCGCCGTGGGCTGTCCATCCAAGCATGCCCTTGAAGGATCCGAAACCCGGGTAGAGCGCAAGGTAGGTAAAGCCGGTGATGAACATCGCAAGGGAGATCAGTACCCACCACAGGGGCAATTTGCGAATGCCTTCCTTCAACACGCCGTGGGCCCAGACGTGACCGCTGGTGCCATCGGCGAGTGTCGGGATTGCCACGCGCTGACCCCAAAGGAAAAGAAACAGGGTGATCCCCAGGTTGAGTACCACCAGAAACATGATCCAGGCAGACCAGAACGGCGTCATGGCGATTCCCCGTCATTCATTGGCAGGCGCGCGAGCGCATCGAATTTTTGCTTGTGCCGTGAGTGCCAAACCCAGACCCAGATACCGATGAAGCTGAGCATGATGGCCACGGTGAACACGCCGATGAGGTTGCCCCAGAAAGGTTGGATGCTCATGGCGCCGCTCCGCCTGCTGTCGCGCTTTCAGCGGGGCGATTGACGCCCAGGCCCTGCAGGTAGGCAACCATGGCATCCATTTCCGTCTTGCCTTCCAGCGCGGACTTGGCGCCGGCAATGTCCTCGTCGCTGTAAGGGTCGCCGAGTGTGCGCAACACGCGCATGCGCGCCTGGATATCGGCGACGTCGAGCATGGCGTTTGAAAGCCATGCGTAGGCCGGCATGTTCGAATCCGGCACGACCGATCTCGGGTCGATCAGGTGTACGCGTTGCCACTCGTCGCTGTATTTGCCACCAACGCGGGCAAGGTCCGGACCGGTGCGCTTGGAGCCCCATTGGAATGGACGGTCGTAGACCGATTCACCCGCCACCGAGTACGGCCCATAACGCTCCGTTTCGGCGCGCAGTGCACGCACCATCTGCGAATGGCAAAGATGGCAGCCCTCGCGCACGTAGATGTCCTTGCCGGCGAGGCGCAAGGGGTCATAGGGCTTGATGCCATCGGCCGCCTTGACCGTATTGGCGGCCATGAACAAGGGCGTGATCTCGGCCAGTCCGCCAATGGAGACCATGATCGCCGTCAGGATGCCGAGCAGACCGGCATGCTTCTCGATCGCCTCAAAATACTTGTATCCGCCTGCCATGAGAAAGATCTCTCTTTTTTATCCGCAACGAAACGGTGTTGCGCAAATTGTCGGTAACCTGGGTCAAACAGCGCGAATGGACTCGCGCATGTGCAACTCCGCGGATGGCCGTTATGGGCCTTGAATGAATCGATGTCCTGCACGCCGCTGAAATCCCAGTGATGCGGCGCTCTTGATCGCGCGCATCAAATGGTTGCCGGCAGCGGTGCTGGAACCTGATGGGGTTCGGGTTCCGGAATCGGAACGGGGATGGGCGTGATCAGCTTGGCACGCGCATGCGCTGCGGTATGCCAGAGGTTCCACGCCATCACCACCATTCCGGCCAGTACCAGCATTCCGCCAAGCCAGCGCACGACGTACAGCGGTTTGATCGCAATCAAGCTGTCGATGAACGAGTAGGTCAGCGACCCATTGGCTTCGGTGGCGCGCCACATCAGTCCTTCGGTGACGCCGGCGATCCACATGGCGAGGATGTAGAGCAACACACCCGCAACATGCAGCCAGAAGTGCAGTTCCATGCCGCGAACCGAGTGCATCGCGGGGCGACCCAGCGCGCGCGGCGCCATCGCGTAGAGCGAGCCGATGGTGATCATGGCAACCCAACCGATCGAGCCGGAGTGCACATGGGCCACGGTCCAATCGGTGTAATGGGAAAGCGCGTTGACGGTCTTGATCGCCATCATCGAGCCTTCAAACGTCGATGCGGCATAGAAAACCAGCGAGATCACCATGAATTTTGCGGCCGGGTCGGTTTTCAACCTGTGCCATGAACCATTGAAGGTGAGCAGACCGTTGGCTGCGGAACCCCAACTGGGCATGAGCAGGATCAGCGAGAACGCCATGCCGACGGACTGCACCCAGTCGGGCAGCGCGGTGTACATCAAGTGGTGCGAGCCTGCCCACATGTACACGGAAATCAGCGCCCAGAAATTGACGATCGAGAAGCGGTAGCTCCACAGCGGTTGCTGGGCCTGGCGCGGCACGAAGTAATACATCATGCCGAGGAAGCCCGCGGTCAGGAAAAACGCCACCGCATTGTGGCCATACCACCACTGCACCATGGCATCGACCACGCCCGAGTAGATCGGGTAAGACTTGGTGAGCGACACCGGCAAGGCCAGGTTGTTGACGATGTGCAACAGGCCGACGGCAATGATGAAGGCGCCGTAGTACCAGTTGGCGACGTAGATGTGCCGAATGCGGCGTTTGGCCAGCGTGGCAAAGAACACGGTGCCGAAGGAAACCCAGACCACGGCGATCAGGATGTCGATGAACCATTCCGGTTCGGCGTATTCCTTGCTTTGCGTGATGCCCAACGGCATGGTCACCATGGCCAGCACGCAGACCAGCTGCCAACCCCAGAAGGTGAAGTTCGCCAGTCGGCCGAGCGCAAGCCGCGTGTGTCCGGTGCGCTGCACAACGTAGTAACAGGTACCCATCAGGGCCGAACCACCAAAAGCGAAGATCACGCCGAAAGTGTGATCGGCACGCAGGCGACTGAAGGTCAGGAAGGGAACATCGAAGTTCCAGAATGGCCAGGCCAGCGCGGCGGCGGCCCAGACGCCGACCGACATGCCGATGATTCCCCAGACGGCGGCGGCAAGCAGGAACAGCCGCACGACTTGATCGTTGTAGGTTTCCGTGTTCGGCATTGCGCACTCCAGAAAAAGACCATTCTCCGCCCATGACGCGCTGCCGCAACTGACCTGCGTCAAGTCGCCGCGCCCGGCCACCGCGACATTCGGTCGCACCGGATTGGCCTGATCCGTGAATGGCTGGCCTGCCGGCTCAGGCTTTCGCCATTTTGATCCGGTCGCATGACGCTTGCCACTGTCAATGTGATCCGCCGGCGGTGGCATGGGAATCGGATGCAGTGGCGCGCGGCTGCCATTGCGGGAAACACCGACCGCGCCGTACCGCATGCAGGGGAGCCCCGGCGACGCGGATCAGCTTGCAAAGCGGAGGTTGCCGGTACTTCGGATGCGCTCGTGGTGTTGTGAAGAATGAATCGAATGGAAGGTGGGCTTCTTGACTTGCATGTGCGGCGTGGCAGCGGGCTGGTGAAACTCTGATCAACCACACCTTTCGTCGTTCCCCCGAAAGCGGACTGCGCAGGCAGCTTGCCGAATCGAACATCGACGCAGCAGATAACCCAACGGACGAATTGACTCTGTTGCAACTTATTGAGCGGAGAAGTCACTGGATCCCGGATATCGCTTCGCGATTCCGGGATGACGAACAAAATCAAAGTTTCCCGACGAACCTGTGCCGATTTGCGGCCAGATGGCAGAAAACAGTTGACTCGCAAATGCGAATCATTATCATCTAATCGACCACCACGACGGAGACACCTATGTTCGAGTCTGGCTCCACCCCAGCGGCAGTCGATCCGGCCGTGCAACGGCAGCCGACCGGTTCGAGCGGCGTGACAACTGCGTCACGAATCAACAGCCACAACCTCTTGCGTGGCGGGCGCGATCTGCTCATTGAACACGCCGGCCAGGAATACCGCCTGCACCTGACGCGCAATGACAAGCTGATACTCACCAAATAGCAGCCGCGGCGCATGCCGCCTGCAACCACTCCAACGACGCCAGCCAGAACCGCCCGCCATCCCGGTTCATAGCCAGCCAGCTGCATACCCATTTCATCGGCTGCCCTGGAACCCTCCATGCCCAAACTCGCCGCCGCCGGCATTCCCGCCATGCTGATCTGCGCGGGTGCAACCCATGCGGAAACCCGCGTCCCCGAAATTCCCGTGCTCAGTGAGCTGGATCGCATCGTGGTCACCGCAACGCTCAATGAGCGCGCCCAGAAGGACGTTGCCAATGAAGTCAGCGTGATCGAAGCAGCCGAAGTCGATCGCCGCCAAAGCCAGAGCGTTGCCGACCTTTTGCGCTATGAGCCTGGCGTGTCGGCCAGCGGCAGTGCAGTGGGCGGAGGTCGCTTCGGCCAGGGCGGGATCTCCATCCGCGGCTTGAGCGGCAATCGCGTGCGCATCGAACTGGATGGCGTGGCGATTCCCGACAGTTTCGAAATCGGCAGCTTTTCCAGCGCGGGTCGCGACGTGGTCGATGTTGATGTGCTCAAGCGCGTTGAGATCATCCGCGGCGCATCATCGTCCTTGTATGGTTCCGACGCACTCGCCGGCGTGGTCAGCTACGTGACCAAGGATCCGGTCGATTTCGTGGGGCCGCAAGGTGGCCAGTATCTGTCGGGCAAGCTGTTGTATGACAGTGCCAATCGTGGCAGTGCATTGACGGGAACCTGGGCGGCCGGCTCGCAGGCCAATGGCCTGGTGCTTGTGGCCACGCATCGTGAAGGGGCAGCGCGCAACAACCGCGGGGAAATCGACAGCGCAGACTCCACGCGAACCCGACCGAATCCGCAGGACACGCGCAACGATGCAGTGCTGGCCAAGTACGTGCATACCTCCGCATCCGGGCGTGTCGACCGCTTGTCGTTCGATGGTGAGCGTGGCGATGTGGAAACCGATGTACTCAGCAGCCGCCTGCGCAACCCGCTCACCGGCGCGTCAACCACCGCCTTGCTCGGTGAGGACAGCCGCGAGCGCCTGCGCCTTGGCTTCGATCAGGAGTTCACGCTCTCCTCGCCGCTTGCCGATTCGCTGGATTGGCGCATCAATCTTCAGCGCAGTTCAACGACGCAGGATTCCTTTGAAGACCGTGTCACGGTGACCGCGCAAGGTCCGGTCAATCCGAATCGACGCTTTCGCCGCTTCGAGTTCGAGCAACAAGTGTTGGGAGTCGAGGCGAGCGCGCGCAAGGCGTTGAGCTCCGGATCGGTTGATCACGCGATCACCTACGGCATCGACCTGACCCGCACCAGCACGGATGAATTGCGCGACGGCTGGCAACTGGATCTCACCACCGGTGCCATGTCCAATGTGGTCATGCCCGACGTTTATCCGGTGCGCGACTTCCCCAAGAGCAAGACCACCAATGCCGCATTGTTCGTGCAGGATGAAATGGGCTTGCTGGACGGACGCCTGAGCCTGATTCCGGCCTTGCGCGTTGACCATTACCGCCTTGATCCGGAGGTTGACGCGACCTTTGCCGAGGACAATCCGGGTGTGGCAGTCGACGGTTTGAACAGCACCAGTTGGTCGCCAAAGCTGGGCATGATCTGGCGTTGGAACCCATCCGTATCGATGTTTGCGCAATACGCGCATGGCTTTCGCGCGCCGCCCTACAACGATGTGAACCTCGGCTTCACCAACCTGGCCTTCGGCTATACCTCGATGCCGAATCCCGACTTGAAGCCGGAGTCGAGCAACGGTCTCGAAATCGGCCTGCGCGCGCAGGGAGCATCCGGCTGGCTCAGCGTGTCGACCTATGAAAACCGGTATCGCGATTTCATCGAGTCGATGTCCTTCGTCGGCGTGGACCCGCAAAGCGGACTGATGTTGTTCCAGTCGGTCAATGTGGGACGGGTACGCATCCGGGGCGCGGAGGCGCGCTTTGGACTTGAACTGGGTTCCTTCAACGACGCGCTGGATGGATGGATGCTCAAGGGCAGCCTGGCCCATGCGCGTGGCGATGATCGTGGCGCGGATGAACCGCTGGTCAGCATCGACCCCATGACCGCCGTACTCGGCCTTGCTTACGAAGGCGAAAACTGGGGGGCTGAACTCATCACGCGCATGGTGGGGCGCAAGGATCGCCTGCCGGAGCCTTCGACCTCGATCGATCCGACGCAACCGCCGCCTACGCCGCTGTTCGAGGCGCCAGGACACGCGACCATCGATTTCTACGCGCACTGGCAAGCAATGCCGCACCTGGAGCTGTTCGGCGCCCTGACCAACATTGGCAATCGTCGCTATTGGGATTGGGGCACGGTTGCCGGCTTCTCCGAGCGTGCCAACATCGACCTGTACAGCGCCCCCGGTCGCGCCATTCGCCTTGGTTTGCGCACCACATTCTGATCGCGATGCGGAGCACGACCATGAGTGATCGTCCCCTCGACACTGAATCGCTTGCCTGGCCGTTGCTCGCGGCCGCCGAAGATGCGTGGACGGAATCGCCGGAACCGATTGCGCCAACAAGGCCCAGACAGCCGGACCGCAATCCCGGTTTGCAGGACCTGGTCGAAGCGCTGCCCAAGCTCGGTTCCGTGCTCTGGCTTGAGCGGCGCGAGCGGCGCCACGCCACGGACGAAGTGAAAATCGGTGCCCGTGGTGTTTTGCTATTGGATCATCCGGCGCTGCGCACCCTGGCCAGTTGCCGCGACGTCGCCGCCTGCAGCACCGTCACCCCGCATGGACCGCGCGAATGGTTGTGTCTGCGTGATGGACGCGGCGAGACGCGTGCCAAGGTCTACCTGCTTCCGGACACCGACTACCTGGCCTGGGATGAGTTGACCGCGCGCATTGCGCCCGCGAAATGCCCGCCGCAGGTGCCCGCCTGGCACGCGCATGGCGCTTTCCTGCGCAGCGCATTTGCCCGTTTTGGCGCCAGCTGGAATGCGCGTCTGCTCGCCTTTGAACGCAAACGCCTGCCCTGGATGGATACGCTGGATGCCAGGCCGCCGCTGCGTCTGTCGCTGCTCGGTCTGGATCTGGCACACGCTATCGCGCGGTCGGAAGGGGCAGAGCTGGTGACACCCTTGTATTCAGTCTGATGGAGAAGACCATGCGCCTGTTGATTTGCGTTGCCGCGATTTGCGCACTCGCGGCATGTTCCGGCTACACCACGAAGCCCGACTCGGCAAAGCCGGCGCCCCTGGCCGAACCTGCACCGGTTGCCTACGAGCGTCCCTGCGCGAGTTTGCCGACCACGCCCGAGGCGGCATTCGAGTGCGACCGTCGGAGCATCCTGGCCATGGCCGGCGAATTTCGCGTGCGTTTTGCATTCGATGAAACCGCGGCGCTGGCTCCAGGCTATGCCCCGCATGCGGCCCAGCGCAGTGGAGGAACCGAATGGGTGACCGTGGTCGCCGACGATGGCCGCTTCATTTCACTGCAACACATCCTGGTCATGGGCAAGGACCACATCGTGGTCAAGCACTGGCGCCAGGATTGGCAGTTCGAACCCGCCAGCGTGCTGCGCTATCGGGGCCATGGCGAGTTCGCGCACGAATTGATTCCCGCCGAAACCGCCCGCGGGATCTGGTCGCAAACGGTTTACGAAGTGGACGATGCGCCGCGCTATGGCGGCATCGGTCGCTGGACACATGCGGCGGGTGCCGATTCGTGGGAATCGGATCGCAGCTGGCGACCCTTGCCGCGTCGCGAGTACAGCAAGCGCAAGGACTACCAGCTGCTCGACGTGGTCAATCGCCACACGCTGACACCCTCCGGCTGGGTACACGAGCAGGACAACACCAAGATTCAACGTGATGCCGATGGCAGCCTGCATGCGCTCGCGCGGGAGCATGGTATCAACAGCTACAAGCGCATCTCGGACTACGACTTCAGCGCTGGCCGCACGTACTGGGAAAAGACCCGGGCATTCTGGTCCAGCGTTCGCCAGGAATGGACTGCGGCCATGGCGAGCAAGCCACGATTCAAGCTGAGCCCGGAACCCAACGGCGAACCGCGCGCGGAGTTGTTTTTCAATCTGGCGGAAAAAGCCGTCTCCGGCGAGGCCATTGCGGAGAGCGAAATCAAGGCGCTTGTGGATCAGCACCTGGGGGCAAGCAGCCAAGGACGCGCGGCTGATTGAATCGGTGCGCCGGGTCACAGCGGGAGCGACCCGGCTTTCCCGCAAGGCGCGCGCGGCAATTCGGCTGCGCGTGCCGACGGCGATGCACGATTGGACAGGCCCACGTTCGGTTCAGGATCAAGCCTGATAATGTGCGCCCCGAACGTCGCTTTTGAATACTCCATGCACAAGATCCTTGCGCTGCTGTTGCTGTCACTCGTCTCCTCGCCGGTTTGTGCCGAGGACTCCGCACGCGCCAGGCTCGCAGCTTTTTCCGCAGACCTGCATTCGGTCAGCGCCAGCTTCGAGCAGTCGGTGACCGGTGCAAGTGGCCACCGTGGCGAGGTTTCCTCCGGGAAAATGATGTTGCAGGCACCACGCCAGTTGCGCTGGCACACGACCTCGCCGTTCGAACAATTGATCGTCGCCGATGGCAGCAAGGTGTGGATCTACGATCCCGACCTGGAGCAGGTCAGCGTGCGCAAGCAGGGCGCAGAGGAAGCGCACAGTCCTTTGACCGTGCTCACCGACCTGGGCCAGCTGGATGCGGAATTCGTGGTCAGCGAGGCGGGCGAACGGGACGGCCTGCGCTGGCTCAAGCTGGTCTCGCGCGCCAGCGAGCCGGAATTTGCATTTGCCGAGCTGGGTTTTGCCGAATCGGATTTGGCCCGCATGCGCTTCGAGGATGCCTTGGGCAACACCACGGAGATCCGCTTCTCCGACTGGAAGCGCGACCCTAGGCTGCCTGCCGACACCTTCTCGTTTTCACCGCCGGCAGGAGTGGATGTCGTCGGTGACGCCGAGGCGGATGCCGAAGTGTTTCCGATCAAGGATTGATTTTTCCTCCGCCGCTGCAAGATCAGGTTGCAATACACACAAACGGGCCTCCCATGCGCGCACTCGTCGTCTTCCTGCTTTGGGCAATCCTCTTGGTCCTGTGCTGGCCGCTGGCGCTGGTACTGCTGATTCTCTGGCCGATCCTCTGGCTGCTGTCCATCCCGTTCCGCATTGTTGGTTCCTTGATGGAAGGCATCCTTGCCCTGGTCAAGGCGATCTTCCTGCTGCCCGCGCGCCTGCTCGGTTATCGACCGACCCCACCCGCGCCGTAGTGGCCACCGCGAGGCGGATCGCACAGTATCGAGACCTTGCGAAGGAATGACCTGAACCATGCCAGCGGATTCCGGGCTTCCCCATGTCCTGATCGTCGGTGGTGGTTTCGCGGGCCTGTGGGCGACGCGCGCCCTGGCCAGTGCGCCGGTCCGCATCACGTTGCTGGATCGCGAGAATCACCACGTGTTCCAGCCGCTGCTCTACCAGGTGGCCACGGCCGGCTTGTCGGCTCCGGACATTTCCGCGCCCCTGCGCCACATCCTGCGTCGGCAACGCAATGTCACCGTTTTGATGGCTGAAGCGCGCGTTATCGAAACTGCGCGCAAGCGGGTGATCGATGCCGAGGGCAAGGCACATGACTACGATTACCTGGTGCTGGCCACCGGTGCCACGCATGCCTACTTCGGGCATGACGACTGGTCCCGCTTCGCGCCGGGGCTGAAAACCCTCGACGATGCGCTGGCCATTCGCCGACGCATCCTGTCGGCCTTCGAACGTGCCGAGATGGAGCCGGATCCAGCGGCGCAGGCGGCCTGGCTCACCTTCGCCATCGTCGGCGCCGGGCCAACCGGAGTGGAACTCGCCGGAACCCTGGCCGAGATTGCTCGCCACACGCTCCGACACGAATTCCGCCGCATTGATCCGCATGCGGCCCGCGTGTTGCTGCTGGAAGCCGGACCCCGCGTGCTTTCCTCGTTTCCTGAATCGCTCTCGGAAAAAGCGCGAAAGCAGCTTGAGCGACTGGGCGTGGAAGTGCACACCGGGACACCGGTCGGTGCCATCGATGCTGATGGGGTTTTGCTCGGCACCCAGAGGATCGCCGCGCGCACGGTGCTCTGGTCCGCAGGCGTGGCCGCCTCACCCCTGGCGAAGAGCCTGGGCGTACCCCTGGATCGTGCCGGTCGGGTTCCGGTGCAGGCCGACCTTAGTATCGCGGGATTGCCCGAGGTGTTCGTCGCTGGCGATCTCGCCTCCGTGCAGCAAGAGGGCAAGCCGGTTCCGGGCGTTGCCCCTGCGGCCAAGCAGATGGGG
>Ga0116177_10001350_pt1 | contig 18232 bp, 21 predicted proteins | sample AD_STIC10_MetaG_FD_89750 | JGI IMG/M metagenome (GOLD analysis project Ga0116177, IMG submission 89750) | Active sludge microbial communities of municipal wastewater-treating anaerobic digesters from USA - AD_STIC10_MetaG | ecosystem: Engineered > Bioreactor > Anaerobic > Digestate | place: USA... | reverse complement strand
GGTCGCCGACCTGAAGATCAGCGACGACGAACTGCGCGAGACCATCGAGGCCAACCAGTTGCGCCTGATGAACGAACGCGGCTCCGACCTGACGATCTTCAGCCCGCGCGCCAGCTTCATGGCGCACCACATCGGCGACTTCGAGGTGTCGTCGACCTGGGCGGCGATCTGCAACGAACTGTGCTTCCGCGTGAGCCAGCTCTTTCCCGACCGCTTCATCCCCGCGGCGATGCTGCCGCAGTCGCCCGGCGTCGACCCGGCGAGCTGCATCCCCGAGCTGGTGAAGTGCGTCGAGCAGTACGGCAACGTCGGCATCAACCTGAACCCCGACCCGTCGGGCGGCCACTGGACCAGCCCGCCGCTGTCCGACCGCCACTGGTACCCGATCTACGAGAAGATGGTCGAGTACGACATCCCGGCGATGGTGCACGTCAGCACGAGCTGCAACGCCTGCTTCCACACCACCGGGGCGCACTACCTGAACGCCGACACGACGGCCTTCATGCAGTGCCTGACGTCCGACCTGTTCAAGGACTTCCCGACGCTGCGCTTCATCATCCCGCACGGCGGCGGCGCGGTGCCCTACCACTGGGGGCGCTTCCGCGGCCTGGCGCAGGAGCTGAAGAAGCCGCTGCTCAAGGACCACCTGCTGAACAACATCTTCTTCGACACCTGCGTGTACCACCAGCCGGGCATCGACCTGCTGACCAAGGTGATCCCGGTGGACAACATCCTGTTCGCCAGCGAGATGATCGGCGCGGTGCGCGGCATCGACCCCGAGACCGGCCACTACTACGACGACACCAAGCGCTACATCGAGGCCTCGACCATCGTCGTCGGCGACGACCGCCACAAGATCTACGAAGGCAACGCGCGGCGCGTGTTTCCGCGGCTCGACGCCGCTCTCAAAGCCCAGGGGAAGTGACCATGTTCGAACTCGGAGTCGTCTACCGCAACATCCGCCGCGCCGAGCGCGAGGCCGCCGACGGCCTGGCCGCGCTGGGCTCGGCCACGGTGCACGAGGCCATGGGCCGCGTCGGCCTGCTCAAGCCCTACATGCGGCCGATCTACCCCGGCGCGCAGGTCTCGGGCACGGCCGTCACCGTCCTGCTGCAGCCCGGCGACAACTGGATGATGCACGTCGCGGCCGAGCAGATCCTGCCCGGCGACATCGTCGTCGCGGCGGTCACCGCGGAGTGCAGCGACGGCTACTTCGGCGACCTGCTGGCCACCTCGTTCCAGGCGCGCGGTGCGCGCGCGCTGATCATCGACGCCGGCGTGCGCGACGTGCGCGAACTGCAGCGCATGAACTTCCCGGTCTGGAGCAAGGCGATCTCGAGCAAGGGCACGATCAAGGCCACGCTCGGCTCGGTGAACATCCCCGTGGTCTGCGCCGGCATGCTGGTGACGCCGGGCGACGTGATCGTGGCCGACGACGACGGCGTCGTCTGCGTGCCGTCGGCCCTGGCCGCCAGGACGCTCGAGGCGGCGCGCAAGCGCGAGAGCTTCGAGGGCGAGAAGCGGGCCAAGCTGGCCTCGGGCGTGCTCGGGCTGGACATGTACAAGATGCGCGAGCCGCTCGAGAAGGCCGGCCTGAAGTACATCGACTGACCGGCACGTCCGCCCCGACCATGAACCCGACCGCTCCCCGTCGCATCGGCCTCGTCGGCTATGGCGAGGTCGGCCGCATCCTCGCGGAAGACCTGCGCGCACAGGGCGCGTCGGTCTGCGCCTTCGACCTCCAGCTCGACGGCGAGGCCGGCCACGTCGTGCGCGAACACGCGGCGGCGCACGGCGTGGCCGTGTCCGCTTCGCACGCGGCGTTGGCCGCGCAGTCCGACCTGGTCGTCTCGGCGGTCACCGCGAGCCAGGCCGTGCCGGTGGCGCAGGCCTGCGCCGGGGCGCTGCCGGCAGGCGCGTTCTTCCTCGACCTGAACTCGGCGTCGCCGGGAGCCAAGCAGCGCGCCGCGGCGATCGTCGACGCCGCGGGCGGCCGCTACGTCGAAGGCGCGGTGATGACCTCGGTGCCGCCCTACCGCCTGAAGGTGCCGATGCTGCTCGGCGGCGCCCACGCCGCGGCGCTGGCGCCCGTGCTGGACGCGCTGGGTTTCGCCGCCCGGGTGCACAGCCCCACGCTGGGCGTGGCCTCGGCCACCAAGATGTGCCGCAGCGTGATGATCAAGGGCCTGGAGGCGATGGTCATCGAGAGCTACACCGCGGCGCGCGCCTACGGCGTCGAGGACGCGGTGCTCGCGTCGCTGGCCGAGACCTTCCCGGGCATCGACTGGGAGCGGCAGGGCGCGTACTTCTTCCAGCGCGTCATCGAGCACGGCCGGCGTCGCAGCGAGGAAATGCGCGAGGTCGCGCAGACCGTGTGCGAGGCCGGCCTGACACCGTGGTCGGCGCAAGGCACGGCCGAGCGCCAGTCCTGGGTCGCCGACCTCGCGGACGCCGGCGCCTTCGGCGCGCGCGGCACGCCCGAGTTTGCCCGCAGCGCCGACTGGCGCACCGAGGCCGATCGCCTGCTCGCGATCGTCCGACACGAACACTGAACAGGAGACCCTCGACCATGGAATTCACCAAGACTCCCGGCTGGCTGGACTGGTATGCCGGCCCCTCGAAACCGCACTTCGCGCTGCCCGCCGGCGCGGTGGACGCGCACTGCCACGTCTTCGGCCCCGGCGCCGAGTTCCCCTACGCGCCGGAGCGCAAGTACACGCCCTGCGACGCGAGCAAGCAGCAGCTCTACGCGCTGCGCGACCACCTCGGCTTCGCCCGCAACGTCGTCGTGCAGGCCACCTGCCACGGCGCCGACAACCGCGCGATGGTCGATGCGCTGGTGCATTCGGGCGGCAAGGCGCGCGGCGTCGCCACCGTCAGGCGCAATGTCAGCGACGAAGACCTGCAGGCCATGCACGCCGCGGGCGTGCGCGGCGTGCGCTTCAACTTCGTCAAGCGCCTGGTCGACTTCACGCCCAAGGACGAGCTGATGGAGATCGCCTCGCGCATCGCCAGGCTCGGCTGGCACGTGGTGATCTACTTCGAGGCCGTCGACCTGCCCGAGCTGTGGGACTTCTTCACCGGCCTGCCCACCACCATCGTCGTCGACCACATGGGCCGGCCCGACGTGGGCAAGCCGGTCGACGGGCCGGAGTTCGAGCTGTTCGTGAAGTTCATGCGCGAGCACCCGAATGTCTGGAGCAAGGTCAGCTGCCCCGAGCGCCTGAGCGTCACCGGCCCGAAGGCGCTGGACGGCGAGCGCCACGCGTACCGTGACGTCGTGCCCTTCGCGAAGCGCATCGTCGACGAATTCCCGGACCGCGTGCTGTGGGGCACCGACTGGCCGCACCCGAACCTCAAGGACCACATGCCCGACGACGGCCTGCTGGTCGACTTCATCCCGCACATCGCGACCACGCCCGAGCTGCAGAAGAAGCTGCTGGTCGACAACCCGATGCGCCTGTACTGGCCGGAGGAACTCTGATGTCGCTCGACAAACCCTACCTCGACGTGCCCGGCACGACGATCTTCGACGCCGAACAGTCGCGCAAGGGCTACTGGCTGAACCAGTTCTGCATGTCGCTGATGAAGGCCGAGAACCGGGCGCGCTTCAAGGCCGGCGAGCGCGCCTACCTCGACGAGTGGGCGATGACCGAGGAACAGAAGCAGGCCGTGCTGGCCCGCGACCTGAACCGCTGCATCGCGCTGGGCGGCAACATCTACTTCCTGGCCAAGATCGGCGCGACCGACGGCAAGAGCTTCCAGCAGATGGCCGGCAGCATGACGGGCATGACCGAGGACGAGTACCGCGCGATGATGCTCGCCGGCGGGCGTTCGGTCGAAGGCAATCGCCGCCTCGGCGAGGACGGCGACGCGCAACCGCAGCACCAGCCGCAAGGCGCGGCCGGCAAGAAGGCAACGAACTGACATGGCCAAGATCACCGCTTCCGTCTACACCTCGCACGTGCCGGCCATCGGCGCCGCGATCGACCTCGGCAAGACGACCGAGCCCTACTGGGTGCCGCTGTTCAAGGGCTACGAGTACTCCAAGCAGTGGATGAAGGACAACACGCCCGACGTGATCTTCCTCGTCTACAACGACCACGCGACCGCGTTCAGCCTGGAGATGATCCCGACCTTCGCGATCGGCACCGCGGCCGAGTTCACGCCGGCCGACGAGGGCTACGGCCCGCGCCCGGTGCCGAAGGTGATCGGCCACCCGGAGCTCGCCTCGCACATCGCGCAGAGCGTGATCCAGGACGACTTCGACCTGACCATCGTGAACAAGATGGACGTCGACCACGGCCTGACCGTGCCGCTGAGCCTGATGTGCGGCGAGCCGCGGGCCTGGCCCTGCCCGGTGATCCCGTTCGCGGTCAACGTGGTGCAGTACCCGGTGCCCTCGGGCCGGCGCTGCTTCATGCTCGGCCAGGCGATCCGCCGCGCGATCGAGTCCTTCGACCAGCCGCTGAAGGTGCAGATCTGGGGCACCGGCGGCATGAGCCACCAGCTGCAGGGGCCGCGCGCCGGCCTGATCAACGCCGACTGGGACAACCGCTTCCTCGACCGGCTGATCGCCGACCCCGAGGGCCTGTCGAAGGTGCCGCACATCGAGTACGTGCGCGAAGCCGGCTCGGAAGGCATCGAGCTCGTGATGTGGCTGATCGCGCGCGGCGCGATGGCCGACGTCGCCGGCGGCCCGAAGCCGACGCTCAAGCACCGCTTCTTCCACGTCCCGGCGAGCAACACCGCCGTGGGCCACCTGATCCTGGAGAACCACTGACATGAACAACAAGACGATCAAGGTCGCGCTGGTCGGCGCCGGGGCCTTCGGCATCAAGCACCTGGACGGCATCAAGAACATCGACGGCGTCGAGGTGGTCTCGGTCATCGGCCGTGAGTTCGACAAGACGAAGGAGGTCGCGCAGCAGTACGGCATCGCCCACGCCGGCACCGACCTGTCGGAAAGCCTGGCGCTGAAGGAGGTCGATGCGGTCATCCTGTGCACGCCGACGCAGATGCACGCCGACCAGACGCTGGCCTGCCTGAAGGCCGGCAAGCACGTGCAGGTCGAGATCCCGCTGGCCGACACGCTCAAGGGCGCCGACGCGGTGGCCGATCTCGCCAGGAGCAGCGGCCTGGTCGCGATGGTCGGCCACACGCGCCGCTTCAACCCCAGCCACCAATGGGTGCACAAGAAGGTGCAGGCGAAGGCGTTCGCGATCCAGCAGATGGACGTGCAGACCTACTTCTTCCGGCGTACGAACATGAACGCGCTGGGCCAGGCGCGCAGCTGGACCGACCACCTGCTGTGGCACCACGCGGCGCACACGGTCGACCTGTTCCGCCACCAGACCGGCGGCGAGATCGTCCAGGCGCACGCGATCCAGGGGCCGATCCACCCGACGCTGGGCATCGCGATGGACATGAGCATCCAGCTCAAGGCCAGCACCGGCGCGATCTGCACGCTGAGCCTGTCGTTCAACAACGACGGCCCGCTGGGCACCTTCTTTCGCTACATCGGCGACACCGGCACCTACCTGGCGCGCTACGACGACCTGTACACCGGCAAGGACGAGAAGATCGACGTCTCGAAGGTCGACGTGTCGATGAACGGCATCGAGCTGCAGGACCGCGAGTTCTTCGCCGCCATCAAGGAAGGCCGCGAGCCGAACTCCAGCGTCGCCCAGGTGCTGCCGTGCTATCGCACCCTGCACCAGCTCGAGCAGCAACTGCTCGCCGCGGGCTGATCGCATGAAGTCGCGCCGCATCGGGCCGTTCGAGGTCAGCGCGATCGGCCTCGGCTGCATGAACCTGAGCCACGCGTACGCGGCGCCGCCGCCGGCCGCGGACGCCGAGCGCCTGCTGCTGCGTGCGCTGGACCTCGGCGTGACGCTCTTCGACACCGCCGCGCTGTACGGCTTCGGCGCGAACGAGACGCTGGTCGGCCGCGTGCTCGCGCCGCATCGCCACCGCTTCACGCTCGCCAGCAAGTGCGGCATGACGGGCGTGAACGGCACGCGCGTCATCGACGGCCGGCCCGAGACGATCAGGCGCACCTGCGACGAGAGCCTGCAGCGCCTGCGCACCGAGGTCATCGACCTGTACTACCTGCACCGCTGGGACCGCCAGGTGCCGATCGAGGACAGCGTCGGTGCGCTGGCCGACCTGGTGCGCGCGGGCAAGGTGCGCGCGATCGGGTTGTCGGAGGTGTCCGCCGCGACGCTGCGACGCGCCCATGCGGTGCACCCGATCACCGCGCTGCAGAACGAGTACTCGCTGTGGACGCGCAATGCCGAGCTCGGCACGCTGGAAGCCTGCCGCGAACTCGGCGTGGCCTTCGTCGCGTTCAGCCCGGTGGGCCGCGGCTTTCTCACCGGCACGCTGCGCGACACCTCGGGCTTCGACGCCAAGGACATCCGCCGCGGCATGCCGCGCTTCCAGGCCGGGCACTTCGGCGCGAACCTCGGGCTGCTCGACGGGCTCGCGGCCCTGGCCGCCGAGGCCGGCTGCACGCCGGCGCAGCTGTCGCTGGCCTGGCTGCTGGCGCGCGGCGAACACGTCGTGCCGATCCCCGGCACGACGAGCGTGGCGCACCTCGAGGAGAACCTCGGCGCCGCCGAGGTGACGCTCGGCCCCGGCCTGGTCGCGCGGCTCGACGCGCTGATCAACCACCACACCGTCTCGGGCGCCCGCTACAACGCGGCCACGCAGACCGAGATCGACACCGAGGAGTTCCCGGTGTGAGGCGGCGCGCGTTGATGGCCGGCGCGGGCGCCGCGCTCGTCTGGCCGGCGCTGCGCGCGCAGGGCGCGTGGCCCACGAAGCCGATCGTGCTGATCGTGCCCTTCGCGCCCGGCGGCATCGCCGACCTGACGGCTCGGGTCGTTGCCGAGGCCATGGGCCGCTCGCTCGGACAGGCTTTCGTCGTCGACAACCGGCCGGGCGCTGGCAGCATCGTCGCCTCGACGGCCGTGGCGAAGGCTGCGCCCGACGGCCACACGCTGCTGCTGATGAGCAACGCCAACGCCGTCAGCACGGGGCTGTTCAAGAAGCTGCCCTACGACCCGGTGCGCGACTTCGCGCCGGTCACGACGCTGGGCTTCTTCGACCTGGCGATCTTCGCCGGCCCCGACGGCCGCTTCGCCACCCTCAAGGACGCGCTCGCCTTCGCCCGCACCCACCCCGGCAAGCTGTCCATCGCCACCATCACGGTGGGCAGCACGCAGCACCTGACGGCCGAACTCTTCAAGGCGCGCGCCGGCATCGACGCCCTGGTGGTGCCCTACAAGGGCACGCCGGCGGTCGTGACGGCGCTGCGGTCGGGCGAGGTCGACCTCGCCGTCGAGATCCTCGGGCCGATGCTGCCGCAGGTCGGCGCCAAGGCCGTGCGTGCCCTCGCGATCACCGCCGACCGGCGGTTTGCCGCCCTGCCCGAGGTGCCGACGCTGGCCGAGGCGGGCGTTGCCGACTGCACGGTCGCGTCGTGGAACGGCCTGGCCGCGCCGGCCGGCACGCCGCCGGCCGTGATCGAGCGGCTGAACCGGGCCGCCCGCGAAGCCGTCTCGCTGCCCGCAGTGCATCGGCGGCTCGAAGACCTCGGCGTGCGCGCCCAGGCCGGCACGCCACAGCAGCTCCAGGCGCTGCTGTCCGGCGAGATCCAGCGTTGGGGCGCGGTGATCCGGACGGCGAAGATCGAGCCGGAGTGAGCCCGGCCGTTCAGCGCCGCGGCTGCAGGCGCCGCGCCTTCGCGAGGTTCGACGCCGTCACGGCCAGGAAGCCGAGCGCCCCCATCGTCTCGGCCGGCTCCTGGTCGCGCCAGACCAGCAGGTCGCCGACGTGCAGGTGCACGAGGCCGAAGACGTCGGCAGCCCAGGCGCCGGCCCGCCCGAGCAGCAGGTAGACGAACGCCAGCGCCAGGAAGTAGACCGAGGCGGCGGGATCGGCCGTGCAGAAACGCCGCGGATCGGCGGCCGGCAGCGACGACCGGCGCACGAACAGCCAGCCCAGCCCGCCGTACAGCCCGATCGCGATGTAGCCGGCGTGGATCAGCTTCTGCACCGGCGCCAGGTTGTGCAGAGTGAGCTCGCGCTGCGTGTTGCGCCGTGCAAACCACTCGGTCGTGGCGACATCGAAAATGCGCTGGCCCCAGCTGATCTCCTCCATGCACACGAAGAGCAGGGCACCGCCCAGCAGGGCGTTCAGCAGCGCCAACCGGCGGTGTCCGCGCCGCAGCAGGGCCCCGGCGGAGACGAACGCGAGGACACCGGCCAGTGCGTAGGCCACCGCCTGGGCGTTCTCGAGCAGCGCGTCCTCCTGGATGATCGCCGTGTAGACCTCGGGCGCGCCCAGCTTCAGCGCGACGAACAGCGCGAACAGGCCCACGCTGCCCAGGAAGATCGCCGACTCCACCGCCCGCGGGAGGGCCGGTGCCGGCGTGTCGGGAATTGCACTCATGGTCTGCGGTGAGCCACCGCCATCCGCGGCAAGGGAACCCTAGCAGATCGCCCGGGCCACGGCCTCGAGCTCGGCGCGCATCCACCGACTCAGGGGGTCCTCGTGGTGTCGCTGGTGCCAGACCAGGTACATCGGCATGCGCGGGCACGGCACCGGCACCGGCGCCGTGGCCAGCCCGTGCAGCGTGGTCAGCCGCAGCAGGCTGGGCGCGGTGGCCAGCAGGTCGCTCCCGCGCAGAAAGGCGCCCAGGGCCGCGAAGCCGGGCACCTGCACGACGAAGCGTCGCACCACGCCCTGGTCGGCCAGGTGGTCGTCGATGTCGAGCGTGCGGCGCGGCTCGTACAGCACCGTGGCGTGGCCGGCGTCCAGGTAGTCCTCGCGCGAGGCGGGCGCCGCTCGCCGTGCCGCGTCGAAGAACACGAGGTAGTGATCCTCGAACAGGCGCTTCTGCACCAGGTCGGGCGCGTCGGGCGGGCGCGGCGTGATCAGCAGGTCGCAGGCGGCCTCGCGCAGCAGTTCGGGCTGCGGCGCCCCCGACGCGATCACGCGCAGCGCCAGGCCCGGGGCGGTCGCACGCAGGCGCGCCAGCAGCGCCGGCAGCAGCAGGTCGCGCTGCAGGTCGTTCGCGGCGATCGTCAGGCGGGCGCTCACGTGCGCCGGGTCGAAGGCGGCGGCGGTCGTGAAGCGCCGCAGGTCGTCGAGCAGCACGCGCGCCTGCACCGCCAGCTGCTCGGCCCGCGCGGTGGCGACGATGCCGCGGCCCGAGCGCACGAACAAGGGGTCGCCGACGATCGCACGCAGCTTGTCGAGCAGGTGGCTGACCGCCGACTGCGTGACGCCCAGGCGCAGCGCGGCGCGGGTGATCGACTGTTCCTCGATCACCGCGATCAGCAGCTGCAGGAGCTTGCCGTCGAGGTCGGAATGATCGAAACGGCTCATGGCACCCATCAGTATCGACCTGTTTATCGCAGGTCAACGCACGCGAATACTCCTGTTCCATGCTGTGAACGGCGCCGAATGCACCGCGCTGGACCCAGATCAACCCAGGAGACCCGCATGACCCCCGCATCGACGAAACCGAAGATCCCCGGCACCGTGATCTTCGATGGCGACCAGGCCCGCAAGGGCTACGCGCTGAACCGCATGTGCTACTCGTTCAACGACGCGGCCAACCGCGCCGAGTTCGTGCGCGACGAAGACGCGTACTGCACCCGCTACGGCCTCGACGCACCGCAGCGCGAGGCCATCCGCCAGCGCAACGTGCTCGCGCTGATCGCCGCCGGCGGCAATGCCTACTACCTGGCCAAGTTCGCCGGCATCTTCGGCCTGGACATGCAGGACATCGGCGCGCAGCAGACCGGCCTGACGCGCGAACAGTTCCAGGCGAAGCTGCTTGCCGCCGCTCACTCGTAAGCACCTTCGGAGAATTCGACATGGCCAAGATCGTCGGTGGCATCACCACCTCCCATGTGCCGGCCATCGGCCGCGCCATCGCCCGCAACCTGCAGGGCGACCCGTACTGGAAACCGTTCTTCGACGGCTTTCCGCCGGTGCGCCAGTGGCTCGCCGACGTCAAGCCCGACGTCGCCGTCGTGGTCTACAACGACCACGGCCTGAACTTCTTCCTCGACAAGATGCCGACCTTCGCGATCGGTGCCGCGGCCGAGTACCGCAATGCCGACGAGGGCTGGGGCATCCCCGAGGTGCCGCCGTTCCAGGGCGACCTCGACCTGTCGTGGCACCTGATCGAGTCGCTGGTCGACGACGAGTTCGACCTCACCACCTGCCAGGAGATGAAGGTCGACCACGCCTTCACGCTGCCGATGGCGCTGCTGTGGCCCGACCAGCAGTGGCCGGTGCGCACGGTGCCGGTGTGCATCAACACCGTGCAGGCGCCGATCCCGAGCGCCAGGCGCTGCTGGAAGCTCGGCGAGGCCATCGGGCGCGCGGTCGAGTCCTTCGGCAGCGACGAGCGCGTCGTGATCATCGGCACCGGCGGCCTGTCTCACCAGCTCGACGGCGAACGCGCCGGCTTCATCAACAAGGACTTCGACCAGAAATTCATGGCCAGCCTGGCCGACGACCCGACCTGGGCCACCCAGTTCTCGACCCACGAGCTGGTCGAGAAGACCGGCACGCAGGGCATCGAGCTGCTGATGTGGCTGACGACGCGTGCGGCCCTGCCCGGCCGCGTCCGCACGCTGCACTCGAACTACCACATCCCGATCTCGAACACGGCCTCGGGCCTGATGCTGTTCGAGAACCTCTGAGCCCGCGCGCGCGGGCCGGGCGCGGCCGGCGCGGTCAAAGGCCGGCGGTCTCCAGGGTGCGCAGGAAGCGCGCGCCGTTCTGGAAGCCGATCACCCGCGCCTGCGCCACCTCGCGGCCCGAGGCCGGGTCGAAGAAGATCGTGCCCGGCGGTCCGAACAGGCCGAAGCGCTTGAGCAGTTCCTTGTCCTGTGCGTTGTTGGCCGTGACGTCGGCCTTCAGCAGCACGGCGTTGGCCAGGCGGGCCTGCACCGCCGGGTCGGCGTAGGTGTAGCGCTCCATCTCCTTGCACGACACGCACCAGTCGGCATAGAAATCGAGCATCACGACGCGCCGGGCCTGGGCCGCGGACTGCAGCGCCGCATCGAGCTCGGCGCTGCTACGCACCGGCGCGAACGACGGCGCCGGGGCGCGCACGCCGGCGGCACCGCCGAAGTTCAGGTGGGCCAGCGGCTGGAGCGGGTCGGTCCCGCCCGAGGCCGCGCCGACGATCTGCAGCAGGCCGAAGGCGCCGAACGCCAGCCCGGCAGCCCGCCGCCACAGCGCCTTGGACGCCGCGGCGCGGTGGCCGCGCCCGTGCGCGAACATCAGCGACGCCAGCGCCAGCGCAAGTGCACCCCACAGCGCCAGCGCCAGCGCCGCGGGCAGCAGCGACTGCACCATCCACAGCGCCACGCCGAGCAGCAGCAGGCCGAAGAAGTGCTTGACCTCTTCCATCCAGCCCCCGGCGCGCGGCAGCAACGCACCGGCGGAGGCGCCCACGAGCAGCAATGGCACGCTCATGCCGCTGGCCAGCGAGAACAGCGCCGTGCCGCCCAGCCACACGTCGCGCGTCTGGCTCAGGTAGACGAGCGCGCCGGCCAGCGGCGCCGCGACGCAGGGGCTGACGATCAGCGCCGACACCCCGCCCATCAAGAACACCCCGGCGATGCGGCCGGCGGGCAGCCGGTGCGAGGCCTTCGTGAAGTGGTGGGTGAAGACATGCGGCATCTGCAGTTCGTAGACACCGAACATCGACAGCGACAGCACGACCAGGCCGAGCGCGAAGGCGGACAGCACCCAGGGGTTCTGCAGCGCCGCGGCCAGGCCCTCGCCGGCCAGTCCGGCGGCGACCCCGAGCGCGGTGTAGACCATCGCCATGCCCAGGCCGTAGCTCGCCGCGAGCATCAGGCCGCGGCCGCGCGACACCTCGCGGCCCTGGCCGACGATGATCGACGACAGGATGGGCACCATCGGCAGCACGCAGGGCGTGAACGACAGCAGCACGCCGGCGAGGAAGAACACGCCGACCACCGGCCAGAAGCGGCCGTCGCGCAATGCCGAGTCGAGCCGGCCGGCATCGGTGCTCGACGCGATCGCGCCGGTGTCGACGGCGGCGGGCGCGGCCGCCCCGAGGCCGATCGGTTCGGCCGCCGCGACGGTGCGCACCGAACCGTCGCCGCCGAATCCGGCCAGGCTGACCTGGGCCGCGCTGGGCATCGGCGGGTAGCACAGGCCCTTGTCGGCGCAGCCCTGGCTCGTCACCGTGAGCCGGAACGGCCCGCCTGCCTGCTCGACCGGCACGACGACGCGCACCTGGTCGCGGTAGGTCTCGACGTTCTTCTGGAAGGTCTCGTCGAACTTGACCTTGCCCGGCGGAATCTCCGGCGTGCCGAGGGTCGCGCCCTCGGCCGAGAACTTGAACTGCTCGCGGTAGAGGTAGTAGCCCGGCGCTACGTCGAAGCGCACCTCGACGCGCCGCTCGTCGAGCGCGCGCGCCTCGAATCGGAAGGCCAGTTCGGGTTCGAGGAACTCGTCCGCGGCCCGCGCCAGCGTCGCGCCGGCGAGCAGCAGCACCAGGGCCAGGCCCTGCAGGCAGGCCCGGAGCAGGCGGTACGGGGCGGTCGTCGGGGCCGGAAGCATGTCAGGCAGAGTACGGCACGGGGTCAAGGTTCCGCGAGCGGCGCAGGGCCGCAGTGTGCCAAATCGACGGGCCGCATGAAAAAGGGCCAGCGTCGGCTGGCCCTCGGTGCAGGCGTCGATCGCGCCCGGCGATCACTCGGCCTTGTCGGCGGTCGCTTCTTCGGCCTTCGGCTCGGGGCGGTCGACCAGTTCGACGAAGGCCATCGGGGCGTTGTCGCCGATGCGGAAGCCCATCTTCAGGATGCGCGTGTAGCCGCCCGGACGTGCCTGGTAGCGCGGGCCGAGTTCGCCGAACAGCTTGGTGACGACGTCGCGGTCACGCGTGCGGTCGAAGGCGAGGCGGCGGTTGGCCAGCGTCGGCTCCTTGGCGAGCGTGATCAGCGGCTCGACGACGCGACGCAGTTCCTTGGCCTTGGGGACCGTGGTCTTGATCGCCTCGTGCGTCAGCAGCGAGTTGCACATGTTGCGCAGCATCGCCTGGCGATGCTCGCTGGTGCGGTTGAGTTTGCGGAGTCCGTGACGGTGACGCATGGTGCTTGTCCTTTCCTAACTTTTGACCCCCGGCCGTGTCAGGTACCGGGGGGTGCACTGGCCGCATCGAGACGCAGCCGCGGTTCCGAGTAGCCACCGGGTGCCGGGCGGTCCCGAGCCCGGTGGCTGCCCTCTCGGGGGGTGGCCGGCATCGCTGCCGGCCGGGTGTCGACGCTTAACGCTTGTCCAGGCCCTGCGGGGGCCAGTTCTCCAGCCGCGCGCCGAGCGTGAGCCCGCGCGAAGCCAGCACTTCCTTGATCTCGTTGAGCGACTTGCGGCCGAGGTTCGGGGTCTTCAGCAGCTCGGTCTCGGTGCGCTGGATCAGGTCGCCGATGTAGTAGATGTTCTCGGCCTTGAGGCAGTTCGCCGACCGCACGGTGAGCTCGAGCTCGTCGACCGGGCGCAGCAGGATCGGCTCGAAGTTCGGCGACGGACGCGGCGAACCCTGGTCGATGAAGCCGCCACCGGTCATGGACTCGAGGCCCGCGAACGGCGCCAGTTGCTCCAGCAGGATCTTGGCCGAGGCACGGATCGCGTCTTCCGGCGTGATCGCGCCATTGGTGACGATCTCCATCACCAGCTTGTCGAGGTCGGTGCGCTGCTCGACGCGGGCGCTCTCGACCGTGTAGCTCACGCGCGCGACCGGCGAGAACGATGCGTCCAGTACGATGCGGCCGATCGACTTGGTCGGCTCGTCGCCGTAGCGGCGCAGGTTGCCCGGCACGTAGCCACGGCCCTTCTCGACCTTGATCTGCATGTCGAGCTTGCCGCCCTGGGCCAGGTGGGCGATCACGTGGTCGGGGTTGATGATCTCGACGTCGTGCGGCGTCTGGATGTCCTTGGCCGTGACCGGGCCCTCGCCTTCCTTGCGCAGCACGAGGGTGACCTCGTCGCGGTTCAGCAGCTTGAACACCACGCCCTTGAGGTTGAGCATGATGTGGACCACGTCTTCCTGCACGCCGTCGACGGTCGAGTACTCGTGGAGCACGCCGGCGATCGTCACTTCGGTGGGCGCATAGCCGACCATCGAAGACAGCAGCACGCGGCGCAGGGCGTTGCCCAGCGTGTGGCCGTAGCCGCGCTCGAACGGCTCGAGCGTGACCTTCGCGCGGTCGGTGCCCAGGGGTTCGACCTGGATCGCTTTGGGTTTCAGGAGATTGGTTTGCATTGAGTCCTGTTCCTCTCAATACCCTCGGCTCGTTACACCGATAAGGCTGATGGACATGGCCGGGCGGGATGAGGCGCGCTTCGTTCCGGCGAGCGAAGCGACCCGAGGACAGGGTGCCGGACGGACCGGCCGCACCCCACCCTCTTCGGGCGCGTCAGCGCGAATACAGTTCGACGATCAGCGCTTCCTTGATGTCGGCGCCGAACTCGTCGCGGTCGGGGGTCTTCTTGAAGACGCCCTCGAGCTTGTTGGTGTCGACCTGGACCCAGGCCGCGAGGCCCTGGGCCTCGGCCAGCTTGACCGAATCGGTCACGCGCAGCTGCTTCTTGGCCTTCTCGCGGACGGCAACGGTGTCGCCGGCCTTGACCAGGTACGAGGCGATGTTGACGACCTCGCCGTTGACCGTGATGCCCTTGTGCGACACGAGCTGGCGGGCTTCGGCGCGGGTCGAGCCGAAGCCCATGCGGTAGACGACGTTGTCCAGGCGCGACTCGAGCAGCAGCAGCAGGTTCGCACCGGTGTTGCCCTTGCGGCGCTCGGCCTCGGCGAAGTAGCGGCGGAACTGGCGTTCGAGCACGCCGTACATGCGCTTGACCTTCTGCTTCTCGCGAAGCTGCAGGCCGAAGTCGGACGTGCGCGAGCCGGAAGTGCGGCCGTGCTGGCCGGGCTTGCTGTCGAACTTGGCCTTGTCCCCGATGGCGCGGCGCGCGCTCTTCAGGAACAGGTCGGTGCCTTCACGGCGGGAGAGTTTGGCCTTCGGCCCCAGGTAACGTGCCACTTGAATTCCTTTGTCGATCTGACGCGGGCCGCGGGGGCGGCTCGCGCGAGTCCGGCGCGTGTTGTTCTGGTCGCTCGGACGGTGGGCTTATCAAATGCCTTGCGGCGCTAACGGAGGCGCCGGCGCGGTGCTCGGGGCACCCGCCGGCGACTCGGGAACACGGTCAGGTCGGTTCGTGCAACGCTCAGATGCGACGACGCTTCTGCGGACGGCAGCCGTTGTGCGGCATCGGCGTCACGTCGGAGATCGAGTTGATGCGGATGCCCAGCGAGGCCAGTGCGCGCACCGACGACTCGCGGCCCGGGCCCGGGCCCTTGATGCGGACATCGAGATTCTTGATGCCCTGCTCCTGGGCTGCACGGCCCGCCACTTCCGCGGCCACCTGGGCTGCGAAAGGCGTGCTCTTGCGCGAGCCCTTGAAGCCCTGGCCGCCGCTCGACGCCCACGCCAGCGCGCCACCCTGGCGGTCGGTGATCGTGATGATGGTGTTGTTGAACGAGGCGTGGACGTGCGCGATGCCGTCCGCAACGTTCTTGCGGACCTTCTTGCGCACGCGTTGCGCGGCGGTGTTGACGGGTGCCTTAGCCATGGTGACCTTCTCTCGAAATCAGGGGGTGCCGGTGCGCCGCGCGGATCACTTCTTGACCAGGGCGCCGGACTTGCGCGGACCCTTGCGGGTGCGGGCGTTCGTCTTGGTGCGCTGGCCGCGAACGGGCAGGCCGCGACGATGGCGGAAGCCGCGGTAGCAGCCCAGGTCCATCAGACGCTTGATGTTGATCGACATTTCGCGACGCAGGTCGCCTTCGATCGTGAGCTTGCCGATCTCTTCCCGGATCTTCTCCAGGTCGCCGTCGGTCAGGTCCTTGATCTTCTTCGAATACGCCACGCCCACCGTGTCGCAGATCTGCTGCGCGGTCGTGCGGCCGATGCCGTAGATCGCAGTCAGGCCGATTTCGGCGTGCTTGTGGGGCGGGATGTTGATGCCGGCGATGCGTGCCATGTCTGTCCTCTGGTGTCAGTCTGTCGAAGGCTGCGACTCAGCCCTGGCGCTGCTTGTGGCGCGGATCGGTGCAGATCACGCGCACCACGCCGTGGCGACGGATGATCTTGCAGTTGCGGCACATCTTCTTCACCGATGCTGCGACTTTCATGCTCTTCTCCTAGGCCCTTGCGGGCGCCTTCAACAATTCTTCGGTTCCGTTCCGCTCACTTGGCGCGGAACACGATTCGGGCCCGACTCAGGTCGTAGGGCGTCAGTTCGACCGTCACCTTGTCTCCCGGCAGGATGCGGATGTAGTGCATGCGCATCTTCCCGGAAATATGACCCAAGACCACGTGCCCATTTTCGAGCTTGACCCTGAACGTGGCGTTCGGCAGGTTCTCCAGAATCTCACCTTGCATCTGGATGACGTCGTCTTTGGCCATGGTGCGTCGTCGTTCAGCCCGCCTTGAAATTGGCCTTCTTCAGCAGAGACTCGTACTGCTGACTCATCACGTAACTTTGCACCTGCGCCCAGAAGTCCATCGTCACCACGACGATGATCAGCAGCGAGGTCCCGCCGAAGTAGAACGGCACGTTGTACTTCAGCACCAAAAATTCGGGCAGCAGGCACACCAGCGTGATGTAGATCGCGCCGGCGAGCGTCAGCCTCGAGAGAATGCGGTCGATGTGCCGGGCGGTCTGCTCGCCCGGGCGGATGCCCGGGATGAACGCGCCGCTCTTCTTCAGGTTGTCGGCGGTCTCGCGGCTGTTGAACACGAGCGCCGTGTAGAAGAAGCAGAAGAACACGATCGCCGCGGCATAGAGCATCACGTAGATCGGCTGGCCCGGCGACAGCAGCCCGGCCAGGTCCTTCAGCCAGCGCAGGCTGTCGTTGCCGGTGGCGAACCAGCCGACGACGGTGGCCGGCAGCAGGATGATCGACGACGCGAAGATCGGCGGGATCACGCCCGACATGTTCAGCTTCAGCGGCAGGTGCGACGACTGGCCGCCGTAGACCTTGTTGCCAACCTGGCGCTTCGCGTAGTTGACCAGGATCTTGCGCTGGCCACGCTCGACGAAGACCACGGCGAAGGTCACGCCGATGACGATGGCGATGATCAACAGCGACACGATGATGCTCATCGCCCCGGTGCGCACCAGTTCGAACAGGCCGCCCATCGCGTTCGGCAGGCCCGCGGCGATGCCCGAAAAAATCAGGATCGAGATGCCGTTGCCCAGGCCGCGCTCGGTGATCTGCTCGCCCAGCCACATCAGGAACATCGTGCCCGCGACCAGACTCACCACCGCGGTCATGCGGAAGCCGAAGCCCGGCGAGATCACCAGGCCCGGCGATCCTTCGAGCGCCAGCGCGATGCCCAGCGACTGGAAGAGCGCCAGGCCCAGGGTGCCATAGCGCGTGTACTGCGTGATCTTGCGGCGACCGGCTTCGCCTTCCTTCTTGAGCGCCTCGAGCGTCGGCACCACGTAGGTCATCAGCTGCATGATGATCGACGCGGAGATGTACGGCATGATGCCCAGCGCGAACACCGTGAAGCGCGACAGCGCTCCGCCGGAGAACATGTTGAACAAGCTCAGGATGCCGCCCTGCTGGCCCTTGAAGAGCTGGGCCAGCTGGTTCGGGTCGATGCCCGGCACCGGGATGTGCGCCCCGATGCGATAGACGACGAGCGCCAGCAGCAAGAAGACGAGCCGGCGACGCAGGTCGCCGAACTTGCCGCTCTTGGCCAGTTGATTCGCGTTGGTTGCCACGAGGCTGTCGACCCTTGCTGCGTGATCAGGCGACCGAACCGCCCGCGGCTTCGATCACCGCCTTGGCGCCGGCCGTCGCGCCGATGCCCTTGAGCGTGACGGCCATTGCCAGCTCGCCCGACTTGATCACCTTGACGTTCTTGACCAGTTCTCCGACGAGGCCGGCGGTCTTCAGCGTCAGCAGGTCGACTTCGGCCGCGCCCAGGCGCGCCAGGTCGGTCAGCGAGACTTCGGCGTTGAACTTGAGCAGGTGCGACTTGAAGCCACGCTTGGGCAGGCGGCGCTGCAGCGGCATCTGGCCGCCTTCGAAGCCGACCTTGTGGTAGCCACCCGCACGCGACTTCTGGCCCTTGTGGCCACGACCCGCGGTCTTGCC
>Ga0116177_10001346_pt1 | contig 18281 bp, 14 predicted proteins | sample AD_STIC10_MetaG_FD_89750 | JGI IMG/M metagenome (GOLD analysis project Ga0116177, IMG submission 89750) | Active sludge microbial communities of municipal wastewater-treating anaerobic digesters from USA - AD_STIC10_MetaG | ecosystem: Engineered > Bioreactor > Anaerobic > Digestate | place: USA... | reverse complement strand
GCGTTCATCCCGCGCATGCAGGAAGCTGCCCGGACCTACGGGAACGACGACTTCTTCATGTTCGGCGAGGTCTTCGACGCCGACCCGACCGTGCTGTCGGGCTATACGACGACCGGCAAGCTGCCGGCCACGCTCGACTTCGGATTCCAGGCCGGTTTGCTGGAGGCGGTCAGCGGGCAGTCGCCGACCTCTCTGGCGACGCTGTGGGCGTCCGATGACCTCTACACCGACGCTGACTCGAGCGCGTACTCGCTGCCCACCTTCACGGGCAACCACGACATGGGACGCCTGGGGATGCTGCTGACCCAGCGTGGATTCACCGGCGACGAGCTCGTGACGAGGCTCAGCCTGGCCAACGCCCTGATGTACGCCACGCGGGGCCAACCGGTCACCTACTACGGCGACGAGCAGGGTTTTGTCGGGCTCGGCGGCGACAAGGACGCCCGTCAGGACCTGTTCGCCACGCAGGTCGGCCAATATGCGTCCGAACAACTGGCCGACGGCACGACCATGGGGTCGGTCGACCACGACGACACCTCGGGCACCCTTTACCGCGCCACCGCAGCCGCAGCGCGGCTGCGAGCCGAGATCCCCGCCCTCGCCACCGGCGCCCAGATCGTGAGGCAGGTGGACGCCGACGCGGGCATCCTGGCGCTGTCGCGCATCGACCGGGAGACCAACGACGAGGTGCTCGTCGTGGCCAACACGTCGACCGACACCCGGACGGCCTCGTTCACGACGTGGTCCCCGGACGTCACGTACGACGTCGCGAGCGCCGGGGAACAACCACGCCAGGTGCGCAGCGACGCGTCCGGGAATGTCACCCTGGACGTGCCACCCCTCAGCCTGCTCGTGCTGGCGCCATCGGGCCCCATGGCGATCCGGACGTCCGAGGCGCAGGTCGACCTCCTCTCCCCCGGTGAGGGCGCACGTGCCAACGGCATGGTCGAACTGCTCGCCGCGATGCCGGCCGACAGGTTCAGCCAGGTGACGTTCTGGTGGCGTCCGACCGGTGGCGAGTGGGCGTCCCTCGGCACGGACGACACACCCACGGCGACCGACGACGGACGCGCGGGCTACCGCGTGGTCGTCGATGCGTCCGGGGTCGCGGACGGCAGCCTCCTGGAAGTGCGCGTCGTCGCGCAGGACTCGGGCGGTCGCGTGAGCGTCGACGGGGCGAGCTTCACCGTGGGCCAGGCCGGCTGATGAAAGGCTCGGTCTGATGAAGGTCAACGACCAGCGGGCACTCTGGGTCGACCGGTCGACCATCGCGTGGCCGACCCGGTCCCTGCCCCCGCACGTCGCCATCCGAGATCTGGCGTGGCGTCTCACATGGTCACCCGAGGCCGACATCGACGTGGGCCTCACCCCTGCGTCGATGGGGTGGGTCGCCGGCCCCGGCCATGTCGGCGGGCCGGCGTCCCGATCGGTGGAACTTCTCCCCGGCCTCGGCGGCTTCGGCGCCGGCGCAACCCGCGCCCATCCACCGCTGGCCGGTTGTCTGGCCCTGCACGTGCCCGATGACGTCGCCGACCACGTCACCCATCTGCTGACCTGCGAACTCGTGGTCAGCCTGCACTCGAGGCTGGGCTTCGAGGGCGTGCTCGATGCCACGGGCGTGCAGCCGGCACTCGTCATCGACTCGGAGTACGGCGTCCTCGCACCGACAGCCCAGTACGGGGTGACCCTGTGGGACGAGGTGGCCTTCTTCCGACTCTGGGCACCCACGGCCCGCGATGTCCGGCTGCTGTTGCGGCCCGCCGGTCGCCGCGGAGCTCCCCACGAGGTTGCGATGGCACGCGACGAGCTCGGCTCCTGGGTCACCGAGGTGCACCGCGATGATGCCGTCGACGGCGAGTACCTCTACCGCGTCGAGGTGTTCGCACCCACGACTGGACGCTTCCAGGTCAACCTCGTCACCGATCCGTGGTCGACCGGGTTGACCCCCAATTCCGAACGATCCGTGGTCGTCGACCTCGACGACAGGCGCTGGCAGCCGTGGGTGTGGCGGGAGTCGGCGTCCCCCCGCCTCGCCCACCCGGTCGACCAGTCCCTGTACGAACTGCACGTGCGCGACTTCTCCATCAGCGACGAGGCCGTCCCCGAGGCACACCGGGGCACCTACCTCGCCTTCGGGGACGCAGGGCATGGACGCGCGCACCTGGCCGCGCTGGCGGACGCCGGCCTCACCACCGTGGAACTCCTGCCCACGTTCGACTTCTCGACGGTCGACGAGGACGCGTCGACCTGGGTCACGCCCACAGGCCTCGGCGACCTGCCACCCGACTCGCAGGTGCAGCAGGGGATCATCATGGGCTCCACCCCCGCCAACCCCTTCAACTGGGGCTACGACCCGTACCACTGGATGACCCCGGAGGGTTCCTACTCCACCGAGGGCAACGCGTTCGGGGGTCGTCGCTCGGAGCAGTTCCGCACGATGGTCGGCAACCTGCACGCCCTCGGCCTGCGGGTCGTGCTCGACCAGGTGTTCAACCACACCACCGCCGCGGGGCAGCACCCCCATTCGGTGCTCGACCGGATCGTCCCCGGTTACTACCACCGTCTGGACGAGCGGGGGTCGGTGTTCACCTCGACCTGCTGCGCAAACGTCGCGACCGAGCGTCCGATGGCGGAACGCCTCATGGTGGACGCCTGCGTCCACTGGGTGCGGGCTTACCACGTCGACGGGTTCCGCTTCGACCTCATGGGGCACGCGAGCGTCGGCAACCTCACCGCGGTCAGGGCCGCCCTCGACGCGCTCACGGTCGCGCGGGACGGCGTCGACGGACGACAGGTCACCCTGCACGGCGAGGGCTGGGACTTCGGCGAGGTGAGCGGTGATGCGCTGTTCCGCCAGGCCAAGCAGGGAGCACTCGCGGGGACGGGCATCGGCACCTTCTCCGACCGCCTCCGCGACGCCGTGCGCGGGGGCGGCCACTTGGGCGACCCGCGCCTGCAGGGCTTCGGATCAGGGGTGTTCACCTCACCGAACGGGCTCGCCGCCAATCGCAGCAGGCGCGTGCTGGAGGCGTCCACCGACCTGGTCGCACTCGGCCTCGCCGGGACGCTGGCCTCCTACCCCGTTCGCTGCTGCGACGGCAAGGTGCGGCGCGGCGACGAGTTGGCCTACAACCACCAGGTCGCAGGGTATGCGTCCGATCCGGTCGAAGCTGTGAACTACGTGGACGCCCACGACAACGAGACCCTCTGGGACGCCCTGGTCCTCAAGCTCGCACCCGGGACGTCGATGACCGAGCGTGTCCGGATGAACACGCTCTGCCTGGCCACGACCGCACTTGCGCAGTCACCCTTCCTGTGGCACGCGGGCACCGACCTCTTGCGGTCGAAGAGCCTGGACCGCAACTCGTACAACCACGGCGACTGGTTCAACCGGCTCGACTGGACGGGTGCCGACAACGGCTTCGGACGCGGCCTGCCCCCTGCGGGGGACAATCGCCATCACTGGAGGCACCAGAAGCCGTTGTTGGGGCGGGCCGAACTCAAGCCGACGGTGGCCGACGTCGCCAGGGCTGCGGAGGGTGCACGTGACCTGCTGCGCCTGCGCGCGTCCACGCGACTGTTCCGGCTCGGGAGCGCCGAGCTCATCCACGCCAAGGTCGGATTCCCCGTGCAGGGCACCCGGGACGCGGTGCCAGGCGTCCTCGTCATGGTCATTGACGACACGAGTGGCCCGACCGTGGACGCCCGATTGGCGTCCGTGGTGGTGGTCTTCAACGCCTCGCCCGCCGCGGTCGAGCAGCACCTTCCGCAGTGGCGGGGCCGGACGTTGCAGTTGTCGCCCGTCCAGGCGTCCGGGAGCGACCCGGTCGTCCGGGAGGCTGCCTGGGACGCCGCGTCCTGCACGTTGCGGGTGCCCGCGCGGACGGTGGCTGTGTTCGTCGAACCCAGGGACGGGGCTGCGGGCGACGACACCTGACCGGACCTCACCAGGCCGAGAGCGCCCGGTCCAGGCTCCTGCGTCCGGGGTTCGCCCCGACGATTCCGACCACCGGACGAGCCGCCAACAACTGGCGGGCGACAGCGTCCACGTCCGTGGCCCCAACCGTCTGCAGAGCCGCGATCGTGGACGCCACGGACGCAGGGTCTCCGAGCAGTTCCCGGGGCCCCCAGCGTCCGATCCTCGAGGCAGGTGACTCCAGCCCCAGCCTCAGCTGCCCGACCAGCGCCGCCGTGGCGTCGTCCACCTCACCGGGGCGGACGCCCTGCTCGCGCAGGTCCAACAACTCGCGGCGCACGATGTCGAGGATCGGCAGCACGCGCTCGGGGGCGCTCTGCCAGCCGATCTCCAGGTGACCCGTATCGGAGTAGCCGTGGACGTCCGCATCGATCGAGTAGGCCAGACCACGGTTCTCGCGCACCTCGAGGAAGAGGCGTGAACTCATGCCACCACCCAGGATGGACGACAGCACCTGCACGACAGGCCACCGGAGGTCGGTGCGAGCGACACCCGGCACCACCAGCGACACGCTCGACTGCTCGAAATCGCGCGCTGACAAGGTCAGTCCTCCCGTCACGGGAAGAGCGGGGGGCACGCGGGTGGGGATGATCCCACGACCCAGCGACGCGTCCAGAGCTCGCAGCCCGTCGACCACCTGGTCGTGGTCGATGAGCCCGCTGGCCGCGACCACGACCCGGTCGGCGCGGTAGTGCTGGGCCCAGTACCCGCGCACGACCTCGGTCGACATCCGCGCGATCGAGGTCCGCGAGCCGATCACGGGCCTGGCCAGGGGATGTCCCCGATAGAGCATCCCTAGCGACCTCTCGGACGCCATCTCCATCGGGTCGTCGGCGTGCATGCCGATCTCGTCGAGGATGACTGCACGCTCGGAGGCGATGTCCTTCGGCGCCATCACGGACGCGAACGCGAGGTCGGTCAGCACCTCGAGGGCGAGACCGGCCTCTTCCGGCAGCACGCGGGCGTAGAAACACGTGTACTCGTGCGAGGTGAAGGCGTTGAGGTCGCCACCCGTCCGCTCGATGGACGCCGAGATCTCCGCCGCCGACCGGGTCGGCGTCCCCTTGAAGAGCACGTGCTCGAGGAAGTGGGAAGCGCCGTGTTCGTGGGTCGACTCGTCACGCGAACCGACCCCGACGTAGATGCCGATGTTGACCGACGACGCCCCGGCCACCTCGTCGGTGACCACACGCACACCGCCCGGCAGCCGCGTGCGGAGCACCTGGTCAGGTGCCCCCACGGACTGCCGGGCGGTGGGTGTCGTCATCGTGAGGATCAGGGCGCGAAGCCCCGAGCGCGGATCAGGCCCCGGAGGCCTCGACCACGGGGATCAGCGAGAGCTTGCCGCGCTCGTCGATCTCGTTGATCTCGACCTGGACCTTCTGGCCGACCGAAAGGACGTCCTCGACGTTCTCGACGCGCTGGTTGTTGTTCAGCGGCTTGAGCTTCGAGATGTGGAGCAGCCCGTCCTTGCCGGGGAGCAGCGAGACGAACGCACCGAACGCGGTCAGCTTCACGACGGTGCCCAGGTAGCGCTCGCCCTTCTCGGGCATCGTCGGGTTCGCGATGCCGTTGATGATGGTGCGTGCGGCCTCGGCGGCCTCGCCCGACTCGGCACCGATGTAGATGGTGCCGTCGTCCTCGATCGTGATCTGGGCGCCGGTGTCGTCCTGGATCTGGTTGATCATCTTGCCCTTCGGACCGATGATCTCGCCGATCTTGTCGATCGGGATCTTCACCGTGATGATGCGCGGTGCGTACTGGCTCAGCTCGTCGGGGACGTCGATGGCCTCGCCCATGACCTCGAGGAGCGTGTGACGCGCCTCGCGGGCCTGGAGCATGGCCTTGGCCAGTTCGTCGGCGGGGATGCCGAGCAGCTTCGTGTCGAGCTGCAGGGCCGTGACGAAGTCGCGCGTGCCGGCAACCTTGAAGTCCATGTCGCCGAGGGCGTCTTCTGCGCCGAGGATGTCGGTGAGCGCCACGTAGTGCGTGACACCGTCGATCTCCTCGCTCATGAGACCCATGGCGATGCCTGCGACCGGAGCCTTCAGCGGGACACCCGAGTTGAGCAGGGCCAGCGTCGAGGCGCAGACCGAGCCCATGGACGTCGAGCCGTTCGAGCCGAGGGCCTCGGACACCTGACGGATGGCGTAGGGGAACTCCTCGCGGGTCGGCAGCACCGGCACGAGGGCGCGCTCAGCGAGGGCACCGTGGCCGATCTCGCGACGCTTCGGGGAACCCACGCGGCCGGTCTCACCGGTCGAGTAGGGCGGGAAGTTGTAGTTGTGCATGTAGCGCTTGGTCGTCTGGGGATCGAGCGTGTCGAGCTTCTGCTCCATGCCCAGCATGTTGAGGGTGGTGACGCCCAGGATCTGGGTCTCACCGCGCATGAAGAGGGCGGAACCATGGACGCGCGGGATCACGCCGACCTCGGCCGACAGGGTGCGGATGTCGCGGACGCCGCGTCCATCGATGCGCACCTTCTCGGTGAGCGTGCGGTGGCGGACGATCTTCTTGGTCAGGGCCTTGAACGCACCGCTGATCTCACCTCTGCGTCCCTCGAACTCGGACGCGAGCTCGTCGGTGAGGCGCTGACGCAGCGCGTGGGTTGCGTCGTCGCGTTCCTGCTTGCCGGCGATCTGCATCGCCGCTGCGAGCTCGTCCTTGACGGACTCGACACGCGCGTAGACGTCGGCGCCGTACTCGGCGAAGACCGGGAAGTCATAGGTCTCCTTCGGCATCTGCGCGGCGAGTTCGGCCTGCGCGTCGCAGAGGGCCTTGATGAAGGGCTTGGACGCCTCGAGGCCGATTCCAACGACCTCTTCGGTCGGGGCGGTGCTGCCCGACTGGACGAGATTCCAGGTGGCTTCGGTCGACTCCGCCTCGACCATCATGATCGCGACGTCGCCGTCGGGCAGCACACGGCCGGCCACGACCATGTCGAAGGTGGCGTCCTCGAGCTGCTTGACCGTCGGGAAGGCGACCCACTGGTCACCGATCAGCGCGACGCGGACGCCGCCGATCGGGCCGGAGAAGGGCAGGCCGGCGATCTGCGTCGACATGGACGCAGCGTTGATCGCGACCACGTCGTAGAGCACGTTGGGGTTCAGCGCCATGACCGTGACGACGACCTGCACCTCGTTGCGCAGGCCCTTGACGAAGGACGGACGCAGGGGGCGGTCGATCAGGCGGCAGGCCAGGATGGCGCCCTCGGACGGGCGTCCTTCGCGGCGGAAGAACGAGCCGGGGATACGGCCGGCCGCGTACATGCGCTCCTCGACGTCCACCGTGAGGGGGAAGAAGTCGATGGAATCGCGGGGGGTCTTCTGGGCCGTCGTGGCCGAGAGCAGCATCGTGTCGCCGTCGAGGTAGACGGCGGCGGAGCCGTCGGCCTGCTGGGCCAGCAGGCCGGCCTCGAAGCGGACGACGTGCTTGCCGAACGAACCGTTGTCGATGACGGCTTCGGCGAACTTCAGGTTGGGTCCCTCCATGGGTACACCTTTCGTGGTTTGACCCACCCCCACTCCTGACCTGCCTGATGGCGGTCCCTCCGGGCCGATCTTCGATCGAGGCCCGCGCAGATCCTGCGAGGGCCACTACCGGAGACCAGACCCGAGATGGTCGTGGGCGATGGATGACTGTGTGAATCTCTTGAGTTGTGGGGTGAATCTGTTGAGTTGTGGGCCGGATCACCCGAGGTGGGCCTCGGCGTCCGGCACTCGGGGCGAGCCCCCGGGAATGTGCTGAAGGGGAGCGACCACGACGTGGTCACTCCCCTGACCTCAGACTGCCAAGATCACCGGCGAAGGCCGAGACGCTCGATCAGCTTGCGGTAATGCCCAATGTCCTCACGGGCAACGTAGTTGAGCAGGCGACGACGCTGGCCGACCATCAGCATGAGTCCGCGGCGGCTGTGGTGGTCACCCTTGTGTTCCTTGAGGTGTTCCGTCAGGTGCGCGATGCGCTTCGTGAGGATCGCGATCTGCACATCGGGAGAGCCGGTGTCGCCTGGCGAGGTTGCGTATTCTTCAATGAGCTTCTTCTTGGCAGCAGCGTCCATGACGTGCTCTCCTTCCGGTTTCCCGTTGCGCGGCGCCCCCGTGCCTGTGCAGTGGGAGCTCTTGTAGGACCGCGGCCGATCGACGGCAACCTGCCCAGACTATCAGTGGCCCGGTTTCCCTCGAAATCCGCGGTCCCGGCCCCCGCGGACGAGCGTCGGGACGCGTGCGCCGGTGGTCCCCGAACGCACCGTGGGGACGCTCACAACCGTCTCGGCATCTGCGGCGTTTCCCCGTCGTTCACACCAACGTGGTTAAGTGGCGGTGAAAGCTGAGGAGGAAGCATGACCCAACAGCAGAACCCCATCGTGACCGTTCGCCGTGCCGTCGCCGCCGACGTCGAGTCGCTGCAGGCCAACTCGCCACGGCCCGAACTCGGGCTGCCGGCGACGCGTTTCGCCGAACAGGAACAGGGCACAGGCGTCTTCGCCGTGGCCGAACTCGACGCCACGATCGTCGGGAGCGGCTTCCTGGATTTCGCCGATGAAGAGCTCACCCCCGAGGTCAAGAACCTCTGGGTCAACCGGGACGTCCGCCGGGTCGGCGTCGGTCACGCCATCTGGTCGTGGCTCGAGGACCAGGCGAAGGCAGCCGGCTACCGCGAGGTCTTCCTGGCCGTCGATCCGAACAACGAAGCGGCCATCCCGCTGTTCATCAGCCTCGGATACTCCCCCACCGGCAATCACCTGCTCGTGAACGATCCCGACAAGTCGCAGGTCACCGACCCGTCGCGGGCGAGCAACCACTACGCCATCTACCAGAAGAGCCTCACGACCCGCTGAGAGGACGCTCCCCTCGCGTCCTCTCAGGACTCGAGGCCCAGCGCCACTCGCGTGGTGGCGACGTCCCGGTGCATCTGCGTGACGAGGGGGCCGATTCCCTCGTACTTCACCTGTCCGCGCAGGCGTGCCACGAAATCGACCACGATCGTCACCCCGTAGAGCTCCAGGTCGTCCCGATCGAGCACGTAGCTCTCGACCCGGCGCTCGACGCCGTCGAAGGTCGGGTTCGTACCCACCGAGATCGCCGCCGGCATGACCTCGTACGGACGATCGACGCGCCGCAACCAACCCGCGTACACCCCGTCTGCAGGCACGGCCATCTCGGGCGGCACGGGCAGGTTCGCCGTGGGGAAACCGAGCTCGCGTCCCCGCTGGTCACCCATCACGACGACACCCCGGACGCGGAACGGGCGTCCCAGTTGTGTGGCGGCGGCCTCGACGTCCCCGGCGTCCAGCGCCGTGCGAATGCTCGTCGACCCGGCCTTCGCCTCGCCCACCCGGACGAGGGAGACGCACTCGACCTCGAACTCGTGGCCGGGAGACTGGGCGGCCCCGAGTTCGCGCAGGTGGGCCACCGTCCCACTGGCTCTCACCCCGAAGCGGAAATCCTCCCCGACCACCACGAGGAGCGGGCGCAGGGGCAACACGACCCGTGACACGAACTCGTCGGGCGTCCAGGTCGAGACGTCGCGGTTGAACTGCACAACGCGCACCTCGGAGGCGCCCGCCTCCTTGAGGAGTTCGATCCTGTCGTCGAGCGACGTGAGGAGCTTGGGTGCCACGTCGGGACGCAGGACGTGGATCGGGTGGGGCCAGAAGGTCACGACCACGACCGGACGCCCGGCCGCCCGTTCCCGGGCCCGCTTCAGCACCTCGACGTGGGCGCGATGGACGCCGTCGAAGTTCCCGATCACCACGACCGACCGATTCATGTCGCTCCTCCTCGCAACCCCACCCGGGGTGACGCGGGAAGTCTAGTGGCGCACGCTAGCCTCGATGGATCATGTCCCTGACCCCTGCGACCCGGATGGGCGCGTCGATTGCGCTGGCCACAGGGCTGTACGGGATCTCGTTCGGGGCACTCAGCGTGGCGGCCGGGCTCAGCGTCTGGCAGACCCAGGCCCTGAGCGCACTGATGTTCACCGGCGGTTCGCAGTTCGCCTTCATCGGCACACTCGCGGGCGGCGGGCCGGCGGCGGTTGCCGCAGCGAGCCTGCTCGGCCTGCGCAATGCGATCTACGGTGCGCAGCTCAACGCCACCTTCCGCCCGACGGGGATCCGCCGGCTGGCGTTTGCCCAGCTCACCATCGACGAGTCCGTGGCGACGACCTTCGCCCAGGACGATCCGGCTGAACGACGCCGGGGCTTCTGGACGGCGGGCGCGGGCGTCTTCCTCGCATGGAACCTCTTCACACTCCTCGGCGCGCTGCTGGGAGATCGCCTCGGAGACCCCCGTGCCTGGGGCCTGGACGGGGCCGCGGTGGCCGCCTTCCTCGGCTTGCTCTGGCCACGGATCCAGGCGCGCGAACCGGTCGGGATCGCGGTGGTGGCGGCTTTCGCGACCCTGCTCGCGGTCCCTGCGCTGCCGCCCGGCGTGCCTCTGCTCGTGGCTGCGGCAGCTGCGGCAGGAGTCTCTGCCTGGCTGCACCGGGGACACCGGCAGGGATCGCGATGACCCTGTGGGGATGGGTGCTGGCGGCATCGGCGATCGCCTTCGCCACCAAGCTGGCCGGCTACCTGCTTCCGGCGCACTGGCTGGAGCGTGACGAGGTCGCCCGCACGACGGCCGCGATGACCATCGGGCTGCTGGCATCGCTGATCACGCTGAACGCGGTGACGTCAGGGCGGTCCCTCGTGCTCGACTCGCGCCTGTTGGCGCTCGTCGCCGCGGCGTTGGCACTGAAGGCGAAGGCCCCCTTCCTCGCGGTGGTGATCGTGGGGGCAGCGACGGCCGGGCTCGCACGTCTGGCCGGTTTGCCATGACCGGCGGCAGTGGCGCACCTACCGAGAGTCAGACGAGAACCGCCACCGGACGCGCGACTCCCGGGGCCTCGGCGTCCGGTCGGTAGAGCGCCAGCAGGTCGCCCGCGATCAGCCCCGTGGGGTCGCCGGGCAGCGTGAGGTTGAGGCTGCGTCCGACCCGGATGTCACGTTCGGTGTCGGCGTCCACGTCGAGGCAGGCGAAGCTCAACCGCGCGGCATCCGCCATCGAGATGAGGGGCGGGGCCGGCGTCCCCGCGTCGAAGGTGACGATGTCGGTGGTCGTCGCGAGCGAGAGGTCGAAGTTGCCGATGCGGGTGCGGCGCAGTGCCGTGAGGTGGCCCCCCACACCGAGGTCGCGTCCGAGATCGCGCGCCAGCGCGCGGATGTAGGTGCCCGACGAGCACTCCACGTCCACGTCCACGTCGAGCCAGCCGCCGACGGGACGTGCGCCCAGCACGTCGAACCGGGTCACCTCGACCTCACGGGCGGCGAGCACGACCTCCTCCCCCTGCCGCACGCGGGCGTAGGCCCGCTTCCCGTCCACCTTGATGGCCGATACCGCGCTGGGCACCTGGCTGATCCGTCCGCGGTAGTGCGCCACGGCTGCCTCGACCGCCTGCAGCTCCACGCCCGAGGCGTCCCCCAGGCTCAAGGATTCGCCCTCGGCGTCGTCGGTCGTGGTCGCCTCCCCCAGCCGGATGGTCGCCAGATAGCGCTTGTCGTGCAGGGCCAGGTGACCCAGCAGACGCGTCGCCCGGTTCACGCCACAGATCAGGACGCCGGTCGCCATGGGATCGAGCGTCCCGGCGTGGCCGACCTTCCGCGTCCCCATCAGTCGCCGGACGCGCGCGACCACCTGGTGGGAGGTGAGTCCCGGGGGTTTGTCGATGACCAGAAGGCCGGATGCGTCCATGACGTCCATCATGACGTGTCCGGACGCCCATACGCCCAGGGGTATCGACGACGACCTCAGGGAGGTGTCGAGAGTCCTTCACGACCTCGCTTGTGCAGTCGTTCACAAACCTGTAGGTTCCTCCTACCACACCCCGTGACAACGGCGTCAGGGGGGTGGGCCCACCGCCCGAGCCTCACTCACTGCACACGCAACGGAGCCACCATGCAGAATGCTGAGACCACCGGTCAGAAGACCGAATGGACCGACGATCCCGAGTTCCACCTCCCGAAGGACCACTGGCCCCTCCCCGAACTCAGCCACACCACCAAGCGGCCTGTCGACACGCAGAAGATCGACTTCGTCGCAGCCCAGGCGTCCCCGGAGTACACGACACTCCGCAAGACCTTCACCTCTTTCGCCTTCCCGATGGTCGCAACCTTCGTCGGCCTGTACTTCGTGTTCGTCCTTCTCGCCGTCTACGCGCCGTCGCTGATGGGACACAAGGTCTTCGGCAACGTCAACGTCGGCGTCCTGTTCGGCCTGCTGAACTTCGCCACCACCTACTTCGTGACCTGGGCCTACGTCCGCCACGCCAACAACAACCTCGATCCGATGTCCACCAGCCTGCGTGAGCAGCTCGAGGCAGGAGCCAAGTGATGACCCTCTTCGAAACGGTCGGCGAGCCGATCCTCAACATCTCGATCTTCGCGCTCTTCGTGATCGCGACCATGGGCGTGGTCATCAAGGTGACCCGCAACTCCAGCAAGAAGTCGACCGACTTCTACACGGGCGGCGCGGCCTTCTCCGGACGCCAGAACGGTCTGGCCATCACCGGTGACTACCTCTCGGCAGCGGCATTCCTCGGCGTGACGGGCGCGATCGCCATCAACGGCTTCGACGGCTTCCTGTACTCGGTCGGCTTCTTCGTGGCCTGGATCATCGCCCTGCTGCTCGTCGCCGAGCCGCTGCGCAACACCGGCAAGTACACGATGGCCGATGTGCTCAGCTTCAGGATGAACCAGAAGCCCGTGCGGACTGCCGCCGCGATCTCGACCCTCACCATCTCCTTCGTGTACCTCCTGGCCCAGATGGCCGGCGCGGGAGGTCTCGTGGCCCTGCTGCTCGGCATCTCGAGCAAGTCGGGTCAATCGCTCGTCATCGCCCTCGTGGGCGGGATCATGATCCTGTACGTGCTGATCGGCGGCATGAAGGGCACCACCTGGGTGCAGATGATCAAGGCCGTGCTCCTCGTCAGCGGCGCCGGGATCATGTTCTTCTGGGTGCTGGCCCTGCAGGGCTTCAGCGTCTCGGGCCTGTTCGGCGCGGCAGTGGCCAACCACCCCAAGGGTGAGGCGATCCTCTCGCCCATGCTGCAGTACGGCTCGACGAACTGGACCAAGCTCTCCTTCGTGTCGCTGGCCATCGCCCTCGTGGGCGGCCCCTCCGGGCTCCCCCACGTGCTGATGCGCTTCTACACCGTCCCCACCGCGAAGGACGCCCGCAAGTCGGCCGTCTGGACCATCGCCCTGGTCGGCATCTTCTTCATCTTCACGCTCATCCTCGGCTACGGCGCTGCTGCGCTCGTCGGTGCAGACGTGATCTCGAAGGCTCCGGGCGGTGCCAACTCGGCCGCTCCGCTGCTGGCGTACGAACTCGGAGGCAGCGTCTTCATGGCGATCATCTCGGGGATCGCCTTCGCGACGATCCTCGCTGTGGTGGCGGGACTCACCATCACGGCGTCCGCATCCTTCGCCCACGACATCTACAACAACGTGCTCAAGGGCGGCAATGTCGATCCTGCGGACGAGGTCAGGGTCGCCCGCATCACTTCGGTGACGATCGGCATCCTGGCGGTCATCGGCGGCATCTTCGCCAACGGTCAGAACATCGCGTTCCTGATCTCCCTGGCGTTCGGTGTGGCGGCGTCGGCGAACCTGCCCGCCATCCTCTACACGATGTACTGGCGCAAGTTCAACACCCGCGGTGCCGTGTGGTCGATCTACGCGGGCCTCATCTCCGCGGTGACGTTGATCATCTTCTCCCCATCGATCTCGGGCAATGCGAAGGCGTTCTTCCCCGGCGGGAACTTCGACTTCTTCCCCCTGACCAACCCGACGATCATCTCGCTCCCGCTCGCCTTCGTGGCCGGCTGGCTCGGGACGATCACCTCACCTGCGCCGGACGCCAAGCTCCAGGCCGAGATGGAGGTCCGCTCCATGACCGGCATCGGCGCCGCCGACGCGATCGCCCACTGAGCTGGCAGAGGGGGGCTCGCGCCCCCCTGACCCCCCAGTGGACTCGCGCGCACCGCTCGCAAGCTCGCTGCGCTCGTCCAAAGGAAGGAGGGGGGCTCGCCACTGGCGAAGGGCGGAGGCTTGCCTCCACAGGAAGGGACGGAGACTCGTCCAACGGATCGGCGGAGGTGGCACACGCCCACATCCGACGGACGGCACGAGGCCCCCGGGGAATTCCCCGGGGGCCTCGTTGCTGTTCTGCTGGGTCAGTCCTGGTCGGACTCGTCCAGGTCGTCGTCCTCACCGGGCTTCCGGTAGGGATCAGGATCACCTGCATACGATGCAGAGGCAGCCTGCGCGGCCACCGCAGCGTCCAGTGCCTGGGCCCTGGCCAGCGCGTCCTCGATGCTCTTCGCCATCTCGGGGGTGGCGTCGAGCACGAACTCAACCGTCGGCGTGAACCGCAGGCCGAGCCGTTGCCCAACCGTCGAACGAATCAGACCCTTGGCCGACTCGAGGGCAACCTGCGTCCCGGAGAGATCGGACGACTCCCCGAGCACCGTGTAGAACACGGTGGCTTCCCTCGTGTCGCCCGTCAGTCGGACGTCCGTGATCGTGACGAACCCCAGACGGGGGTCCTTGATCCGGCGCTCGAGCATCTCGGCAACGATGAACTTGATCTGCTCAGCGAGTTTTGCGACTCGTGGGTTGGCCATGGTTGCTCCTCTCAGCTCCTGGCCTTCTCGACCATCTCGTACGTCTCGATGTAGTCACCGAGCTGGATGTCGGAGTAGTTGTGCAGCGTCATGCCGCACTCGAACCCTTCACGCACCTCGGTCTGGTCATCCTTCTCACGACGCAACGACGCGATGGACGTCTCGGCGATCACGACACCGTCGCGAACCAGACGAGCCTTGGCGTTGCGCTTGATGCTGCCGTCGAGGATCATGCAGCCCGCGATGATGCCGAACTTGGAGCTGCGGAAGATGTCGCGGATCTCTGCCCGGCCACTCGCCTTCTCTTCGTAGATCGGCTTGAGCATGCCCTTGAGCGCTGCTTCGATCTCGTCGATCGCGGAGTAGATGACCGAGTAGTAGCGGATGTCGACGTTCTCGCGGTCAGCCATCTGGGCCGCGTGCGCCGTGGGACGCACGTTGAAGCCGATGATGACAGCCTTGGACGCCGCAGCCAGCGACACGTTGGTCTCGGTGATCGCGCCGACACCGCGGTCGATGACGCGCAGCGCCACCTCGTCGCTGACGTCGATCTTCGCCAACGCATCTTCCAGGGCCTCGACCGAACCGGCGCCGTCGCCCTTGAGGATGAGCAGCAGTTCCTGCGTCTCGCCCTTCTCGAGCTGCTCGAACAGCTGGTCGAGCGTCTTGCGACGCGAGCCCTTCGCCTGGGCAGCCGCACGCATCCGCGATTCACGCTTGCTCGCGATCTGGCGGGCCATGCGGTCGTCCTCGACGACCAGGAAGTTGTCGCCCGCGCCGGGCACGGACGTCAGTCCGAGCACCTGGACCGGCATCGAGGGCGGTGCCTCGGTGACGGTCTCGCCGACGTCGTTGATGAGCGCACGGACGCGTCCATGGGCCGAACCGGCCACGATCGAGTCGCCGATGTGCAGCGTTCCACGGTGGATGAGCACCGTCGCCACAGGACCGCGTCCCTTGTCGAGGTGCGCCTCGATCGCCACGCCTTGAGCGGGCATCTCGGGGTTCGCGCGCAGGTCGAGGGAAGCGTCGGCGGTCAGGATGACTGCTTCGAGCAGCTCCTCCAGACCGGTCCTGGCGGTCGCGGAGACGTCGACGAACATCGTGTCGCCGCCGTACTCCTCGGGCACCAGACCGAACTCGGCGAGCTGGCCACGGACCTTCGTCGGGTCAGCGGTCGGCTTGTCGACCTTGTTGACCGCGACCACGATCGGCACATCGGCCGCACGGGCGTGGTTGAGCGCCTCGATCGTCTGGGGCATCACGCCGTCATCGGCCGCAACCACCAGAACGGCGATGTCGGTCGACTTCGCACCACGGGCACGCATGGCCGTGAAGGCCTCGTGACCCGGGGTGTCGATGAAGGTGATCTTGCGCTCGAGCCCGTCGACGACTGTTTCGACCTGGTAGGCACCGATGGCCTGCGTGATACCGCCGGCCTCCGTCGCCACCACGTTCGCGTGACGCAGCGCGTCCAGCAACTTGGTCTTGCCGTGGTCGACGTGACCCATGACGGTGACCGCCGGGGGACGCGGGGCGAGGTCGTCCTCGTCACCCTCGTCCTCGCCGAACTCGAGGTCGAAGCTCTCGAGGAGCTCGCGGTCCTCGTCCTCGGGCGAGACGACCTGGAGGTCGTAGTTCAGTTCGGCGCCCAACACCTCGAGGGTCTCGTCGGCGACGGACTGGGTCGCGGTCACCATCTCACCCAGGTTGAACAGCACCTGGACGAGCTGCGCCGCGTCCACACCGATCTTCTCGGCGAGGTCGGTCAGGGACGCACCACGACGCAGGCGGACGGTCTGTCCGTCACCCTGACGGATGCGCACGCCACCGATCGCCGGTGCCTGCATCTCGTCGAACTCTTGCCTGCGCTGCTTCTTCGACTTGCGACCACGACGACCACCGGGACCACCGGGACGTCCGAAGGCGCCCTGGGTTCCGGAACCGCCACGACCACCGCGACCACCGCGACCGCCACCGCCGGCGGAGGCACCGGGACCGCCGGGAGCGCCTGCTCCAGCAGTGCCGCCGGGGCCACCGGCCGGTCCACGGCCCGTGCCGGGACGACCACGACCCGGAGCACCGCTGGGCGCGCCGCGACCGGGCCCGCGGCCCGCTCCGACGCCCACCTGGGTGCTCTGGGTCTTCGGCATCATGGCCGGATTGGGACGCGGCATGCCTGGCACGCCACTCGAACCACCGGGGCGAGGCATGCGGGTATCGCCGGGGGCACCCTGCCGTGTGTCACGCGGGGCTCCCGGACGTGCCGGAGCAGCCTGACCGGGTGCGGGGCGGCGGGCGGTGCCCATGCCCTGCGACGCGGCGAAGGGATTGTTGCCGGGACGCGGGGTACCCGGGCGTCGCGCCTGGCCGGGCGTCGGAGCACCGGCCGCGGGACGCGGCGTCGGCGCGCCCGGAGTCGGACGCTGGGCAGGCCGCGCGCCCGGGACGGCCGCCGGCCGCGCAGCGGCACCGGGGGTCGCCGAAGCCGTCGACGCGGTGGGCGCCGCCGGAGCGGGGGCTGCCGGAGCCGGAGCTGGAGCCGGGGTCGGACGGCTCGGCGCGGCAGGCGGGGCCTGCGGCGTGGAGATCGGAGCCGAGGGGGCCGCCGGCGCCGTGGGCGTCACAGGCGGTGCCGCAGGAGTCGCCACCGGCGCATCGACAACGCGTGCGATGGGCTCGGGTGACGGCGCGGGAGTGGGTCCGGGAGCCGGACGTGCGGTGACGACCGGGGCAGCGGGGGCCGGCGCCGGGGCGGGCGCAGGTGTGGGGGACGAAGGAGTCGGACGCGCAGCAGGTGCTGCGGCGGCGGGGGCATCGCCCCGGTCGACCTTCATCTTTTCATTGAGGCGACGCACAACGGGCGCCTCGATGGTGGACGACGCTGAACGAACGAATTCGCCCATGTCGTTCAGGGTCTTGAGAAGTTCCTTGCTTTCGAGTCCGAGCTCTTTGGCGAGCTCGTAGACACGGACCTTGGCCACTTGTCTCCTTCAGGTCCGGGCCTTGCCACCTGGACCAGTTAGTTGGTGTGAATGCTCATTGGTGCTGACTCATCGAGTGGTCATGAGCGTGAGCCCACTTTCCGGTTGACGTCCTCCTGGACGCGCATGTGGTGGTCCGCACGGGGATCCGGCGGACACGCGGACCCAACTTTACCGCCCGGGGTGCCCAATCGCCCAACCGGTATCGCACATCGCGCGATCACGCGTCCGGCAGGACCACCGACCGGCGGTAGCTGCGGGCGAAACCGCCCCGGCGACGAGCCAGCGTCCAACAGGCCTCGGTGTCGTGGACGTAGCTGCCACGGCCGGGCAGGACGCCGGCCGGATCGGCGACGAGGGCACCGTCGCGCACGACGCAACGCAGCAGGTCGGCCTTGCCGACGCTGAGTCGACATCCCACGCAGGTCCTCAGCGGTTCGCTCACGGACGCGACCCTATCTGGCACAGGTCAGGTGGCCGTGGCTCTCGCGGGAGTTTGCCGAGGCGCGGCAGAATGGAGGGGTCACCCAGGCAGTCAAGGAGCGCACCATGAAGAAGATCGCAGTCGCCGCCACAGTCGCGGCCGCCGCCCTGGGCATCGGTTATGGCGCCACGCAGCTGGCCACGGCGGACGACCCGACCCCGGGTGCGTC
>Ga0116177_10001341_pt1 | contig 18311 bp, 14 predicted proteins | sample AD_STIC10_MetaG_FD_89750 | JGI IMG/M metagenome (GOLD analysis project Ga0116177, IMG submission 89750) | Active sludge microbial communities of municipal wastewater-treating anaerobic digesters from USA - AD_STIC10_MetaG | ecosystem: Engineered > Bioreactor > Anaerobic > Digestate | place: USA... | reverse complement strand
TGTCCGCTGACCCGAAACTCCCATTGATCGCCATAGCGCAGCCACAGTGCCCAGCGCGCAACCGGCTTGCTCGTCTGCGCAGTGGCAAGGGTGAGTTCCAGGTCACCATCGCTGCGCAATGTCAGGTTCGCTAGCGGAGCATCAGGCGAGCCGTCTTCGAGCCAGGGGGAGGCGGGAACCAGGGTGGGTCCGACGTAGGTTTTTGCCTTCAAGGTTTCCGCCAGCCCCAGGCGGTTTTGCAGCAGTGCCACCATGCTGAAGTGCACATGGCCGCTGCCCGGTGCACGGCTGCGCACGGCGGTAATCTGGTTGGTGATTTCTTCCGGTGGCCAGGCATTTTTCGTTTCGACACCGGGCGCGGGCAGCTTGCTGGTGAACAGCCCGGCGTAGATGTTGCGCTTGCGCGGGTTTTGCGCGTGCCAGTAGTCCAGCAACGGAACAAAGGCCTGCGCGGTCTGGTCCATGCGCCAATACAGCTGAGGCACCAGGTAGTCCATCCAACCCTCCTGCAACCAGCGCTCTACATCGGCATACAGCTTGTGGTACTGGCTGAAGCCCTGAATGCCGGGTGGGCGCAATTCCGGGCGTCCAATGCCGAAGGGACTGACGCCAAAACGCACCCAGGGTTTGGTCTTGCGGATGCCGTCATGGATGCGCTGCACCAGCGCATCGACATGGCTGCGCCGCCAGTCGTTGCGTGCGAGCGTTCCGCCGCTGTCCACATAGCGCTGCCAGGCGCTCTGGTCGGGAAAGTCCACCTCGACCTTGGGCTCATTGCCCGTGCCTTGGGTGATTGGGTAGGGATAGAAGTAGTCGTCGATGTGGATGCCGTCCACATCGTAGCGGCACAGCACATCCATGAACACCGCCAGCGTGTGGTCGGCCGCTGCGCTTTCGCCGGGGTCTATCCAGAGTTGGTCACCGTACGACTTCACCCAGGTGGGCTGTGTCTGGCTCAGGTGGGTGGCCGCTGCCTTGGAAGTGCCCTGGCTTTGGCGCGCCCGAAACGGGTTGAACCATGCGTGCAGTTCCAGAGCGCGTGCGTGGGCTTCTTCAATCCACAGCGCCAGCGGGTCGTAAAACGGCTCGGGTGCCTGGCCTTGCAAGCCCGTCAGGTACTCGCTCCAGGGCTCCAGTGGGCTGGCATAGAGCGCATCGGCGCTGGTGCGGATTTGCAAAATGATGGCGTTGAGACCCAAAGCCACGGCCTGGTCCAGAATCACGCGCATTTCGGCTTGCTGCTGCGCCGTGCTCAAACCCTTGCGGCTGGGCCAGTCGATGTTGGCCACGGTGGCGACCCATGCAGCGCGGAATTCGCGGGGAGCCGCGGGCGCCAGTGCCACCAGTTCCGGCGCACCTCTGAACGCTGGCCGTGGGCTTTTGATGGGTGCCACGCAGGCTTCCAGACCCACCGCAGCCAGGGTGCCTGCACCAGCTGCGCCTAACATACGTCGCCTGCTCCAAATTGCCATGTGGCTAGACCTTCACAAACCAGCCCTTGCGCCACATGGCCCAGGCGATGCAGTAAAAAAACACAGTGAACAATAGCGCAAACAGCAAAGACGCGTTCACCGGCGCCCATGCAAGGTTTTGAATGCCTTCGAAAAGCCAGACCTTGAGCGTCCTTTGCGGCGTCACTTTGACAACACCCAGCATTTTTGCGATGAGGCCAGATAGCGCAAAAAGGAAGAGGGCGTTCATGCCGAAAATGACCAGCGGTTGAGCCCATTGAGCCGCTCTGGCGCGCCCCGCAGCGTTCGGCCATGCATCCATCACCCCATAGAACAACCCCAGAACCAGACTGGCCCATCCGGCCATAAAGAGCGTGTAGGCTGGACTCCACAGGTTCCTGTTGATGGGCATGCTCCAGGCGCCCACCACCTGGCCCAGACACAACAAGCCCAGGCCAGCCACCAGCATCCAGACTACCTTTTCCGAGGCTGCACGTTGGCTTGCCAGCCCATGCCCGGCCAATACGCCGGCGAGCAGACTGGCTACCGCAGGAATTGTGGACAACAAACCCTCGGGGTCCCAGGTCTTGCTGGCGCGCCACAAATGGCCATCCATCAACGAGCGGTCCAACCATGCCCCCACATCTTCGCCCGGTCGCCAGGAACCAGTGTGCCAGACACCCGATGCATCCGGCACCGCAACCCAGGTCTGTATGCCGGTGTAGAGCACCAACAAACCCACCAGCCAGGCCAGTTGGGTGCGCCAGCCGCCAAACAGCACGATGGGAGCCGCCAACAAAGCGCACAGGCCCAGTCGCTGCAACACGCCCGGAATGCGCAAAGTGGCAAGATCAAAGGCCGGTATGAAGTTGAGCAGCAAACCAATGGCAATGATGGTGGCGCTGCGCCGAACCGTTTGGCCAAGCAACTGCATCCTGTTGTCGCCCAACGCAGCCCGCCGGGACAGGCTCAGTGTCATGGACACGCCGCTGATAAAAACAAAGAACGGGAAGATGCAGTCGGTAAAGGTCCAGCCATCCCACGCCGCGTGTTTCAGGGGTGCATAGAGGTGACCCCAGTCACCCGGGTTGTTGACCACCAGCATGGCGGCAATGGTGAAGCCGCGAAAGGCGTCCAGGGATTGAAGCCGCAGCCCTTTCATGGCGCGGTCTTCTTCCCGAATCCATCCGGGACTTTGATCAGCGCAGCCACGGCAAACGAAGGAATCGTCGCCACCAGCACCCACACGAAAAACGGCAAATAGCCTAGTTGCTGTTGCAACCAGCCACTCCACATGCCCGGCAACATCATGCCCAGGGCCATGAATCCGGTGCAAATCGCGTAATGGGCGGTCTTGTGCAGCCCGTCCGACACCAGGATCATGTACATCAGGTAGGCGGTAAAGCCCAGGCCATACCCAAACTGCTCGACAGCCAGAGCCGTGCTCACAATCACCACATCCTGAGGCTGGGCCATGGCCAGCAGCACGAACACGGCGTTGGGTACGTGCATCAACAAAATCAGCGGCCATAACGCGCGCTTGGGACCCACACGCGAAATGATCCAGCCCCCGAGCAGACCGCCCAGGGTCAACGCAGTCAGGCCGACGGTGCCGTAGGCAATGCCCACCGCCTTGGTGCTCAGCCCCAGTCCTCCCAGCTCGGTCTTGTCCAGCAGGAAGGGCGTGGCCAGTTTGAGCAGCTGGGCCTCGGGAAAGCGGTACAACAACAGAAATCCCAGAATGACCAAGATGCCGGGACGCTTGAAGAATTCGGCAAACACCTTAAAGAAGTCTCCGACCAAATCAGCTAGCTTGGTGTGTCCGGCACCACGCACATCCGCGGCGGGCTTGGGCAGTACCAGCCAGTGGTAAAGCGCCATGGCCACGAACAAAGCGGTCAGCACCCAGAAAACAATCGTCCAGGCAGTTTGCATGCTACCGGTGCGCTCCTGCAGTTCCCCCGCCAGATAGACAAGGCCACCCTGGCCGCCGATATTGGCCAACCGGTAAAACGTGGATCGCACACCCACAAAGGCGGCCTGGCTGTGCTCGGGCAGGGCCAGCATGTAGAAACCGTCAGCGGCAATGTCGTGCGAGGCCGACGCAAAGGCCATGAGCCAGAACACGGCCAGCGTCATCTTGAAGTAGCCTGGTCCCGGAATGGTCAACGCCACACAGGCCAGTGATGCACCCACCGCAAACTGCAGCGCCACAATCCACACCCGCTTGGTGCTGAACAACTCAATCAACGGAGACCACAGTGGCTTGATGACCCAGGGCAGATACAGCCAGCTGGTGTACAGGGCAATGTCGGTGTTGTTGACCCCCATGTTCTTGTACATGATGACCGACAGGGTCATCACCACCACATAGGGAATGCCTTGTGCGAAGTAGAGCGTGGGAATCCACGCCCAGGGGGTTGGCGCTGCGCTGCGCGTGGCGCTCACGCCAGGTCCAGTGCGCCGCGCACGCTGTCACCGGCTGCGGCAAGCCGCTCCTTCGCCGTCGCGATATCAACGCCGCACCGGATCGCGACGACCGCCACCTTGACGTGGTGGTCGCAAGCCAGCAGGGTTTCCCGCGCGCGCGCTTCATCGCAGGTGGCCGCGCGCATGGTCAGTGCTATCGCACGGCGCACCAGCTTGGCGTTGGTGGCTTTCAGGTCCACCATCAAGTTGCCATAGACCTTGTTCAGACGCACCATCAAGGCGCTGGAAAACGTATTGAGTGCAATTTTTTGTGAGGTCCCCGCTTTGAGCCGGGTGCTGCCCGAGATCACTTCACTGCCCGTGTCCAGGGTGATGCCGATGTCGGATTTTTGCGTGACGGGCGCATTCGGGTTGTTGGCAAAGCCCACGGTCAATGCGCCTGCGCTGCGCGCTGCATTCAACGCTCCCAGCACATAGGGCGTGGAACCGGATGCTGCAATCAGCAGCACCACATCGTTGTGTCCCACCTGAATGGACTGCACGTCACGCGCGCCCTGATCGGCATCGTCTTCTGCCCCTTCGACGGCTTTGAACATGGCTGTGTCTCCACCCGCCAGCAAGCCGATGGCGCGTTCATGCGGCCAGGAGAATGTGGGGTACAGCTCCACACTGTCAAGCACCCCCAGGCGCCCGGATGTGCCGGCACCTGCATAGATCAGTCGCCCACCCGCCAACATGCGGGGCAGGGCGGCGTCTACCGCACGTGCCAAGTCAGGCCCCGCGCCACGGACGGCCCGGACGGCCAGCATCTGGTCCTCCACAAAAGCCGCTACCAGATCGGGCGTGGCATACCGGTCCAGATCGGTGTGCTGCGTGCTGGGGCTTTCGGTATTGAGCATGTCTTTTAATCGGTTGAGTACAGAGCTAAAGGTCTGTCCCGCAAAGTTTCAAGTAATCGTCCGCGTGCTGGGATGTGCAAAGTAAAACCACTCATTGCCTGCTTTGGCGTTGGCATCGGGAAACACAATGTAGCCATCGCGCGGCGCACGCACCTGCGAGCCATCGTGGCGCAGCCCGATGACATCACCCAGTGCAACCCGGTCGTAGCTGGACCAGGCTCGGGTGAACTGGTCTTCAGGGTGGTGGCGGTCAATCACTTCGGCCAGGCGCAGAAACTCAAGGTCGGTGCGGGCTGGGGGAGGAGCTTCATCCACCAAACCCAAGTGCGCCAGCGTGTTGCGAATCGCCCGGTAAGCCACACCGGGCGCCGCCGGGTCGGCGTGCTGGCCGCATTCCAGGGTGATGGCATAGCCGCCCGTCTTGCGCATGTATTCGGTGGTGCCCACACCATAGCTGGGGTGGGTACTGAGTAACTCGGCGCGCTCGGTAGGCTGGGTGCGCGCCAGCCGTTGCTGCACGCCAACCGCGTAGGTGGACAGCCAGCCTTCCACAATGCGCCGGGGGCCCAGTCGCAGCGCCATGGCCTGTTCAAGCTCTGCATGGCGCACGGGCTCCAGGTCGCCCGCGTTGTTGGCCGGACCAATCATGGCAAAGGGCTCACCCTGGGCGCGAAAGGAATGCAGGTCCAGCAACACGTCATGCTGCGCCAGCAGCGGGCACAGCACATTGGCAATGCGGTCTTCGTTGTCCTGGGGCTGGTCGCAGGGCTGCAGGTTGCGGTTCAGGTTACGGTCACCGTTGCGCTCGCCTTTGCTGTAGGCCAGCGGGTTGGTAACGGGCAGTAGGGTAAGACTGCCGCGAATGATGGTGAGCTCGCCGCTGTCAAGTTCTGCCAGTACTTTTTCGATGCCGCGGGTGCCACTGGTTTCACTGCCATGCACGGCGCCTGTCACGATGAGCCGCGGGCCTGGCTGAAGTGACGAAAACCGGTGAATGCGCAGGTTGGCGGTGGAGTAATGCATTGTGGTGTGTGCGGCAACAATCGAAAAATCATTGTAGTCATGCACTCTGGAATGGCGCCTATCGAAGCGCGTTTGCGTTCCATAATCAAAAGATATGATGACGGTAAGTCTCTAGCCTGTTTTGACCCATATTCAGAGGTTATGCGAAGTTGCGCGATTGACATGCCTGGGAGCTTTGCGCACGTAGTAAGCTGAAACGATCTTTGCCCCAACCGGATGCACGCCACCATGAAATTTGGTTTCCCCTTTCTCCAGCGATTTGCGCATACCGGTCTCATGGGCCTGCTCGGGGCGCTATTGTTGGGCGGGTGCGCATCAGGTGTTCGCATCGACACCACGTATACCTCAGAGAATCAGGACAGTCGGGCTCAGTTTCTGGTTTTGCACTACACGGTGGGAAATTTCGAGAGTTCACTTGCCACCTTGACCAAGCCCTCAAACCGTGCCGTGTCCAGCCACTACCTGGTGCGCGACGACCCGGTCGTCACCTACCGTCTGGTGGATGAAAACCGCAGGGCCTGGCATGCCGGACCGAGCTTCTGGGGCGGTTACAGCAATCTGAACGCCAGTTCCATCGGTATTGAAATCGTGAATGCGGGGCCTGTCGTTGGCGCGGACGGCACCACGCGCTATACGCCGTTTTCGCAGGCGCAGATCAATGAAGTGGTTGCACTGTGCAAGGAAATCGTGGCGCGCCACCAGATCAGGCCCGACCGCATCATCGGGCACAGCGACATTGCACCAGGGCGCAAGCAGGACCCTGGCCCGTTGTTTCCCTGGAAGCGCCTGGCGGACGAGGGTCTGATTGCCTGGCCGGATGCGGCCATGGTGGCCGCGAAGCGGCCGCTGTATGAATTCCAGTTGCCCGATGCCAAATGGTTTCAGGGCAAATTATCGGACCACGGCTACAACACCTCGCACAGCGGTGAATGGGACGCCCTGACGCGTGACAGTCTGATCAGCTTTCAGATGAAGTACCGACCCGCCAAATACGATGGCAGGCCGGACGCCGAGATCGCAGCCCTGCTCGATGTGGTTAACGCCCCGCAGGGCATGGTCTTGTCCAAAGCGATGGATTTATCCAAACCCTACACCTCTCGCTGGTAGCTTGCGGCATGGCACTTTCCTATATCTGGTCGGGGTTCTTTCTGGTCGGCTTTGCCGCTGCCCTGGCGCAGTGGCTGTTCATGGGCGATGTGGAAGTTTTCAAGCGCATCATCGATGGCACGTTTACATCCGCCAAAGTAGCGGTCATGGACATCGCTCTGCCGCTGGCCGGGGTCATGACGCTGTGGCTGGGGCTGCTCAATATTGGCGAGAAAGCGGGGGCCATAGAGTTTGTGGCCAAGCTCATTGGTCCATTTTTCTCGCGCATTTTCCCGGAAGTGCCCCGAAACCATCCAGCGTCCGGCCACATGGTGATGAATTTTTCAGCCAATTTTTTGGGTTTGGACAACGCCGCCACACCGTTTGGACTCAAGGCTATGGACAGCCTGCAAAGCCTCAACCCCAACAAGGAAGAAGCCAGCGACGCGCAAATCATGTTTCTGGTTCTTCAGACTTCCGGCCTGACGTTGATACCCTTGTCCATCATTGCACAGCGGGCGATTCTGGGTGCGCAGGACCCGTCCGATGTGTTTCTTCCCATCCTCATTGCAACCTATGTGGCGACGGTGGTTGCGCTGGTCAGCGTTTCCATCAAACAGCGAATCAATTTGTTCGATCGCGTCATCCTGGGGTGGGTGGGCGGCATCACCGCCTTGATTGGTGGCATGGTGTGGTACCTGGTGAACTTTATGACACGCACCGAGATTGAGTTGTTTTCCAAGCTGGCCAGCAACTTGGTGCTGGCGGGCATCATTGCCGCTTTTTTGATTGGTGCCTTGCGCAAAGGTGTCAACGTCTTTGATGCCTTTGTCGAAGGCGCCAAGGGGGGTATTCAAACCTCGTTGACCATCATCCCTTACCTGGTGGGCATGCTGGTGGCTATCAGTGTGCTGCGCAATTCCGGTGTATTGAACTTTGTGGTCAGCGGATTTACCTGGGTGTTTTCGCACGTGGGATTGAATACCGACTTCACACCTGCCTTGCCTACCGCGCTGATGAAACCAGTGAGCGGCAGTGGTGCCCGCGCCATGATGATTGATGCCATGCAGGCCTATGGTGTGGATTCATTTGTCGGACGGTTGGCCTGCGTGTTGCAGGGGGCGACCGACACCACCTTCTATATCATTGCCCTGTATTTTGGCTCGGTCGGCATCAAGCGGGCCCGCTACGCAATCGGTTATGGCCTGTTGGCGGATCTGGCGGGCGTGCTGGCCTCGATCTGGGTGGCGTATTTGTTCTTTCATTGATGGGGTTTCATGCGACTGCGGCACATTGAGGTTTTTCACGCCATCATGCAGGCGGGAACCATCACGGGTGCGGCGCAGATCCTGCATATCTCCCAGCCTGCCGTTACCAAGGTGCTGCAGCATTGTGAACTGCAACTGGGTATTCCCCTGTTCAACCGGGTGCGCGGCAAGCTGTACCCCACGCCCGAAGCGCAACGTCTGCGCATCGAGATCGACAAACTCAACAAGGACCTGGTTTCCATTCGCCGCCTGGCGTCCAATTTGCGCACCGGTGAATTTGAACTGTTGAGATTGGTTTCCACGCCCGCCCTCGGTGTCTCGGTCCTGCCCTCAGCCATTGTCAAATGGGGCAATGCCTACCCCGAGGCGCGCTGCACGCTGGCTACCCACCATACGCGGGAGATCATCAGCGCGCTGTTGCTCAATGAGGCGGATTTGGCCCTGTCATTGCATGATCCGTGTTACCCCGGCATTGTTGCGGAGCCACTGGCCGCAGGGCCGATGATGGCCCTTTGTCCTTTGAACAGCCCCGAAGGGGCAACTGACGGAGCACTGAAGGTGGCGGATATTGCGACTCCTTTGATCGCGATTGCCGAAGGAGACCCCTTGGGCAACCTGGTCACGGGCGCATTTGAAGAGCAGGGCATTCACCCCCAAAGCCGCATCACCGTTCAGACCTACCAACTGGCGCGCTCGCTGGTGGAAGCCGGTGCGGGCATGACGGTGGTGGACCCATTCACCGCTGCATCGGCCGATCGCACGCGGGTCCGTGTGCGCGCACTCGAACCCGCCATACCGGTGCAACTGTATTTGCTGACTTCGACCGGTTCGCCGCCCGCACAGTCGGCGCGGCGCCTCGTGAAATTTCTGGGCGATACAGCGCGTGCGAGTCTGGCTTCGGTGGGGGTTTAGCCCGTGTCCAGCATGATCGCGTGCGAAGACATCCCTGCCAGCGCCGGGTTCATGGCCCTCAGGGACGTGCAGCACATCGACGTCGATTTGCGCTACACCACCAGCAACAATTTTCTAAAGCGGGTGCTGTACCGGGGCATCGATTGCGCGTTTCTGCGCGTGGAAGCGGCGTTGGCGCTGGAGCAGGCTGGCCAATGGCTGACAACCCATGTGCCCGGCACCCGCCTGCGCGTACTGGACGCCCTGCGACCCCAGCGCATCCAGGAACAGCTCTACCGCGAATTTGAAAACACACCGCAAGCGATGTACTTGGCGCACCCGGAGCGTGGCTCCATCCACTCCTTTGGCATGGCGGTTGACGTAACACTGCTGGATGCCCAAAGTCGCGAGTTGGACATGGGTTCAGCCTTTGACGAAATGACACTGGTATCGCACCCGGACCGCGAAGCCGAGCACCTGGCTGCGGGTATGTTGACGCCCCAGCAGCTGGTCAATCGGGGCTTGCTGCGCGCGGCCATGCGACACGCAGGTTTTCATGGCATTCACTCCGAGTGGTGGCACTTTGACCTGGGCGACCGCGATGTGGTGCGCAGCGAGTTGCCGCGCGTGATGTAACGTTTTCCCGTACTCCATTGCCATGACACTACGACGCCGCCAATTTTTTCAATCGCTTTCCATGGGTGCTGCCGTTATTGGAAGCGGCGCAACTGATGCTGCGCAGGTTGCCAGTTCGGCAGCGTCCAACTGGCCGACTTTGCTAGCCCCGCGTTTGCACCCGGGCGACACGTTGGGCCTGGTCAGTCCGGCCAATGCCACTTTCGAGCGCGAGCCCCTGCAAATAGCCGTCGAGGCGCTGCAGGCTCTGGGTTTCAAAGTCAAGTTGGGCGCTCATGTACGCGCCCGCTACGGTCACTTTGGGGGAACCGACACCCAGCGGGCGAGCGACATCAACACGTTTTTTGCTGACGACAGCGTCGCCGGTTTGATTGCCGTGACCGGTGGCTCGGGCTGCAACCGCATCATCGACAAGCTGGACTATGGCCTTATCCGTGCTAAGCCGAAGTTTTTTGGTGGTTTCTCGGACCTGACGGCGCTGGTCAATGGCATACAGCGCCAGACCGGCCTGGTCACTTTCCACTGCCCGGTTGCCGAATCGGAGTGGAATCATTTCAGCGTGTCCCACTTCAAGGACATGGTGATGCAGGCACAGACTCCGCTGCTTCGCAACCCCACCGGCGAACGTGGTGACAACCTGGTGCAGACGCAGGACCGGATTTCTACCCTGCGAAGCGGCAAGGCGCGTGGCCGGCTGGTGGGCGGGAACCTGTCGGTGCTGGCCTCACTGGCGGGATCGGCTTACATGCCCGACTTCCGCGGGAGCCTGCTGTTTCTGGAGGACATCAACGAATACATCTACCGCGTGGACCGCTTGTTGTCCACCTTGCGGCTGTGTGGCGCACTCGGGCAGGTGGCTGGCCTGGTGTTGGGCAAGTTCACCAAATGCGAGCCGGGCGACGGACGCTTTGGCACGCTGACGCTGGATGAAGTGTTTGACGACTATTTCCTGCCTCTCAATGTGCCGGTTTATCGGGGTGCCATGATCGGACACATCAAACGCAAATTTACCCTTCCGGTTGGGCTGGAAGTGGAGATGGATGCCGATGCCGGGACTTTGCAACTTTTGCGCCCCGCCGTACTCTGACCGCCATGCACCACACGTTCAAATGTCTAACGGCTAGCACACTGCTGCTGTCCATGTTTGCATTTCCCTGCATCGCGCAAGACAAAGGCAGCCTCAACCCGCAGCCTCTTGCGCCCTTGAGCAGCCCGGCGGATGCAAATACGCCGGCTAAAGCGCTGTTCGGGCGCGCCACCACGGCAGCGCCGCTGGAACCCGAACCCTTTGGCTTCTATTCGAAAGGCTGTCTCGCAGGCGCTCAGGCCCTGTCGCCTGACGGGCCGCAGTGGCAGGCGATGCGACCCTCGCGCAAGCGCAATTGGGGGCATCCTGAACTCATTCGCTTTGTGGAGCGCTTCGCCCCCGCCGCCGCGCAGGCCAGTGGCTGGCCAGGCATTCTGGTGGGAGACATGGCACAGCCACGCGGTGGCCCCATGCTGACCGGCCATGCCTCGCACCAATTGGGGCTGGATGTCGACATCTGGCTTAAACCGATGCCCGTGCATCGCATGACGCGCGCCGAGCGTGAGGAGGTTTCTTCCATCACGGTCGTTCGGCCCGACCGTCTGGATGTGGAACCAGCCGCCTGGACACCCGGCCACCAGGCCGTGCTGCGCACGGCGGCGATGGATGCGCAGGTGCAACGCATTTTTGTGAATGCCGCAATCAAGCGTGCCCTGTGCCGCAGTTCCAAAGGCGAGCCGTGGCTGCGCAAGATTCGGCCTGAGCATGGGCACGACTACCACTTTCATGTGCGCCTGTTCTGCCCGCCGGGTGCTGCCAAATGCACCGTGCAGGATCCAACGCCTGAAGGCGATGGCTGCGACGATACCTTGGACTGGTGGTTTACCGAAGAGGCATTGCACCCCAAGCCCTCGGGTCTGCCACCCAAACCGTTGACCCTGGAGAAGCTACCAGCCGAATGCCGCAGGGTTCTACAAGCCGGTTAGAGGTTTTTCCCCGATCAAGGCTCGGCAACCGGTTGGTTAGTCAGACGCGACTGCACGGCCCTCAGCAGCCACCCCGAAGTGACATAGGCTGAAAGATGTTTTCCTGGGCAAAGTGTTTGAGCGCTGAAGTCCCGGTGGGTTGCGATGTCCTGCAAATCAAGATGGTGCTTCCGCACGAGCACGGCCAACAAGTCCACCGTGGCGAGTAGTTGCGCCCGACTGGGCTGCACCTCTTCAAGGTTGCCCAGCAGCATAATCAGTGCGTGTCCGTTGGGGTTGTACTCGGTGTTGGTGTCGCCAGGTACTGCAAGGTCCCGTGCGGCATAGATTTGACCTTCAGGCGACACAACGTAATGGTATGGAATGTCCGACCAGCGCTTGGTAAGCCGTGACCATTGCTGCAGCCGCTGCAGGTACCCCGCAACATCTCCGCCGTTGATCCAGGTTTCTCCTTGATGGTGCAAAGTAATGCGCTGGATGGATTGCGGCTGAATAGGCGAGTGTGATGGCGAACCATCCCACGATTCAACCGAAACGATATGCACCAGAGCAAAAGCGCCGTCGACTCCGGCGGCAGGGTCACTCGCCTGGGCGGTACTGACCACACCAAAGAGCCCTAAAGCAAGAAGTAGAGTTGAACAGAGACAGATTTTGTGTTTCAAGGTTCTGGCGTCAACTGGGTCAATCCCGTTGGCCCGCAACCCATTCAATGAGGCTGTCAAGAACCGGCTTGCCCCGGGATGGTGCCTGGTCGTGGTTCAAAATGGCAACGACGACCCAAGTCCGTTCCTGTTGATCGAGCACATAGCCAGCCAGGGCAACCACGTTGCGCAAAGTGCCGGTTTTCAAGCGCGCGCGCCCTTCCACGATTGAGCCTTGCAATCGCCGCGTCAGGGTGCCATCAACACCGGCCACGGGCAGGCTGGTCAATAGTTCCGGCGCATATGGCCCCTGGTAGGCAACAGTGAGTACGCTGGCCAACTGCCGCGCCGTAATGCGCTCGCTGCGCGACAGACCAGAGCCGTTGTCCATCACCAATCCGTCTGCATGGATTGCCTTGGCGGAAAACCACTCCTGCACAGTGCGCCGGGCTGCATCCAGTGTGGGCTCTCCAACAGTTGCCGCCTTGGCGCCCAGGCGCAGGAAGGTCAGTCGCGTCAAGGGGTTGTCGGATCGCTTCATCATGCCGCGCGCCACTTCGGCAAAAGGGCGACCCATGTGGCTGGCCAGAACGACCGCACTGCTTGGCGTCGGTCCCTCTGCGTCGGCGCCATGGATCTGGCCGCCGAGTTGGGACCAGATCAGACGGACCGCTGCCGCAGTTGCCCACTGGCGGTCCACCAGATTGAGATCCAGCTGCCGCGCGCAATTGCGCGGGAACTGGCCCCGTAAACGCACCACGGGTGTTCCCTGGTCGATCTCAATGATCGGCAATTGCCAGGTATCTTCCCACTTCGCACAGACGTTGTTGTTGAGTGCCATGGCGCTGGTGTCCAGCCGGAGGCCGGGCAGCATCGGACTGGTGCGCACCGTGAGGTTTGTGTCGTCAGACTGCAGCACAAACCCCAGCAGGCTGGTGTTGAGGTTCAGCGCATCCGGAATCACGTTGTACTGGAATTCGGGCGCTTCATCAAACGGCGCAACGTCCACGTCCAGGCGTGGCGGGTTGAACAGAGTGCGGTCTGCCACCAGTCCGCCCTGGATGTGCGTCACGCCCTGCTCGCGCAACTGGCGCAGCATGCCCCACAGTGCCCCCCAGTCCAGATCGGTGTCCGCACCGCCGCGCAAGTAGAGGGGGCCTTGAATGACGCCGTCTATTGGCTTGGTGGCGGCCAATAGGTCGGTCCGGCCCCGCGCGTTGGTGCCCAGGCGCTCCAGCGCAACGATGGTGGTGACCAGCTTCATGGTCGAGCCAGGCTGCCGGGGCTCATCGGCATTGAGTCGCAAGCCGCTTGCGCGGTCCGATAGCGGATAGGCGACCACCCCCAGAACAGAGTCTGGCATGTCGGCCCTTTGCAGGGCAGCCTCCACCGACGGAGGAAGTGCGTTGACGTTCTTTACCGCCGCGCAACCTGTCAACATCAAAAATCCAAATGCGGTCAGCCACGCAAGACCGCGCAATGGATGGTTTTTTCGGTGCAAGATGGATGGCATGTTTGCATTTTCACCATTTCCTGAAGCAAGGTCGGGTGGTGGTGGAATGAATCCTGCTACAAAAGAGTTTTGATGTATTCCCACAAGTTATGCTGTCCAAGCAAGCATTTATTGCAGTAAAGCGACATTCCGGGGCTTTACCTATGGTTTACAACTGGCTTCTGCATCAATATGTAACAAATGCTTCATCCAGATTCTGATGCGCCGGGGCTCGCCCTGGCTCCTGTTTTTTCCTGACTTACAACCATCTACCCATAACCAAAGGAGTTCCACCTTGAACATGAAGAAATTGACCCGCAGCCTCGCCCTGCTGGGATTGAGCACCCACCTGGTGGGCATGGCGCAAACCCCCCCCACCACCCAGTCGCTGGGCCGTGTGGAAATCACGGGTTCGAGCATCAAGCGGATACAGTCCGAGGGCGCGTTGCCAATTGAGATCCTGACATCGGATGACTTGGTCAAGCGCGGCATTGGCTCGGTCGAGCAAATGTTGAATCAGTTGTCCGGCAATGCCTCCGGTGCTGACAACGCGGTGTCCAACAACAACATTTTTGGTGGCGACACGGATCGATTGACCGGTGGGTCTGCCAGTGCAAACCTGCGTGGCTTCGGGCCTGGCAGTACGCTGGTGCTGCTCAATGGCCGGCGCGTCAGTACCCACGGTATGAGCGGTGGAAGTGTTGACCTCAACACGATTCCTTTTGCTGCGATTCAGCGGGTTGAAATTCTGAAGGACGGCGCATCGGCCATTTACGGAACTGACGCCATTGGCGGGGTGATCAACTTCATCCTGAAGAAAGACTTTGAAGGCGTATCCATTGGGCTCGATGGCTCCAGGCCCTTCCAGTCTGCTGCCGGCTCTACCCGCAAGCTGTCGCTGACAGCGGGCAAAGGCACGCTGGAGAAAGACGGTTTCAATGTGATGGCCAGTCTGTCGGTCGGCAAGGATGACATTCTGCGTGGGTCGGACCGGGATTGGTCCAACGGCTTCAATCCGGCAATGGGCTTGTCGCCCAATTCCAGCAGTTCACCCTTTGCCAACATCATTACCTCAACAGGAACGGCCATGGGAACGGCGGGTTCCCGTGTGGGTGCCACCGACGCCACCAAGTACACCCGTATCAACCTGTTGAGCATGCAGAACCAGTGCGATGCGGTGACCGAAGGCGTGCAGTTCCAACCCGCGTTGTGGACATCGCCAACCGCATCCGCCGCGACCCGTGCTGCCAATATTGCCAGCGGTCGTTACCTTTGCAACACCGACTACGGCAGCCAGTACATGCTGGCAACGCCCAAAGAGGCCAGCAATCTGGTCATGCGCGGCAGCATGAAGCTGGCTGCCAACCACACCGCCTCGGTCGAGCTCACGGGTTCGCGCACGGGTGTGCGTTCCGAACTCACACCAGCCCAGTTCAGCACCAGTTCTTCCACCAACGCGGCCATCGGCAACAACTACTATCCGGTCAATGGTCCGCACTACCTGAACCTGAAGAACTACGGGGTATTGGATTTTGATCCGACCAAGCCCATCGCTTACCGTTTCCGGATGCAGGACTGGGGTAACCGCGTCATTGACAATATTTCCAGCAATAGTCGTTTGTTGGTGGCGTTCGATGGGGTGGTTGGGAAATATGACTACAAGCTGGGTTTGTCCACCGCGCAGGCTGAGGCCTACTCCGATTTGTATGACGGCTACGCCTATTCCAGCAAACTCAACGCTGCTTTGAAAACGGGCATCATCAATCCATGGGTGATGCCTGGTCAGACCCAGACGCCTGAAGCCATGGCGCTCATCGAGTCCACCAAAGCACGCGGCCGCGTGATGGGTGGCAAGACTGCCTTGACCCAGTTGGATGGTTCGCTGTCGGGTGAGTGGATGAATTTGCCAGCCGGTCCCGTGGGCTTTGCTGTTGGATTTGACCTGCGCAAGGAGACCTATGAATTTGCCAACACCACAGCGAGCACCACAGCGGCCATTACCTGCGTCAGCAGTCTGCTGACCACGGTGGCGTCTGATGTGCTGCTGTGCCCAGGCAACTCGGGCGTGCCACAGGTTACCCGCAACATCCAGGCCGTGTATGGTGAATTGGCAGTGCCGGTCACCAAGTCCCTGGAAATGCAACTGGCCCTGCGTACCGACAAGTACGAAGGCTTTGGTACCACTACCAACCCCAAGATCGCATTTCGCTACCAGCCCCTGCCGACTTTCCTGATGCGCGGCTCGGTCAACTCCGGCTTCAAGGCACCTACCTTCCAGCAGCAGCAAGTCAATAACGCACCGCAGTTGGACGTTACCAAGTGGGCTGACCCTGTGCGATGCCCGGTTGACCCAACGCAGTGCGACATTCAGGTGAACTATACCAACAGTGGCAATCCGGATCTGAAGCCAGAGAAGTCCAAGCAGGGCACACTGGGATTCGTCTGGGCACCAGACAGTGCTGTGACCCTGTATGCCGACTACTGGCGCGTGGACCTGACGGACCGTATCCGCACCCTCACCATTGGTGATCTGCGCAACAACTATGGCTTGTTTACCGACCGCTTTGTACGCGACGCCAGTGGCAACGTCTCTGTTGTTCGCGCGGGTTGGGTGAATGCGGCAGGCAGTTCCACCAAGGGTGTGGATTGGGGTGCAACCGGTTCCTTCAACGCCATGGGCAGCAAGTGGGTAGCCGCTATCAATGGAACGCACATGCTCAGCCATATGGAGTCTCCGCTGGAGAATCTGCCTATGGCCGAATACGTGGGAACCTTTGGCACGCGCACGCTGTATCTGCGCAACAAGTTCACCACCAGCCTGACATGGACAGAAGGCCCCTGGAGCAGCACACTGACTGGCACCTACAAGTCTGGCTACCAAGACCAGAACCTGACGAACCGTGCGACCATGCCGGCCACGGCCAACACCGATGTGGACAGCTACACCATCTTCGGGCTGAGCGCCACCTACAAGGGAATCAAGAACGCCAGCTTCTCGGTTGGCATTCGCAACTTGCTCGATGTCAAGCCACCATTTACCCACCACGATGTGGATGACGTTGCCGGTGCTGGCTGGGACCCACGGGTTGCCGATCCATTTGGCCGCACGCTGACGGTGTCGATGAAATACGACTTCTAGTACGCGGGAACGCAGGGGGCTTTGGCCCCCTGGACCTCCCAGACCCGCATGGCGCAGGCCCTGCGGGTTTTTTTATGGCCGCAGTTGCAGGCCTTCCAGGCTCAAGGGGCTTGGCCGCTCTGCAACCAGTTCCGACACAATGCGTGCCGCGCCAAAGGCCATGGTGAAACCCAGGGCGCCGTGCCCCACGTTGAGCCACAGGCCTGCGACAGGCGTAGCACCCAGAATCGGTGCGCCGCCCGGCGTGGCCGGACGCAGGCCCGCCCACTCTTCGGACGCATCGTAGTGGGCCGCCTGTGGAAAGGTGGCCTTGACGCAGCGGTAGAGCGACGCGATGCGTGCGGGGTCAATGCGCGTGTCTTCCCCCACCATATCGGCCATGGCCGCTACACGCAGCTGGCCTCCGATTTGTGCGTAAAGAACCTTCTTCTCCACGTCGGTCACGCTGACCACGGGGGGCGTGTGCTCCGGGCCAATCGGTGCCGTCAGGCTGTAGCCCTTGAGGGGGTAAATCGGCAAGCTGATACCGGCCGTCAGTGCCAGGGCGCGGCTTTGCAGCCCGGCTGCAATCACGAACGCGTCGGCATCGAGCTCGCCTACATCGGTACGCAAGGCCACTGCCTTCCCGTCCCGAATGACAAAGCCTTGCGCCTGCACGTGATCAAAGCCCTTGAAATGGGAGTGTGCCCGCAGGCGTTCGGCCAGCTGCAGGGACAGCGCGTAGCAGTCGGCAACTGCCTCGCCCGCAGTGAATACGCCGCCGGCCAGTTTCACGGGGCAGTGGGCCAATGCGGGCTCCACACTCAAACATTCCCTGTGGCTCAACACCCGCTCAATGCTGCGGGTATCACGGCGCAGGCGCGCTGCCACGGCTGCGAATTCTGCGTCGCTGCGGTAAATGACCAGTTTGCCGGGTGTGCGCAATGACACGCCTTCGAGTTGGGCATGGGCGTACAAATCGGAGAAGGCAGTCTGGCTTAAGGCGCCCAAGGCCAGCAGGCGCTGTGTGGTGCGCTGGTTGACCGATGCGCGGCAGTTGCCCAGGAACGCGGCCAGCCATTTCCATTGGTGCAGACTCCACTCAGGCTTGAAGCGTAAGGGGCTGTCGGGATCCAGCAGCCAGCGTAGCGCCTTGAGCGGTACACCTGCATCGGCAAGGGGTGATACAAAACGGTAGCTGAGCTGTCCGCCGTTGGCCCGACTTGCACCCTGAGCGAGCGCAGCTTCTCTCTCCACAACACTGACGGTGAACCCAGATTCCAGCAGCGTCCAGGCCGTCGTCAGCCCAACCACTCCGCCACCGATGACCATCACATGCCGCATAGTTTAGGTATTCAAAAAC
>Ga0116177_10001334_pt1 | contig 18367 bp, 13 predicted proteins | sample AD_STIC10_MetaG_FD_89750 | JGI IMG/M metagenome (GOLD analysis project Ga0116177, IMG submission 89750) | Active sludge microbial communities of municipal wastewater-treating anaerobic digesters from USA - AD_STIC10_MetaG | ecosystem: Engineered > Bioreactor > Anaerobic > Digestate | place: USA... | reverse complement strand
TGGTCCGTCCGCAGGGGGTGCCCACCCTCCGCCTGACCGACAATGCGCCGACCCGTCAGCTCTACACCCGCATCCAGACCGCGCTGGCTCGCGCGGCCTGAGTTTTTGTCACATCAGGGCTAACAGAATCCGGAACTCACAAGGGGGCCCCGGGCCGTCAGTCCCGGGGGCTCAGCAGATCCGGGGCCGGAGGCCCGCTCTCGGCGACCAGCGCGTCGGCGACGGCGGCCGACAATCGCGCGACCTTCTTGATGGAGGCGTGCCGTCTGGTCAGCTTTTCGCGCTCGACGATCGCCCGGCCGGCCGCGAGCAGCCGGTCAGCGAGGGGCTCGGGGGCGGCGCCCGGAGCGGCGGCCCGGGCGAGGCGCTCTGCGAGCGCTTCCAGGCACGCGGTGTCGCCGGCCATCCGCAGGGCGTCGACGAACTCCGCGGTCAGCGCGCCGGCCGGCCCGGCCAGGGCCTCGCGGAGGTCGTAGACGGCCACCCGGCTCCCGCGCCGGGCCAGGGCGAGGTGCACCGCGCCGCGCACGGCACGCCACTCGGCCCGGTCCGTGGGCGTCGGGGCGGCCTCCTCGCGCGCGCGGGCGATCTCGACGAGGCGGTGGAGGGTGGGAAGCGGCGCGTCGGCCGCGCCGGCGGGCACGAGTTCCCGCAGCAGGGCGGGATCGGCGGGCTCGCCCGCGGCCGCCGATTCGACGGCCAGGCGCGGGTCGACCGCCGCCGGCGCCGCGGCCGGGTCGGCCGCGGCCCACGCGCGGAGGGCGGCGCTGGGATCGACGGCGAGCAGCGCGCGCAGCGGGGCCGTGACGCGCGGGAGGAGGCGGGCGACGGCGTCGAGCGCCTGCAGGCGAAGCGAATCCGGCTGCTCGGCGTCGAGGGCGAACGCGCTCAACTCGTCGAGGGCCCTCGGCCCTTGCGGGTGGTCGAGGTGCGCGGCGAGCAGCGCGATGGCGGCGCCGCGGATCCTGGGCTCGGCGCCGGCGTCGTGCAGCAGTCCGACGGCGAGCCCGACGCTGCGACGGTCCGGCGCCGACTCGAGCGTCTTGAGGATCGCGGCAAGGGCGGCGGGCGACCGCGTGCGGCCGCACGCGGCCACGAGGTGCGGGACGGCGCGCGCGCCGATCACCGCCAGCCTCGCCGACGCCGCGTCGCGCGCCCGGTCGTCGCTCCCGCACAAGTCGGCGATGAGGGGCCCGATCTCAGCCGCCGCCGACTTGCTGATCGCCACCCGTCAGTCCCCGGGCGCGCGCCGGCGCTTGCCGAAGATCCAGGCGAGCCCGATGCTCAGGACGTACAGGACCACCATCGGCCCGGCCATGAGCGACTGCGTGACCATGTCTCCCGTCGGCGTGATCACGGCCGCGGCGATGAAGATGACGAGGACGGCGTACTTGATGTTCCGCCAGAGGAAGCCGGCCGTGACGATGCCCATCTTGGCCAGCACGAGGATGACCACGGGCATCTCGAAGACGAGTCCCATCGCCACGAGCAGCATCGCGTACAGCGAGAACACCGGCGCGATGCGCGGCATGAACATCAGGTAGTCGTTCGAGAAGCCCGCCAGGAACTGCCACGCCAGGGGGAAGAGCACGTAGTGGTTGAACGCCGCCCCGGCCACGAAGAACACGCTGGCCGAAACGATGAAGGGCAACGCGAAGCGCTTCTCGCGGGCGTACAGGCCGGGCGCGATGAACAGCCAGAGCTGCGCCATGATGAGCGGCGCCCCGATGACCAGCCCGGACAGGAGCGCGATCTTCACCTTCAGCATGAAGGCCTCGGTCGGCTCCGTGTAGATGAGCTGCGATCCCGCGGGCAGCTTCTCGAAGAGCGGCCGCATGATGAAGTCGAAGATCCGATCGATGAAGAAGACGGCGACGACCGTCCCCGCGGCGAGCGAGATCGCGGAGGCGACGAGCCGCTGGCGCAGTTCGTCGAGGTGCTCGAGAAACGACATCCGGCCGCCCGCGCCGTCGTCGTCCGCCTCGTCGTCGCGCCAGGGGCGGTCGAGCGCCTTCGCCGACGTGAGCTGGCGGGGCGGCGGCGCCTTCCGGAGCCGTTGCGGGAGGAGCTTGGCGAGCAGGCCCGGCGTCACGAGTCGGACGTCGAACCGGACGTGGAGTCGGAGGGCGGCTCCGACGCGCGTTCGTGCGCGGAAGCGGACGAGGCCGCCGGGGCCTTCTGCTCCTCCAGACGGATTTCCTCCTCCAGGGTGCTGCGCAGCTCGTTCGACGCGCGGCGGAACTCCCCGATGCTCCGGCCGAGCGAGCGTCCGAGCTCCGGCAGCTTCCGCGGCCCGAAGATGATCAGCGCGAGCACCAGGACAATGACGAGCTCGGGCATGCCGATGGATCCGAACATGGAACTGGCTCCAATGGCCCCTCCGGACGAGCGGCTGCGGGCGCCCGGGCCGGGTCTTCCCGGGACCCGTGCGGGCGACGGTCGTCGCCCTCTGCCGCACCGCGGACGGGGCTTACTGCATCATAGGACCGGAGGGGCGCAGGGTCAAGGACGGGCGCCGCGGCCGGGGCGCGAAGTCGTTGCCGCACCAGAGGTTATCTGGTACGATTAATCGTATGCGCTTCGCCCGGCTGTCGCTGCTGGTGGCCTCGGTGCTCGTCGTGTCCGCACTTGCCGGCGGCATCTTCGGCCGCGCCGCCGGGAGCCAGGATCGGGCCCCGGAGCGCTACCGGTCCTTCACGGCTGCTGTGCGCCTGGTCGAGACGGGCTATGTCGAGAAGATCGACAGCGAGCGCGTCGTGTACGGCGCCATCGCCGGCATGCTCCAGACCCTCGATCCGCACTCGAGCTTTCTCGATCCCCGGACCTACGGACAGATGCGGGAGCGGCAGCAGGGGCGCTACTACGGCCTCGGCATCACCATCCAGGTGGTGGACGGGGACATCACCGCGGTCAGCCTCTTCGAGGGGTCGCCGGCCTACAAGAAGGGCGTCCGCCGCGGCGACGTCATTGCCAGGATCGACGGCGACGACACCAAGGGCTGGACGACCGACCAGGCCGCGCGGCGGCTGCGCGGGCCGAAGGGCACCACGGTGCACGTGTCGCTCCGGCGCCGCGGCTACGACCAGCTCATCGAGCTGGACGTGCCGCGAGACGAGATCAGCATCCCGACGATCCTGCCGGCGGCCATGATCGACGCCGTGACGGGGTACATCCGCATCCAGGACTTCGCCGAGCAGACGGGCAACGACCTGGCCGCGTCGCTGAAAGCGCTCCAGGGCCGCGGCATGAAGCGCCTGCTGCTCGATCTGCGCGGGAATCCCGGCGGGCCGCTCGACCAGGCGATCCGGGTGTCGAACGAGTTCCTGCAGCAGGGCCAGATGATCGTCTACACGCGCGGGCGGGTCCCGAACGCCGACCAGGACTACCGCGCGACGGAGCGAGGCCGGTACACCGATGTGCCGATGGTGGTGCTGGTCAACCGGAACAGCGCGAGCGCCTCCGAGATCGTGGCGGGGGCGCTGCAGGACCACGACCGGGCGCTCGTCGTGGGCGAGACGACGTTCGGCAAGGCGCTGGTGCAGTCGGTCTACCGGGTCAGCGAGGGCGCCGCCCTCGCCCTGACGACGGCCCGCTACTACACGCCGAGCGGCCGGCTGATCCAGCGGCCGTGGGACGGGACGTTCGACGAGTACCTCCTGTACACGGCGCGTTCGCAGACCGCGCCGAGCGAGCGTCGATCGGCGGACCTGACGCACACCGACGCCGGACGGCCGGTCTACGGAGGCGGGGGCATCGAGCCCGATCGCCGCCTCGAAGGGCCGATCGAGGGGTTCAACCCGGGCCGCTTCGCGCGGCTGCTCTACGCGAGACAGGCGTTCGCGTCCTTCGCCCAGAAGTTCTCGGCCGTCGGCGACACGCGGATCGCGGGGCAGGCGCACGGCCGCCGGTTCGTCTCGAAGGACTTCGCGGTGGACGAAGAGATGCTCGGCGCGTTCCGCGACCACGTGACGAGCGAGGGGCTGGCCATCGACGAGGCGGGCTTCCGGCAGGACCTGTCGTTCATCACGTCGATGATCCGCTACGAGATCGACCTCAACCTCTGGACGGTGGAGGACGCGCGCCGCCGCCTCCTCACGACGGACCCGCAGGCGCAGCTGGGGCTGGCCTCCTTCGACGAGGCCGAGCGGATGGTGCTGGCCTCCAGGGCCAGGGCGTCGCGCGCCAGCCACTAGGCGGGCCGAGGGGCGCCGCGCGCCGGGGCGCGGGCCGGCCGCCGATTCACACGGTTCGAAGCCATGCGTTTGCAGCGTCTGGAAATCACCGGGTTCAAGTCCTTCAGCGACCGCTCCGAGCTCTCCTTCGATCGCGGCGTCACCGCGATTGTCGGGCCCAACGGCTGCGGCAAGAGCAACGTGGCCGACGCCATCGTCTGGGTGCTCGGCGAGCAGAGCGCCAAGAGCCTGCGCGGCGACCGCATGGAGGACGTGATCTTCAGCGGCAGCGACGCGCGCAAGCCCAACGCGGCGGCCGAGGTCCGGCTCATGCTCGCCGGCGTGCCGGCGCTTCAGCCCGGGCCGGGCGCGGCCGGCGCCCTGGCCGACGACGAGGGGCGCCCGATGGTGCGGGAGGTCGAAGTCACGCGCCGGCTGTACCGGTCGGGGGAGAGCGAGTACCTCATCAACGGCGAGGCGAGCCGGCTGCGCGACGTGCACGAGCTCCTGATGGACACCGGCCTCGGCGCGAAGGCGTACGCGGTCATCGAGCAGGGCAAGATCGGGCAGATCCTGAGCTCCAAGCCCGTGGAGCGGCGGCAGCTGATCGAGGAAGCGGCCGGCGTGACGAAGTACCGGGCCAGGCGCCGCACGGCGGAGCTGAAGCTGGAGGCCGCCAGGAAGAACCTGACGCGCATCGACGACATCATCTTCGAGGTCGAGAAGCAGCGCGGCACGCTGATGCGGCAGGCGGCGAAGGCCCGGCGGTACGGCCGGCTGCGCGACGAGCTGCGGCGGTGGGAGAAGGTGCTCGTCGCGCGGCGCCAGCGCGTGCTGGCCCAGGCGATTGCAGGGGCCGACACGCGCATCGCGCAGGCCCGCGCCGCGGAAGCCGGCGCGGCCGCCCGCCTCGCCGAGCGCGACGCCGCCGTGGAGCGCGTGCGCCTCGAGGCCGCCGGGCGCGAGCAGGCGGCGAGGGAGGCGCGCGAGACCGCGCACGTTCACGAAGTGGACATCGGGCGCCTCGAAGCGCGCATGCAGGCCGACGAGGCCAGGCTCGCCTCGCTCGCCGCCCGCGCAGCGGACCTCGAGCGCGAGATTGCGGCGCTCGCGGGGCGGCGCGAGCCCGCCGCCGCGGACCGGGCCGCGAAGGCGCAGGCGGCGGCGCGCGCGGGCGAGGAGCGCGACGACGCGGCCGCGGCGCTCGCCGCGGCGCAAGAGGTGCAGGCCGCCCTCCACGCCACGATGGACGGCCTCGAGGGCGACGTGGAGGCGGTCCGCGCCGAGCAGTTCGCCGCGGCCAGCGCCGTCACGGCCCTCCAGCACGCCGTCCAGAACGCCCTCGCCACGCGCGAGCGCGTCGCCAGGGACCTGGCGCGGTGGACCGGCGAAGCGGGCGACCTCGACATCGAGGAGGACAGGGCGCGCCGCGACCGGCAGGCAGCCTCGGAAGCGCTCGCGTCCGCGAAGGCCACGCTCGAGGCCGTCGCGCGCGGCCGCGCCGCGCGCGACGCCGAGCTGTCCGCGCTCCGCGCCGAGCGCGACCTTGCCGCGTCGGCCCTGCGCGAACGGGAACAGGAGCTGGCCGACGCATCCGCCAGGCTGAGATCGCTCGAGGAATTCGAGGCCGCCCGGAGCGCCTACGAAGACGGCGCACGGCTGCTGCTGGCGGCGCCCGGCGGCCCGGTGGCCCACGCCGGGTCCCTGGCAGATCATCTCGACGTGGCGCCGGGCTACGAGCGCGCCGTCGAGGCCTGCCTGGGCGACGTGCTGCAGTACGTGGTGGTCCCGAGCCACGACGAGGCGGCCCGCGCCCTCGGCATCGTCAAGGCGCACGGCGCGGGGCGATGCGGCTTCGTGATCACCGGCAGCCGGCCCGGCGGCCCGGACGCGGCGGCAATCGACGAGGCGCCCCCGGCGCCGGGCCTGGTTCCGCTCGCCTCCGTGGCGTCGCTCGCAGGCCCGCATGCCGACGCGCTGGCCCCGCTCGTGCGCCGAGCCTGGATCGCCGACTCGTACGCCGACGCCGTGGCCGCCGCCGCCCTCACCGCCGACCCCGTTGCGACGCTGGATGGAGAGGTGTGCCTGGGCCCGCGGCTCGTCCTCGGCGGAGGCCGGCGGGACGGCGGCCGGGGCATCCTGCAGACCAAGCGCGACACGCGCGAACTGAGAGAGCGGCTGGCCGCCGGCCGGTCGGCGGTGTCCGCCCTCGCCGACACGGTGGCCGGCCTCGAGCATCAACTCACGCTCGGCGCTGCCGCCCTGGATGCGATGCGCGCCGAGATCCACCGGGTGGAAATGGCGATGGTCGGCTCCGAGCTGCGCGTCGCGCAGGCGGACGATGAGCTCGCCCGCATCCGCCAGAAGCGGGACCTCGTCGGGCTCGACGTTAGACGGGCCCGGGAAGAAGCCGCCGCGCTGGACGCGCGGGAAGCCGAGGCCAGGGCCGCCATCGCGCGCCTGGCCGGGGACCAGCGCGCGATTGACGAGCGGCTGGATGCGGCGCAGCGCACGCTCTTCGAGGCGCGGGAAGGCGCCCGGCAGAAGGGCGACGGCGTCCGCGACGCCATGGCCCGGCACGCCCGGCTCGTCGAGCGGGCGACGATGGCGGCCCTCGAAGCCGCAAGGGCCGACGAGGCGGCGCGCGAGATCGAGAGCCGGCTGGCCGCGCGGCAGGACGAACGGCGGCAGGCCGGTGAGGACCAGGAAGGCCTGCGGCAGTCGGTGCGGGAGGCCGGGCGGGCGTTGGACGACGCCATCGGGGCGCTCGGCGCCGCCCGCGACGCCGTCGGCGCCCTGGACCAGGCCGTCGCGGAACTCCGGGCCCTCGAAGGCGAGACCGAAGCGGACGTCCGCGAGGCCCGCCGCGCCCTGGACGAGGCGCGCGCGGCGCGGTCCGAGATCGAGGTGGCGCGGGCGAGGGCCGAAAGCGATCTCGAGCACCTCGAGGCCGCCTGCGCCGACACGCTGGGCTGCGGACTCGCCTCGGTGATTGCCGACGTCGAGCAGATGGAGCGCGACGGCGACGTGAGCCCGGACTGGCGGACGATCTTCGCCGAGGAGCCCGACGAGGAACCGGCGCCCGGCGACGCCGCGGGCGGGGCGCCGGCGGCGGGGCCCGCGGCCGGCGAGACGGCGCCGGCGGCCGATGCCGCCTCCTCGCCCCGGGCGGAGCCGGCCGACGCGCCCACGCGGCCGATCACGCCGGAAGAGGCCATCGGGGCGCTGAAGCGGAAGATCGAAAAGCTGGGCCCGGTCAACATGATGGCCATCGAGGAGTACGACCAGCTGGACGCGCGACACGGCTTCCTGACGGGCCAGCGCCGCGATCTCGTGGAGTCGATTGCCTCGACCGGCGAGGCCATCAAGAAGATCGATCACACCACGCGCGAGCGGTTCCGCGAGGCCTTCGACGCCATCAACCTGCAGTTCCAGCAGGTGTTCGCCACGCTGTTCGGCGGCGGGCGGGCCGGGCTCACGCTGGTCGACGAGGACGACATCCTCGAAAGCGGGATCGAGATCATCGCCCAGCCGCCGGGCAAGCGGCTCCAGAACGTCCAGCTGCTGTCGGGCGGCGAGAAGGCGCTGGCCGCCATCTCGCTGATGTTCGCGATCTTCCGGCACAAGCCGAGCCCGTTCTGCCTGCTCGACGAGATCGACGCCCCCCTCGACGACGCGAACACGGGCCGGTTCCTGGACATGCTCAGGGAGCTGCAGGACGAGACCCAGTTCATTCTCATCACGCACAACCGCAAGACCATGGAAGTCGCCGACCGCCTGTACGGCGTCACCATGGAGGAGCCCGGCGTCTCGAAGCTGATCTCGGTCAGGCTGAACTGAGCGCGGCGGCTGGACGGCTTCCGGGGCAGGAACTCCGCCGCCCCGGCTGCCGTCAAACCGCGATGTGGAGGGACGCATGCTTCAGATCGAGAAGACCCGCGCCCCGTTGGCCGTCCTGCTGCTGTTCGGGGCCGCCGCCGGCGTCACGGCCTGCGACGTCGTCGTCGGCACGATGAACGGCGGGCGCGGCCGCGCCGAGCGGCAGTGGGCCCGCACCTACACGCTGAGCGGCGCCGGGCCCCGCCTGGAGGTGGTGAACGTCAACGGAGCCGTGTCCGTCGAAACCGGCGACGGAGACGTCCTCGACGTCAAGGCGCTCGTCGTCGCGCACGGGCCCTCGGACGAAGCGGCCCGGGAGGCGCTCGACAGCGTCGAGATCGAAGACGAGGTGAGCGGGGCGGAGGTGCGGCTGCGGACGGCGTCCCCGAAAGGGCCGCGACGGCGGCCCGTCGAGGTGACCTACACCATCCGGGCGCCGCGCCGCGCGAAGCTCGAGATCGAGACCGTCAATGGGAGCATCACCGTCAACGGGGCCGCAGCGGCGCTGAAGGCGGAATCCACCAACGGCAGCATCGACGGCACGGACCTGAGCGGGGACGTCAAGGCGGAAACGACCAACGGGTCGATAAAGGTCCGGATGGCGGCGCTCGGCGACGGCGGCGTGGCCCTCGAGACGACCAACGGGTCGGTGGATCTCCGCCTGCCGGGCGACGCGAAGGCGACCCTCTCGGCGCGCAGCGTCAACGGCGGGATCAGCGTGGCCGACCTGCCTTTCGAGCGGACGGGGGAAGCCGGCCGCCGGAAGCTGGATGGCGCCATCAACGGGGGCGGCGCGCCGCTGCGGCTCGAGACGGTGAACGGGCGCATCCGCGTCGGGCGCGCCCAGTAAGGGCGCGGACGGGCCCGGTCGGGACCGGTCCGCGTGCGTGTCCGGCGCGCCGGCTTCCGTGAGCGCGCCTGCGGCGCGGCAGGCGCCTGAAACGGGCAGGCATGAACGAGGACAGGGCCGGCCGCTACCACCGTCTCCGGCGCCGCGCCGCCGCGGGGAGCGCGGCGTGGACGGCGGCCTGGCTCATCGTGCTCCTGCTCACCGGGTGGTCCAGGAACCTGAGCGAGGCCGCCGGGCGGATGACGGCCGGTCTGCCTTCGGCCTTGCGCCTGCCCGGAGCCGTCATCGTCTGGGCGCTGGCCGTGGCGGCAGTCCACGAAGCCGGCAGACTGCCGTTCGCGTGCTACAACGGGTTCATCCTCGAGCGCCGCTACGGGCTGTCGCGGCAGCAGGCGGCGGCGTGGCTGGCGGACCATCTCAAGTCCGGACTGGTCGGGCTGGCCTTCGCGCTTGCCGCCTCCGTCTGGGTGGCTGCGTGCCTGCAGCGCTGGCCGGACGGCTGGTGGCTGCCGGCCTGGGCGGGGGCCGCCGCCGCGGCAGTGGCCGCCGCCTGGGCCGCCCCCGTGCTGGTGCTGCCGCTCTTCTGCGCGCTCCAGCCGCTGCGCGACGAAGCGCTGCGCCGGCGCCTGCTCGCGCTGGCGGCGCGCGCCGGCGTGCCGGCGATCGACATTGTCGAGTGGCGGCTGAGCGGCCGGAGCTCGCGCGCGAACGCGGCGCTCGTGGGGCTCGGCCGGACCCGCCGCATCGTCGTGTCCGACACGCTGGCCTCGGACTATCGGAGCGAGGAAGTCGAGGCCGTGGTGGCGCATGAGCTGGCGCACCGGGCCCATCGGGACATCTGGTTCGCGCTCGGCATCGATGCCGCCCAGACGGCGGCCGCGCTGCTCGCGTCGGATGCGGCCCTTCGGGCGGCGGCGGGCCCGCTGTCGCTGGCGGGCGCTCCCGTCGCCGCCGGGCTTCCGATCGTCGCCCTGGTCTCGCTCGCCGTCGGCCTCCTGTCGGCGCCGGCGGCGCACGCCCTGTCGCGGGCGCGCGAACGGCGCGCGGATCGGTACGCCCTCGATCTCACGGGGAATGCCGACGCATTCGCGAGGGCCGTGCGCCGGCTCGGCGCGCACAACCTGGCCGAGGAACATCCCGGGCCGCTGGCGAGGGCGTTCTTCCACACCCATCCGCCGGTCGAGGAGAGGCTGGCGGCCGCCCGGGCGTGGGCGGCCGCGCGCGGCGCGGGACCGGCTACGGGATCCGGGACGTGACCACCAGCTCGCCGCGCATGTCGCGGCAGCCGTCGTCGTTCGTCAGGCTGCAGTAGTAGGTAAACCTGCCGGGCCGGTCGGCCCGGAACTCGAACGTGACCGGGCTGCCCGGAGCCGCCCGCTTGGCAATGCGGTACTCGTCGATGGTGAAGCTGTGCGGGATGTCCTCGGCCACGAGGGTGATCCGGAGGACGTCGTTGGCGGCCACCTCGATGCGCGCCGGCGAGAAGGCGTACCTCTTCGCCACCACCGTGATCTCGCGGCGTCCCTGCTCCTGTCCGGACCCGATGCTCCCGGCACCCAGCGCGGCCGCGCACAGCAGCCCGGCGGCAGCGGCGCGGCGAGCCAGCACTCCGATTGCCATGTGAGAGGCCCTCCCGATCCTTCTGACGCGCGAGAGGGCCGGGAAGTTCGATCCGGCCCTCGCGCAGGGCGCGAGGCTACCGCCTCCGGTCGCGCCCGCCCGGCCGCCCGCCGCGCGCGCCCGCGCCTCGGTCCCGGTGCTCGTGCGGCCTGGGCGCCCCCCTGTGCGCGCGGGGCTCTTCGGCGCCGCCCTTGGCGCCTTCGCCCTTGGCGCCTTCGCCCTCGGCGTCGCCCGCGGGCGCCGCCTCGCCGTCTTCCGCCGCCAGGAGCGCCTTCCGGCTCAGCCGGATCTTGCCCGACGGGTCGATGCTGATGACCTTCACGAGGACCTGGTCGCCCTCGTTCAGTTCGTCGCGCACGTCCTGCACGCGGTGCCTGGCGATCTCCGACACGTGCAGGAGGCCGTCGGTCCCGGGGATGATCTCGACGAAGGCGCCGAAGTCGGTGATCCGCTGCACCTTGCCGAGATAGGTCTTGTTGAGCTCCGCCGTGGCGGTGAGCTCCATGATGATGGCGACGGCCTTCTTCGACGAGCTCTCGTCCGAGGACGCCACGTTGACGCGCCCGTCGTCCTCGACGTCGATCTTGACGCCCGTCCGCTCGATGATGCTGCGGATCATCTTGCCGCCAGGCCCGATGACGTCGCGGATCTTGTCGACGGGGATCTTGATCGTCACGATGCGGGGCGCGTGCGACGAGACGTCGCCGCGCGGGGCCGCCAGCGTGCCGGCCATCGTCTCGAGGATCTCGAGGCGGCCCTTGCGCGCCTGCGCGAGGGCCTGCTGCAGCACCTCGGCGGTGACGCCGGCCACCTTGATGTCCATCTGGAGCGCCGTCACGCCCTCGCGGGTGCCGGCCACCTTGAAGTCCATGTCGCCGTAGTGGTCCTCGGCGCCGGCGATGTCCGTGAGCACGGCGTACTTGCCGGTCTCCTCGTTCATCACGAGGCCCATCGCGATGCCGGCCACCGGGGCCTTGATCGGCACGCCCGCGTCCATCAGCGAGAGGCTGCCTCCGCACACGCTGGCCATCGACGAGGAGCCGTTCGACTCGAGGATGTCCGACACGACGCGCACCGTGTAGGGGAACTGCTCCTCGGACGGCAGCATCGGGGCGAGCGCTCGCTCGGCCAGGGCGCCGTGCCCGACCTCGCGGCGGCCCGGGCCCCTCATGAAGGCCACCTCGCCGACGGAGAACGGCGGGAAGTTGTAGTGGAGCATGAACCGCTTGTAGAACTCGCCGCCCACCGTCTCGATCTTCTGCTGATCGTCCGACGTGCCCAGCGTGGTCGTCACGAGCGCCTGGGTCTCGCCCCTCGTGAAGACCGCCGAGCCGTGCGTCCGCGGCACCACCCCGACCTCGCACCAGATCGGGCGGATCTCGTCGAACGCGCGCCCGTCCAGGCGCACGCCGCGCTCGAGGATCTCGTCGCGAAGCACCCGTTCCTTGAGGCCCGAGAGCACGGCCTTCGCCGCGGCTTTCCGCTCGGCGTCCTCGTCCGGGATGGACGCCAGGCAGCCGCCGATGATCTCGTCCACCTTCCGGTAGTTCTCGAGCTTGCCGCGGATGCGCATCGCCTCGGCCAGCGGCCCGTAGACCGCGGCCTCGATTTCGCGCGCCAGCGCGGGATCGATGGCCTTGGGCGCGGCCTGGCGCTTGGCCTTGCCCGCCTCGCGCGCCATGTCGTCGATCATCGCCACGACGCCGCGGATGGCCTCGTGCGCGGCCTCGAGGGCCCGCACGATCACCTCTTCGCTGACCTCCCTGGCGCCGGCCTCGACCATCACCAGGCTGTCCTTGCTGCCGGCGACGATGATGTCGAGGGGCGACTGCTTGCGCTGGGCGTAGGTCGGGTTGATGACGAACGCATCGTCCACGTACCCGACGCGCACCGCAGCCAGCGTCTTCCGGAACGGGATCTCCGAGAAGGCCAGCGCCGCCGACGCGCCCGTGATGGCGACGACATCCGGGTCGTACTCGTTGTCGGCCGAGAGCACGAGCGCGATCACCTGCGTCTCGTGGTGCCAGGTGTCGGGGAAGAGCGGCCGGATGGGCCGGTCGATGCACCGGCTCGTCAGGACTTCCTTCTCGGTCGCCTTGCCTTCCCGCTTGAAGAAGCCCCCGGGGATGCGCCCCGATGCGTATGTGTACTCCCGGTAGTCGACCGTGAGCGGGAGGAAATCGATGCCCACCCGCTCGGACGGGGCGTAGCACGCCGTGACGAGCACCACGGTGTCGCCGAAGGTGACGACAGCCGAGCCGTTGGCCTGCCTGGCCAGGCGCCCGGTTTCGATCGACAGCGTGCCGGCGCCCAGAGTGAGTTCTCGCTTGTGCATGGTCGTGCTTCTCTCCGGCCCGGGCATGGCTCAGCCGGGCACCGACGTCCCGGCGGTTACTTGCGGATGCCCAGGCGCTCGATGATCGCCGCGTAGCGCTTCGGGTCCTTGCTCTTGACGTAGTCGAGCAGGCGCCGGCGCTGGCCGACCAGCATCAGCAGGCCGCGCCGCGAGTGGTGGTCCTTGGCGTGAACCTTGAAGTGCTCGGTCAGATAGTTGATGCGCTCGCTCAGGATCGCGATCTGGACTTCAGGCGAGCCGGTGTCGCCGTCGTGACGTTCGAAGGACTTGATGAGCTCGGACTTCCGGTCTTTGGTCAGTGCCACGTGTCGTCGCCTCCACGAACGGTCCAGCACCGCGCCTCCGCGGCCCGGTCCCGCCGTACTGAATCGCGGTTAGCCCCGCAAATTCAACATGTTACCCCAGTACAACGGCCGGATGCAAAGTCCCGCCTCCCGCGGGCTCGCCGATGGCCGCCAGGCGGAGGTCCGGCCCGAGCAGGCGCACGAGCGCCCCGGGCCGGCCGCCCGGGATCGGCCGGTACTCGGCAGGCCCCACGCCGCGCCCGTGCGCGACCCGGCCGAGGCCCTCCTCGGTCAGGACCACCGCGGGCCAGTCGAGCAGCAGCGCCTCTGGCGGCAGCAGCGCTCGGGCCACCCCCGACGCGATCACCTGATCCAGGCTGAGGGCGTCCTCGGCGCGGAACGGTCCGCTCCGCGTGCGCCTCAGGGCCTCGAGGCATCCGCCCACGCCGAGCTTCGATCCAAGCTCGTCGGCGAACGCCCGGACGTAGAAGCCGGCCGACACGACGAGGCGAATCGTGACGAGCGGGCCCTCCATCCCGACGAGCTCCAGTTCGGAGACCGTCACGGGCACCGGCGCGAGGCTCACCGGCACTCCGCGCCGCGCCTGTTCGTAGGCCCGCACGCCGCCTGTCAGTTTGGCCGAGAAGGCCGGCGGCGTCTGGGGCCAGGATCCCAGGAACGCCGGCAGCGCACGGGCCACCTCGGCCGCGTCCGGCGTCCGCGTCCCGGCCGGCGCCTCCGACACGACGCGCCCCGACGCGTCGAGGGTGTCCGTCGCGCGTCCGAGCCGGACGACGGCGCGGTACTCCTTGTCGCCGCCGCCCACGTAGCGCGCCAGGCGGGTGGCTTTCCCCACGACCAGGGGCAGCACGCCGGTGGCGAACGGGTCCAGGGTGCCCGTGTGCCCGATCTTCGCGCCGCCGGAGTGCCGCCGCACCGCGGCCACCACGTCGTGGGACGTGGGCCCCGCCGGCTTGTCGATGACGATGACGCCTCCGCGGCCGAGGTCCGGGCCGCCGCTCGCCTGTTCCATGGCCGGCCCGTCAGCGGCCGCCGCTGCGCGACGGCTCGGGCGCGGCAGACGCGATCTCCGGCCTGACGCGCTCGAGCACGCGGGACTTCACCTCGGCGAGGGTCCCCGTCAGCGTGCACCCGGACGCGTGCTTGTGCCCGCCGCCGCCGAAGCTTCTCGCGACGCGCCCCACGTCGACGTCGCCCTTCGAGCGGAGGCTCACGCGCCACTGGCCGGGGCCCGCCTCTTTGAAGAAGACCGCGGCCTGGACCGCCTTGACGCCCAGCGGCAGGTTGATCAGCCCGTCGGTCTCCGCGAGCGTGCCGCCGGACCGGGCGAGCGTCGCGTCGTCGAGCTGGAGAAGGGCCAGCCGGCCCGCGTCGTCGACTTCCAGGCTTTGCAGCACGGCGGCCTGCAGGCGCAGCCGGCCGATGGTGGAGCTGTCGAAGAGCGTCCGCGCCACGTGGACCGGGTCGGCACCGGCCTGGACGAGCCGGCCGCTCGTCGCGAAGGTCCGCGGCGACGTGCCGGGGTAGCGGAACGAGCCGGTGTCGGTCACGATGGCCACGAACAGCTGCGTGGCCATGTCGGCCGACAGGGGAACGCCCAGCTCCTCGATGATCGCGAACACCATTTCCCCGCACGCGGCCGCCGTGCCGTCGAACCACTGGACCGAGCCGTACCCCGTGTTGCCGGGGTGGTGGTCGACGTTGATGACGGGCAGGCCGTCGAAGCCGGAGAGGCCGGTGCGCGCGAGGTCCCCGCATTCGAGCACCACGACCGCCTCGCACCCGGCCGGCAGCGCCTCGCCGACTTCGATCTCGTCGGCGCCCGCGAACTCCGACAGCGGCAGGGGCGGCGGATCGCGATGCACGACCCGGGCTTCGATGCCCAGCTCCCTCAGCGCCCATGCGAGGGCGAGCGACGAGCCGATGGAATCGCCGTCGGGCCGGGTGTGCGACGTGACGACGACCCGGCGGTACCTGAGCAGCGCCTCGCACACGCGCCGGCAGGCGCCCGGGTCAGTCCAGGTCTGGGAGGTCATCGGTCGGCCGTTCCCCGGCCGCAGGCCGGCCGGAGGCGCCGTCGCGCTTCTGCACCGCGTCCTGCTCGTGGATGTCGTGGATGAGCTGCTCGATCCGCGCCTGGTGCTCGATCGACTGGTCGAATCGGAACTCGATGTCCGGCATGCGGCGGAGCCTCAGCCGGCCGGCGAGCTGGCGCCGCACGAACGGCTTCGCGCGCTCGAGCGCCCGGCCGGTTTCCTTCCGGGCGTCGCCCGCCGCCAGCGTCGTGTAGTAGATCCGCGCGATCTGGAGGTCCTTCGTCACGCTCACCCGCGTGAGGGTCACGAACCCGATGCCGCGGTCGTGCACCTCGCGGGCGAGGATGTCGCTCGTCTCCGTCCGGATCTGATCGCCGAGGCGATCGGGGCGGAATCCCTGTGCCATCGGTCCCTTCGTGCCCTCGACGGGCGGCCGGCGCCCGCGCGGCCCCGCCGCTCAGTCCGCGGGAGCCGCCGCGGCCAGCCGCTCCACCGTGAAGACCTCGATGACGTCGCCGATCTTGATGTCGTTGAAGCGCTCGAGGCCGATGCCGCACTCCGTGCCCGCCTTCACCTCGCTGACGTCGTCCTTGAACCGCCGCAGCGACGCGATCCTGCCCTCGTGCACGACCACGTGGTCGCGGACGAGCCGGACCTGCATGTCCGCGGTCCGCGCCACGCGGCCCTCGCTGACGATGCAGCCGGCGATCGTGCCGAACCTCGGCACCCGGAACGTCTCGCGCACCTCGGCGCTGCCGACGCGCACCTCGCGGAAAGTCGGCTCCAGGAGCCCGGCCATGGCCTTCTTGATCTCTTCGGTGACGTGGTAGATGACCGAGTGCTGCCGGACGTCCACGCCTTCGCGCTCGGCGAGATCGGCCGCGCTGCGATCGGGGCGCACGTTGAAGCCGATGATGACCGCGCCCGACGCCGACGCCAGCAGCACGTCGGACTGGTTGATGGCGCCGACCCCGGCGTGGACGATCCGGACTTTCACCTTCTCGTCCGACAGCTTCACGAGCGTGGCGGCCAGCACTTCGGCGGAGCCCTGGACGTCGGCCTTGACGAGGATCGGGAGCTCCTTGATGCTGCCCTCGGCGATCTTGTCCTTGAGGCCCTCGAGGGTCACGCGCGGCCCCTTCGTCCCGAGCGCGAGATCGCGGGCCTGGCTCTGGCGGTACGTGGCCACCTGCCGCGCCTTCGCCTGGTCCGCGATGACCTGGAAGGTGTCGCCGGGCGCCGGCAGGCCGGTGAGGCCCAGCACCTCGACGGGGGTCGACGGCGGCGCCGACTTCACGCCGCGGCCGCGGTCGTCGATGAGCGCGCGCACCTTGCCGACGACGGACCCGGCAATGACGGTGTCGCCCACCTGCAGCGTCCCGTTCTGCACCAGCACGGTCGCCACCGGGCCGCGCCCCCTGTCGATCTTGGCCTCCAGGACGGTCCCGTGCCCGGGCGCCTTCGGGTTGGCCTTCAGCTCCCCGATGTCCGTGACGAGCAGGATCATCTCGAGCAGCAGATCCAGGTTCTGCTTCTTCTTGGCGGACACCGGGACGGTGACCGTCTGGCCGCCCCACGCCTCGGGCATGAGGCCGAGGTCCGACAGGTCCTTCATCACCCGCTCCGCGTTGGCCTCGGGCTTGTCGATCTTATTGATGGCGACGATGATCGGCACGCCGGCGGCGCGGGCGTGGTCGATGGCTTCCCTGGTCTGCGGCATGACGCCGTCGTCGGCCGCCACGACCAGGACGACGATGTCCGTGACGCGGGCGCCGCGCGCGCGCATGAGCGTGAACGCTTCATGCCCCGGAGTGTCGAGGAAGACGACCGGCCGGTCGTTGACGGTCACCTGGTAGGCGCCGATGTGCTGGGTGATGCCGCCGGCCTCGCGCTCGGCGACCCTCGTCGTGCGGATCGCGTCGAGCAGCGTGGTCTTGCCGTGATCGACGTGGCCCATGACGGTGACGACCGGCGCCCGGGACACCAGGTCTTCCGGCCTGGCCTCCCCGGCTTCGACCTCCACGAGCTCTTCTTCGAAGCTGCGGAGCCGGACGTCGGCCCCGAACTCGCGGGCGAGCGAGGTGGCCGTTTCCGTGTCGAGCGTCGTGTTGATCGTCATCATGATGCGGCGGTCGAGCAGGCGCTTCAGGACGTCCTTCGCCCGGACGTCCAGCTTCTCGGCGAGTTCCTTGACGGTCATGCCTTCAGCCAGCGTGATCGTGCGCGTGATGGGCGGCGGCGCCTCGGCCACGGACGGGCCGGGAACCGTGTCGCGCGTGACGTCGCGCCGCGGGGCGCGGGCACCGGGCCGTCCCATCGGGCGCGGCGGCGGAGCCGGCCGACCGACGGCCGGTCTTGGCGGCGCCATGGGGGCGCCAGGACGGTACCCGGCGGCCGGCTGCGACCTGACGGGCTGGGAGGGCAGCGGGCGCGGACCGCCGGTAACCGGAGGCCTGGAGAGTCCGGGCGGCATCGGCCGCGCCGCAGGAGGAGCAGCCGGCCGAGTGCCGGCTGGCGCCTTGGCGCCTGCGTCCGCTCCCGCGCCTGGCGAGGCGGACGGAGCCTTCTGCCGGAGGGACGACGCCGGCTTCGGCAGCACAATCGTTCTCGCGGCAGGCGGCTCGACCGGCGGGGCCGCGCTCGTGCGGGGCTCCTCGACCCGCAGCCGAAGGGTCGGCGGAACGACGCGGCCCGTGCGGGGCGGCAAGCCGGTCGTCGGCGCGGCGGCCGGCTCCTCGGCCGCGGCCGGCGCCGGCTCTTCCGGCGCCGTCGGGGCGGGCGCGGCCGCCTCTTCCGCCAGGGCTGGCCCCGGGGCGGCGGCCGGCTCCGGCTCCGGGGCAGCCGCGACTGGCGGCGCCTGGACGTCCGCGGCCGGGGGAGCGGCGTCAGGCGGCGCCGCCGGCGCCGCTGGCGCGACCACCTCGGCGGGCGCGGCTTCCATGATTTCGACAACGGCCGGCTCGGCCCCGGCGGCAGGCGGGGCCGCGACGGCCGGGGCAGGCCCCTCGGCCGCAGGTTCGGGCGCGGCCTCCTCGGCGGACGGAGGCGGCGGCTTGACGGTCTTGACGAGGCGCGGCGGCGGCAGGGCCGGCTTGACCGGCGGGGGCGGCTCGGCCTTCCTGCTGGCGGCGGCTTTCTTGATTCTCGCC
>Ga0116177_10001331_pt1 | contig 18412 bp, 14 predicted proteins | sample AD_STIC10_MetaG_FD_89750 | JGI IMG/M metagenome (GOLD analysis project Ga0116177, IMG submission 89750) | Active sludge microbial communities of municipal wastewater-treating anaerobic digesters from USA - AD_STIC10_MetaG | ecosystem: Engineered > Bioreactor > Anaerobic > Digestate | place: USA... | reverse complement strand
TTCGCTCAGGGTCGGCTACTTGCCGGCCGCACTCGCGCTCGTTCGTTTCGCGATCGGTCGGCTCTTGCTGCTCGACGACCTCGTCGAGGCCTTGGCTCCACTCCGAGAGGCGGACGCGGTCGGTCGCACCTTGCTGGCCGCGCTGTTGGATCTGGTCGTCCTGGCGGAGGGCTTGGCGCTCACCTTGGGCTTGACCGAGCGCTTGGCGCCGCTTTTCGAGCTGCGCGCCTTGGACGACTTGGCGCCGCGCGCCTTGGAAACGGCCCGGCCCGACTTGCTGCTCGATGCCTTGGCCCGGTTGCTTCTCGAACTCCGACGCGAGCGGCGGACCGACTTGTTCCACCCGTCCGCGCGGTCGGCGCGGAAGGAGGCGGGCATGTTCAGGATCTGGTCGGAGTCCTCGACCGAGAGCGCGGCGGCGTCGGCGAGGTCGGCGCGCACGTCGGCGATCACCTTCGACGGGCGACGGGCGCGAGCGGCGTGGACGCGGTTGGTCAGCAGGACGACGAACATCTGCCGGTCGGGGTCGATCCAGATCGAGGTCCCCGTGTAACCGGTGTGGCCATACGCGGCCGACGTGAGGTACTCGCCCGAGCCACCCTGGCCCTCGGCGGTATCCCAGCCGAGGGCTCGCGTCCCCGCGGTACGCCGCGTGAAGAGCGAGACGGTGCTGTCGGAGAAGATGCGGACGTCGTCGTAGACGCCGCCGTTGAGCATCATCTGGGCGAAGACGGCGAGGTCTGCCGCGGTGGAGAAGAGCCCCGCGTGCCCGGCGACGCCGCCGAGGGCGAAGGCGTTCTCGTCGTGTACTTCACCACGCAGCGGATATCCGCGCGGCGGCGCGACCTCGGTGGGCGCGATGCGATGACGCACCGAGTCCGGCGGATTGTAGTACGTGTCGTTCATCCCGAGCGGCTTGAAGACGCGCTCGGCGAGGAAGGTGTCGAGGCGCAAGCCGGCGACGGATTCGACGACCCATCCGAGGATGTCGGCTCCGAGGTCACTGTACACGAAGCAGGCGCCAGGCTGGCACGCGAGTGGCGTATTGATGACGACTTGCTTGGCTTCAGACGGCTTGGACGTCATCCGCCACAGTTCGCGACCGGCCGGGAGCCCGGAGCGGTGCGTGAGGAGATGACGGACCGTGACCAGTTCCTTGTTGCCGCCGGAGAACTCGGGGATGTACGTCGAGACCGGTGCGTCGAGGTCGAGGCGCCCTTCGTCGAAGAGGATCATCGCCGCCGTGGTGGTCCCGATGACCTTGGACAGGGAGGCGAGATCGTAGATGGTATTGTCGGCGTTGACCTCGGGGGAGGCCGAGGTCCATCCCAGGTGGCCGAAGCCCTTCTGCATCACGGCGGCTCCGCGGCGTCCGATCACGACTGAGGCGCCGGGGTATCCTCCAGCAGTGATGCCGCGACGGACTACGCGATCGATGGTCGCCAGACGCTCGGCGGACATCCCCATCGAACGCGGCGACCGCAGCGGGAGCTTCTCCGCTGTGGCAGCGAGCGTGACGAGGGCGAGTGCCAGATGAGCGACCACGGACGACTCCTTCGCAAGGGACTATCGCAGCGACGATCGAACTGGCGATAGCGTATCGGACCGCAAAGGCTACACCACGCGCGCTTTACGGTTCGTATCGAGAATACAAAGTTGTCTAGGTTGTTGCAAGGTAGAGAGATCCGTTACTCTACCTCATGTACGTTCTCGTTCAGGGGCCGTTTGGAGCCGCGAGCAGGCCGGACGACAACGCGCAAACTGCGTCCTTCGCTGCGGACGGGAATGCCCAATTGGGTAGGCGCGTAAACCCACCGGGGAGCGCCATGTGACGAAGTAACCAGAACGCCATGGCCACCGATACCACCCTCATTCAGCGAGCAATCGACGGGGATGAGCGGGCGATGCGACAGCTTTGGTCGCAGCACGCGCCGCACATCGACGCGGTCGTGCGTCGCCTGGTGGGGAATGCGGACGATGCGGTGGACATCGCGCAGGAGGTCTGGATCCAGATCTTCCGGGCCCTGCCGACCTACCGGGGCGATTCGCAGTTCGGGACGTGGGCGCACCGGATCGCGGTCAACCGAACGCTCAATGCGCTGCGGCGCACCCGTCGACTGGCCAAGATCGAAACGGACATCGAGGAGGACACCGCCTCGGTGGAGCACGGAAGCGAGCGAGCCCTCCTGGCCGCTTCCATCGAAGACGCCGCTGCTCGGCTATCGCCGGGGGCGCGGACCGTCTTTCTCATGCACGATGTGGAGGGATACACGCACGAGGAGATTGCCACCGCGCTGGGCATCACGGCTGGTGGCAGCAAGTCGCAACTCTTCAAGGCGCGCGCCAAGCTGCGCAAGTTGTTGGCGCACGTCATCGATGGCTTCAGGTCTGACACGGATCGGGAACATGCTGCACCTGCCTATTGAACGTCTGGCCGAACTGGTTGACGGGGGCGCGACCCCTGCCGAGCGCGAGCACCTGCTCGTCTGCGTGAGTTGTGCGCGCGAACTGGAGGCGTATCGCCGGTTGGTGGTGATGGCGGGCGACGAACACCGCCGTATCGCGCCGCCGCTCACCGACTGGGACTCGTTAGGATCGCGCCTGCGTGCCGAGGGGCTGGTGACCTCGGGCGTCGAGGCCGCCACGGGCGCGGCGCCGGTACGCCGGCGGCCGAACCCGGTCCTCGAGGTGATGCGTCGGGCGGCCGCGGTGGTGGTGCTCGTCGGCGGCGGGGCGGTGCTCGGGCGCATGACGACGGGGATGCCGGTGGTCGATGCCGTGGCGTTCCGCCCCAACGCGCCGATGCAGGGCGATCTGGCGGCGTCGCCCGGTGCCGCGCCGACCACGCTCGCCGGCAATTCCGGCGAGGGCTTCGCGACCTCGCAGGAAGCGCTCGCGTCGCTCGACCTGGCGCAGCGGCAGTACGAGCAGGCGGCCACCTGGCTGGCGTCGCACGACACGAGCTCCTCGGAGCTCGCCCCGGAGCAATATCGTACGCGCCTCGCCGCGCTGGACCGCACCGCGCAGACGATGCAGGAGGCCATGCGCGATGCGCCGTCCGACCCGTACATCAACCAGTACTACCTGGCGACGCTGAGCGCTCGTGAGCAGACGCTGCGGCGGCTGGGGACGACGCTTCCGGTCGGCAACCGGCTGGGGAGCTTCTGATGGACATGACCGCACGATCCCTCACCGCGCACGTCCGCGCGCTCGCGCCAGCGGCCCTCTTGCTGCTGACGGTGGCACCGGCGGTGGCGCACGGGCAGTCGCGCCGGGTGGTGGTGCGCGAGGTCTCGCCGTTCGAGCAGGAGGTCGACCGCCTGGTGCAAGAGCTCCTGCAGAAGAAGCGCACCTCGCTGGCGCTGCTGGGCAACCTGCAGGAGTTGCAACTGGCGATGCGCAATGACGCCATCGCCGAGGCATCGCGCGGGCAGGCCGAGACGGCTGTGCGGCAGATGCGCGCGCGCTTGGCTTCGCTCGAGAGCGACGGGGGGCGCATCCAGCGCCGGCTCAACGACATCTGCGCCGCCGACCGCAAGCCGCAGGGGTGGGTCGGGATCTACTACTCCGCTTCGGCGAGTGCACTCCGTGAAGGCGACGGGCGCCTCGTCATGCGCTTCGTCGACTATCCCGACATCGAGTCGGTGGAGCCGGGGTCGCCGGCCGACAAGGCCGGGATCCGGACCGGTGACCGCATCATGGCGATGGCCGGGCGAGACCTGCGCGACGCCGAGATCGACTTCACCCCGCTGCTCAAGCCAGGGACGCGCATCCCGTTCCGGGTACGGCGGGGGGCGGAGAGCAAGCTGCTCACGGTGACGGTGGAGCCGCGTCCCGATGGCTTCTCCACTCCCTGCCCCTGGATCGACGAGCGCATCGCGGCGGCGATGGCGCCGATGCAGATGGTGGTGACGGTGACGACCGAGCAGGGGACGACCGGTGGCGCAGTGGCTGGGGGGCCTCGCGTGGTGGTGCAGCGGGTCTCGCCCGCTCCCGCGACTCCCGGCACGCCCCCGACCCCGGTCGTCGCGCCGACGTCGCCCACCGCGCCGTTGCCGCCGCTCCCACCCATGGGGAACGGGGTGGGCGCCTCGCAGGTCGTCTTCGGAGGTGCCCAGTTCGTGACGGTAGGGCCGGAGCTGGCCGAGGCGTTAGGCGTGGAGCGGGGGATGCTCGTCGTCACGTCCGGGCGCGGGTCGCCGGCCGACCAGTCGGGGCTGCGCGCGGGCGACGTCCTCCTCTCGGTCGATGGCCAGGCGCTCTCCTCGCCGCTCGTCTTCCTGCAGGCCGTGGAAGAGTCGACGCGTCACGAGGTGCGGTTGCAGCTGCTGCGCCGCCGCAAGCCGATGACGCTCACGCTCAAGTGGTGACGCGGGGCGCGCGCCCCAGCTGCCTAACGCGCTGAGGCGCGGGCCCCGCCGATCGGACCGGCGGGGAGGAGATAGAGGAGCTGCGCGGTGGCGCGGTCGGCCGGGGAGAGCGTCTTGACGCGCACGCGCGGCGTCATGATCGACGTCGTGTCGGTCGTGTGATCGAGCCCGATCAGGTGTCCGACTTCGTGCAGCGCGATGGCGCGCGTGGCGGCGGTGTCGAGCGCTTCGCCCGTGCGGTGGTGCACGGCGAGGACGATGTTGGCCTCGAGGATCGACCAGCGATCGTCGTGCGACCAGAGCGTCTTGCCCGAGATGGGCTCGTGGAAGCGATCGATCCAGGTCACGCGCACGTCGGCGGTGGCCGAGTCGAGGACGAAGGAGAAGTTGAGCGGGACCCCGGCCTCCCCCCATTCGATGAAGGCGTCGCGAACGATCGGGAGCGCCGTGGGCGTCCAGTCGCGCACGCGGGCGAAGGGCTGGATCCAGATGCGCAGCGGCTGGCCGCCGCGATCGGGCCAGCGGGCGAGCGCCGAGTCGTGCGCGGCGAGGACTTCGCCGATGTAGGTCCCCGCGCCGGAGACCTCGAGGCGGCTGCGCACGTCGGCGAGCAGACGCTCGCGATCGCGTGCGGCCCTGGAGGCGGGGGAGCTGCGTCGTTCGCGGCGGGCGTCCCGGCTTTCGCTGTCATCATCGGCCGGGGTCGTCGAGGCGTTGGCCCCCGCCGACCGCACGACGTGACGTGCCCCGCCATTGCCATGCATGGCGTACGCTTCCACGCCGACAAAGGCGGCGAGGACGCTGAGAACGACGGCGAAGATGAGATCCAGACGCTTCATGAAGTTCGACGCTTGCTACGCGCCGCCGAGGAACTGTTCCACCTGACCGAAGAACGCCTCCGGGGCTTCCCAGAACGGCATGTGCCCCGCACTGGGAATGTTCGAAAGTCGCGCCTTCGGCAAGAGGGCGACGAGCTCCCGGGCCACCGATGGTGGGAGAAGATCGTCCGCCCCGTGAAGGACGAGCGCTTCCACTTGCACGGCACGTACCAAGGTCGACCAGTCGTATCCGTCGCGCCGGAGGCGGGAGGCGATGGCGGCGCCGGTGCGGCTCTCACTGCGCGGTGGGACAAAGAGTTGCGCCATTTCTGGGTCCGCAAACCAGGCGGGGTACATGGCCCGCGAGTAGGCGGATTGTGCCGCTGGATCGCCGGTGAGGAGCGTCACCGGGTCGATGTGCTGCAACACCGCCCGCTGCGCCGCCGCGAGCCGGGCCAGGGCCGCGTCGTGCAGTTGGGGGAGCCAGCTCTCGCTGCGCGGGCCGACCGAATTCACGAGGACGAGCCGGCGCACCCCCTCCCGGTCCTGCTCGGTCCCCAAGACCGCAATTCCACCCCCCCAGGAGTGCCCGAGCACGTCCCAGCGGCGGTAGCCGAGCGCCGTTCGAAGCGCTCCCAGGTCTCCCGCGTCGTGTTCGATCCGGGCCGCCTTTTCGCCCGGAGGGGCACTGCTCTCGCCCCGTCCGCGCTGGTCATAGAAGATCAGCTGCCGCCGTTCGGCGAGCGGGGAGAGGGCGGGCCAGAGGAGCTTGTGCGAGAAGAGGAGGCCGCCGTTGACGCACACGAGCGGGGGGGCGCCGTGGACTTCGGGGGTGGTGAAGACGGCGAAGTCGAGCCCGCGCGCCTTGATGCGGAGGTGGTGGAGCCGCGGCGTTCGCGGGAGCGAGCGCCGGAAGGCGATGAAGCGTTCGCGGGCGGAGAGAGGCGACGACATACCTGTAAAGTAGGCGCGGAGCGGAACGCTATCGTCTGGTGACCGGTGGCGATAAGTTCGCGCTGGACGTTCTGCACGTCGATTGCCCGACCCCGCCGCCGGCGCCAGGACGCCCTCCCGCGCGCCGCTCCACCGCCAATCTCTCCGGGGCCCGACGTGCCGCCGCACCCACCTCACCTGCCGACGCGTTGTTGGCCCTTCGTCACGTCGCAGGTCATGTCCAGCAACAGAATCCGCGTGCTGCGCGAGCGGTCGACGCCGCGGTTACGATGAAACCCACCGAGCGACTCGCCGAGGCTGCTGCGCCCGACGGCACGCGCCTGACCCTGCTGCGTCATGACGGCGCCTACTACATGAGTGCCGACGGTGTGGAGCTGATGTCCACGCGCCGCTCCAACTCGGAAGTGCACCTCGCCGAGCTCGCATGCACTCCCGTGGCCGATCGTCCGGCGGCGCGCGCACTGGTCGGTGGGCTCGGCTTCGGCTTCACCCTGCGCGCGGCGTTGCGCCTCCTCGCCCCGGACGCCACGGTGGTGGTCGCCGAGCTGCTGCGCGATGTCATCGATTGGAACCAGCACCCTGAGTGGGGAGAGGCGCTCGCGGGCGCGACGTTGCGCGACCCGCGGGTGCGCCTGCATCACGGCGACGTGCGCGATGTGCTGCGCGAGAGCCCGGGTGCCTTCGATGCCATCATGCTCGACGTCGACAACGGTGCCGAGCCCTTCACCACAGCGGGGAACGCGGGGCTCTACGGCGAGGCCGGACTCCGGGAGACCGCGGCGGCGTTGCGCCCGGGCGGGGTGGTCGCGTGGTGGTCGGTGGGGGAAGACCGACGATTCGAAGCGGCGGCGCGCCGGGCCGGACTCACCGTCACCTCCCATCGCCGCCGGGTGCATGCAACAGCGAAGGCGTCGCACGTCATCATCACGGGGCGACGCGAGGGAGGCGGACCGTAGCGGCGCGACCGGGGCTCACGGCCTCGGCAGGACCGGGAGCACGATGTGACTGGGCCACGCTGCCGCGTGGTGAATCCCCATGCGCCCCTTCACCGTCCGCGTCACCCGCCCTTCGTCTTCGCCCGTGTTGGAGTTGGGGAACGTGTAGTTCGCCATGGCGTTCATGACCGCCACGCGGATGCGATGCCCCTTCCTGAACGTGTTGGCCACCCCCTTCACCCCGATCCGGTAGCGCACCACCTGCGTCGAATCGCCGCTCAGCAGCTCCTCGCGCGCGAAGTTGTCACCGCGCGCGCGATACTGCGCGTCATCGAGATTTCGGAAGCGCGCGCGTACCGTGCCTAACGTCAAGCGGTTCGATCGCCCGGCGGGGTCGACGTCGGCGAGGTGCACCCACCAATCGGTGTCCTTCACGTCGGCCGACGCGTGCAGCTCGACGAGAATGTCGCCGGCGATCGTGAGGTCGGCCTGGAGGGGGGCCGAGGTGAAGGTCACCACGTCGTGGCGCACCTCGAGGTCTTTCATGTCCCACTGGAAGGTCTGCACGTCCTCCCACCGCTGCATCTGCTCGAAGGACATCCAGTTTGGGACCGGGTCGGCGGGGTCGTATGTGTAGCGATCGACCGGCTCGTCATCGAGCGGCGCGTCGCGCGTGAGCGTCCCGCTGGTGATGAGGCGATTGGCGCGTCCATCGCTGTGGAAGTACCACCGTTGCGGCGTTGCCTCTGGCGGCGGCCACGCGCTCGCCGTGCGCCAGCTGTTGTCGCCCAGGACGAAATACTCCACGCGCTGTTCGGTCGCCGCGTTCTTCATCCCCTTGAGGTGCGTGTCGTACCACATCTGCTTGAGGAGCCAGACGTCGTCGCGCAGGGCATCGAGGCCGTAGTCGTAGCCGTTGAGCGCGCGGTCGGCGTTGTAGCCGTGCTTCCAGGGGCCGAGCAGGAGTCGCTGCGGCGCGGTGCCGATGCGTTGCATCAGCGACCAGTTGCTGAGTGTTCCCGGGAGGTCGTCGTCGAACCACCCGCTGATCTGGAAGGTCGAGAGTTCGGGGCGGATTGGCGCGCGATGCCAGTCCTGCGCGCGCCAATAGCCGCCGTTGGACGACGCCAGCACCTGGTTGTCCCAGTTGGGGAGCGATTTCCCCGTCCCGAAGTCGTCGAGGTCGACGAGCGGACGGTGCGCGAGCACCTCGGACCAGGTGCGAGTGGGGAGCAGGGGGCGCTCGTGCATCCAGAATTGGTAGAACGCCATTCCGACCAGCAGCCCGCCGCCGACATAGGGCTGGTCGGCGAACGCGGTCCCCATCGAGACCTCGGGGACGAGGCACTTGAGCGCCGGATTGCCGCTCATCGCCGCGGTCCACTGCGTGTAGCCGAGGTACGACCCGCCCTGCATGCAGATCTTTCCGTCGCTCCACGGCTGGCGCGTGATCCACTCGAGCGCCGCCTTCCCGTCGGCGGGCTCGTGCACCATCAGCTCGAGTGCTCCCTCCGACCGCGCCTCGGGGTCGGTGTAGCTCGTTCCGCGCGTCGCCTGCAGCACCACGGCGTAGCCGCGCGCCGCGTACTGCCAGTAGACCGAGACGAGCCCGGTGATCCCATAGGGCGAGCGGACGAAGATCGTCGGAAAGGGGCCCGTCGCCTCCTCGGAGGGGAGCAGCACGAGCGTCGCCAGGCGCACGCCGTCGCCCATCGGGACCATCTGTTTCCCGACGTGGCGATAGCCGTAGCGAGCCGGCGAGACGCCGGACGATTGCCACTGGCCCACCGTGGTGAATCGCTCGTCGCCGCGCCTGACGAGTACGACGTCCATGCGAGGATCGATCGCCGCGACCAGGCGATCGCGTGCGTCGATGACGAGATCCATGGGATTCGTCGCGCCGCGCCGGTTCCAGCGGGTGGCGGTGCTTGTGGGACGAGTCGCCGAGTGCAACTCGCGCGTGCGCTCGTAGAGCGTCGAACGGTCGGGCCAGTCGACGACGTCGTGCGTCGCCCAGTCGCGTCGCTCGATGTCGGCGATGCGGGGGACGACGTCGCGAAGCGCACCCCACAGGCGAAAGGACGTGTCGGCGGCCAGCGCTGCGGTGCTGGCGGTCCGAGCCGCCGACCACCGATTCGAGGCGAAGCCCTTCTTGCGGATGCTCCACGTGGTGGCAGCGCCGTTCCCCGAGCGCTCGAGGGTCGCGACGTGGACGCCGGCGATGTAGGCGTCGTAGGTCGAGCGTTGGGCCACCAGCATCGCGGGCGAGGTGGCCACGATGCCGACGAAGAGCGCGGTGAGGCGCGCCACGCGGCGCGGGCGACCGGGGACGGGGCGCAGACCGGGCATGATGGTGGGTTGTGGTGGAGCGGATTCGAGCCGCTGTTCGGAGTTGGGCATGTACGGGGTGGGGGGGGCCCAAGGTGGCGTGTCCTCGCCGTCCGTGGCGGGATGCGTTAGGCGATGTCTCGCCTAGCGGAACACCTCTGCCATCGGGCACCGAAACCCTGGAAAGACGTCCTCCCCATCGAGCGCACCATCGATTGGGGTGATCGCCACGGTGCCACCGGCGCGATGGACCCGGCCTTCGCGCCGCGCTGGATCGATCACCCAGACGAACGACGCACCGGCCTCGAGCCAATCCCCAATCTTCGACAGCAGCTCACCTGGGCTATCGCCGGGAGAGACGATCTCGGCGACGAGGTCGGGCGTCATCCGGGCGTAGCCGCGCGGCGGGATCTCTGCGGCGCGCGCCGTAGGCACGAACGCCACGTCCGGTGCGCGCACGCTGTCGGGATTGGAAGCGATCTGAAAGCCGGTGTCCTGACTGAAGACGGCACCGAGGTCGTGCTGGTAGACGTGATGTCCGATCAGATATGCGAGTCGAGCCGCGACGCGGCCGTGAAATGAGCCTGGCGGCTCGCGCACGACGAGATGCCCGCGCACGGGTTCCGTCGACTTCCCCGGGAGATCCAAGGCCAGGATCTCGTCGGCGGTCATGAGCGGCTGGGCATGGAGTGGCATGGTCATAGTATTCAATTCCTCGGCGGGAGTCCGCAACTCGGCGCTCGGGAAGGTCGCGCCCAGGTGACAAGGGCTCGTCATCATTCTGTTGCAGACGCAATCCGTCGCCGGGCACGCGTGGCGCCGAAGGCCTCGCTCGCCTACCGTTCCCATATGACGCTGAACACCGTCGCGCTGTACGCCGCCCTCGCCGCCGCCGCCGCGGGACTCGGGCCCATCCTTTCGCGCGTGCAGGGACCGGAAGACCGTTTCGTGGGACTCGCCAACGCGTTGGCCGCGGGGATGATGCTGGGGCTCGCGTACCCGCTCATGCGCGACGGGCTCGACGCGGGGACGGTCAGTGCGACGATTGGTGCGTCGGCAGCGGTGGTGGCGCTCTTTCTCGTGCACGTCTGGTTCGAGCTGGACGGCGGCGAGGCGATCTCGCCGGTGCGAGCGCTGATCGGGGCGTCGGTGCACTCGGCGCCCGAAGGGCTGGCGTTAGGCGTGGCCTGTGCGGTCGACGCGCGCTTCGGCGCGGTGGTGGCGTTGACGTTGGCGCTGCACAACGTGGGCGAGGGGATCGCCCTGTCGTCGTACCTGGTGCAACGGGAGAAGCGACTGCGTGCGGTGGCCGCCGCGGCGCTCTCCAACCTGCCGCAGATTGCGCTCGCGATTGCCGGTTTCGTGCTCGCCGAGGCGCGCCCCGAGTTGCGGCCGGCCCTGCTCGGGGGGGCGGCCGGCTCGCTCATCTACTTGTCGCTCGCCGACCTCCTCCCGTCGGGATACCATGTGGTGGGGCGGCAGGCGATCAGCGTGGTGGTGATCGCTGCTACGAGCATGGTCGCCTTCGTGGGAGCCTTGTGATGGCGCGTCACTGATGGGTGCTTCCGAGATGTTCGCCGAGCACCCGAGCGTGCTGGTCTTTCTCTACGCGCTGCTGACGGCGCTGGCGACGGCGTTGGGGGCGATCCCGTTCGCCTTCATCCGCACGGTGTCGAAGCGGGTGGTGGGCTACTCCAACGCGTTGGCGGCGGGGTTGATGCTGGGCGCGTCGTTCGGGCTCATCGTCGAGGGGGCGCGCACGCGCGGCGGGGCCACGCTCATCGGGGTCTTGTTAGGCGTGATCTTCATGCTGCTGGTGCAGCGTTTCATGGGTGACCACGAAGGGGAGACGGAGTTCCTCGGTGCGCGTGGCGTGGGGGCGAAGAAGATGCTCCTGATCATCGCGGTGATGACGGTGCACTCGTTTGCGGAAGGGGCCGCGGTTGGCGTGTCGTTCGGCGGCGGGGAGTCGCTGGCCACGGCGATCACGCTGGCCGTCGCCGTGCACAACATCCCCGAGGGGTTGGCGATCAGCGCGGTGATGCGCCCGCAGGGGGCGTCGATCCTGTCGTGCGCGTGGTGGAGCTTCTTTTCCTCGATCCCGCAGCCGCTGGCGGCGGTGCCGGCCTATCTCTTCGTCGAGAAGTTCTCGGCGACGCTTCCGTACGGGCTCGGCTTCGCGGCGGGGGCGATGATCTTCATGGTGCTGGTGGAACTGTTGCCCGAGGCGTACGAGCAGGAGTCGTCGCGCGGGATTGCCGCGGCGGCGACGCTGTCGATGCTGGGGATGCTGGCGGTGCAGCGGTATTTGTGATAGGCGCGCCGGCGGGCCGTTCGGGCCCGCCGCGAGCGAGAGGGCTCGCTCGGTCGGGTCGATGGCGCCGATTCTCGAGGCGCGCCGTGATCGCCTAACGTGGTTTCGCCCGCTCGTATTGCCTGGGCCAGGTGATCTCCTGCCCGAGTTCGCGCGCGGCCTGCAGCGGCCAGCGCGGCTGACGCAGGAACTCGCGCGCCATGAGGACCAGGTCGGCGTCGCCGTTCTCCACCACCTGCTGTGCTTGCGCAGGGGTGGTGATGAGGCCCACGGCGCCGGTGGCGATCCCGGCCTCGTGGCGCACGCGGCGAGCGAACGGGACCTGGTAGCCGGGGGCGACCGGAATCTGCTGGCTGGTCGCGAGCCCGCCTGACGAGCAGTCGATGAGGTCGACGCCGACAGCTGCAAGCTCGCGCGAGAGCTGCACCGTCTCGTCCGCATCCCAGCCGCCGGGGACCCAGTCGGTCGACGAGAGGCGCACGAAGAGCGGCAGGTCGGCTGGCCACACTTCCCGGATCGCGGCGACCACCTCGTGCGTGAGACGAGCGCGATTGGCGAAGGAGCCGCCGTACTCGTCGGTGCGCTGGTTGGCGAGCGGGGAGAGGAACTCGTGCAGCAGGTAGCCGTGCGCGGCGTGCAGCTCGATGACCTGGAAGCCGGCCTCGTGCGCGCGCCGTGCGGCGTCGCGGAAATCATCGATGACTCGGCGAATGCGCTCGTGCGTGAGTGCGTGCGGCTGCGGATAGTTGTCGGCGAAGGGGATCGCGCTAGGCGCCTGGACGTCATCCCACCCGCCATTGGCGGGCGTCACGCGCCCGCCCCCTTCCCACGGCCGCGCGGTGCTCGCCTTTCGACCGGCATGCGCGAGCTGAATCCCGCTGGCCGCCCCCTGCGCGTGGAGAAACTCGTTGATGCGGCGCAGGAACGGGACATGGGCATCGTCCCAGATCCCGAGGTCATGCGGCGAGATGCGTCCCTCGGGGGTGACGGCGGCCGCCTCGCTGAGGACGAGACCGGCGCCGCCGACAGCGAAGGCGCCAAGGTGGACGAGGTGCCAGTCGTTGGCGAAGCCATCGCGACTCGAGTACTGGCACATCGGCGAGACGACGACGCGGTTGCGGAGGGTGAGGCCGCGAAACGTGATCGGGGTGAACAGCATGACGAAGCGGGGCGACGGGTCGTGGGTGGGAGCGGGAAATCTATCGTGCGCGGCCACGAGGGGATGGGGCCTGCACGACCGGGCCGGCGCGCATGGACCGGCACGAGGCCGGCGAAAACGATCGAGCCCCTGCCGTGGCAGGGGCTCGACGTGCCTAACGGGTTGGCGCCGGTGTCAGCGCTTCTTCTTGCGCGAGCCGGGTGCCGGTGGCGTACCGGTATCGGCGTACGGCGAGTCGGTCGTGTCGGCCTTGGACTTCGCTGCGCCGCGGGCGGACGTCGAGCCCTTGCTCGGCGGCTGCTTCGTGGACGTCTTGGCCGACGCGTCTCCCTTCGCCTTCTTGTTCGAGGCGGGCTTGCCGGTGGTAGCCTTGCTCGCACCCCCTGGCTCGGCGGACGTTGCGGTGGGCGTGCTCTTGCGCGCGGCAGGCTTGCGACGCGAAGGCCTGGGGGCAGGACGCTCGGTCTCCGTCCGAACGACTTCCGCTTCGGGAATCTCGTCGAGCGTCTCGCCTGGGACGTCCTCATCCATGACCGCCACCTCGACGACGACCTCGACGTCGTCGTGCGACGCCAGCTCGGCGTCGATCGAATCGACCGACTCCAGGGCGTCGAGCGCTTCGACGACACTCAGCACCTCGAGCGCGTCGACCACGTCCTCGGCGCTGACGACCTCGCGGACCTCAGCCTCCCCGTCGATCGGGGCTGCGTCGAGCGGATCGATCCCCATGATGTCGGCGAGTGCGTCCGGCGCTTCCTCGAAGTCGACCGCAGCCGACGGCACGGGGACCATGCGGAAGAACGAGATCGAGAGCGGCGGGAGCGTGAGCGTGACGGAGCGCTCGCGCCCGTGCATCGACGACTCCTCGGTGAAGACGCCGCCGAGGTTCCCCCATCCCGAGCCGCCGTAGCAGGTGGCGTCGCTGTTGAGTAGCTCGTCCCAACGCAGGCTCTCGGGAACGCCCACGCGGAAGCCACGTCGTGGCACCGGGGTGAAGTTGCACACGCAGAGCACGGCGCGCGACCTGTCGCGGTTGTAGCGAAGGAAGCTGACGATGCTCTGTTCGTTGTCGTTGCAGTCGACCCACTCGAAGCCGGCAGGATCGTTGTCCAGCTCGTGCAGCGCCGGCTCCTCGCGATACAGCCGGTTGAGGTCAGCCACCCACTGCTGGATGCCGCGGTGCTCCGGGCGCTGCAACAGGTGCCAGTCGAGCGAGGCGTCGTGGTTCCACTCGCGATACTGGCCGAACTCACAGCCCATGAAGAGGAACTTCTTCCCGGTCTGCCCATACTGGTAGCCGAGCAGCAGTCGCAGGTTGGCGCGCTTCTGCCAGTTGTCGCCCGCCATCTTGTTGATGAGCGACCCCTTCCCGTGCACCACCTCGTCGTGCGAGATGGGGAGGACGTAGTTCTCCGCGAAGGCGTACATCATCCGGAAGGTGATCTTCTGGTGATGGTAGCGGCGGTAGATGGGGTCCTGCGCGAAATAGGCCAGGGTGTCGTGCATCCACCCCATGTCCCATTTCATGCCGAAGCCTAACCCGCCGAGGTAGACGGGGCGGGTGACGAGCGGCCAGGCGGTGGAGTCCTCGGCGATGGTCTCCGTGTGCGGGTGCTCGCGGTAGACGCTTTCGTTGAGGCGCTGCAGGAAGTTGATGGCCTCGAGGTTCTCGCGGCCGCCGTACTGGTTGGCGATCCACTCGCCGTCCTTGCGGGAGAAGTCGAGGTACAGCATCGACGCGACGGCGTCGACGCGCAGCCCGTCGGCGTGGAACATCTCCAGCCAGAACACGGCGTTCGAGCGCAGGAAATTCTGCACCTCGTATCGCCCGTAGTTGAAGATGTAGCTCCCCCAGTCGGGCTGGTGTCCCTTGCGCGGGTCCTCGTGTTCGTAGAGGTGCGTGCCGTCGAAGTACGACAGCCCGTGCGCGTCGGTGGGGAAGTGCGACGGGACCCAGTCGAAGATGACGCCGATGCCGTGCTGGTGCAGCGTGTCGACCAGGAACATGAGGTCCTGCGGCGTGCCGTAGCGCGACGTGGCGGCGAAGTAGCCGCAGACCTGGTAGCCCCACGAGCCGTAGAACGGGTGCTCCATCACCGGCATCAGCTCCACGTGGGTGAAGCCCATGCGGGTGACGTACTCGGCGAGCATCGGGGCGATCTCGCGGTAGGTCAGCGAGCGATTGCCCTCCTCGGGGACGCGCATCCACGAGCCGAGGTGGACCTCGTAGATCGACATCGGCCCGTTGAGGGCGCGACGCGTGCCGCGCTGCTCCATCCAGTCGCCGTCGTTCCAGTCGTAGTCCAGCTTCCACACGATGGACGCGGTGCGCGGCGCCACTTCGCTGTGGTAGCCGTACGGGTCGGTCTTGTCGGCCGTGTAGCCGCCGGTGCGACCGACGACGTGGTACTTGTAGTGCGTGCCGTGTCCCACGCCGGCGATCCAGAGCTCCCAGATCCCCGACTGCCCGTGCAGGCGCATGGGATGGGCGTGACGGGACCAGCCGTTGAAGTCACCCATCACCGAAACGGACGCAGCGTTAGGCGCCCAGACGGCGAAGTAGGTGCCCTGGACGCCATCGGCCACGTGGGGGCGCGACCCGAGGACGTGATGGGCGTGGTCGAGCGTCCCCTCGCTGAAGAGGTGGACGGTGGTGGGGTCGAGGAGGGAGATATCGTGCCGGAGTCGATGCTCGGACATTCGAGAGGTCGGTTTGGGGGGGGCCGGCGAGGCGGCGTAAACGTTTCCCGCGCCACGGCCGGAGCCCTAACGTACCGAATCACGCTGCTCCGCCGCCAGCGTTTACAGGTGTGAAGGGATGTCAATGCCCAGCCCGCGATCCGTAAAGCTTGGCAAAGACCTCCGTGCAGGGGATCACGGCCGACACTCGTGGCCGCCATGCGCGATGGCCGGCGCCCGCGCGTGCCCTCGCGCGCATGCCGGCGCGCGTGCGGTGCCCGTGCGGTGCCCGTCGGGGCGTCGATGGAGGGCGTGGTGCGTCAGGGCGCCTCGAGCGCGCGGTCGGCCGCGGCATCGCCTCACCGCCGCGGTACACCCTACATCTTTAGTGAGGGACGCACGGCACCGAGCGATCGTTCGGTGCGCGCTGCCACCCCGGGCGCGACGCGTCGTGCCCTGATGCCCGGAGGCACCATGTTGGAACCATCCTCACAGCTCAATCGCCTGCAGGCCCGTTTCGACCGCCTGGCCAGCGGAGTGGACAAGAGCGGATCGAGTTGGCTCGCGCACACGGCCATCCTCGATCATCTCGCGGCGAGCCGCACCCGGGCCGAGGCCGCCGGGTGGACGGCGTGCGACGTCGAACGGTTGGGCGGTATGGGCCGGCTGCGCCTGGTGGGGGTTGCCCCCGGCCAGCCCCTGCGCGGTGAATTCCCCGAGCCGATCTAGCGGAGCGGCTCGACCGACGGGCTCACCAGGACGACGTGTCGTAGCCCGTCGTCCTGCAGGTGGATGATTCCGTCAGGTGCAAAGACCCCGTCCACGCGCACGTCGCCACCCAGCCGTTGCACGGTCCCGGGAAAGCGGACGGTGATGTCGTAGGTGGCCGACCCGAAGCGATAGGCGATGCCGTACTCGTTCCACCCCATCGGGACCCGTGGCTCGAGACGTAGCGTGTCGCCCTGTTTGGTGAAGCCGAGGATCGTCTCGAGCGCGACGCGATACATCCAGCTCGCCGATCCCGTGTACCAGGTCCACCCGCCGCGTCCCAGCTGCGACGGCGTCGTATAGACGTCGGCGGCGACGACGTACGGTTCGACCTTGTACGTTGCGGCATCGGCGGCGGTCGCGGCATGCGTGAGCGGGTTGAGCATCTGGAAGAGCTCGAAGGCCCGATCGCCCTTCCCACGCAATGCCGTCGCCATCACGCCCCAGAGCGCGGCATGCGTGTACTGCGCCCCGTTCTCGCGCACGCCCGGGAGGTAGCCGCTGATGTAACCGGGATCGTGCGTCCCGCGATCGAACGGGGGCGTGAGCAGCGGCATGAGGCGCGCGGATTCATCGACGAGTTGTGTGTCGAGCGCCTCCAGCGCCATCACCTGTCGCGCCTCGGTGCCGGCCCCCGAGATCACGCTCCAACTCTGGGCAATGGAGTCGATGCGGCACTCGTCGCTGTCGGACGACCCGAGCGGCGTGCCATCGTCGTAGAAGGCGCGCCGGTACCAGTGGCCGTCCCAGCCGTGGCGTTCGATCGCGTCGGCATAGGCCACCGCCTGGCGCCGCATGAAGGTCGCCTCGTTGCGATCGCCGCGCGCGTCGGCCAGTGGTGCAAAGGCACGCAGCGTCTCGATGAGGAACCAGGCGAGCCAGACGCTCTCGCCGCGCCCCTCGGCGCCCACCCGGCTCATGCCGTCGTTCCAGTCTCCCGTGCCGATGAGCGGGAGGCCGTGCGACCCGGTGGTGCAGGCGCGGTGCAGTGCACGCAGGCAGTGCTCGTACACGCTGCCATGCTCGTCGGTCACGGTCGGGAGGTCGTAGACCTCGTGCTCGTGCGGTTCGAGGGGGCGCATGCGGAGCCACGGCACGTACGCGTCGAGCACGGTGGCGTCACCGGTCACGCGGATGTAGCGCTCGACGACGTAGGGGAGCCAGGCGAGATCGTCGGAGAAGCGGGTGCGCACGCCACGTCCGGTGTGCGGGTGCCACCAGTGTTGCACGTCCCCTTCGACGAACTGCCGCGCCGCGGCGCGCAGGATGTGCGCGCGTGCGATGGCCGGCTCGGCGTAGACGAAGGCGAGCACGTCTTGCAGCTGGTCGCGGAAGCCGTAGGCACCGCTGCTCTGGTACACCGCGGTGCGTGCCCACATGCGACAGGCGAGCGCCTGGTACAGCGTCCACGTGTTGACCATGGCGTTGAACGCTTCGTCGGGCGTGCGCACGGTGACGACGCCAAGTCGCGACGTCCACGCGTCCCCGGCTGCCGCGGCGGCGCGTGCGGACGCCCCCGTCGGTCGCAGGCGGTCGATGACCTGTCGCGCCGAGTCTTCGGTGGGTGCGGCACCGAGGAGGAAGGTGACCTCTCGTGAGGCGCCGGGGGCGAGATCGACCGTCAACTGCAAGGCCCCACACGGATCGAGGGCGATCCCCGCCACGCCGTCGAGCGCGTCGTGCAGGAGCGCCGCGGGGTGCATGAGGGTGCCATTGCGCCCGAGGAACGACGTGCGGTCCGCGGTGAAGCTCGCCACCGGCGCCGACGTCGCGAGGAAGGCGGTCCACCCGCCGAAGTATGGGTCGAAGTGATTCTGGGCGAAGATGGCGTGCTGTTCATGGACGAAGCGCGTGTGCACGCGCGACTGCGCCTCCTCGCGCCGCGCGCCGAGCGTCCATTCGGCATACGCGGTGACGACCAGTCGCCGGGGGCGCGCCGAGTGGTTGGTGATGCGCAGCAACGACAGCTTGACGGCATCGTCCGGCGGTGTCGACAGCTGCAATTCGGTCGCGATGCCGCCGTGCTCGTGATCGAAGGTGGAGCGGCCCGGGGCGTGGCAGACGCGGTACCGCCCGTCGTGCGGGAC
>Ga0116177_10001330_pt1 | contig 18434 bp, 13 predicted proteins | sample AD_STIC10_MetaG_FD_89750 | JGI IMG/M metagenome (GOLD analysis project Ga0116177, IMG submission 89750) | Active sludge microbial communities of municipal wastewater-treating anaerobic digesters from USA - AD_STIC10_MetaG | ecosystem: Engineered > Bioreactor > Anaerobic > Digestate | place: USA... | reverse complement strand
GTGGGGATCGCTGAGGGGCACGGCGTGACCTTCGCCGCGGGGATGGCGACACGTGGAGTGCGCCCTGTCGTCGCGATCTATTCCTCGTTCCTGCAGCGCGCATACGACAACGTCATCCACGACGTGGCGTTGCAGTCGCTCCCCGTCGTCTTCGCGATGGATCGCGCCGGACTCGTGGGTGAGGACGGTGAGACGCACATGGGGCTGTACGACATCGCCTACATGCTCGCCGTCCCCAACATGATCGTGACCGCCCCCAAGGACGGGACGGAACTGCTCGCGCTGCTGCGAGCGGGGCTGGAGCAGACGGGGGGACCGTTCTGCGTTCGGTACCCGCGCGACGCGGCCCCCGAACTGGTGCCCGCCATGAGCGCGATTCAGGCCACACGTCACGCGACCTGGGAAGTACTGCGGCGCGGGACCGACGGTGTGGCGATCCTGGCGGTGGGGACGATGGTGCAGGAGTCGCTGGCCGCCGCGGAGGCGTTAGGCGCGGAAGGGATCCGCGTGACGGTCGTCAATTGCCGCTACCTCAAGCCGCATGACGAAGTGACCCTCGCGGCGCTGCTCGCCAGCCACAAGACGCTGCTGGTGGTCGAGGAAGGGACGGTGGTGAACGGCTTCGGCGCGTACCTCGCGCGTCTCGTGGAACAGCAGGACGCGGGAGTGCGGGTCATCGCGCACGGGGTCCCGGACCGGATCATCGTCTCCGCGTCGCGCACGCGGCAGTTGGCGCTGTGCGGGCTCGACGCGACGGGGATTGCGGCGCGCGTGCGCGCGCTGCACGAGAGCGAGGCGCTCGCCGGGTGATGCGCCTCGGCGTCGTGGGGCATCGCGGGTACGACGACCTTCTCCCGCTCCTGGGCACCCTGCAGCGTCTGGCCCCCACGCTCGGTGCCACCCTCGTCCCCGAGCCCGAGCTCGCGGCGCTCGTGCCCGGCGTCCCGGTCCTGCAGGACCTGGGGTCGCTCGATGCCCTCATTTCGCTCGGGGGCGATGGCACCCTGCTGCGCGCCGCCCGCATGCTCGCCGGCCGCGAGATCCCGATTCTCGGGATCAACCTCGGCCGCCTGGGCTTCCTCACCGCGTGCGGACGCGAGGACGTCGAGACCGCGCTGCGGCGTTTCGTGGCCGGTGACTACGTCTCCGATGCGCGCATGGCGCTCGAGGCGGTCGTCTCCAACGGAGGAGAGCCGGAGGCCAGCTGGCACGCCCTCAACGACGTCGTCCTCAAGCAGGGGGGCAAGGCGCGCGTGATGCGCCTGCACATCGAGGTCAACGGCGAGGCCATCGCGCAGTACGCCGCCGATGGCGTGGTGGTCGCGACCCCGACGGGTTCCACCGCGTACTCGCTCTCGGCGGGGGGGCCGGTCGTCGATCCCGCGCTCGAGTCGATCCTCCTGTGCCCGATCTCTGCCCACTCGCTCTCCATCCGTCCACTCGTCCTGCCGCCGTCGGCGGAGATCGTGATGCGCGTGGAGGATGATGACAGCGATCAATTGGTAACGATCGACGGGCAGATCGGGACGACATTCGGGAGTCAACAGCGACTCACGGTGCGGCGCGCCGGTCGCGTCGTGCTCCTCGTGCGCTTCCCGGAAATGACCTTCTTCTCGCGCATGCGACGCAAGCTGGGGTGGAGCGCGGGCGGCGACCCCCGGTAGCCGGCCAACGCATGCTCACCGAACTCCGCATTCGCAACGTGGCCATCCTCGAGTCGGTGGCGCTCCCGCTGCGCCCCGGCTTCAACGTCCTGTCGGGCGAGACCGGGGCGGGGAAGTCGATCATCGTCGAGGCGCTCGGATTGTTGTTAGGCGAGCGGGGGAGCGCCGACCTCGTACGGGCCGGCGCCGACAAGGCGAGCGTCGAGGGGGTGTTCGATGCCGGGGCACGTCCCGACCTGCTCCGTACGCTCGACGAGCGCGGCGTCGAGGTCGAGGATGGCGTCGTCGTCCTGCGGCGCGAGATCGGGAGCGCCGGTCGCAGCCGCGCCTGGATCAACGGGTCGACCGTCACCACGGCGACGCTCGCCGAGGTGGGGCGCGCGCTCGTCAACATCCACGGGCAACACGAGTCGCAGACGCTCCTCAATCCCGAGGTGCAGCGCGCGGTGCTCGATGCCTTCGGCGGCGCCACGTCGCAGGCGGCGCGAGTGGTCGAGGCCTTCGACGCCGTGACCGCCGTGCGCGAGCAGATCGCCTCGCTGGCCTCGCGCCGCGCCGCCGCCGAGAAGCGCGCTGACTACCTCCGGCACGTGGCGAAGGAACTCGAGGAGGCCCGGCTGGTCGCGGGGGAGGAGGCGAAGCTCGAGGACGAGGTGCGCCGCCTGTCGCATGTGGCCGAGTTGCGCACGCACGCCGCGCACCTGCGCGAGGCGATCGACGGCGAAGATGAATCGGCGCTGCGCCTGCTGGGGGCGGCGCAACGCGCGTTAGGCTCTGCGGCGCGCCTCGATCCTGCCCTCGCGCGGCTTCAGGAGATGCTCGACTCGGCCTTCGTGCAGCTCGAGGAACTGTCGCGCGAGGTGCAGGACTACGAAGGGGCGCTCGACACCGACCCCGGTCGCCTCGTCGAGCTCGAACGGCGTCGCGACGTCGTCTTCCGGCTGACGCGCAAGTACGGGGGGAGCGTCGAATCGGCGCTCGAGACGCTGCGCGAGGCGCGCGAGGAACTCGAGCTCGTCGATACCGCCGGGCTCGACCTCGGGACGCTCAGTCAACGGGAGACGGAGCTGGCCGCGAGCCTCGCGCGCGAGGCGCAGGCGCTCAGCGCCGCCCGGGTGCGCGCCGCCCGCGCGCTGCAGCGCGACGTCGATGCGGTCTTTCCCGACCTGGGGCTCGCCGACGGCCATCTCACGGTCTCGCTCGCGGCACGCGCCGAGGTGGGGCGGAGCGGCGCCGAGGACGTCGAGTATCGCGTCGCGCTCAACGTGGGGCACGAGGCGCGCTCGCTGGCGCGCGTTGCGTCTGGCGGGGAACTCGCCCGTGTGATGCTGGCCCTCAAGACGATCCTCGCGCGGCTCGATGGCGTCCCCACGCTCGTCTTCGACGAGGTCGATGCCGGCATCGGCGGGCGCGTCGGGCTCTGCGTGGGCGACACGATGCGGCGCGTCGCCGAGCACCATCAGGTCTTCGCCATCACGCACCTCCCGCAGATCGCCGCGCGCGCGCACCATCACATCGTGGTGAGCAAGGGAGCGCGCGGCGGCGTCACGACCGCCGACCTCCGCGTGGTGGACGGCGAGGCACGCGTCACCGAGGTCGCGCGCATGCTGGGCGGCGACCCCGAGAGCGATGCCAGTCGCGCGCACGCCCGCGAGCTGCTGGAGAGTGCGGCGCACGCGTTGCGCGAGGCGCCGAAGAAGCGGGCGCGGGGGAAACGGGCGGCCGACGACAGCCGAGGGGAGTGAGCGGCCTCCCCTCGGGGTTGCCTAACGCAGCGCGCGACGCGGGGGACGGGCGGGGCGATTCTCCGGAGTCCCGAAGAGGCGGGAGTACAGGCGAATGCCGATCGCCTGCGTGAAGGTCTTCATCGCATGACCGCTTCCGCTCATCGACTGTCCCACCATGTAGCTGACTTCGAGCGGAAGCTTCGAGCGGCCGCGGTAGTACGCGGCCATCGACGAGTAGGTGAAGCCTGCCACCAGGCGCTGCTCCGTGCGCTCGGTCCCGGCGTTGAGCACCGAGGCGTCGAGGGTCACCTGCTCCCCCGCCAGGTTCGTCACCGGAAAGCTCCCGGTGTAGGCATCCTCGCCCTTGTGTGCCACGCTGTAGGTGGCGCTCATCATCAGCGCATCCGTCAGCGTCAGGCGCGGTGAGACCTCGGCCACGTAGTAGTCGCCCAGGTCGCGCGTGACGAATTGCCTGCGATAGAGGGCGGGGAACGGGGCGTTCGGCACGTCGGGAATGCGCATGAACTGCTCGTCGACCTGCTGCACGCCGTAGCGTCCCACGACGGAGGTCCAGAAGCGGCGGCCGAAGAGGAAGTCGGCGTAGACGCGTCCCTCGATGTCGTTGGTCCGGTCGCCGGTGCCGACGTCGGCGAAGTCGTCGGGCGAGTGCAGCTGGCCCGTTCCCAATCGGTAGGCTCCGCCAACCGCGAGTCGGAACCGGAACCCACTCCAATCGACGCGCTGCGGCGGGCGCGTCCCGAGCCCGTCGTAGAGCAGGACCTTGGCGCCGAACTCCACGTCGCCGATGTGCGAGCGTTCCACCGTCTCGATGGGGACGGCGGCGATGCCGAAGGCGGAGTCGCGCACGATGGTGTTGAAGTCGGCGAGCCCCATCAACGGCGCCCCGACGGGGCGCGACTCGATCCAGCCCGGGCGTCCCGTCGGCGCCCCGAGGAAGGTCGCAAAGTCGCTGGAGAGCGTCGCGAGGCGCGCGGCGATCTCCTTCTGTAGCGTCGATCCCTCCACCGGGGCGTAGGGCGAGCCCTCGCCCGCCTTGGTGCCGTAGATGCTCGTGACGGCGGCGGCCACCGCGCTCCCGGTCGCGGCCAGCTGCGCCGCCTTCGCCCGATCGGCATTGATGGCGGCGCACGCCGGGGCGGTGCTCCCCACGCAGGCGGTAAGCTGCGCCTGCAGCTGCGACACGGCCTGCCCGATCTGGGTGAACAGCACGAGGTTCTGTGCCAGCGCCGCCGCCTTCGTCCGCGACGGGTTGATCCCCATCGTCCCTTCGTTGCGGCCGGGATTGGGATTCAGCGAGACCTCGGTGCGCGTCTTCACGTAGGGGACCAGCACGCCTAACGTGATGCGGCGCGTGAGCCCGTACTCGAGCGAGATGGGCGTGGTGACGGCCGAGTAGTCGAAGTCGACCCGCAATCGGCCGAGCGAGCTCGCGATGCCGCTCTTGCCCGCCAGCGTCTGCAGCGCCGCGGTGAGGGGCCGGAGTGGCTCGAAGCGCGAAGGACCGAGGGAGTCGACGTCGTAGTCGACCCCCAGGCGTTCGGCGGCCCCGCGCGTGCGGCCGTTCAGGCCATCGCTAAAGCGCTCGTTGGAGCGCCCCCAGGTGGGCTGGACGCCAAACCGGAAGAGCCCCTTCGGCACGACCGTCGCGTCGTCGGATGGGCCGAGGGCGCGCTGGGCGCTGGCGCTCCCCGGCCAGACGGCGAGCGCCGCAGCGAGCACCGCCCCCCAGGTCGCGGTCCTCGGCATCGGCCGGTGGCGTCGTTTGAGGTGTAGGGTCGACAAGGTAAGTTGTGACGTCCGTAGGCGGCCCCGCGCGTCCTCCGCCATCGCGGCGGTCTGGAGCAGGGGCCGGGTCATCGAAAGTAATCCAGCCGTGAACGATACACCGATCCCTCCCATCCCGTGGCAGATCACCGGCAACCACTGGATCGCGCTCCCCTGCATCCATCCGGGTGACGGATCGATCCACGCCGTCGGCACCCTGCATCGCGGGGCCCGCGCTGCCGTCGAACTCGCCGGCGGCGAGGACTTCGCCAGCGGACGTGAGGCGCCGATCGCGCGCCCCGTCCTAGCGATTGATGGCGTGCCGGTCGACTGGTCTGATACCACGCTGGCGTGGGAGCGTGCCCTCAATTGGCTCCCGACCTTTACCGCCACCATCGGGAACATCGTCGTGCGGGCGACGGTCTTCGCGCCGTACGGGCGCGACGCCGATACCGCCGGCGCCGCGTACGCCTTCGCCTTCGAGAACCGCTCGACGCAGGGGATCAGGGTCACCGTCGGGCTCGAAGGGGAACTCGGGCATCGCCAGCTGCGGGTGAAGTCGGCGCGCGCCTTCGTCGATCGCCATGCGGTGCGCCGCGGCGCGACCGACGCGGTCATCCTCGCGGGGGATGCCGTCCCGGGACTGATGGCACTCGCCATCGGCGCCGACGGCGCCGCGACGATCGACGTCCCTAACGAGCGGTCCTACGCCATCCGACGTGAGATCCGTGTCCCCCCCACCGGGGTGGCTGAGGCGGCCTTCTTCCTCGCGGTCGGCCCCGAGGGGGATGGCGCCGAGGCAACGGTCGCCGTCATGCGCCGCCGCGGGTGGCGCTACCTGCTCTCGGCCACGCGCGACGCGCTGCGCGCCCTCGAGCAGACGACCGGACACGAGGGGATCGATGCCATCATCAATCGCAATCTCCTCTTTGCCTACTTCTACGGCGTGGGGCGGGCGCTCGACGACGCTCACTTCTACCTCGTGCGCTCGCGCGTCCCCTGGCATTCGCGCGGCGTGACGGTGCGTGAGTGGGAAGCCCTGATGTGGACCATCCCAGCGGTGCAGCTGGCGGACGCCCCCCTGGCGCGCGAACTCATCCTGCGCGCCTGCGAACTGCATGGCTACTCACCCGGAACCGGGGTGCGCTACTTCGACGGGACGCTCTTCGAGCCCGGCTTCTCCCTCGAGGGCGCGGGGGCGTACGCCATCGCGATCGACCGCTACATCCGCGACACCGGCGACGACCAGATCGTCGAGGAACCGGTCATCGCCGACACGCTCTACGGCTCGCACGAGGACATCTCCGCGCGCCGGCACGAGACGATCCCGCTGTACACCACCGAGGTCACCCCCGCGGGGCGTCCGGCCGCTTTCCCCTACACGCTGCACGGCAACGCGGTCGCCGCGCAGGCGCTCGACGTCTTCCGTCGCACGCTCGACGAAGAGACGGCGCGCGCCATCGAGGATCCCGATGCGGTGCGCGCCGCACTCCAACGCCACTTTGCCGGCGAGCGCGAGGGCAAGGCGATCCTGATGTCGGCCGTCAACCTCGCCGGGGAGGCCGTCGCCGACGACGAGCCGGCGGCGTCGGTCGTCTGGCTCCCGCTCTACGAAACGCTCGATCGTCGCGACTCGGCGTACCGCCGCACGGTGCGCACGATCGACGTGCAGCCGCGCGTGCTGGCCCAGCAGATTGCCCGACTCCTCGGCCCTGACGCCAAGGATGTCATGCGCTGGCTGCGCCGCGCCCCCCTGCACGACGGGCTGGCCGCCGAGGAAGTGGATGTCGACGGGAAGGCGACGGCCAACGGCGGCGACGCGTCGCTCGCCGGTCTGCTGGCGTACACGCTCTGGTATGCGGTACACGCCCTCGGGGTCACGCCATGAGCCGCGAGGCGGTCGAGTCGCTCTTTGCCATGGCCTACGGGTACCGTCCCTCCGTCGTCACCTCCGCACCGGGGCGGGTCAACCTCATCGGCGAACACACCGACTACAACGGTGGCGAGGTCCTCCCCATCGCCATCGCCCAGCGCACGTGGGTCGCCATCGCGCCGGCGCGCACGGCGATGTCGCGTGCCGTGTCGCGCGAGCGAGGCGAGGTCGGCACCTGGGACTCCGCGTATGGTGTGGCGACCGGGACCTGGTGGGACTACGTGGCCGGCGCGCTCGCCGAGTCGGCCTCGTTAGGTTCCCGCCCCCACGGACACGACGTGGCGGTCGTGAGCGATGTCCCCATGGGGGCGGGGCTCTCGTCCTCCGCGGCACTGCAAGTGGCCACCGTGCTCGCCGCGCTCGCACTGGACGGGATTCGCGTGGATGCGGAGGGGGAAGGGGGACGCGCCCCGTCGATGCGCGACGTCGCCCTGGCGGCGCACCGTGCCGAAACCGGATTCGTGGGGGTCGCGTGCGGGATCATGGACCAGTTCGCGAGCGCGCTCTGTCGCCGCGGGCACGCGCTGCACTTGCACTGCGACACCGGGGTGTCGCACGCCGTCCCCTTCGACCGAGGGGTGCTCATCGTCGACACCATGACGCCGCGGGCGCTGCGCGACTCTGACTTCAATGCGCGACGTGCCGAATGCACCGCGGCGCTGGAGATCCTCCGCCGAATCGATCCCACGCTCGCCGCGCTCGCCCACGTGTCGCCGGCCCTGCTCGATCGCGCGGCGCTCCCCGATCCCGAGGGGAAGCGCGCGCGTCACGTGGTGAGCGAGACGCATCGCGTGCGCGACTTCGTGGCCCTGTGCGGGACGGCCGATGCGCACGACCGGCAGGGGCATCTCCTGAACGCGTCGCATCGCTCGCTGCGTCTCGACTACGAGTGCTCGACTCCCGAACTCGATTGGGTCGTCGAGCATTGCGTCGCACGTGTGGGGATCGACGGGGCGCGTCTCACAGGCGCGGGGTGGGGCGGCTGCGCGATCGTGATGGGCGACGAGGCCACCCTTGGCGACTTCGCCAGCGGATTGGCCGCCGCATTCCACCTCGCCTGGATGCGGACCCCGCGCACGTGGGTCACGACGCCGCACGATGGGGCGCGCATCGAACGGTAACGCGGGATCGAGGACGGCAATCGACGGGGATTGCCTTGTTCGTGTGGGCGCGTGGCCGCTATACTTCGCGCGTCGCGGGAATAGCTCAGTTGGTAGAGCACAACCTTGCCAAGGTTGGGGTCGCGGGTTCGAGTCCCGTTTCCCGCTCTCAGAAAATCCGAAGACGGGAAGACGAGAAGACGAGTGGTGCGGCGGCACGCCCAACATCTCGTCTTCTCGTCTTCTCATGTCCCGGTCAGGCCGGGACCTCAGGTCATTCCCAGAGCAGGCGCGGGTGGCGAAATGGTAGACGCGGGGGACTTAAAATCCCCTTCGGGCAACCGAGTGCGGGTTCGAGTCCCGCCCCGCGCATGACCCACTGCCACGCATGCGGCGCCCAAGGATACACTTCGCGATATGATTGACGTCGTCTCGCTCGCCGCCGAGCTGCTGGCCATCGAGTCGCCCACTGCGGGCGAAGGCAAGGTCGTGGATTTCGTCTCCCGTTGGCTGGTCGCCCGCGGGTGGAACGTCACCGTGCAGGAAGTCACGCCGGGGCGCGGCAACGTGTGGGCCTCTCGCGCAGGGGGCGGCGTGACGCTCTCGACGCACCTGGACACCGTACCGCCCTATGTCCCGCCGCGTCTCGAAGGCGATCGCCTCGTCGGGCGCGGTGCGTGCGACGCCAAGGGGATCGCCGCGGCCATGCTCGCCGCCGCCGATGCCCTCGCCATCGCCGGCGAGGATCGGGTCGACCTGCTCTTCGTGGTCGGCGAGGAGAAGGGGTCCGATGGTGCCCGCGCCGCGAATCGACTGCCGGCCACGTCGCGATTCCTGGTCAATGGCGAGCCGACCGAGAGCAAGCTGGCCATCGGCTGCAAGGGCTCGCTGCGCGTGCACCTGCGCACGCGCGGGCGCGAGGCGCACTCGGCATATCCGCACCTCGGGGCATCGGCCATCGAGCCCATGCTCGCGCTTCTGCCGACGCTGAAGGAGATCGCCTGGCCCACCGACGAGAAGCTCGGCCCCACGACGGTCAACATCGGGACGATTCGTGGCGGCACCGAGGCCAACATCATCCCGGGCGCCTGCGAAGTGGAGCTGATGTTCCGCCTTGTTGGGCCGGTCGAGGTGGTCAAGGAGGAGCTCGAGCGCTGGGTCGCGGGGCGCGCCGAGATCACGTACGGCTCGCACATCCCCGCACAGTACTTCCACACGATCGACGGTTTTGAGACGTCGCCGGTGGCCTACACCTCGGACATCCCGCTCCTCGATCGTTGGGGAACGCCCCTCCTGTTCGGGCCGGGCTCCATCCACGTCGCGCACACGCCTGACGAGTTCATCGACATCGGCGAGCTGCGCGCCGCGGTCGAGGGCTACCAGCGGATCGTGCGCGCCCTACTCGACGCATGATGTCGCAGACCTCGACGAAGCCGGCCCGCAAGTGGCCGGTCGCCGTGCTGGGCGCCACTGGCGCGGTCGGCCAGACCTTCATCCGCCTGCTGCAAGGGCATCCGTGGTTCACGATCGCTGAAGTCGCGGCGTCGGAGCGCTCCGCCGGGAAGTCGTACGCCGACGCGACCAAGTGGATCGAGGGCGCGATGCCGGCCGACGTGGCGGCGCTCACGGTGAAGAACTGCGACCCGTCGGAGGTCTCGTCCCGGATCGTCTTTTCCGCGCTCGACTCCAACGTCGCCGGCGGAGTGGAAGGGGCCTTCGCCCGCGCCGGAGCGCTGGTGCTGTCGAATGCGAAGAACTATCGGATGGAAGCGGATGTCCCGCTCGTGATCCCCGAAGTGAACGCGTCGCATCTCGCGCTGCTTGCGGTGCAGCGTCGCCAGCGCGGCTTTGCGCCTGGCGGCGGCATCGTGACCAACGCGAACTGTGCGGCCACCGTCGCCGCGATGGCGCTCGCCCCGCTGCACGAAGCGTTCGGGCTGGACAAGGTCTTCGTCACGACCATGCAGGCCATCTCGGGTGCCGGATACCCCGGCGTGCCCTCGCTCGACATCCTCGGCAACGTCATCCCGTACATCGGCGACGAAGAGCCCAAGATCGAGCGCGAGATGAACAAGATGCTCGGCGCGCTCAAGGGCGAGGCGATCGAGGATGCACCGTTCGCGGTGAGCGCGCACGCCAATCGCGTGGCGACCGAGAACGGCCACATGGTCTGCCTGTCGATGGCGTTCGCGCGCCGAGTGTCAGCCGAGGAGGCGCTGCAGGCGCTGCGCGCCTGGCGTGGTGCCCCCGAGGTGCACGGGCTTCCCTCCGCCCCGGAACTCCCGCTTGTGGTCACCGACGCCATCGATCGTCCGCAAACGCGGCGCGACGTCGGCGCCGGGCGCGGCATGACGGTCACGGTTGGTCGCGTGCGTCAGGACCCCATCCTCGACATCAAGCTCGTCGCGTTAGGCCACAACACCATCCGCGGCGCCGCCGGCGGTTCGATCCTCAACGCCGAAGTCCTCGCCGCGCAGGGCGCGTTCGACCCCGCATGATCGTCGTCAAGTTCGGCGGAACCTCCGTCGGTGACACCGCGGCCATCGAACGACTCGCGGAGATCGTGCGCAGCAAGCTGCCGCGGCGCCCGATCGTCGTCGTCTCCGCCATGGGGGGGGCGACTAATGCGCTGATCGCGATCGCCGAGCAGGCCTCCGACGGACAGCTCATCAGCGCCATCCGTGGTGTCGAGGCGCTGCGAGAACGGCACCTGACGACCGCCGAGCAGCTCCTTGGCAGTGGCCCCGCCACCCACGAGCTCATGGCCGAGCTCAGCGCGACATTCGATGAACTGGCGTCGCTAGCCGAGGCCCTCTCGGTGCTCGGGCATGCGACACCGCGCTCGAAGGACGCGATCGCGGCCAAGGGCGAGATGCTCTCGTCGATCCTCGTGGCCGCCGCACTCGCATCGCGCGGCATCCGCGCCGAGCACGTCGATGCGACCACGGTGATGATCACGAACGACCAGTTCGAGAAGGCCGAACCGCGCGCCGACAAGATCGCCGAGGCGTCCCAGAAGATCCTGCGCCCGATCGTCGAGCGCGGTGGCGTGCCGGTCATGGGGGGCTACATCGGCTCGACCGAGCAGGGGATCGTCACCACGCTCGGACGCGGCGGCTCCGACTTCTCGGCGTCGCTCTTCGGCGCCGCGTTAGGCGCCGACGCCATCGAGATCTGGACCGATGTGGATGGCATGCTGACCGCCGACCCGCGCGTGGTGAAGGGGGCGCGTCTCATCGATCGGATCCGCTTCGACGAGGCCAGCGAGCTCGCCTCGTTCGGCGCCAAGGTGCTGCACCCGAGCACCATCAGCCCCGCCGTGCGGCTCGGGATCCCGGTCTACATCTACAACTCGCGCAACCCCGAGGGGACCGGCACGCTCATCACCTTCGACGCCCCCAAGCGGGCCGTCAGCGCCCTTGCGGGCAAGCAGGGGGTGACCGTGATCAAGGTCCGCAGCCCGCGCATGCTCCTGCAGCACGGCTTCCTGCGCACGCTCTTCGAGGTCTTCGACCGACACCGCACCTCGGTCGACGTGGTCGCCACCTCCGAGGTGAGCGTCAGCGTCACCATCGACGATGCGACGCATCTCGATTCGCTCGTCGTCGACCTCTCGCACTTGGGCGACGTCTCGGTCGAGCGCAATCGTGGCATCGTCGCCATTGTCGGCGCGGGCCTGACCGATTCGAGCGAGGCGATGTCGCGCGCGCTGGCGTCGCTGCGCTCGCTCCGCGTGCACATGCTCTCGCTGAGCGCGAGCGGGATCAACCTCACGATGCTGGTGGATGGCGACCAGGTCGCCGAGGCGATGCGCCGGCTGCATGCGGAGTTCTTCAGCGGCCCGGTCGCGTGACGCAGGTGAGCGCGTCGGGCCTGCGCCTCCTCATCGTGGGCGATGGGAAGATGGGGCGGGCCATCGAGCAACTGGCGCGCGAGCGTGGACACCACGTGGTCGGCGTGCTCGGCGCGGGGGACAACGCTGCGGGAGGGGGCATCCCGGCGATGGCCTCAGCGTGCGACGTCGCCATCGAGTTCACCGAGCCGACGGCAGCGCGGGCCAACGTGGCGGCGTGTCTGGCGGCGGGACTCCCGGTCGTCGCCGGGACGACGGGCTGGTACGACGCGCTCCCCGAGCTCGAGCGCGAAGTGCACGGGCGCGGTGGGGCACTGTTCTGGTCCCCGAATTTCTCGCTCGGTGTGGCACTGGTGATCGAGGTGGCGCGGCAGGCGGGGATGGTCTTCGCTCGTCAGCCGCAATTCGACGCGGTGCTGGTCGAGACGCATCACCGCGCCAAGAAGGATGCGCCCTCGGGAACTGGGGCCGCGATGGCGTCCGCAACGGCCGACGCGTTGGGGCGCGACGTGCCGATCACCAGCGTCCGCGTGGGGCACGTCCCGGGGACCCACACGCTGGTCTTCGACGGTGCGTTCGAGCAGGTGACGCTCACGCATGAGGCGCGCGATCGGCGCGTCTTCGCCGATGGAGCGCTGCGGGCGGCCGAGTGGCTGGTCGGCCGGAGCGGGGTCTTCACGATGGCGGATCTGGTGCGCTCGCACGACGGCTCGGCTTCACGGGAACGTGCACAGGAGGGATTGTGAGTATTCGCCCGGTGGTCGGATGCGGCACCGCGCTCGTGACCCCGTTCACCAGCGACGGGCAGGTCGATGAGGGCGCGCTGCGCGCCCTGGTGGAGTGGCAGCTGTCGGAAGGGGTGCACTTCCTCGTGCCGTGTGGGTCGACCGGCGAAGCCGCGACGTTGTCGCTCGAGGAACACGCGCGGGTCGTGGCCATCACGGTCGAGCAGTGCGCGGGTCGCGTCCCGGTCGTGGCGGGGGCGGGGGCCAACGATACGCAGAAGGCGATCGCGCTCTCGAAGCTCGCGCGCGGGGCCGGCGCGACGCACCTGCTGCACGTCTCACCGATGTACAACAAGCCGCAGCAGCGCGGCATCGTGGCCCACTTCCGCGCGATCGCCGCGGCGGTCGACCTGCCGATCGTGGTGTACAACGTCCCCGGACGCACGGCGAGCAACATCGAAGCGCGCACGACGCTCGAGCTGGCAACCATTCCGGGGATCGTGGCCATCAAGGAAGCGTCGGGCAACATCGGCCAGATCGCCGAGATCCTGCGGGACCGCCCGCCCAGCTTTGCCGTCCTCTCCGGTGACGACGCGATGACGCTGCCGGTCATGGCGCTCGGCGGCGAGGGGGTCATCTCGGTGGTCAGCAACGCCACGCCGCGTCGGATGACCGCGCTGGTCGATGCCTGTTCGGCCGGCGACTTTGCCCTCGCCCGGACGCTCTTCCGGCAGTTGCAACCCTGGATGTCGGCGGCCTTCGTGGAGTCCAACCCGGCCCCCGTGAAGGCGGCGCTGGCGATGATGGGACGCATCGAGAACGTGTTGCGCCTCCCGCTCGTCCCGATGGCCGACCACCTCACTTCCACCGTGCGGTCGGCGCTGGCCACCGCGGGAGCCCTCGGCGCATGAGTGGCGACACCCTGGCGGCGCTGGCTGCCCGCATCGCGGAGCTGGCCGCCTTTCCCCCTGGCGCGGCGCTCCCCGACAGCGCCGAGCACACGGTGGCCGAGTTGCTCGCGCGCCTCGAGGACGGTGAGGTGCGCGCGGCCCAGCGCGACCACGACGGCCGCTGGCGCGCCGTCCCGTGGGTCAAGCAGGGGATCCTGGTGGCCTTTCGCGTCGGCAAGGTCGTCGCGTTGCACCCGGCGGAGGGCGGGGCGTTCTCGTTCTTCGACAAGCACACCCTCCCCACGCGACGCCTCGCGCTGAGCGACGGGGTGCGCGTCGTTCCCGGGGGGTCCTCCATTCGTCGGGGGGCGTATGTCGCGCCAGGGGTCGTCTGCATGCCCCCGATGTACATCAACGTCGGTGCTCATGTCGGCACCGGCACGATGGTCGACTCGCACGCCCTGATCGGGTCGTGCGCGCAGGTCGGTGAACGCGTTCACGTGAGCGCCGCTGCCCAGATCGGCGGCGTCCTCGAACCGGTCAACGCCGCCCCCGTGGTCATCGAGGATGATGTCGTCGTGGGTGGGAACTGCGGCGTGTACGAAGGCACGGTCGTCCGCGCACGCGCCGTGCTCGGTGCCGGGGTGATCCTCACGCGGGGGACCCCCGTGTACGATCTCGTGCGCGAGACGGTGTATCGCGCCACGGCGGATGCGCCCCTGGAGATTCCGAACGATGCGGTCGTCGTCCCGGGCGCCCGCGCCGTGAAGGACGGATGGGGAGCCGACACGGGGCTCTCGCTCCAGACGCCGATCATCGTGAAGTACCGCGACGACAAGACCGATCTCGCCACCGCCCTCGAGGGGTGGCTGCGGTAGGCATGTCCCGCACCGCCGACGTCGTGGGGGGACGCGTGCGCGTCCCCGGTGACAAGTCCATCTCGCACCGCGCGCTGATGTTCGCGGCGTTCGCGACTGGCACGTCGCACGTGCGTGGCATCCTGCAGTCCGACGACGTGAAATCGACCGCCGCGGTCCTGCGCGCGTTAGGCTGGTCGATCCCGAACGTGCGCGAGACGATGCGCATCGAAGGCGCCGGTTTCACCTCCCGGCTCGGGGCTCCCGTCTCCCGTCTCGAGTGCGGCAACAGCGGCACCACCACCCGTCTCATGGCCGGCGTGGCCGCAGCCCAGCCCTTCAGCAGCACCTTCGTGGGCGACGCCTCGCTGTCGCGACGCCCCATGCGCCGGGTCGCCGCGCCGCTCGAAGCCATGGGGGCGCGTGTCGAGTTCCTCGAGGCGCACGACGGGCTCCCCATGACGGTGCACGGCGGACCGCTGCATACGATCGCGTGGGAGCTGCCGGTCGCGAGTGCGCAGCTCAAGAGCGCGGTGCTGCTCGCCGGGCTGTGTGCCGGCGTCCCCGTGCGCGTGAAGGAGCCCGCCCCCACGCGCGACCACACCGAACGCATGCTCTCCTCGCTGGGCGTGAACGTGGCGGTCGTCGATGGCTGGGTCACGTTGCAGCCGGCGGAGCGGCTCGCGCCGCTCGATCTCGACGTTCCCGGCGATCCGTCGTCGGCGGCGTTCTTCGTGGCCCGCGCCCTGCTCGCCGGCGCGGGGAGCCTCCGTGTGGAGAACGTCCTGCGGAGCCCGTACCGCGACGGCTTCCTGCGCGCCGTACGGCGTATGGGGGGCACCGTCGAGGAGCGGCGCGACGGTGAGCGCGACGCCGACGCCCAGGGCGATCTCGTGGCCCACGGTGGTGCCACCTTGCGCGGCATCAGCGTCGGGCGCGACGAGGTCACCGCGATGATCGACGAGATTCCGATGCTCGCCGTCCTCGCCGCACGCGCCGACGGAACGACCGAGGTGCGCGGGGCCGAGGAACTGCGCGTCAAGGAGAGCGATCGCATCGCCGCCGTCGTGCAGAACCTGCGTGCGGTCGGCGTGGAGGCGCACGAGCTCCCCGATGGGCTTGTGGTGCAGGGAACGCGTGCGCCGCTCGCCGGTCGGGTGCACACGCATGGCGATCACCGCATTGCCATGGCCTTCGCCGTCCTCGGGGCGACCCCGGACTGCTCCATCACCGTTGATGATCCCGACTGCGTGTCGGTGTCGTATCCCGGCTTCTGGCAGGACCTCGCGCATGTCGCCCGATAGCATCCCGCACCCGAATTGGCGCGGTGGCCACCTCGTCGTGGCGATCGACGGCCCTGCCGCCTCGGGCAAGTCGTCGACGGCGCAGTGGGTCGCCGCCGAGCTCGGATTTCGCCACGTCGACTCGGGGGCGCTCTACCGGGCCGCCGCCGCCGCCGCGCTGCGGAGCGATGTCCCCGCCTCCGAGTGGACACCCAGCTGGGTCCTCGATCAGGCGCGGCACGTCTCGCTCGTCCCCACCGAGACCTCGTTTGCCCCGCACATCGACGGCGCCCCCGTCGACGAGGAGATCAGGGGGGCGGAGGTGACGCGGCACGTGTCGCTGGTGGCGCAAATGCAGCTGGTGCGGGGATGGGTGAACGCGCAGGTGCGCGAGGTGGCGACGGCTTTCGACGTGGTCTGTGATGGGCGCGACATGGGAACGGCGGTCTTCCCCGACGCCGAACTCAAGGTCTTTCTCGTCGCCGATCCGTGGGAGCGGGCGCGCCGCCGCCTCGTGCAGCGCCTCGGTCGCCGCCCCTCGGACGCCGAGATCGCCGAGGAGACGGATCGCCTGGTGCAGCGCGACGCCGCCGACGCCACACAGACGGTGCAGGCCAAGGACGCCGTCCTCATCGACACGACGTACCTGACGCAGCCCGAGCAGGTGGAGCGAATCGTGGCCCTCGCGCGCGCGACCCGGAGCCGTCGCCCTCTGACTCCCATGGAAGGGTCGCCGGCCATCCTCCCCCCGGAGTCGGGGCCGGTCGGCTAGTCGGGCCGTCGGTCGAGCGCACGGTCCGACGACGGATCATCGGTCGGACCCGAGTGGTTCACCGGCAACGCAAGTTGGCGCGGGGGCGTCACTTCCACGGTTGACTGGGCGACGCGGGCCCGGCTAAGTTACGCATTCCCCAAAATCGCCTTCGGCTTCGATCACGGACCGCGCACGCGCTCGTGACCAGCGGGGGGTGGTTCGTCCCCTTCCATCAACCTCGTCGCGGCGAGCCTAAACATCCGCAATTAGGAGCCACCCTCACTATGTCCGAGCTCGACACCACAGGCATGTCGGTCGTGGAGAAGCGCAAGGCCCAGAAGGCTGAGCTGCGTCCGCTGGCCAATCGCCGCCCCGAACTGTACGACGAAGACGAATACTCATCTGCCGAGTACGAGCAGATGATGGAGATGTATAACGGTACGCTCGCGTCGATCGACGAGGGCGAGATCGTGAAGTCGCGCGTGCTTGAGATTCGCGAGAACATGGTCGTCCTGGATATCGGCTTCAAGTCCGAAGGGACGATCCCGCTCGAAGAGTTCAAGGACATGCCCGACCTCAAGCCGGGCGACGAAGTGGAAGTCCTGCTCGAGCACCTCGAAGACCAGGAAGGGTCGGTCGTGCTTTCGAAGAAGAAAGCCGACTTCATGCGCGTCTGGGAGAAGATCCGCGTCGCGTACGAGACCGATCAGCCGGTGGAAGGGACGCTCGTCAAGAAGATCAAGGGTGGCGTGGTCGTCGACCTCATGGGCGTCGACGCCTTCCTCCCGGGTTCGCAGATCGCGCTCCGTCGCGTCCCGAACATCGACGAGCTGCTCGGCCAGAAGTACGAGTTCAAGATCATCAAGCTCAACAAGCGCCGCCGCAACATCGTCGTCTCGCGCCGTGTGATCCTCGAGGCCGAGCGCGCGGGCAAGCGCGAGAAGCTGATGAAGGAGCTCCAGAAGGACCAGGTGCGGAAGGGCGTCGTCAAGAACATCACCGACTTCGGGGCGTTCATCGACCTCGGCGGCGTCGACGGCCTGCTCCACATCACCGACATGTCGTGGGGCCGCATCTCGCACCCGACCGAGATGGTGCACATCGGCGACGAGCTCGAGGTCAAGGTGCTCGACATCGATTGGGAGCGCGAGCGCATCTCGTTAGGCCTCAAGCAGCTGCAGCCGTACCCGTGGAAGGACGTCATCGAGAAGTACCCGGTCGGCACGCGCGTCGCCGGCAAGGTCGTCTCGATCACCAACTACGGCGCCTTCATCGAGCTCGAGCCCGGCATCGAAGGGCTCGTGCACATCAGCGAGATGTCGTGGACCCGCAACGTCCGCCATCCGTCGAAGATCGTCTCCATCGGCGAGACCATCGAGGCTGTGGTCCTCAAGGTCGACCCGAACGAGGAGAAGATCTCGCTCGGCATGAAGCAGACGGAGCAGGATCCGTGGATGGTGCTGCCGCTCAAGTACCCGGTCGGCACGCGCCTCTCCGGCAAGGTCCGCAACCTCACCTCGTTCGGCGCCTTCGTCGAGATCGAGCCCGGCATCGATGGGCTCATCCACATCTCCGACATGTCCTGGACCAAGCGCGTCCAGCACCCGTCGGAAGTCGTCAAGAAGGGTGACACGGTCGACGTCGTGATCCTCAACATCGACGCCGAGAACAAGCGCATCTCGTTAGGCCTCAAGCAGGCCAGCGAGGATCCGTGGCTCCGCATCGGCGAGACCTATCCGGTCGGCACCGAGCTCCGCGGCCGCGTCGTGCGCCTCATGGAGAAGGGCGTCGTCGTCGACATCGGCAACGATATCGAAGGCTTCGTCCCGCTCTCGCACCTCCCGGCCGACAAGGCCATCTCCT
>Ga0116177_10001314_pt1 | contig 18592 bp, 20 predicted proteins | sample AD_STIC10_MetaG_FD_89750 | JGI IMG/M metagenome (GOLD analysis project Ga0116177, IMG submission 89750) | Active sludge microbial communities of municipal wastewater-treating anaerobic digesters from USA - AD_STIC10_MetaG | ecosystem: Engineered > Bioreactor > Anaerobic > Digestate | place: USA... | reverse complement strand
TCGCCCAGGATCAGGACGCTGGATTCGTGCTCCGCGACCTGCGCGATGAGCGACTGGATCTGCTGGATGGCGCTGGAGCTGCCGGTGGGCCCCCGGTGGGAGGCGATGCCGGCCAGTACTTCTTGTTCTACGGTAGCCATGGGACCTGCGGACGCACGTAGCGATAACGTGGTTGCATTGTCACAGGCGGCGAGCGTCAGAAAAGTGACGCACTGCGTCAGTTATCCGAGGATGCGTGTGATCCCCGTCTCACCTGTCGAACGCCGCGGCTGCCGCACCCCGGCAACCAGCCGCCGGTGGCGCCGGAAGGCCAGTTTTTCGATCAGGTCGGACGTGGCCTCGCCGGGAGGCGTGAAGGTCACGCGCACCTGACCTTCATTCGTGACGTGGGTCACATTCGCGATCAGCGTCAGCGGCTGGGCCAGGCATTCACGCAGGTAGATGTCGAGCAGGCCCTGGTCGCCCACCCTGGGAGGCGTCGCCGATCGCCAGTTGGCGCCCAGCGCGTTGAAACGCACCGACACCGGCCGTGGCCGGGGCTGCTGTGCGGCCAGCAGCTGGCCCATGAGCTCCAGCACCAGGTTCATCTTCACTTCCAGGCGCAGCAGGTCCGCGGAGTGCAGGTTCTTGTCCTCTGCCTTCTCCACCGGCCCCTGCTCTTCGATGGTGGCGCAGACCTGCAGCGTGCGCACGTTGCGCTCGGTCAGCGCGGCCACGGAGGGCATGTCCAGTGGCTTCGGCAGCGCGCGCCAGCCCACGGGGAGCACGTCCTCGTAGGCCAGTTCGTTGTGCAGCACTACCGTGTCAACGCCTTCGTACATTCCACCCTCTTCCGGGGGAGAACGCCTATGCGATCAGCGCCTCCACCGTGCGATCAGATTCGGCCACCGCGGCCGACAGCGCGCCCATGCTGCCCGCGAAACTGGCGCCATCGATGACGGCATCCAGCTCGCCCAGCATGCGGCGACGCTCGCGCATCAACTCGAGCAGCTGCGCCTGCGGCACGCCTTCGGCAAGGCCGCGGACCAGCTGGTTTGTTGACGCCAGCACACCCAGTACTAGCAATCGCCGTGCCGGTCCGTGGTCGTGCATCACAGTTCTGGGGCTTTCCATCAGCAGTTCACGGACGGGGAGCGATCTGGATCCAGGCGCCCCGGATCTCCCGCAGCAACTTGACCACTTCGTCCAGCAGCTCGGGGCGGTTCTCGAGATTGGCCTTCAGCAGCGTGCGGGCGCAGTAGTCGTACAGGTCGCCCAGGTTCGAGGCCAGGGCTCCGCCCTGCTCCATGTTCAGGCTGGCGCGCAGCTCATCGACGATGGCCACGGCCCGGTGCAAGAGGCGATTCTTGGCGTCGACCGCGCCACTGGCAAGGGCGCCGCGCGCGCTGGCGATTCGCTCGATGGCGCCGTCCAGCAGCATCAGGATCAGTCGATGCGGATCAGCCGCCGCCACACCGCCGTGGGTGGCGACCATCTGATAGGCGGCAACGTTGGCCGCGCGTGTGGATGCCGTCATGGGTCACTCTCCGCAGCACTTTGGCTGCAAAGTAGTAACGGCCTCGCAATGTGAATCTTGAATCAGCCTCGCCCGGGACTGCGGCTTCAGCCGGACGACTTCTGCAGCTGCTGGGCAAGGTAGTTGCCGGTGGACTGCAGATTGGTCAGGAGCTGGTCCATCGCGATGAACTGCTTGCGGTAGCGCGCTTCGACCAGCGCCATGCGTTGATCGAGCGACTCCTGGTCCTTGACGAGAGAACGCTTCGTGGCCTGAAGGCCCTCCGTCCGCGTGGCCAGGGCGCCGTCCGACTTCAGGGCATTGTCGACGACCGTGGCCAATCGAGCGCCAACCCCATCCGTGGCACCGAAAAGGCGCGCGGCCGCTCCGAAATCCGCGTCCAGCGCCGCGGTGAGTTTGGTGGAGTTGACCTTCAGCTTGCCATCGGCGCCGGTCGTGATGCCGAGCGACGCCAGCGTGTCGTACGGTGGCGTGGCGGACGGCGAACGCGACGTGATCTCGCGTCGCAGGTTCGACTCGACCCCGCGCAGCAACGCATCGCCGAGCAGTGGCCCGGCCTCTTTCGTCGCCGGATCGAACTTGCGCAGCTCGAGGATCTTGGTCGCGACGTTGTTGTATTCCGTCACGAACTTGTTGATGTTCTCGATCACCTTCGCACGATCGTTCGACACGGTCAGAACGATGTTGGAGTCTGGACGCACCGCCGCGAGACTCAGCGACACACCTTCGATGGCGTTCTCGATGCTGTTGGTCGGAGACGTAATCGTGAAGCCGTCGATGACCACACGCGCATTCTGCGCAGGTGCGAGCTCGAGCATGTTCATCGTGCCGCCCGGCTCGTAGGTCAAAGGGGCGAGTCCGCCGTCTCCGCCCGCCTGGCTGACGCGGATGGCGTTGGCCTCGCCCACACCGCGAGCTGCCAGCACGAGCCGGGCACCATCACCGGCCTGGATGATCGTGGCCTGGATGCTCGTGTTGCTGGTGCTGGCGTTGATTGCATCGCGTATGCCCGCGAGCGTGTTGTTCGCGGCGCTGATGTCGACCGCAAAGGAATTGGTGCCGGACGTCAGCGTCAGAACGCCCGTCCCCACGACAGCCCCGCTGCCGGCTGCGAAGGGCGTCGAGTTCAGTCGGTTGGCCGTTGCCAGCTGCTCGACTTCGACGTTGTACGTGCCGTTGGCGGCACTCGCAGAGGCCGTGGCCGTGAATACGGTTCGATCGGCAGAGTCGGCCTTGCGAACCTGAAATGAGTCGATTGTCTTCAATCCGCTCAGCGAGGATTGGAGCGTCGACAGAACACCATTCAGCGAACCGAGCGCACTGATCTTGGCATCTGCCTGGTTCGACAGGCGACGTATGCGCAGCTCACCCGGCGCGCGTTCAGCTGCAACGAGCTGACCCACCAGAGAGGTGACGTCGATACCCGAACCGAGCCCAGGTGATGAAAGTCCAGCCATGGATCAAGCCTCGTCGTCGATCAGGACATTCTGTTGACGCGTGTCGCGTTGTTCGATGGCATGCGCGATGCGCAGCACTTCTTCATTGGGAATCTGGCGAATCAACTCGCCCGTCTCCGAGTCGCGGACGCTGACGACCACCCGGCCGCTCTCGTCGTCGACGCGGAACTGCAGATCCCGTCCGGAGCTGCGCACGTAGCTTTCGATCTGCGCAGACGCGCGCTCGAGGCTCGCGCTGCTGGGTGCGGGAATCGCGGCAGCGAGGGTCGGTGCGACAGCCGGTTCCGGCCTCGTGGCAACACGGGGGGCCCTCTCGACAGGCGCGGCGGCGACGACTGCGGACCCGACGACGTTCGACATGCTCATGACGTCACCTCAAGGCACTGGAAATGGCGGACGACAGCTCCCTTCGGAACTGTCGCCCGCCGTTCAGCCCTGGCCCTATTGAGCCCGGCCATTTTTTCTCAACTCGCCATTATCGGAGCAGCGACAGCACGTTCTGCGGCACGGCATTCGCCTGCGACAGAATGGCCACACCGGCCTGCTGCAGGATCTGCGCGCGGGTCAGCGCGGCGGTTTCCGCAGCGAAGTCCGCGTCGATGATCCGGCTGCGCGCGGCCGAGAGATTCTCGGAAGCGGTCTGCAGGGAGTTGATGGTCTGCGTGAACCGATTCTGGATCGCACCCAGGTCGGCACGCAGGTTGTTGGCAGCGGTCAGCGCCGAGTCGACGACGCGGATCGCGTCGTTGGCACCAGCCACCGTGCTGATGTCGATGCTGGACACTGCCGACAGCGACGAGGCGTTCGCCGTCGTGGCCGAGAACAGGGCACCGGCCACAGCGCTGGTCACCGTGTAACCCGAGCTGCCGTTGAACTGGATCGTTCCACCGACCGTCGACGAATCCGTCGTCGCCGTGGCAGACGTCAGCGCAACTGCTGCACCGCTGGTGGCGTCCGTGAAGGCGTTGTAGCCCTGCAGCGAAGCCGTGCCGGCGCCGGTGTTGGTGTAGTTCTCGATGCCGACGTCGTAGCCGTCAGCGCTCGTGAACGTCAGCGTGGCGCCGTTCGCCGAAGCCGTGATGCCCGTCGAGGCCGACTGCGCGTTCACTGCGGTGGCCAGCGCGGAGACATCCGAGCCTGTCACCGTCGCGGAGATCGCAACGCCCGTCGAGTTCTGGCCATAGAGGTTGAAAGCGACCGTGCCGCCCGCCATGCCCGTCAGCGTCGCCTTCGTCTGCGCGAAAGCCGTGACGCCCGTGGACTGCCCGGTGGCGCTGACCGCGCTGTTGACGCGATCGGCAACAGCCTTGGCCGATTCACCCGCCGCGCCCGGCGTCACGGTGACCGAGGTACCGTTGCCGGAGATCGTCAGCACTTCCGTCGTCAGGACGCTGTTCGGCGAAGCCGCACGGTCCGCTGCCAACGCGGTGGCGTTGGCGTTGTCGCCGGTGCTGCGCAGGCGATAGTTGCCGATGTCCGTGCCCTTGACCGAGCCGATCGAGATCTGGATCGTCTGGTTGGCGTTTGCACCGACCTGGAACTGCGCGCCGGTCAGCGAGCCGTCCAGCAGGCGCTGGCCGTTGAAGGACGTGGTCGTCGCGATGCGCGCGACTTCCTGCTGCAGCTGCGACACTTCGCGCTGCAGGGACTGGCGGTCAGAAGCGCTGTTCGTGCTGTTGGCAGCCTGCACTGACAGCTCACGCATGCGCTGCAGAAGGTCGCCAACCGTGCTCAGGCCGCCTTCTGCGGTCTGCGACATGGAGATACCGTCGCTGGCGTTGCGGGCAGCCTGGTTGAGGCCGCGAATCTGGGTGGTGAGGCGTTCGCTGATGGCGAGACCGGCCGCGTCGTCCTTGGCGCTGTTGATGCGCAGACCCGAGGACAGGCGCTGCAGTGCCGTCGCCAGCGAACCGCCTGACGTCGACAGATTGCGCTGCGCATTCAGCGACATCACGTTGGTATTGATGACTTGGGACATGGAGCAGACTCCTGAAGGTTAAGGGTGCTCCGGACTATCCGGAGCCTTCTGTGTATCAAGAGCGGCGTATTCCAGTGGCCTCTCTCTGGTGCCTGTATCGGTCGTCGGTCTGGCTACTTGAGTCCGGCTCTGGCTTGCCGCCGTTTCTGCGAACCCAATCACAGATAATCGAACAGCGTGAGGCCAGCGATACGCGTATACGACTGCTGGGCTGCCTGCAACCCGACGAGCTGGGCGTTCATGCGGGTGATCGCCTCGGCATAGTCGACGTCCCGCAGGTCCGACATGACCTTCTGTGTTTCGACATCGAGCTGATCGCGCGCGTTGGCAGCGGACTCGAGCGTGTTGAGGCGCGCACCGATCTCTGCGCGAATGCTGGACATGTGGTCGGTGCTCGAGGAGAGCTGCCCGATCACCGTCGCCATCGCCGAGGAAAACTGCGCGCGACTCGCCGGCGTCGCCGTGGCCTGCTCCACGGTTGCGATCAGGCTGTCGATCGTATCGAACACACTTTCAGTTCCCGCCGCGTCCACGTTGAAGGTGTCGCCGGTGGCCGGTGCACCGCTGATCGTGATGGAGATTCCCCTGAACTGGATCTCACCCGCCGATGCATACGTGCCCGTCGACACGAGTGCGTTCGCTGAATCCCGCACTTCATAGGCGCTCGGCGACGTGAAGGAAATCGTGTAGTCGTCGACAATCCACGCTGAAGGATCGAACAGGGACCCGGCCGAGATCGCGCCGGTGCCGGTGCTGGCCGTGTTCGCCGACGTGATGAAGGTGCCGTTCCCCTCGCGGATGTTGACGAAAGCCGCGAAGCCGGAATGCCCGTCGGCCACGGACTGATCCGGTCCGATCTGTATCATTCGGCCGCCGGTATCGCCACGGTAGACGATCCCGCCGACGTCGCGTTCGAACGGCCGCGTATTGCTGCGGAAGCCAGAGAACAGATAGTCGCCGCTCGCGTCCTGGCGATTTGCGATGTCGCGAATTTCCTGCAGACGAGACCGCATCTCGGCGGAGATCATGCGCCGGGAATCAGTGTCGACGACCGTGTTGTTCGCCTGCAAGGCGAGCTCCTGCAGCCGCTGCAGGGAGTTGGTCACGTCCGCGATCGCCTGCTCTTCGAAGTTCAGACGATTCACTGCCGAGTCCGAGTTCGCGCTGAAGCGAACGTTCTCGGCAAGGCTGCGTTCGAGACCCGCGAGGCGCGCTGCCGCCGGCGGATCGTCGGCGGGCGTCTGGATGCGCTTGCCCGTTGCAACCTCATTCTGCGTGCGGGCGAGCTGCGCCTGCTGGCGGAGCATTCCGTTCAGGGCGCCCTGTTGAATCGTGCTGCTGGCTACTCTCATGACTGGACCCGTCCTGGTGACTGCTCAGCGCGTTGCATTGATCAGGGTGTCGAACATTTCGCCGGCAATGCGAATCAGCTGTGCCGAAGCCTGGTATGCCTGTTGGAAACGCAGCATGTTCGCGGCCTCCTCGTCGAGATTCACGCCGTTGGCGTTCTCACGAAGCTCGACCGCTTCGTTGTACATGAGGCTCTGGGCATCCCGATTCAGCTGCGCCTGCTGCGTGCGGGTCCCGACATCGCTGGTCATGCTGGTCACCGCCGTCGAGATCGACGTCGTCGAACTATCGAACAGCGGACGTGAGAACGCCGCGGCCATGGCCAGCGCGTTGCGGTTGTCGCCGCGTCCGGCAGCGTTGTCGCTGACGCGGAACTGGTCACCGGCCGCAGGAACCCCATCGATCTGAACACGCCAGCCGTTGACGCTGATCGGCGCCCCGCTGGTGTAGGCAAAGCTGCCGGCACCGTTGACCGAATAGGTGCTGGGCGTGAGGAACTGGATGTTGACTGTCGAGCGCAGCTGCGCGTCGGTGGGATCGATCACCTCACCTGCCGAGATAGTCGCTGCACCGGTGTTGGTGGCGATGCTCTCGGTGCGGATCGGCGCCGCCACGGCAACCCGAGACGGATCATTGATCACCAGGCCGAGCCCCTGTACGGACTCGCGGGTCGGTCGGATGAGATAGCGATCCCCGGCGCTCGGTGCTCCCGAGACGACCAAAGACAAGCCGTCCGCGCGCAGCGGGTCCCCGGCCGTGCCCGTACCAGCCATTGGAACGGCCGCGCCCGTGTCGAGACGGCGCAGGTTCCAGCTGCCGGAGACGAAGTCCAGCTGGTAGTCGGCACCCGTGAGCGAGGCGGCACTACTGCGCGTCACCGCAACCGTCGCCGCGCCGGCGTTGCCGCTATGCGCTGCCGCCGTCGCCGCGCCGACCACGAACAGGTCGGTACCCAAGGTGCCGGTCAGGTCCTGACCGAGACGGTGCTGGGCATTGAGGCTGTCGGCGAGGCCCGTCGCAATGCGTCCCAGGGAATTGCGGGTGGGATCGAGGACTTCCGCACGAAAGTCCAGCAGCCCCCCGAGAGACCCGCCCGACAACGCAGACGTCACGTCCGTATTGCCCGAATCGCCGGCGAGCGTGATGCGCTGACGGCTTGCATCGAACGGATCCGGCGAGGTTCCAAACCGGTTGGCCGTGGTGTTGAGGACGAGAGCCTGGCCATTGCCAACGAAGACGTTGACGACCGCGCCATCCTGCTCGACGACATTGACGTTGATCCGCTGCGCGAGCTGGTCGAGCAGCCGATCACGCTCATCGAGCAGGTCGTTGGGAGGCTGCCCGGAGGTTGCATAGCCGCTGGCGATCTCGCCATTGAGCTTCGCAATACCGGCAGCGATCGAATTGACTTCGGACACCTCGATGCCGATTCGAGTCGACGTCTCGACCTCGAGGTCGCGCATCCGGGAATCAAAGAACTTCAGGCGATCGATGGTGCCGCGGGCTTCGCCAAGCAGGACCTGGCGCGCGGCGATCGAAGTCGGCTCCGTCGCAACGCCCTGCACAGCGTTCTGCATCTTCTGGAGGCTCGCGCCCAGCCCGGTTTCGCTGTCGCTGAACAGATTGTTCACGCGCTCTGCGAGGGCCGCGAAGGTTTCCAGGCCCGAGGCACTGCTGCTCGAACCGCGCGACTGCGCGACGAGGAATTCGTCATATTGCCGACGGACAGTCAGAACATCGACGCCACTGCCAACCCAGCCATTCCCGAAGGACTGCGGTGGGCGAGTGCCGAATTCGGCGCGCTGCCGAACGTAACCAGGCGTATTCGCGTTGGCGATATTGTGACTGGTGGTATCCAGCGCACGCTGGAACGCCAGCAATCCCGACAACCCGGTGGACATAACGTCAGGCATTGGCCTTGCGCTCCATGACTCGATCCTTCAATGGCAAATGCCGCAGGCTCAGCCGCGACGCTGCGTGGTATGTATCGGCAACTCGCTGCCGCCCTTGAGACGCTCATCGAGCAGCTGCTGAACGGACGTCGCCACGGCCGTCAGTTTCTCGGCGTAACGTGGATCTGTGGCATATCCGCCCGCCTGCAGTCCCTGTGCGAAGGCAGCAGCGTCGTCGCCGGTGCCGAGGGCGCTGGCATATCGGCGGCTGTTCGACAGCAGCCTCGCATAATCGGCAAAGCCTTCAGCGGGTGAGTCGTAGGCGCGGAAGGTCTCCACCCTCGACTGCGCAACGCCCTGCTCGAACTCCACGGTGCGTGAGTCCGTCGTCGACCCTCTCCAGTTGCTGCCGGCCTTGATGCCGAAGAAATTGAACGATGAGGAACCATCCGCTGCACGCGGCGATGATCGCCCCCAACCGGTCTCCAGCGCCGCGTGCGCGAGCAGCGTGGCCGGTGCCACACCGAGACGCTCGCTCGCCGCCTCTGCCAGCGGCAGATATCGAGACATGAACTCGTCGCGGTTGCCGACGGGTTGCGCATCGATCGAGGCCCGCGGAACGCTCTCCAGAGGGCCGGTCGCCGCGGCGGCGCCGGCGGCGGGCTCGGCGCCACTCTCGGGTGGGATCGCGCCACTGCGCACGAGCTGCTCGACCAGCATGTCGGCAAGTCCGAGCCCGCGCCCCCGTGACAGATCGACGGCGAGCTGGTCATCGAACATGTCTCGATAGAATCCGCTTTCTTTGGAATCGAACAGCGAATCGCCAGAGCTCGCGGAGCGCATCGACGAGAGCATCATCCGCGTGAACAGACTCTCGAACTGACGCGCGGCCTCGCGCACGGTCGCCGCGTCCTGGGTCCTCGCCTCACGCTTCAACGCGCCGAGCGCGCCAAGATCCGTGTAGTTGTAGCCGTTAGCCGGTTCGATACCCATGAGATCCTGCCCTAGATGACGATCAGTTCCGCACGCAGAGCCCCGGCCTCTTTAAGTGCTTCGAGAATGGCCACGAGGTCCCCGGGAGCGGCTCCCACCTTGTTCACGGCGCGCACGATCTCATCGAGACTGACGCCGGGATCAAACTTGAACATGCGCGCCGGAGCCTGTTCGACCGTCACTTCGGAGCGCGCCACTGCCACGGTGTCGCCCCCCGCGAGTGCGTTCGGCTGGCTGACATCCGCGCGCTCCGAAATGGTGACGGACAGGGAGCCGTGCGATACGGCGGCTGGCATCACCCGCACACCGGAGCCGATCACGACGGTGCCCGTGCGCGAGTTGACGATCACGCGCGCCGGCGCCACACCAGGATCGACGTCGACGCCTTCCAGGACCGAGACGAACGCGATGCGCTGGTTCGGATCGACGGGCGCGCTGACGCGCACCGACACTGCATCGGCGGCAGCGGCGGTCCCTTCGCCCAGCAACTGATTGATGCCCGCCGCGAGGCGCGTCGCCGTGGTGAAGTCCGGCGTGTGCAGATTCAGAGTGACATGCGGTTCCGTTGCAAAATTGGTCGGCACTTCGCGTTCCACGGTCGCACCGCCGGGAATCCGGCCGCCACTCGGCACGTTCAGCGCGATGCGCGAGCCGTCCTTGCCCGAAACGCCGAAGCCACTGACCACCAGGCTGCCCTGCGCAATCGCATAGACCTCGCCGTCGATGCCGCGCAGCGGCGCCATCAGAAGACTTCCGCCCTTCAGGCTCCCTGCGTTGCCCATGGAAGAGACGGTCACGTCGATCGTCTGGCCTGGCTTGATGAACGGCGGCAGTTCGGCGTGGACCGTCACAGCGGCGACGTTCTTCAGCTGCGGATTCGCATTGGGTGGCACCGTCACGCCGAAGCGAGCCAGCATGTTCTTGACGCTCTGCACGGTGAACGGTGCCTGGCTGGTCTGGTCGCCCGTGCCGTCGAGGCCCACCACGAGACCATAGCCGACGAGCTGGTTGGTACGAACACCCGCTACCGAGGCGAGATCCTTGACGCGCTCGGCGTGGACGGGATCCGCGGCGAGAGCGACGGCGGCGAGCAGCACGGTGACGATGAAGCTGCGCATGATCAGAAGGGGAGTTTTGGTGAATTGAAGAATCGGGCGAGCCAGCCCGGCGCATTCGCATTCGCGAGCGGACCCTTGCCGGAGTAGCCAATCGAAGCATTCGCCACCTTGGAGGAAGGAATGCTGTTGTCCGGCTCGATGTCGATCGGACGGATGATCCCGGAGACACGAACGAACTCGCGGCCCTGATTGATCGTGATCCACTTTTCGCCGCGCACCAGCAGGTTGCCGTTCGGCAGGCGCTGCGACACCGTCACCGTGATGTCGCCATTGAGGCGGTTGCTCTGCTGGCTGGAGCCCTCGCCTTCGAAGCTGGAATCGTTGGCGATGCCGCCCGAGAGGATCTCGGTACCACCGATGGTCACCGGCCGTCCACCCACCGTCGGCCCACCCAGGGTCGCATCGGTCTTCTTGCTGGTCGACGTGCTCGAGCTCTTGGTCGCATTCATGTTCTCGACCAGGCGGATCGTGACGGTGTCGCCAATGCGGCGCGCCACCGCGTTCTCGAACAGCGGGATGTCGTAGCCGGCCTGGTAGATCGCGCCGTTCGGCGCGCTGCGCGGCGCCGGCATTTCCGGCTGCACGGGCTCGTAACTCTCGCCCGTGAAGCGCTGAGTCAGGCTGCAGCCGGCAAGGCCGGCGAACAGCAGCAACGGCAGCACACTACGCAGAGGCAAGTTCGCGCGGGTCATATTCATCAGAGTCTCGTCGTCAGGTATTCGAGCATCTGGTCGGTGGTCGAGATCGCTTTCGAATTCATTTCGTAGGCACGCTGGGTCTCGATCATGCCGATCAGCTCTTCGACCACATTCACGTTGGATGCCTCGAGCGCTCCCTGCACCGTGGTGCCGAGCCCGTTGAGGCCAGGCGTGCCCGTCTGAGGCGCGCCACTCGCCGCGCTCTCAACGAGCAGGTTCTCGCCGCGCGGCTGCAACCCGGCAGGGTTGATGAAGTCCACGAGCTGCAGTGTGCCCACCTGCGTCGGGGCGGCCTGCCCGGCGACCTGCACGCTGACCACGCCATCGGTGCCGATCGACACCGCCTGTGCGCCATCCGGAATCGTGATCGCCGGTTGCACCACGTAACCGGTGGAGGTGACGAGGCTGCCCTGCGCATTGACCTGAAAACTGCCATCGCGTGTGTAGCCCTGGGTGCCGTCCGGCATCAGGACCTGGAAGAAGCCGCGACCGCTGATCGCGACATCCAGGGAATTGTCGGTGACGTTCATGCTGCCCTGCGTGAACATCTTCTCTGTCGCAACCACGCGGGCACCGGTCCCCAGAGACAGTCCGGACGGCAGCTGCGTATCCTGCGATGACGCCGCACCGACCTGGCGCAGATTCTGGTACAGGAGATCCTCGAAGGCCGCGCGCCCCTTCTTGAAGCCGGTGGTGCTGACGTTGGCGAGATTGTTCGCCGTGACCGCCATGCGGGTCTGCTGTGCGTCGAGGCCGGTCTTCGCGGCCCAAAGTGCGGGTTCCATCTGTGCTCTCTCCTCAGTGTTTCGCGTTCAGCAAGCAGCGGCGGCGTTAGCCAACCCGTAGCAGACTGGCGGCGACCTTGGCGTTCTGTTCGGCGTTCTGCATCGTGCGCACCTGCAGATCGAATCGGCGTGCGAGCTCGATCATGTTGACCATCGCTTCAGCGGTATTGACGTTGCTCGATTCGAGCGAGCCTGGCGCCACACGCACCGCTGCATCGGGTTCTGCAAGGCCGCCGTCGCGCAACCGGAACAGTCCGTCCGTGCCACGCTCGAGCTGCGACGATTGCGGATTCACCAGCTTGATGCGGCCCACCGTTGCGAGTGTCTCGGGGCCCTGGCCCGGCGGCACGATGGATATCGACCCGTCGGTGCCGATCATCAGCGACGTGCTCGGCGGCACGATCAACGGGCCATCGTCACCGAGCACGGCATGGCCGGCACCATTGCGCAGCTGACCGGTCGTGTCGATGCGCAGGTCACCCGCGCGCGTATAGGCTTCCGAACCATCCGGTGCCTGAACGGCGATCCAACCATCGCCGTTGATGGCGACATCGAGATCGCGACCGGTGCTGACGATCGCCCCGGACTGATCGTTGAACCCGAGCGTCGACGTCGTGGCGTATGCACGCGTGTCGTAACCAGGCCCCTGGATCGAGCGCGTCATGAACGCCGCCAGATCCGCCCGAAAGCCGGTCGTCGACGCGTTCGCCAGGTTGTGGCTGTTCGAGGCCTGGGCGCGCAGGGTCTCCTTGGCGCCCGACATCGCGACGTAGAGGAACTTGTCCATCAGCGGATGTTGATGATGGTCTGGGTCACCTGGTCAGACGTCGAGATCATCTGCGCGTTCGCCTGGAAGTTGCGCTGCGAGGTGATCATGTTGACCAGCTGTTCGGTGATGTCGACGTTCGATGCCTCGAGCGCTCCCGACTGGATCAGACCGAGTCCGGCGTTTCCGGCTGCCCCGCGCAGCGCCTGGCCTGATGTGAACGTCTCACCCCAATTGGTATCGCCAAGCTGCTGCAGACCGTTCGGATTCGAGAACTGTGCGAGCGCGATCTGTCCCAGAGGCTCTGAGCGTCCGTTCGTGAAGCGTGCCTGCACGATGCCCGAGGCATCGGTATCGATGCCGATCAGGCGGCCCGTCGTGTACCCATCCTGCACGATCGCGTTGACCGCGAACGAGCTGCCGTACTGGGTCGTATCGCTGAGATCGAGGTTGAGCGTGATCGGCGCAGCGCCGGTCGCGGGGGTATAGGCCGGATAGGCCACAAGGCCATTCGCAGGCGTCGTCAGCTGGCCGGTGTTCGAATACTGCAAAGTCTGGGCTGCGCCGACGGCGGTGCCGTCCACATACAGCCGCTGCTCCCACTCGTTCACGTTCGCCGTCTTGCTGTAGTAGACGGTCGCCGTGTGGGCAGCGCCGAGCGAGTCATAGATCGTCATCGACGTCGAATGATTGAAGCTGTCCGGGTCGGTGACATCGAACGGGCTATTGATTGGAGCCGTGGCGTTCGCCGGCAGATTCAGCGTCAGTTCCACAGCGGATGTGGCCGTCGGCGCGCTTTCGCTCGTCACGAGCCGGAGGTCCGAGAGCGTGCCGGTGTTGAATCCACCGCCCGGGGTCGGCGGGAAGGTCTGCAGCCGCTGGTTGCTGCTGTTGACGACGTATCCCTCGCGGTCCACCTGGAAGGCGCCGGCGCGCGTGAAGACCTGCGCACCGTTGTCGCTCAGGATGAAGAAGCCCTGTCCGCTCATCGCGAGATCCAGGGCGTTGCCGGTCGAGTCGATGTTGCCCTGCTTGAACTGCTGCGCCACATCGGCAACGCGCACACCGTTGCCGACAGCACTGGTACTGACGCCCTGGGCCGACACCGAATATACCTCGGCAAACTCAGCGCGGGATCCCTTGAACCCGACCGTGCCTGTATTGGCGATGTTGTTCGCCGTCACAGCGAGATCGGTCGAGGCGGCGTTCAGTCCGGACAAGGCAAGTCGAAATGACATGGATGACTCCTGCTATGAATGAGAGGTGCGCGTTACTGGACGCGACGAACGCCGGACAGCGGTACGGCGCCACCCGATGTATTGAGAGTGAGAGCACCGCTGGACGGATCGACCGTCACGCTGTTGACGCGGTTCTGCATCATGGTTTCGACCGACTGGCCGGCCGAGCCGATCCGCGCGACGGCTTCCATCGAGTAGATCCCGGCGGCGGCGCGCTGACCGTTGTTGGCATTGCCGTCCCAGACGAGGTCGACGAGACCGTCGTCGGCCGGCACTTCGAATTGGCGGACGAGCGCGCCTGATACATCACGAACGTTGACGACGACCGAAGAAGCGCCGCTCGGCGCCACGACGGCTGCGGCGACACTGCCAGCTGCCGGCAGGCGCGTCGTGTTTCCAACCGACAGCACGTCCCGTCCGACGAGGCTCGCGCCTTCCATCAGGCTCGACGAGCCGAGCGTCGTGTTCAAGGCCGTCAGCGAGGACTGCATCCCCTGGATGCCCGTCACCGTGCTGAACTGCGCGAGCTGACCGAGGAACTGCGCCGGCTCGAGCGGTTTCAGCGGATCCTGGTTCTTCAGCTGCGCGAGCATCATCTTCAGGAACTCATCCTGACCCAGTGATTGTTTCTGCGGCGAGGTCGCATTGCTCGCCAGAGCGCTCGTCAATGGAGATACGGGCATGTGCAGATTCCTCAGGACTGACCGAGACGCAGCGTCGAGAGCAGCATCTCCTTGGACGTGTTCATGACTTCGACGTTGTTCTGGTACGAGCGCGAGGCCGAGATCATGTCGACCATCTCTTCGACGGTATTGATGTTCGGCGCGTACACGTAGCCGTTCGCGTCCGCCAGCGGGTTGCCCGGCTCATAGCGCGCGAGCGCCGGGGTTTCGGCTTCGACGATGCCGCGCACGCGCACTGCCGCACCGCCGGAGTCCGACCCTATCGCGGCGCGGACCGCCTCGAACACTGGGTGACGGGCCTTGTACACTGACGCGGCGTCACCGCTGACGCTGTTGGCATTGGCGAGATTGCTGGCCACGGTGTTGAGGCGCACGGACTGCGCCGCCATGCCGGAGCCGGCAATGTCGAATACTCTGAAGGTGGACATGTCGAGTCTCCTTATTGACCGGTAATCGCGGTCATCAGGCCGCGCAGGCGGGAATTGAGGAAGGTGAGCGTCGCCTGATAGCGAACCGAGTTCTCGGCGAAGGCCGCCTGCTCCACCTGCACGTCGACGGTGTTGCCATCGAGTGAGGGCGCCAGCGGCACGCGATACTGGACGGCACCGTCGGTGGCGCCCGCAGCCGCGCCGCCGGCGATGTGGTTGCCGCGGGTCGTCGACAATGCGACACCACCGCTCGCGCCCGGCGACGCCGCCGCAAGCGCCGCGCGGAAATCGAGATCACGCGCCTTGTAGTCCGGCGTGTCCGCGTTCGCCATGTTGTCGGCAATCATTTCATTGCGACGGCCACGCACCGCAAGTGCCTGCGCGTGAACCCCAAGATGTGCATTGATGTCGAACATTCCATCCTCCGCCAGCGAACTGACTCGCGAAGGGATAGAGCAAGCGCCGTGCCATGACGGATTTGGGGAGCTTCGGGGGTTGTGGAGGCTCGGTGAATGCAGCGACGCTGCAGATTACGTGATCGAATCTGCACGCCAGCGGTCGCGAGTTGCCGCTGAACGGCAAGCCATCGCTGGAGCTGCCGGAATCTCGGCCTCGAAACCTTAACGGCAGGTTCTCTCCAACCTTGAGGCCGTGGCATGGCGCTTGCTCTCTCCCTCACCGATGAACACGCGCGCCATGAATCCGTCACTGCACCCACCGGGTCGCTCGCTCCTCCCCGGAGCGCCATGCCGCGGCGGCTTGATTCTGGCCTTGTTACTGCTGGCGCCCGCGCAAGCAGCGGACATGGCTGTGGAGGCGATCGCCCGCGCCGCCGAGCAGGCTGCCGTCGAACTCGTGGGCGGCAGCGAGACCGCAACCGTGGCCACGGCGACCTCGATCGACCCGCGTCTGAGGCTGGCTCAGTGCACTGCGCCCCTCGCAACCCGGATCGACCCGCCGCGCGGAACCGCGGCACGGCTGCTGGTACGGGTCAGCTGCGACGCACCCGTGAGATGGAGCGTATTCGTACCCGTACAGATTGAATCGACCACAGAGGTTCTGGTTCTGAGGCGTCAGCGGGCCCGCGGCGATCGCCTGGTGCCGGACGATGTGCGTCCCGAACTCCGCCGGATTTCGGGTGTATCTGAGAATTACGTCAAATCAGCGGCGGAGCTCGACGGGTATCGTCTGCGCAGACCGTTGCCGGCGGGAGCGTTGCTGCAGCGGGAATCGCTCGAACCCGCCCTGTCGGTCTTGCGGGGCTCGGCGGTGGTGTTGGTGGCCGACAGCGGCACCTTCAGAATAGAGAGTGAGGGCCGCGCGCTGGCCGATGCAGCGCCAGGACAGCGTGTGCGGGTCCAGAACCTGACGTCGCTCAAGATCGTCGAGGGCGTCGCCGATAACCGGGGCGTCGTGAGGATCGGGCCATGACGAATATGGCTGGCAGATATATGTTGTGTGATCAGTCCTCAAGTGCGGCAATTTCTCGCCGATACAGGGACCGAGGTCGCGAGGAGCGCGTCATGTCGAACAAGATCAGTGGAGTCGATTCGAGACTGGGCCCTGTCGGGGCAAGCCAGCCTGTCGGCCGCAGTCGTGAGAAATCACTGAACGAACCGGCCTCGGGGGAGACCCGCAGCGGCGTTCAGATCACGGACGGCGCGCGTCAGCTCGCAGCTCTCGAAAAGGCCATTGCCGCCGTGCCGGTGGTCGACGAAGGGCGGGTATCCGCAGTGTCGCGCGCCATCGACGATGGCAGCTACACCGTGCAACCTGGGCGTATCGCGGACAAGCTGCTGCGCATGGACCAGGAATTGGCCGCTACCCTGCGTCCAGATAAATAGCGCTCGAGAAATTGCGCATGAACCTGCAGAACTGTCGCGAGCCCCTCGCGCGACTCATCAACGAAGAAGGTCGCACGCTCGATGAGCTCGCGGCCTTGCTGGAACGCGAGCATTCACTGCTGTCTGCCAGCGGCAATGTCGAAGCCCTGGAGGACGCCTGTGAGGCGCGGCAGATCTGCATGGGCACACTGCTGCGCGTCCAGGACGAGCGGCGCGGAATGCTGCGTCTGCTGAATCTCCCCGACAACGTGGGCTCGCTGGACCGATTGCTGTCGGGCTGCGATGCGGACGGCAAGCTGCGCCTGCAGTGGGTGCAGACGCTGGACACTGCGCGACGCTGCCGCGAGTTGAATGATCGAAACGGCGCGCTCGTGAACGCGCGCATGCGTCGCGTCGAAGGGCTGCTGAATGTCCTGACAGGACGCCGCGCGTCACCGACGATGTACGGACCTCAGGGCCAGATCGCCCCGGACCGCGATCACCGGATGCTGACAGCCCAGGCCTGACGCGGGCCGCTCAGCGGAAGCCGAGCCCGCCGGGATTGAGATTGCCCTTCGGATCCACGCTCGCCTTCAGCGATGCCAGCAGCCGATCCGTCGCGGGATCCAGCGACTCGCGATACAGATAAGTCTTGCCGATCTGGTTGGAGGCCGCACCGAGCTCGGCGAACAGAGCCACGAGCTCAGTCCGGAGTTTCTGAACCAGCGCCTTGGCCGCCGGATTCGGCTCCGGCCGCTTGAAACTCGCCAGCAATTCCGCGCTCGGCAACTGCTCGTGCAGCGGCAGCCATTCGTCATACCAATGGAACACCGGCTCGAAGCTGAAGGCGTGATTGTCGATCGCGATCAGCAGATGGCTCATCCATACGCCGGCACGCTCCATCGCCTCGGCGTGCGGTGCCAGCAGCGCCGCACTCGCCTGCATGATGCGCGTTGCATCGGAGTGCGCCACTTTCGCGTTCAGCGCAGCCCAGCGATCTCCCTTGGGCCCAAGCACACCATTCGGCGGCGGAAACAGATCGGCGCGCACGGCCTTCGGGATGGAGTTCGGCAGCTCCGATCCACCCTTCGCAAGACAGGCCGCGCGGCAGGCCTCGAGATCTGCCGCGACGGCAGCCTCGGATCGACCCGCCGCCACGATGTGCAGGGAGAACGCCCCTTCCGGCACGAAGTTCTTGCCGCCTGCCACGAGCTCGGCGCCTTGTTTCAAACCGTCGAGCAGCCCAGTGCCCCGGCGCATCACCTTGAGCAGCGTCTTGGCATCCTGAACCAGCGACCCCCCCTCGAGATTCTTGCGGGTGGTCTCCGGATCGAATACGTACGCCTCTTCGGCCGCGCCGCTGCGCGCCACGTCGGACAGTGCCGACCCTGCTCTTTCCATGTCCGCAAAGGCGAACGACAGGAAGCCGCTGTGGGCGGGGGCTGGAATCAGCCGCAACGTGATCTGCACCTTGACGCCGAGCGAGCCGGAATCATGGATGAACAGACCCGACAGATCCGGGCCGTAGGTTCGGTAGAACGGCTTGACGACATTGCGGAACGCTGCCTGGCCGGTGCGCAGCAAGGTGCCATCTGCGAGCACGACCTCGAGACCGAGCATGCAGTCCGCAGCCGTGCCGTAGCGCGCAGTGCCGAGGAACAGCGCGCCGTTCGAGAGGCCACCGCCCACCGTCGCGCGCGCGCCCGAGAAGGTGCCGAAGAACGGCAACCGCAATCCACGCGGTGCAAGCGCTTCGTGAATCGACTTCCAGGTCACCCCGGCCTCGACCGTGATGTACATGTCTTCGGGGTTGATCTCGACGATCCGGTCGAGCTGCGCGGTATCGAGCACCAGCGTGCGGAGTCGT
>Ga0116177_10001307_pt1 | contig 18648 bp, 10 predicted proteins | sample AD_STIC10_MetaG_FD_89750 | JGI IMG/M metagenome (GOLD analysis project Ga0116177, IMG submission 89750) | Active sludge microbial communities of municipal wastewater-treating anaerobic digesters from USA - AD_STIC10_MetaG | ecosystem: Engineered > Bioreactor > Anaerobic > Digestate | place: USA... | reverse complement strand
CATTTTATGATACAATGATACAACTTTTGATCTTTTGAGATCGCCACGTCGCTGCGCTCCTCGAGATGACTGTATATTCACCCGGGTTTTAATTTACACCCCCGGCATGCTGCATTACTGTAATACAATAAATACTTGACAAAATCCGTTTCCCGGCAAACATGCGGGAGAATTCCGCAGGTTCCGAACGGAACCACCGTTTTCCTTGCCTGGACGGAAGTCCATTGTCGAACGATACCCCACCGGCAACCCCGGAACGGTTCAATCGACGGACGATCCCTCCTGAAAATTTGCTTAAAAGGACATTAAATGAATAACGACAAGCCAGGTCCTGGCGCACCTCATTCCGCCGCCGGAACGGGAAAGCGCCGCCCAGCACTCACCCGCCACGCCACAGGCTCGGTCTCCATGCTCCTGTACTTTCTCAACACGGCCGTAATGTTCCCGTTCTTTCCGGCCATCGGGCTGCTCAAACTCCTGCCGGCGGCGCGATGGCGCGCGCTGTGCGGCCGGGTTCTCGACAGAATGGCCACGCTGTGGATATCCATCAACAACCTCAATCTTAAGATCACCAAGCGGATCCACTGGGACATTACGGAGCCCGAGGGGCTCAATTCACGCGAGTGCTATCTCGTAATAGCAAACCATCGCTCATGGGCGGACATTCTAATATTACAGAAGGTATTCAACCGCAAGATCCCTTTTCTAAAATTCTTTCTTAAAAAAGAGCTCATCTGGGTGCCGCTCATGGGTATAGCCTGGTGGGCCCTCGATTTCCCCTTCATGAAACGCTACTCCGGGGCATTTCTGAAAAAGTTCCCGCACCTCAAGGGGAAGGATATCGAGATCACGCGGAAGGCGTGTGAGAAATTCCGGCACATTCCCGTTTCGGTGATGAATTTCGTGGAGGGCACCCGCTTTACATACAAGAAGCACCGCGGCCAGAACTCTCCCTTCGCCAATCTGCTGAGGCCAAAGGCCGGAGGAATGGCCTTCGTGCTCTCGACAATGGGCGGGGAGCGGATGAAAAAGATACTCAACGTGTCGATCTGCTACCCGGACGGAATTCACAGCTTCTGGGATTTTCTGTGCGGCGAAATCTCGCGCGTCAGGGTGCACATCGAGGAGCTCCCCATCACCGCCCAGCACCTCGGCGATTATCTGAACAACGAACGCTTTCGGGAGGACTTCCAGGAGTGGGTCAACCGCCTGTGGAGGGAAAAGGACCTTCGCCTCTCCGAAATGTCCTTGTGATTCGCACCCGGCGAGCTCCCACACCGGCACACGGCCCGCAAATAATTTCACGAAGCGGGGACGCGCGCGCTGGCTTGTTTTCTCTCGAAAAGCGCCGGAAGGCATCGGCGGAAAGAGCCGCAAAAGGCTCCGGGACCGTTGAAAGCGGACGCAGGGGCGCGCCGCGCACGATCCGCGGACAACTGGATATCGAAACAGGTCCGATCCCTGGACATGGAAATCCGGGGAAATCCCTCAAGCATCCCTGGTTCGACCGGACTGCCCGGAGTACTTCACGACGAGCATGGTAAAGTCATCGTCGATTCCGCCGGGCGAATCGGCGTGCTCCCTCACCATGGCGAAGATATTGTCGCATATTGACCGCGGATCGTTGCCGCCGAGCCGCAGAAGCGCGCCCTGAAGCCTTTCCTCGCCGAAAATTTCCCCCGAGCCATTGCGCGCCTCGATGACCCCGTCGGTATACAGCACGATCCCGTCGCCACTGCGCAGCGTCATTGTCCGCTCAGCGTATATGCACGGTCCGAAGGCGTCGGCTATTACCCGCCCCCTCACATTGACGATCTCTATCCCAAAGGCTCCGCGCGTCAGCAAAGGTTCCGGATGCCCCGCCGAGGAGCATATTAGGCGTCCGGTAGCCAGGTCCAGGCAGCAGACGCATACGGACAGAAAATGGGAGCTTAGCTTTCCGATAAGAGCGTCGCATATCATCGACAGCGTCCACGCGGGGGAATGAAGCGTGTGCCTCCATGACTGGAGCGAGACCTTGGTCATCGAGGCAAGAAGGGCCGCGGGCATGCCGTGCCCCGAAACATCGCCCATTACAAGCCCCAGAAGGCCGCGTTCACTGTCGTACAACACGTCGAAAAAGTCGCCGCCCACCCCCATGTTGGGCTCATAGCGGAACGCCATTTCGGCCATGTCGAGCTTCGGAAGCCCGACGGGCAGAAGCGCCCGCTGGATCTTTTCGGCCAGGGCGATCTGGTTTTCCAGTTCGCGCTTCTGTTTCTCTATGGTTTCGGTCCGCCGGGCGACCTTGTCCTCCAGGCTCGCGTACAGGTTCGCGTTTTCTATGGAAATGGCGGCCTGGGTCATGAAGACGCGCAAAAGGTCGGCGTCATCGTCCGTAAATACGGCGCCTGAGAGCTGGTTGTCAAGATAACAAACCCCCACAAGCCGGTCGTGGCCCGTGATGGGAATGCATAGTATGGACTTGAGTCCGTAGTCGAGCACGCTCTGAAAGCCGGTGAACTTTTCCTCCTTTTCGGCGTTGGTCGTGATCACCGTTCTTCGCGTCCTGGAGACCTCGTCGATTACGCCGCGCGAATACTCCGGGATCGCCTCACCGTCAATGTTTCGAGCCACTCGCATGATGAGCCCGCCTGTCTCCCCCTCCGTCAGTAACAGGTATCCGCGCCGCGCTCCCGTCACCTCCATGGCCCTGTCCATTATGTGTTCCAGCAATTCATCGAGATTGAGGATGGAACTCATATCCTGGCTAATGCCAATGATCGAGGAAAGGCGCTGGTGGTCGGTCAGGCGCTGGATCGCGTTGCGCTCCTCCGCCCCGGGGCCGAGGCACTCATCCGCCATTTTTCGATAATGCCTCGATCCCACTTCGGCGAACAGCCTGCGGGCGGAATCGAAGCATGAGGACGCTTCGTCGTCTTTACACACGCGCGAGAGAAGCCCACCGAGTCCCAGATAGGCCCTCCCAAGCTCGAAGCGCCTGCCCGCACGGGCGCAGAGGCCAATGGCCTCCCGATACAATCGCACGGCCTTTTTATCACGTCCGAGCGCTTCGGCGCACTGTGCGGCAACCCGGACCGCCGCGCAGTGGATGAGCGGCCAGCCCCGTGAGCGCGCCAAGGCCTCGCGGCACGCCTTCATCATCATGGCGCGTAATTTAAACGCCGACGGACCCTTCGGCCCCGAATTCAGATCGAGGTAAAGGCGCGTGTAGGCCTCTGCGCGATAGACATACAGCGGGGCGGTATACACCCTGAGGGTAAAACGGCGCTTGCGATCGAGCTCCCTCCCTCTATCCAGGAACTCAATCGCCCCCTGGTGATCGTTCATCTCGCTACGGCAGTAGCCGGCGTAGGCGCAGGCCAGAAAGTGGGCGAACCATATGCCCTGGCGCGCGCTAAGATCTAGGGATTTTCCGGCGCATTCCAGCGCCTTGGCGTGGTCGCCCAAATCGGTGTAAACCCAGGCCAGGTTGGCAAGCCCGTTACAGAGCCCGTAATCGTTGTGGATCTTCCCGCTTATCTCGATCCATTCGTTGAGATGGCGTATACTCTGCTCGTAATTAGATGTGTAGTACCGGTTTACGCTGGCGATATTGTTGACCTGGCCGATCTCCCAGATGTCGCCTATGCGCCTGAAATTTTCGTAGCTTTCCAGAAGCAGGTCCGTGCTCTTCCCAAGGTCCCCGGTCCACGAATAGAAGGTCCCCAACAACTGCCGCGAAACGGCCATGTAAAAAGTATCGCGGATCTTAGTGCTGATGTCCAGCCCCAGCTCCAGATACGGAAGCGCCCAGCGGAACGCGGGTATCGCCGCGTACATCATTCCCAGGCCCAGTGTGCTTATGGCCAGTTCCCTGGAAACGCCTATGCGCCGCTCGGAGATGTTCAGCATGCGCAGCGTCGAGCGGACAAATTTTAAAAGCGAGCTTAGGGCGTAATTCCAGCTCATGGAATGGTAAAACTGGATGATGAGCAGGTCGCTTTCGGCGGGCGTCCTCCCGCCACGAAATCGCAGCAATCCCGGCAGCGCCTTCAATAGAAGATGCGCGGCGAATTCGCGCAGAATTCCGGAAACGACCCGCCACGTCGACAGGGGCAGGCGCTCACCCAGAAGGGCGAGGCCTTCCGCGCCGTAACGCTCACAGTTCGCGAAATCGCCTTTTTTAAAATAGGCATGGCTTATCTGCCGGTAGGCGGTGGCCCGGGCCATGGATGATTCGAGACGCGGCAATACCCGGGTGAAAATGCCGATGGCCTCGTCATTCCTTCCCGTCACCAGGAAAAGCCCGCCAATCCTGGCCTGACACTCAAGCCACAGCGGAATATCGACAGGGGCCCCCGCCCCGTCGCGCTGAAGCATTTCGACGGCCAGGGCAAAATAGCGTATCGCGTCCTCATTGGCATAACTCTCCATAGCGCGCATTCCGGCCGGATAGGCGTATTTAAGCGTCTTCTCGACATTGCCGGCCTGCGAATAATGGAACACGAGATCGAACACCGGGTATTCCGGCCCCTCCGGCGCTTCCTCGAGCGTTTGCGCTATACGCAGATGCAGGATCCTTCTACGATCCGCCGAAAGCATGTCGTAGAATGCCTCTCTGATGCGGTCGTGGACAAAAAACAGTTTTCCGCGCTCCCTCCTGTGCGTTTCCAGCAGCTGTTTGGCCACAGCCTCATCGACGATCCCGACGATCTCGTTATGCGAGTACTTTTCGCCCTCCCCTCCATAAACCAGCAGGTCGAAGAGAAGGCTTATGTCGAATTTACGGCCTATTACCGCGGCGTAAGAGAGCACCTCGTTCGAACGCGAAGAAAGTCCGGCGATTCGCAGCATGACCGCGTCCAGAATCCGACTCGATATCTCAAGCGATCCCAGCCTCTCCTCGTCCGCGCTCCAGCGCATTTCCGTAAGGACGAGCGCCCCTTCGCCCACCATGCGCTTGACGATCTCAAGCGCGAAAAACGGGTTCCCTCGGCTCTTTCGGTATACGACATCGACCACCCTGTCGAGATACGGGTCGTCTGAACCCAGGAGCCCATGCACAAAGCGCGTGAGCGAGGGGTGGTCCAGAGGGTCCAGGCTTAACCTCTCCAGCGGGTATCCCGCCCGTTCGGCGAGCTGGATTAATCCGAGAAGGCCGTGTGAGGCCGAAACCTCGTTGACTCGGTACGCGCCCAGGATCATGAGGGGCGCGAAGGCGATCCCGGAGATCATCTCCTCCATTAGCGCGAAGCTCCCTTCATCGGACCACTGCAGGTTGTCCAGAAACAGGACGAGCGGCGCCTGCGTATCGCCGAGCGCCCGGAAAAAATCCCCTGCCACCATAAGGAAGCGCCGGTTTTCACGTTCGGGCTCCAGGTCGACCGGGTCGGGACATAGACCGGTTATCTCCACGAGCATGGGGTTGAGCCGTAAAACCACACCGCAGCGGTCGACTCCTATCGACCTGACTCGATCCTTCAGATTGAGCCGGTAGCGCTCACGCATCTTGGGGAAATGCCGGAGGAACTGATTGAGGGCTTCCTTGAACGGCCCATATGGCACCTTGTTCTCCCCGGAAAAACAATTCCCCTCGATGAATACACCGCCGCTGGAAATCACATGGTCGCGGAGCTCCTCGGCAAGCCTGGTCTTCCCAAGTCCCGCCTCGCCGGCGACAAGGCATATCGAACCACGTCCTTCGGCCAGCTCGCCGTACCGGGCCTTCAGCCTAGCGAGCTCGCCATCGCGGCCCACGACGCCCGTCCGCGAATTGAGACGCGCCTGGCGATCCGCGGCGCCCGGCATTATATCCCTGGAGCCCGAGAGGATCATTTTTATATCGTACAACAATCCATGCGCGCTCTGATAACGGTCCACGGGCTCTTTTTCGAGTAGCTTGAGGATCACGCGTTCGATTGCCGGCGGAATTTGCGGGTTGTGCGCGGAGGGCGGCAGGGGTTTTTTCGCGATATGCTGGTGGATTATGGCCAGCGCATCGCTCCCCTCGTAGGGAAGCCTCCCGGTCACAAGCCGGTACAATACCACACCGAGCGAATATAGATCGCTGCGCTCGTCGACGGGACGTCGAATAATGCCGCTTTGCTCCGGCGACATAAAGCCGAAGGTGCCTGTCACCCCTCTTATCGATCCTTCGAAAAACTCGCGCACGTGCGCGAAGCCGAAGTCGATTATCACGGCGCGGAGGTCCTCCCCTCTTCCGGATATCATGATATTCCCGGGTTTGATGTCCCGATGGACTATTCCCATATCGTGAACGTGCGCGAGCGCGTCGCTCACCTGGGACGCCGCCAGAAGCGCCTCGCGAAAGGTGAAGGACCCGCCTCGGTCCAGCTCGCCCTGCATGCTGGTCCCCTGGATGTGCTCCATCACGAGATAATGTACGGACTGTCCGGGGGCCAGCGGAGCGGGGAGCTCCCCGATCTCGTGAATCCTGACAATGCCGCGATGGCGTATGTTCGAAACGGTTAGCGCTTCGGCGTGGAAACGAATGATATCCTCTATGCGCCGGGAAACGCCGCCTTCCTTGAGGATCTTGAGGACTACCATGCTCCCGTCGATTCCCCGGGCGCGGAAAACCACGCTCGTGCCGCCTTCGGAGATGAAGTCGGCGATCACATAACGTTCGGCGATGATCTGGCCGGATAGATCCATTTTCTTTTTATCGATCGTTTCCGCATGCCGGAAAAAGTGAAGACCAGGGCTGTAAACGAATCCCTCCCACGACAAGAACGCCCTCCCCCGTTTTCGGCGGCGGGAATCTGTACTTACATGAGAGAAAGCGTTCCATTTATAGCATAATGAAAATACATGGAATAGCGACGGAGGTCAATAAAATATCATTTCTCCCGGTCACTCCATCCGGGGGTCCGCCGCGGCCGCCTCGAACTCATCGATACGCCGCCGAGCGAAACGGGTCATCCCCTTCAAGGCGTGCCACTGGGCCCTGTCCACGGGCGGTTTTTTCGCCGCGGCGACCAGCACGTCGTTTGCCAGCACCCTGAACGGAGGAAGGTCAAGGGCCTCGGCTATCCTCTCGCGAAGTTCGTAGAAACGGCGGAGCCTGTCGCGCGCCGCTACCGAAAGGCGGTTTGCGCCGGGGAGCCGGAGGTGCGGATCGCCCCTGGGTGTAAAGCTGATGTTTTCCAGCGCCCTATGCGCCTTGCGAACATCCGAGGCGAGGCCCTTCTCCTCGAGGAGGGCCTGCAGCACGCGCTCCAGATCGAGCAGATGAAGGACATCGCCGGCCGCGTATTCCATCTGCCGGGGGGTGAGCGGTCTCCTGCTCCAATCGGAGCGGCGATCGCTCGCGTTCTTGGGTATGGCAATCCCCAGGTATTCCTCGACTATCGCCTGAAGGGAGAGCCGTTCGCTTCCGAGCGCCCTGGCCGCTATCTGCACATCGAAGACACCGGCCAGGCGAAAGCCCGATGTATGGTGAAGAAGGCGCATGTCGAAATCGGCCGAGCACATCACCTTTCGCGTGCGGCCGCCCTCCATGAATCCTCGAAGCTCGTCGATCCCGCCAAGTGAGACAGGGTCAACGAGATAGCAGCGCTCCCCGTCGAAGATCTGCGCCAGGCAGAGGTGTATGCCGTAGTGATGAAGATTCGACTCGCCCTCGAAGTCCATGGCGACCCGGTCGAGCGTTTCCAGCCGCCGGGCAAGGTCCAGGATTCCCTCACGCGAATCCACCAGTACCGTAACGTCTTCTTTCATGAGATCTTCCTTATTACGCCGTACGACAGGCGGATATGCCCCCATTTCAACTACCACATTCCGATAACTCGTCCTCAAGGCAAGCGACTATCGCGAGGGCAAGACGAAAAACGGATGTTCCGGCTCCGCGCGATCCATTTATATAAGCGAAGCAAGGCCGCGAATGGGCGCAATCTCCCGATGGTAGTATATCCTGTGAGCGCTTGCGGTCAGAAATAAAACACCAGCGCGAGGATTGCGGCGATGATGACGATAAAGATGACGGAGAGCGCGAGTATCAGGCCCAGGCTGGATTTCGACTCGTCTCCGGCGCCCTGGCGAGCGAGCTCATAAGCCGGGTCGAGGGCGACCTTTATATTCGCCTCCTCTTCGACGATCTTCGCGTAGATGCCCCTTGCGACGATTGCGAATATCGAATATCCGCCTTCCGGCCTGGATTTAATAGATTTGACACGCGCGGTGACGGGCAACAAGGCCCCGTCCTCGTAGGCGTTGAGCGCCTTTGCGACCGAAACGCACTTGGGATTGGAGTCGGTAATCGATACGCGAATACGGTCGCCCGGTTCGATACGCGAGATGTCCTTTCCCTTTATGGGCGAGAGGATGAGCGAACAGCTCATTATAAGCTTCACCCCTTCCTGCCCCTCGCGCACCTCGTCCGCCGCCTCCTTCGCCACGGGCGGCGGACCCTCCTCGGGCGGACCTTTAAGCGCGGAGGCGTCGATCTTCTTGGCGCTCGCCGAATTTAGCTCCATGTCGAGGGAGGAGATGTGCTGGGAATCCACCTTTATGTCGATTCGCTGTACGTTCAGGATGAACTGCAACAGCTTCTGAAGCGCCCGCTCCACCGCGATGCCGTTGTCGCTCTGCAAAAACCGAGTCAGCTCGGCGCAGAAGCTCAGGTTGAAGCCGTCATGGAACCTATTCTTAACCAGCGTCTCGAAGTGGGTGTCGTGCTCACCGGCGGCGAGCGCCTCCAGAATGTCCTTTTCGAATAGCCTCCAGTCGACGCCGGTATCGATGGACTTGGTCATATATGTCGAGACCACCAGGACCAGGGAGTCCACCAGCTTGTTGTAAATACCGTTATAGAATACCAGAAAAGCGCCGTTCAGCGTGGACGAGGCGAAACGTGCCTTCAGCACGTAAAGGTCCTTGTATGAACCGGCTGCCATGGCCCTGGCCTTCTCCATGTCGCCGCCGGCGTAATGCAGCGCGATATTGATCCTGCCGGTCTGCTCGGAGAGCGAATTGACCGCGGAATCCAGCTCTTTGCTCATCGCTATGATCCGTATCTCTTTTCGTACGGGCGCGCCGCGGATCAGGCCCGGGTCGCCCTGTTAAGCACCATCTTGATCCGTTCCAGTATGCGGCCGCGCTGAATCGGCTTGAGTATGAAATCCGCCGCGCCCATCCGCAACAGGTCGGCGAGGACGGATTTGCTCGTTTCGTCGCTTATAAACACGATCCGCGCCTTGGGCTTCTTTTGGGAAATCTCGTACAACAGAGCGTATCCGTCTATCCCCGGCATGTCCAGGTCCGTTGTAATGATATCGAGGTCACGCGCATAGCGGTCGTAAAGCTGAAGCGCCTCCTTGCCGTCCCCCGCCGAGGCGACAACCTCATAGCCCTCGGACTCGAGTATCTGTACAATCTGCTTTCGCTGAAATTCCTTGTCTTCGACAACCATTACCCTGTACGGCTTTCCGCTGGGCTTGACCCCGTCGGGCCGCTTTGGATTTAGATTCGGAAAATCATACGAGCTCTTCATTACGACTCCTCCGCTGCGATGGTAGGCATTGTGCAATGCGCGGCGGAAAACACGCCCCCGACGGGCCGCATTCCCCCGATGATACTATATGTATATTCTCTCCGGGCGGCTTCGTGTCAACGCAAAATTCGCCGCGTATGCTCATATCTCCACAAGTTCGTTGGAGCGCTCTCCCAATCCGGTTTTCGACGCGTAATCGAGCTGGCCCCCCCCCCGGGGAAGGTCGTACAGCGCCCTGAGATTGTCCTTCGGTTCGTCGTGGCCGGCGATCCCGGAGCCGGGAAGCGGCGCGGCCTCGTTGATCAGCTCGGCCGACGCCCGGTCTATGTTCGCTTTTTTTATCATCGTCGAAGCTTTTGGCATCCGCCGGGCAGTGCCGGATGCGCGTTTCGCGGAGTCCGCTTTCTCGACCGGGAAGGATAAAGTAAGATTATCATGGCCCCTGCCGGTCAAGTCAATTTGCGGCCCCGAGGTACGGCCCGTCATTTCTCATGGCGCTCCCTGACTCGCCTGGATTTTTCGGCCCAGATGCGGGACTTTCCATCCTCGCCTCTTAGCTTCATTATGATCGCAATGCTGTTGTAGGGAACATAGTTAGTCGGATCGAGCTCTATGCTCGCCTGAAATTCGGCAAGCGCACTGTCCAGCTCCCCGCGGTCCAGGTGGATGTCTCCCATGGTGTTGTGCGTTCCGGCCCGGGAGTGGTCCAGCCGGTTGGCCTTCTTGAGATCGGCCAGCGCGTCATTCAGGCGTTTTAGCGCGTATAGCGAAGAGCCCCGGTTGTGGTAGGCCGATGAAAACACCGGATATAATTCCACCGCGGCGCTGAAGTACGGCAGGGACGAGGCGTATTTGCCCGAGGCCATAAGATGGGCGCCGATATTGTTATACTCCACGGCGATGAACTCCTTGCGGGAAAGCGTCTTCATGTACACCCCGGCCCGGACCGATTCGACCGGAATGCGCAGGGTCTCGATGTAATACGAATCCGTCCGGACCAGCGCCTGCGTAGTCTCCCAGTTGATATAGGCGCCGTCATCGAAAAAAAACCTGACAAAGCCGTGATCGGGGGCGTACACCGGGAGGATCGGCAGGCCAAGCGTCTCGGCTATGGCGGTATACAGAGCGCAGTAATTATCGCAGTCGATCGTTTTATTCCGAAGCCCACTGGACAAAAGCTGGTTCTTCCCGAACCTGTAGCCCTCCCCAGTAATTACGGAGTCTATCGCCCGCAGTATTGAAAGCGCGTCGGCGTTCGTGCGGCCTTTCCGCACGCTTATGGCGGCCGCGGCCCTGTCGATAATCCGGCCGAGCGCACGGTAGTCCGCTTCGCTTGCACCGAATTCCCTTTCCATGTCGAGGAAGTCGTGCGCGATCGTTACGGGCCTTCCATCACGGCCTTTACGCTCTTCCGGCTGAGTGGCGGGAATGAGCGCGTTTTGGCGGACAAAAAGCAGCGCCGTGGCAAGCGCCATCATGATCACCGTTTTACGCATGGAAAATCCTCCACCCCGCAAGGGCGACCGGGCGGCCGCCCGGCCATTTCTTTTGCCTTCCATGCCATGGGAAGGCCTTGTAGCGACGCTATGCCCGATATCATGCGGTATTGCAATTCAATATTTTTTCGAAAGCCGCCCGGGTCGGCTTGACATTTCAGAATGCGCGGATATCGTAAGCTTCAGCATATCCCGTTCTCATTGGAGACATCCATGGCACGCTCCAACTGCGAAAATTGCGCCATGCGCGCGAAATACGACAGGGCCCCGGATTCGTTTTTGGGCAGGTTCTGGAAATGGCATACCCGATTCTGCCCGGGATGGAAATCCTACCTGATCGCCCAGACTCGGGAGACGAGGGAGGAGCTCTTCCGGCGGTACGGCGTCCGAAGGTTGTAGCGAACGCTGCCGCCATAGTCCCGGCCGGGGGACAAGGCGCATGGAGTCCGGGGCCGAAAAACAAATTTCAGGCTCCCGGCGGTTTGACCAATTTCCGCGCCGCGGGTCCAATCGGTTTAAAGGCGGGCCCTCAGGAAGCGGGCCTTTTCATGGACAGTGGACGCGCCGGGTCGGTTACCGCGTTGATCTTCACCGCGAACGATGTCCTGTTTTCAATGTCGCGGTCGGTTACCATATGCACGTCCAGCAGCCCATGTGACCGATACCCGGTTCTAAGATAGTTCATCTCCGAGAGGCTGAGGCTCCATCCCTCCAGCCAGACCGACAGGGCTTCCCGCTGTTCGCGCGTTCCATCGACGTGAAAAAGAAGATCTATATCGCTGTCGGGGCCGGCGGTGGCGTTTGCTGTCGAACCGATAAGGTAAACCGCCCTCACCCCGAAGCGTGAGGCGTCGACCTGTCCGGCGATCTGTTCGGCCATGTGAAGGCGCCAGCGCCAGTATTCCTCACCGTGGGCCTCGTGCGGCCTGGGGCGCACGATCGAGCTTTCCGCGGCGGCTTCCGGTTCGTCGAAATATCCAATCGACTCCCCAAGTTCCGCGTTTAAGAGGATTTTAAGGATTTTCCCGCCCATCCGGCCTGGAATATCTATAACCTTGAGGGTATCGGCGATATGAGCGTACTCCGGCAGTATGTCCGGCAGCATGTTGCGCGAGCCGGTAAAAAACAGTTCGTTATATACGACATCCCTGTCGTCGGGGTACAGCGGGATGTACCGGATTCCGGTTTCCGCAAGATCCTGGAAGAAGTGCGTACCGAAGGAAAGCTCCGGCGAATAGGTGCCCCTCTTCATCGATATTTCGATTAGAACCGCGGTATTGTTGATGTCGGAATAGCTTACCTGGACCCCCAGCTTGATGTCGCCGCGGCTCCCCCACCGCCCCGGACCCATCAGGATGAACTGCCGCTTGGGCAGGACCGCGTTTAACCGCCCTATGGCCCGCCCGACGTCGGTAAGCATTTCCAGGCTTTCCATCTCCCCGTATTTCCGCGGATTCACCCAGACCACGTGTGTGATATCCGGCACCCTGCCCCCGGAAATATAGCGGCGAGCAGTGAACAGTGTTCTGTCTTCGGGGATATCGCGGGGGATGGGGCTCGGGGCGGAGTCCTCGCCGGTGTTCTGGGGACGGCATTGCAGAAGGTAAAAATCCACGCCGTCCGAGGCGAATTCGATGTCGACCGGCATGCCAAAGCCATTTTCCAGGGCGGTCAGGATGGAGCGCACCCGCCTTATAAACGTGGTCCTGGTTATGATTCCCTCGAAGGTCACCAGAAGGTCGCCCGACTTGAAATCGATGTCGAACCCGGATGGCCGCGAAATGTGACCATCCCTGTAAATCGAAACAATCTGGTGAACGGCCGGTATCTCCTCGCCGTAAGTGCGGAGCAGGTCGATTACGGATATCGTCTCGAAGCAGTTGGTTTCGAGATTTATGACATCGATCCACGAGGGCGAGTAGTGCCGGATCTCGTCCGGGCTTACATTCACTCTAAGCGCGGGCTGGCCGGGCGAAACCAGAACCGGATAGTCGTTGCTTACCCGGTCCACGGCGCGCGTTCCCATGCCCGGCACCATCCGTATAAGTCCGTCCTCGCGCCTTAAACGGGGTGACCAGCGGAATTCGTTGTTGCTGAAGGCGATGCCCGCAAAAGCGGGAAAAAAATACGGGCCCACCCTGGTCCCCACCACCTCCTGGATCATTATTCCCATCTCCTCGTGCAGGTCCAACAGGCCTTGCTCCGCGCGATAGATTATAGGGTCCGGCCCGAAGACCGACGCGTATACCTCGGCGATCGCGTCCAGGAGGGCGCTCAATCGCTTTTGCTTGGGGCCCTGGTTTGCCAGGAAAAGGCTCTTGTATTTTCCCGAGAAGGCCGTGCCTACGCGGTCCTCGAGCAGGCTCGAACTTCTAACTATTATTGGCTTGTCGCCGAAGTCGTCGAGCGCCATGGAAAGGCCCTTTACGATCTCGGAGGAGAAGTGCGAATTCTTGAAGAGCTGAATGATGTTCGGATAATCGATACGGACCTGTTCGGGGTCCTTGTATTTCTGTTCGTTTATATCCTCGAGATCGTTGTGCCGTAAAAATTCCGAGATAGAATCGGCCGTAATGTACCAGGTCCTGGGGACCTTTATACCCGCAAACAGCCCCTCCTCGTCCGGCTGTTTTAGCAGTATGTGCCGCGCCAGAAGAAGCCCGGAGCTTTTTCCGCCAAGTTTTCCGTTGCTTCCGGCATGGAATATTATCCTGGTTACGAGGTCGAAAAAATCGCTTACCTCCAGGTGCCGTTTGGCGATATTTATAAACTCGATGGTGTCGGAAAAGAACCGTCGTATGAGCGACACCCTCAGCCACTTCTCGGTGGAGGGCGCAAGCACCATTCTGTCCCCGGCTATTGCCCGATAGCGCAGGATGGCGTCGATTATCGCGCTCAGGGCGGTGCCGCCGGAATCTATGGTTTTGATAAGAAAGCTGATTTTGTTCTCGTGGATCCATTTCTGAAGGCACTGCAGGATCTCGTTGTCGCTGAGGTTCCTGGCCGCGATAGAAAAAACCTGATCGCTTATCTCGATGAGCTTCTCCCTGGACTGCTTGAAGCTCGGGCTGTTGGCGTCGAACTCCGGTTCGGGTTCGTTTTTAACGAATTCCCCGCCGAATTTTCCGAGGAACTGCCTGGCCTCCCCCACCCCGTTCCAGAAAAGATAGTATATCATTTTCCGCGAGATGTGAAGATACAGCTTCTCGTCGGTGCGCCTTACGAGCTCGGTTATGACCATCCATTCGCGGTTTTTCTTTTCGGCCAGATCGCGGCTTGCCGTTTCCCATTCGTGTAAAAGCCTCTTGAGCTTGCGGTGGAAGATGGTCTGCCCGATGCGGTCCGCGATGGTTTTGATAAGCTTGCGCTCCTTTAGCAGGAAAAACCCGTCATCGACGCCGGGCACCTCCCGGGTGTACGACACCTCGAGGGAGCCGACGAGCTCGTCCTCCTCCCTTATTTCGGCGCTATCCCTCCAGGCGGTGGGAACGTAGTCCTCGTCCTGGTAAGATTGGTCACGGTAGACGATTCGGGCCCGGCAGATATCGGGATACTGCCAGCCCGAGGGGATCGTCCGTATCAGCGCGTTGAATATTCCCGGAAGCGGGACCTCCTCCCCGGCGAGGACCTCCTCGACCTGATACAGGCAATTGAGCTCCTTGGCCCGCTCGCGGAGCACCACCAGCACCTGGTCGATAGGAAGGTTCTTCGGCTCCATATAGTCATGCCCCGCGCTTATACCCAGCTCCTCGCTTTAACCGCCTGCGCCACCCTGTCGATGGCGATAACGTACGCCGCGTCCCGCATGTACAGTTTTTTTCTTTTTGCGAGCTCGCTGACAGCGGAAAAGGCGGAGGTCATCTTTGAATCCAGCTTGTCCAGGACATCCTGCTTTTCCCAGAAATAGTTCATATTGCACTGGACCTGCTCGAAATAGCTGCAGGTTACGCCGCCGGCGTTCGCCAGAAAATCGGGAATCACGAAAATGCCGTTTTTCTTGATGACCTCGTCGGCCTCCGGGGTCGTGGGACCGTTTGCGCCCTCCGCGATGAACCTTACCCTGGGATTGATTTTCCCCGCGTTATCCCTGTTTATCTGGTTTTCCAGCGCTGCGGGTATGAGTATGTCCACCTACTGCTCGAGCCATGCGTCACCCGGAAGCACCTCGTAGCCGCTGTCTCGCGCCTTGTTCTTGTCTATTCCGCCGAATTTGTCGGTAATATCGAGAAGCTCTTTGAGGTCGATGCCGCCCTTTTTCCTGAAGGTATACGAGGTTTTGTCGGACTGGTCCCAGCAGGCAATGGCCACCACCTTGCCCCCCAGGTGGTCGTACAGCCTTATTGCGTGCTGAGCCACATTGCCGAAACCCTGCACGCTGGCGCTGGTGCGGGAGATGTCGACCTCGTGCTCCTTGAGCGCCTCCCGGAGCGTGTATATCAATCCATAGCCCGTGGCCTCCGTCCTCCCGAGCGATCCGCCCATGCCCACCGGCTTGCCGGTGATAAATCCCGGGAACCTCCCATTGTGAATGGTCTCATATTCATCGAGCATCCAGAGCATGTGCTGTGAATTGGTCATAACATCCGGGGCGGGGACATCCTGGACCGGGCCCACGTTCCTTGCGATCTGCCGGACCCATCCCCTGCATATCTGCTCCTGTTCGCGGGCGCTTAGATGATGGGGGTCGCACACCACGCCGCCCTTACCGCCGCCGAGCGGAATGTCCACAACGGAGCACTTCCATGTCATCCACATCGACAGGGCCCGCACCATATCGATCGTTTCGAGGGGATGGAAGCGTATGCCCCCCTTCGCCGGCCCGCGCGCGTCGTTGTGCTGGACCCTGAAGCCCTTGAAAACCCGCACCGCGCCGTCGTCCATGCGGACCGGGATGGTGAAGTGATATTCACGCATGGGCTCGCGCAGCAGATCTCTTACGCCTGCCTCCAGATCCAGCATCTCCGCGACCTTGTCGAACTGGGCCTGCGCCATATTAAACGGATTGTACGATTTTGACTCCATAGCGTGATTCTCCTGTGCTGATATAATTATGGCTGAATCGTCGCGTATCGTGCTTGCGCCTGGCGTACAGCGCCGGCGGGGAGACCCGGCGATACTCCACTTTCCGCGCGACACATCCGCCTGAATGCGCGGTGATCGGGTCTATGTCATAGGTGTTTTCCGCAAGAACGCTCCTAAGCCCATGGACTGAACGAATCGACCGGGGCCGGCCGCGCCGGGCCGTTACAACGCCGTGGATTCCGGGAGACGACGCCCGTGAACGCGGCATGGGAAGGTCTGGCCTATGGAATTGGAATCACTACCGGCATGCGCCGCCCGGGTTTTATTCCATTCACATCCCGGGGCACTGTCAAACTTTTTTTTGGAAGGCATGGAATCTTCATTGTTCCGGTAATATAAATCATTGACTACTTAAAGCCTTCTGATACATTACCGAAGACTTGCTTTCCAACCGGAGAAGACGGCCCTGTTTCCCCCGCCGACGGCGGCGTAAACGCATGTCATTCCCGGTAAAACAAAAGGCTGCAATATGCAAAATAATAAGGTTCCGGGGGCGGTCTCCGGGGAATCCGCCCGAAAGCCATCCTGAATGACCCGGAACAGGGAGGGACTACCCATGACCACCGATTCTCCGAAGCAGTTCAGGCAGACCATAAGCGCGCCGGAGTTCATCTTCAAGCTGCTGGCCATTTCCTGGCGGATTCCCTTTATAATCTACCACGCGGTAAGCGGGCTCAAGCGCATCTCCGGCGACAGAAAGCTCTCCTGGGCCTCCACGCTCGAGGACATAGCGGCGCGTTATCCCGATAACATGGCGGTAAAATCGCCCGACGGCATGCTGACCTACCGCGAGCTGAACGAGAGCGCCAACAGGTTCGCGCATTTCCTTATCTCCAGAAAGATCTGCGCCGGGGACGTGGTTACGGTATGCATGGAAAACCGGCCCGAGCTCCTGGTAGCGTATTGCGGTTGCGGCAAGGTCGGCGCCGTGTGCTCTCTTATCAACACCAACCAGCGGGGCGATTCCCTTATACACAGCTTCAACCTCAACAAGGGGCGCCTATTGTTTGTGGGGGAGGAGTGCCTGGAATTCTTCGACAAGGTAAAGGGCTCCGTGGACCTAAAGAATTCGGAGCTTTACATTGTGGGCGACCCGGCCATAAAGCGCCTGAACGCGAAGGAAGACGTTACGAAGGCCCTTTCCGGAATGCCGGCCGCCAACCCGCCCACCACGTCGGACATCTCCATGAAGGACCGGATAGCCTATGTATATACCTCGGGGACCACGGGCGGCATGCCTAAGGCCGCGGTGATCATCAACAAACGCGCCTTGTCGGCCATGTTCTGGTTCGGCCGCGTGGTTACGCGGATACGCCCGCATCACACGGTATACGTCCCCCTGCCCTTCTTTCACACCAACGCGCTTACGGTTGGATGGCCGGCGGCCCTGTACAACGGCGCGGCCGTGGCCCTTCGCCGCAGGTTCAGCGCGAGCAATTTCCTCGAGGACATACGCAATTTCAGAGTGACCCATTTCGTCTACGTGGGCGAGGTGTGCCGCTACCTGATGGCCCAGCCCGACGTAAAGGGGCAGAACAGGACCACGCTGAAGTACGTTATCGGCAACGGCCTGAGGCCCGACATCTGGAAGGCCTTCAAAAAAAGATACGGAATTAAAAAGGTCTTTGAATTTTACGGCGCCGCGGAGGGTGTGGGGGTCTTTACAAACTTCCTTAACTTCGACTACAGCGTGGGCACCAGCCTTACGAGCTTCGCGATAGTGAACTACGATATCGAAAACGATCGCGTGGCCCGCGACGCAAACGGGTTCCTAACGAGGGTAAAGAAGGGCGAGGCCGGCCTTCTTATCATGGAGATAACCGAAAAGACGCCCTTTACCGGCTACTCGGACAAAAAGAAGACCGAGGAGAAGATCATACGAGACGCCTTTAAAAAGGGCGACAGTTGGTTCAACACCGGCGACATGCTAATCGACATGGGTTTCAGGCACGCACAGTTTGCCGACCGTCTGGGAGACACCTTCCGGTGGAAGGGAGAGAACGTGGCCACCATGGAGGTGGAAAAGGCCATCGACTCGTTCAAGGGCGTTGAGGCCTCGGCCGTATACGGCGTGAGCCTGCCCGCGGGCGACGGACGCGCAGGCATGGCCGCCATTATACGGCAAAAGGACGCAAAGATCGACCTTGCCGGACTGGTCGGGCACCTAAGATCGGCCCTTCCGAAATACGCGGTTCCGCTTTTCGTCCGTTTTATAGAGGACTTCCAGTGGACAGCAACGCACAAGATCAACAAGACCGGACTTAAGTCCGACGAATTCGATCCATCGAGGGTCGGCGGAAAGGTCTACGTGCTCCTTCCCGATAGCGACGAATATGTGGAGATGACCGGCGCAATCCACAGGGAGATAATGGCGGGGAAATACAGGTTTTAGACGGGGCCTGGGAACCTCGCCCCGCCTCCGGCGCGCTCTCTCCCGCGGGAGAGAGCGCGGATTTATGCGACTTTAGGTATTTAACAGGCTCCTATGAAAATCGCCGTCATCTTCCCCAAGGACTCCGAAGCCCTCTTTAACAGGGCCTCCGGCCGCACTTTCGGCGGGGCGAACGTGCAGATGTT
>Ga0116177_10001295_pt1 | contig 18764 bp, 16 predicted proteins | sample AD_STIC10_MetaG_FD_89750 | JGI IMG/M metagenome (GOLD analysis project Ga0116177, IMG submission 89750) | Active sludge microbial communities of municipal wastewater-treating anaerobic digesters from USA - AD_STIC10_MetaG | ecosystem: Engineered > Bioreactor > Anaerobic > Digestate | place: USA... | reverse complement strand
CGTGGAGTTCAAACCGGGGATCGACCCGGCCGCCCTGCCCGACAAGGCCTGGGCGACAACCGGCGCGGCAGGGCGCCCGCCGAACATCGTGAACTCGCTGTTCCTCAAGGCCGAGGAACTCGAGCAGCACAATCTCGATCTGGGCGCGAAGTACCGCGCGATGCAGAGCGAAGTGCGATGCGAGCTGTACCGGGCCGACGACAGCCTGGACGTGCTCATCGTGGCCTACGGCACCGTGGCGCGCATCGCGAGGACATCGGTTGACGCGCTGCGGGAGAAGGGCCTGAAGGCCGGGCTGTTCCGTCCCGTGACGCTCTACCCCTATCCCGACGAGGCCTTGGCCCGGGCGGTTGAGCGGGCCAGGCAGGTGCTGGTCACCGAGCTGTCGATGGGGCAGATGGTGGAGGATGTGCGCGCCATCGTCGCTGGGCGCGCGCCGGTGGCGTTCTACGGCCGGGTGGGGGGAATGGTCATGACCGCCGAAGAGCTGGCCGAGCAGGCCGAGAAGCTCGCGGCCGTTCCCGCCTGAATCGCAAACCGCTTCGGCGCCGGGGGAGGACGGGAGTCATGGGCGACAACCGAGAGGCGATCCTCGAGATCCTGGACAAGGCATACCAGATCGAAACCGACGGCTACACGTTCTACTCGATGACCGCCGAGCGGGCCACGAAGCCCGCCGTCCAGGAGCTGTTCGGCAAGCTCGCGTCCGACGAGCAGCAGCACCAGGCGTTCCTGAAGTCGGTGGCCGCCCGCTACGACGAACAGGGGAGCGCGGCATTCGGGCTCAACCTGAGGATGCCGGAAGCCAGAGACGTCACCTCGCAGGTCTTCACCGGCAGGTTCCGGGAGCAGGCCGCCGGGGCGCAGTTCGAGCTGGCCGTGCTTTCGATCGGCATGACGCTCGAGGCGAACGCCATCTCGTACTTCTCGAACGCGGCGAGGCAGGCGGCGGACCGGGAGGTCCGGGAGTTCTACGAGTTCCTGACGGCGTGGGAGCAGCAGCACTACGACTCGCTGCAGAACATCTTCTCGATCGTCCGGTCGGACCACATGGCCGAGGCCGGGTTCTCGCCGATCTGAGGGTGGGGGGGCCGCGCGCCCCCCCCCCGTCCGCCTATCTCGCGTAGAAGCGGTACACCGTCGTCGTCCTGTAGGCCGCGCCCGGCCGGAGCACCACCGGCGGGAAGTTCGGGTGGTTGATCGAGTCGGGGAAGTGCTGCGTCTCCAGGCAGAAGCCCGCGTGCTGCACGTAGGCGCGCCCGGCCTTTCCCGTCAGCGTGCCGTCGAGGAAGTTCCCCGTGTAGAGCTGGATGCCAGGCTCGGTCGTCAGGACGTCCATCGTGCGGCCGGTCTGCGGGTCGCGGGCGGTGGCGGACATCGCCAGGACGCCGCCGCCGTGGCTGAGCACATAGTTGTGGTCGTAGCCGCCCGGCACCTCCCCGATGCGCGCGCCGATCGCCGTCGCTCTGGTGAAGTCCATCGGCGTGCCGCGGACCGCCGCGATCTCGCCGGTCGGGATGAGTCCCGCGCCCACGGGAGTGAAGCGGTCGGCCATGAGCATCAGTTCGTGATCGAGGATCGTGCCCTGGCCTTCGCCCGAGAGGTTGAAATAGCTGTGGTTCGTGAGGTTGACGATCGTCGGCTTGTCGGTCGTCGCCGTGTAGTCGAGGCGAAGCTCGTTCGCAGGGGTCAGGGTGTAGGTGACCGTCGCCGTCAAGGCGCCGGGGTAGCCTTCCTCCATGTCCGCGCTGGCGTAGGTGAACCTGACCGCCGCGCCGGACGGCGCCGGCACGACCTGTCCCTTCCAGACTCGTTTGTCGAATCCGCGGAGGCCCCCGTGCAAGTGGTTCGGGCCGTCGTTCGCCGCGAGCGCGTAGTCGCGGCCGTCGAGCCTGAACTTCGCGTTCGCGATCCGGTTCCCGACGCGGCCGATCGTCGCGCCGAAGTACGGATGGCCGCCTTCGTACTCCGCCAGGGTCCTGAAGCCGAGCACGACGTCCGCCAGCTGGCCGGTCCGGTCGGGCACATGGAGCTCCGTGAGCAGCGCCCCGTACGTGATGAGCTTGGCGGTGACGCCGTTGGCGTTCGCCAACGTATAGAGATCGACGGGCTGCCCCTCCCTGGTCGTTCCAAACGCCGTCTTGTCCACGCGGGCCCCCTTGCCGGCCGGCTGCACGGCAGCCGTCGACACGGCCAGCGCCAGGATGGCGCTGGCGGCGGCCGTCAGGCCGAGTCCGAGCCGATCTGTCATGATGGCGCTCCCGCTGCGTTCCAGGCCGCGACGGCGACCACCGCCGGCCGCAGCACGTCCTCGCCGATGGTGTACCCCTGGCGGACGACGCCGACGACGAGCCCGTCCTGGCCCTGTTCCGCTGCGGGGACGGCGGTCACGGCGTCGTGTGCGGCCGGATCGAACGGGAGGCCCAGCGCGGCCATCGGCCGCACGCCGCGCGCCTCGAGGGCCGCCAGGAACTGCGCGCGCACCATCTCGACGCCGTGGAGCAGGGGGCTTCCCGGCTCGCTCGAGCGGCCGGCCTCGATGGCCCGGTCGAGGTTGTCCACCACGTCGAGCAAGCCGGCCAGCAGGTCTCGGGAGCCCCGTTCGACGTCCTTTGCCACCTCCCGGCGGATCCGGACCTTCGCCTGCTCGAACTCGGCGCTGGCCTCTCGGTACCGCGCGAGCGTGCTGCGCAACTCGGCCTCGGCCGCGGCCGCTCGGGCCTCGAGCTCCTGAACGTAGCTGGGCTTCTCGAGCAGCTCCTGCGGAGCCGCCGCGCCGTCGGACTCTCCGTGAGCCCACCTGCGCCTGTCAATCACCGGGATTCCAGGTTCTGCCTCGCCTGTCATCGCCTGCTGGCTCCGGGCGACCCGGTCCGCGCCTACGCGCCGGCGAGCGCCGGCGGCTGTTCAGCCGGCGCGGGGGGAGCCGGGTCGAAGGTGAACGTGAGCGTGTCGCCGTCGGCCCCAATCAGGGCCGTGCCGCCGTGTTCGAGCTTGCCGAAGAGGACCTCGTCTGTCAGCCGGTCGCGCACCTCCGCCTGGATGACGCGCGCAAGGGGCCTGGCCCCGTAGATCGGGTCGTAGCCCTTCGCCGCCAGCCAGGCGCGGGCCGCCGGCGCGAGCACGATCGCGACCCGCCGCTCGCGCAACTGCGCCTCGAGCTGCAGGATGAACTTCTCGACGATGGACTCCATGATGGCGGACGACAGCGCCTGGAAGCTCACGATGGCGTCGAGGCGGTTGCGGAACTCCGGGCTGAAGATCCGCTCCACCGCCTCCTTCGCGCGCAGCTTGGCGGCTTTCGCCCGGGTCGAGGCGGCGTGGCCCCCAGAGAAACCAATGGTGCCCGCGCTCATCTCGCGCGAGCCCGCATTCGACGTCAGGATCAGGATCACCTGGCGGAAGTCCGCCTTGCGGCCCGTGTTGTCGGTCAGCGTGGCGTGATCCATCACCTGCAACAGGATGTTGTAGACGTCCGCGTGGGCCTTCTCGATCTCGTCCATGAGCACCACGGCGTACGGGTGCGTCCGGACGGCGTCCACGAGGAGGCCGCCCTGCTCGAATCCGATGTACCCGGGCGGCGCGCCGATCAGGCGGGCCACCGCGTGCTTCTCCATGTACTCGGACATGTCGTAGCGGATGAACTCGTTGCCGAGGTGGATGGCGAGCTGGCGGGCGAGTTCCGTCTTGCCCACCCCCGTCGGGCCGGTGAACAGGAAGCACCCAGCCGGGCGGTCGGGCTGGCCCAGGCCGGCGCGTGACCGCTTGATGGCCGCCGCGACCTGCCGCACCGCGTCTTCCTGGCCGAACACCACGCGCTGAAGGGACTCCTCGAGGGTGCGAAGCCGCTCCCGGTCGGAGACGCTCGCCTGCTTCTCCGGGATCCGGGCCATGCGCGCGGCCACGATCTCGATGTCGTCCGTCGAAACGAGGCGCTCGGCGTCGGGTGCGCCGCCGTCCGCCGGCCGCATGCGGAGCCGGGCGCCGGCCTCGTCGATCAGGTCGATGGCGCTGTCGGGGAGCCTGAGGTCGCGCAGGTGGCGCTTGGCGAGCCTCGCGGCGGCGTCGAGCGCGTCGTCGGCGTAGCGGACCTGGTGGTGGGCCTCGTAGCGGCTCTTGAGGCCCTTCAGGATGAGGACGGTTTCCTCCACCGACGGCTCGTCGACCACGACTTTCTGCAGCCGGCGGGCGAGGGCCCGGTCCTTCTCGATGTGCTTGAACTCCTCGAATGTCGTCGAGCCGAGGATGCGCAGGTCGCCCGCGGTCAGGACCGGCTTGATGAGCGTCGCCAGATCGAGCGTGCCGCCCGTCGTCGCGCCGGCGCCGACGGTGGCGTGAATCTCGTCGATGAAGAGGATCGGCAGCGGCTTGGCCAGCAGGGCCCCGATGACCGCCTTGAAGCGCTCTTCGAAGTCGCCGCGGAAGCGCGTCCCCGCGAGGAGGGCGGCGGTGTCGAGGGAATGGATCTCCGCTCCCTTCAGGATGCCGGGCACGTCCTCGTCGAGCAGCCGCTGCGCCAGCCCTTCCGCGAGCGCCGTCTTGCCGACGCCGGCGTCGCCGACGAACACCGGGTTGTTCTTCCGCCGGCGGCAGAGGATCTCGAGCGTGCGGTTGAGTTCCGTCGTTCGTCCCACGAGCGGATCGAGTTTGCCGGCCGCGGCCCGCTCCGTCAGGTTCACGGTGTAGGCCGAGAGCGGGTCGGCCGCCGGGGCCGGCTGCTCGTCCTCGCCCGGCCTCGGCGTGCCGCCGCCGTCCGGGTCCGGACCGAGCTTCGGCTGCTGCGCCCCGGGCCCCTGGGGCACCTTGCTGATGCCGTGGGAGATGTAGTTCAGGATATCGAGGCGCGTAATGCCGTGCGACGCGAGCAGCGTGGCCGCGTACGAGCGGGACTGCTGGACGAGGGCGGCAAGGACGTCACCGGCACGTGCTTCGTCCCGGCCCGCGCTCTGCACGTGGAGCACCGCCGTTTGGAGGGCCCGGCGGAAGGCCAGCGTCTGCTCGGGCTGCTTGTCGATCCCCGGCGGAAGCTGCTCGATGCGCTCCCGCAGGAAGGTGTCGAGCTCGCGCCGGAGGCGGGGCAGGTCGGCCCCGCACGCGGCGAGGATCTTCTCGCCCTCGACGTCATGAGCCATGACGTAGAGCAGGTGCTCGAGCGTCAGGTGCGCGTGGCGGCGAGACACCGCCTCGCGGTACGTCACGTTGAGCAGCAATTCGACCGACGAGCTGAACACGGGCGGCGTCCTTTCACGATCCCCGCTTCCAGTATACCGTTCACGCCAGTTCCGTGACCGCCCTGAGCGGGAACCCCTGGTCCTCGGCGAGCGCATGAGTGGCAGCCACCTTCGTCTCGGCGATGTCCCACGGGTAGGTCCCGCACACCGCCTGCCCCTCCGTATGCACCTGCATCATGATGCGGTAGGCTTCGGCCGGCCGCTTGTCGAACACGGCCTCGAGCACGGCGACCACGAACGCCATCGTCGTGTAGTCGTCGTTCAGCAGCTTGACGTGGTACAGGTCCGGTTCACGCGGTTCGGCGCGGGTCCTCTCGGATACGGACCGGCCAGTCTTGGGGCGATCGTCGGCCATCGGCTGCCAGTATACCGTCGGGCTGGCCGCGGCGCTTCGGGTACAATGCGGGCGCCCCCGCGGACGCCCGGCGGAGGACTGCCGGCGCCGCGTCGGCGCCGGACGGGACGGGCGGAGGGGGAGCGCAGCCATGCAGGACTACGAGAAGCTCGGGTCGTTCTACCTTGGGCGGGAGTTCGACGCGGCGGCGGGGACCCGCGGCGAGGGACTGGTCCTGTACGACTCGAGGGACCTGGTCACCCACGGCGTGTGTCTGGGGATGACCGGCAGCGGCAAGACCGGGTTGTGCCTGTCGATCCTCGAGGAAGCGGCTCTGGACGGCATCCCGGTGATTGCGGTCGACCCGAAAGGGGACCTCGGGAACCTGCTGCTGACCTTCCCGGGCCTCACCGCGCAGGAGTTCAGGCCCTGGATCAACGAAGATGACGCGCGGCGGAAGGGCCTGGACCCGGAGCGCTTCGCCGAGGACCAGGCGGAGAAATGGCGTCGCGGCCTCGCGGAGTGGGGACAGGACGGCGGGCGGGTCGCCCGGCTCCGGGCGGCGGCCGACTTCACCATCTACACGCCCGGCAGCAGCGCCGGCATTCCGATCTCGGTGCTCCGCGCGCTCGACGCGCCTCCCCAGGCTTTGCGCGACGACCGCGAGCTCTTCGCCGAGCGCATCACGACCACGGCGACGAGCCTGCTCACCCTCGCCGGGATCGACGCCGAGCCGGTCAGGAGCCGCGAGCACATCCTGATAGCGACGGTGCTCGGCGCCGCGTGGTCCCAGGGCCGCGGCCTGGACGTTGCCGGGCTGATCCAGCAGATCCAGCAGCCGCCCGTGCAGCGGATCGGCGTGCTCGACCTGGAGTCCTTCTACTCTGCGCCCGACCGCTTCGCCCTGGCCACCGCGTTCAACAGCCTGCTGGCCGCGCCGGGGTTCGAGACGTGGATGGACGGAGAACCGCTTTCGGTCGATCGCCTCCTGCACGCTGCGGACGGCCGGCCGCGCGTGTCGATCCTGTCGATCGCCCACCTGGGCGATCGCGAGCGCATGTTCGTGGTGTCCCTGCTGCTCAACGAACTGCTGGGCTGGATGCGAACGCAGCCGGGCACCACGAGCCTGCGGGCCCTTTTCTACATGGACGAGGTCTTCGGGTACTTCCCGCCGGTGGCCAACCCGCCGTCGAAAGCCCCTCTCCTGACGCTGCTCAAGCAGGGGCGGGCGTTCGGCCTCGGCTGCCTGCTGGCCACGCAGAACCCGGTGGATCTCGACTACAAGGGCCTCTCGAACACCGGCACCTGGTGGCTCGGGCGTCTCCAAACCGAACGGGACAAGGCGCGGGTGCTCGATGGGCTGGAGGGAGCGGTCGGCTCGGCCGGCGGCGCGTTCGACCGGGCCCTCATCGGCCGGACGTTGAGCGGCCTGTCATCGCGCATCTTCCTCATGAACAACGTGCACGAAGACCGCCCGGTGGTGTTCGAGTCGCGCTGGGCGATGTCGTACCTGCGCGGGCCGCTGACGCGCGATCAGATCCGCGCGCTGATGGCGGGGCGGAAGGCGGAAGCCGCGCCCGCACCGCCCGCCGCCGCGTCCGCGCCGCCGCGTCCGGCGGCTGCCGCTGCCGCCCAGCCGGTGCAGGCCGCGCCCGCGGACAGGCCCGGCTCGGCCCGGCCGATTCTCCCGCCCGACGTGAGGCAGTTCTTTCTGCCCGTGTCCGTCCCACCCCCGGCTGCGGCGAGCCTCGCCTACGCGGCCATGGCGGTAGGCGTCGCGGCCGTTGGTTTCGGGGACGCGAAGCTCAGGGTGTCCCACGTCCGGCCGCTGACCGTGGCGGCCCGCATCGACGACAGGCTCGGCGGCGTGTCGTGGGACGAAGGCGAGATTCTCGCGCTCGACGCGAAACAGCTGGAGGTGGAGCCGCGGAGCGACGGGGTGTTTCTCGAGCTTCCGCCGGCCGCGTCCCGGCCCAAGTCGTACGACGGCTGGGCGAAGGACTTCAGGGCGTGGCTGGCGCAGACCCAGACGCTCGATCTGCTGCGCAGCCAGGCGGCGGACATGGTGTCCGAGCCCGGAGAAACCGAACGGGACTTTCGGGTTCGGCTCCAGACGGCGGCACGCGAACGCCGGGACCTGGCGGTGGCCAGGCTGCGGAAGGCCTATGCGTCGAAGGTAGCGTCGCTTGACGAGCGCATCCGGCGAAGCCGGGAGGCGGTCGAGCGCGAGTCCCAGCAGGCGAGCGGGCAGAGAGTCCAGACCGCCGTCTCGATGGGCGCGACCGTGCTCGGCGCCCTGCTCGGCAGGAAGACGTTCAGCACGTCGACGCTCGGCCGCGCGACGACCGCCGCGCGGGGCATCGGCCGGAGCATGAAGGAGAGCCAGGACGTCGCCAGAGCGAAGGAGGCGTTGGGAGCCGCCGAGCGCCAGCGGGCCGATCTCGAGGCGCAGATCCAAGCCGAAGTCGGCGCGCTCGGCGGCGCCATGGACCCGCTGACGGAAGCGCTCGAGCACCTCGTGCTGCGGCCGAAGCGGACGGAGGTGACGGTGCAGCTGGTGGCGCTGGCCTGGGCGCCGGTCTGGGTCGATGAAGCCGGAAGGAGGACGCCGGCCTATCGGTGAGCGCCGCGCGGGCGCCGCCGCTCGCTCAGGCGACGACGATGCCCTCGAGTTCCGGGATCTCCTCCTTGAGCGCGCTCTCCACGCCGAAGTAGAGAGTCATCTGGGCGCTCGGGCACCCTACGCAGTGCCCGGAGAGCCGGACTTTGGCCCGGTTGTCCACCACGTCCACCAGTTCGATATCGCCCCCGTCGCTCTGGAGCATGGGGCGGATGCGATCGAGCACAGCCTGAACACGTTCGCGCGTCACCATCAAGGATCTCCTGCGTGTGAAGCTAGTATACTATCGATACATCTGGTAGAGCGCCCGCGACGAGCCGGCAGCCCCTAATCCATGGCTCCTGCACCGCAGTTCAGCATCGAGGACGTCGTCATCGGCCGAAGCGCGAGAATGCGGGCCGTGTTCGACTTCGTGCGGGTCGTCGCCGACAGCGACAGCAGCGTGCTCGTGACCGGCGAGACCGGCACCGGCAAGGAGATGATCGCCAATCTCATCCACGAGTCGAGCCCGCGGCGGCAGAAGCCCTTTGTTCCCGTGAGCTGCGCGATTCTCACCGAAACCCTGATCGAGTCCGAGCTCTTCGGCCACGAGCGCGGCGCGTTCACCGGCGCCGTGAAGGATCGGCCCGGTCGGTTCGAACTGGCGCAGGGCGGCACGATCTTTCTCGACGACGTCGACGACGTGCCGATGACCATGCAGGTGAAGCTCCTGCGCGTCCTGCAGAACCGCACCATCGAGCGCCTCGGCGGGACGCGCGCGATCCCCGTCGATGTGCGCGTCATCACGGGCACCAAGCGGCCGCTCAAAGAGGTCGTTGCGGAAGGGCGCTTTCGCGAGGACCTGTTCTATCGGCTGAACGTGATTCCGATCAACCTCCCGCCGCTGCGCGAGCGTCGCGAGGACGTGCCGATTCTCCTGGAGCATTTCCTCCGCCGGTTCTTCGCCGAGCGGGGCGAGGAGCCGAGGCCCATCGCGCCGGCGGTCCAGCAGGCGTTCCTGCGTTATCCGTGGCCCGGCAACGTCCGGGAACTGGAGAACGCGTGCGAACGGATCGCCCAGACCTGCACCTGCGAGACGGTGCGGCTGGGGTGCGTCCCAATCAACGTGCTCTTCCACCGCCACGTCGAGGAGCAGTCGCCTGTCGTCGAAGCCCACCAGGAGCCGACGGCGATTTCCCTCGAAGAGCGGCTGCGCGAGGTCGAACTCAACCTGATCAGTTGGGCCCTCAAGGCCAGCGGCGGGAACAAGTCGCGCGCGGCGGAACTGCTCAACGTCAAGCGCTCGACCCTCGGCGATCGCGTCAAGAAGCTCGGGCTCGAAAAGCTCCAGGCCCGGGACTAGCGGCGGCACGGGCGCTCGGCCGGCGGCGCGCCGGCTCCGGCCGGGCCGCCGGGCGAATCCTCTTCGCCTGGCGGGAACGCCGCCGTCGGGCCGGCTGCGCGCCCGCGGACAGACAAAGAGCCGCGCGCTCGAGCGCGGAACCCATGCCGCGTTGCCGTCGGGCGCGCGCCACGCCGCCGAGCAAGTCCTCAAGGCTCCCGGCCTGGCGTGCGCGGCCAGGAACGAGCCTCGGCTGGTCCTTCAGCCTCTGCCGGCGCTCCCGGACGAGGTCCGGCCCGGCAGTGGCGATTGGCGCGCGGCCATGCCGGCCTCACGCGCGCGGTTCGAGAAGCGCTTCGTCCGGCGTCGAGGCAGCGGACCGATCACGCCTTGTCAGGGCCTGCCAGCGCCTCCGGGACGCCGTAGACATCGCAGCGGAACCCGGCCAGCCTGACGCGCTGCGCGATCTCGAGGAGCCGCGCGGCCGGAACCTGCTGCAGGTACGGGAACGCGGGTATCCGGTCGATGGTGTAGACCTGGACCGCCTTGGGCCGGATGCGGTCGAGCGCGCCGACCCAGTTGATCACCGTCAGGTCCCCCGTGTTGTCGATCCGGCCGGTCCGATCCCTGACGAACATCGACTGGATGACGATGTCCGGCACCTTCTTGAGGCCGGCGATCACCTGTTCGACGGTCATCGTGGCGCCGTTGACCGTCCGCAGCGTGGCCGTGTCGCCCGCGTCGAGCTTCATGTAGCGCTCATCCAGCGCGGCGAGCGCTTCGCGGACCTCGGCTTGTTCGAGGGTGCTCGCGTTCGACAGCACCGCCAGCGGCACGCCCGGCGCGAGGTCGTCGCGCACGGCCCGCAGCGCCCGCACCACCTCCCGAAACTTCGGATGCAGCGTCGGCTCCCCGTGGCCGGCGAGCGTGAGCCTGTCGAGGCGCTCGCCCTGGGCCGACAGCGCGCGGATCGCCGAGGCGACGGCCTTGGCGACGGCGGACGGGCTCGGCCAGTGCTCGAATGCGGGTGTCGCCGTGCGGCGCGAGTGCGCGGACCAGCCGTACTGGCAGTACGAGCAGTTGAAGGTGCACAGCTTGAGGTGCGCCGGCGTCAGGTTGATGCCAAGCGATCGGCCGAGGCGGCGCGAGCGGACCGGGCCGTAGACGATGCCCTCGTGAAGGGCCATCAGGGTGGCCGTCGCCGCGGGCCGAACCGCGCGGGCCCGAGCGGCCGCCTTGGATGCGGCCACCGGCGACTCCGGTGCGACCGCCGCTGGAGCAGGCGAGGCTTTCGTGCTGGCCGGTTCCGCCTGGGCGGCGGTCGCCGTGGCGGCCTTGGCGGCTCGGACCGGCGGCTGCGGCTTTCTGGGACTGCCTGCGGTCGAGCTCTTCACTGCGGACTTCTTCACGGACACCTCCACCCCGCCGGGTGCCGCGCGCCATTCGCGCGGCCGCACGAACCCGCGGAGGGAAACCCGTCGCCGGCTGACGCGGGGCGGGCGAAGGGCATTCGGAGCGCTGCCTGGCCGGGCAGCGCCTACTCCAATCCATTATGGCACGATCGGCGTACTCGGCGCCGCCGCCGCGGACGGGCGCTTGGGCCGGAGATCTCGGGAACGCGCCGCTCGCGCGCCCGCAAGCGTGCGGGAGGCTGGGGCAAAGCCGCGGCGCGGCGACTGGCGTGCCGCCCTTGTCGATTGCTCCGAGCCATCCAGTCGATCGGCGCCTCCCGCCGGCCAGGCTCCGATTGTCAGGACGCGCTCACGGCGAGCCGGCGGCTTCGCGGACCGACGAACAGGACCGCCGGAGGCAGCCAGGCGCCCGGCGGGGCCGCCGGCTACCGTTCAAGGCCGACCCTGCCGGGGAGCGCCAGCGGAGTCCCGCCTTCAGCCTCGATCCGCTGGTATTCGCGGAACGCCTCCCGCAGCTGCTGCGCCGCCGTCTCGCGCTGGGCGGGGCTCAGCAGGATCTGGCGCGACAAGACGGCGGCCATGGTTCCGCTGGGAGTCGCGAGGTAGCGCTCCAGCGTCACACCAAACCGCTTCTGCGTGTCGTCGGCGGCCGTGGAGAGGTCCGGGCCGATTGGCGTGGGGCTCGTCATGCCGAGCACGGCCACGCTGTGGCAGACCGCGCAGCCTGCCTGCGCGAACCAGCCGCCGCGCCCGCTCCGCAGCCGCGCTTCGGCCAGCTGCTCCTCCGCTGACGGCAGGTCCTCGGCCGGTGTGCCGGGCAGAAACGCGGCTCCAAAGGCGACCCTCCGCCAGGACATCACGAGCAAAGCCAGCGCCTGGCACTCCCGGACGGACAGGTGGAAGTTGGGCATCAGGGTGTCCGCGACAACGAACCTCGGGTCCTTCAGGTGCGCGAGATGCCAGGCGAAGACGGTTGGGCGGTCCCGCAGGCGGCTGTAGTCGAACTGCTCAGCCGACTTGTCGCCAACCCACGTCAGGTCGGGTCCGACGGCGCCGCCGCGCCCGTTCACGGCGTGACACGAGCGGCATCCCTTCTGCCGCACCAGGCTCTTTGCGAGATTGATCGCACCGGCCCCCTCGGTGGCGCGCTCGTAGCGGTGGCACAGGTTGCAGTTCGACTGGAGGAGCGGCGGAGCTTCTTCCGATGTCGAGTAGAGCGCGGCCAACTCGCGGTCCAGCAACGGTTCGCCCCAGTGCGGGACATCGCCGTGCGCGTCGGGCAGGGTCACCGCCCACCCTTGGCCGCCGTGACAAACAGAACAGCCGAACCGCTCCGGCGGGTGGGTCTCGATTGGCCGCGTCGGGTGCGTGCGAGAGGGGAGTGGCGCCGTCTCGAAGCCCTTCCACAGCACAGCCTGGTGACAGGTGATGCAGCGATCGGCCCTGCCGAGGCCCGGGACCCAGATCTGCCGGATCCCGGCGGGGAGACCGGCGGCGCGCTCCGGACCGAGTTGCTCGACCACGCGGAGACGGAAGTCGGCCTGGATCCGGTCGTAACCACGCCGGGCGTCGAGCCATGCCACTGCCGCCATCGAAACGAGGAGCGCCGTCCCGGCCGCCGAGAGCAAGAGACGGTCTGCGGTGCTCGAGTCGCGTCGGGCAGGCGTGGCCATTCTAGAACCTCGTCGGCTGGCCGGGCCGGACGTCCCAGGGCCAGTAGAAGCCCCACGACGGCCCTCGCAGCCACAAGCCGACGGAGGTGAGCGCGAGGATTGCCAGGACTGCGGCCACGAACACCGCGTTCTGGCCGCGCCGGGCTGCCGGGAACCAGCGTCCCGCCGTGTCAGGGCCGGAACGATCCAGCCAGGGCCAGGCGGTGAGCAGCGCCAGCAGGACGCCGGGCACCACGAGCCCTCCAACGATCGCCCCATTGACGGAGACCGGGCCGGCCCGGATCGTCAGATCCGTGACCAGCTCCTGGAGCCACAGGAAGTACCAGGGGGCCTTGGCCGGATTCGGCGTCGCAAACGGGTTGGCCGGTTCGTCCAGGGGTGCGCGCAGCGCGAGGGCGGCGAGGTTGACGGCCGCGAACGTCGCCATAGTGACTGCCGCGAGCCTCAGCACGAGATCCGAGGCGGGTCGGCCGTGTCGCGGCTGCGCCCCGTTGTCCCGCTCCCGGTCGGCTGCGGCGAGGCCGCCGTCCTTCAGCACGCGCCACATGTGGTATGCGAGGAGCACCACCAGGATGGCAGGCAGCACGACGACGTGGAGGGCGTAGAAGCGGCTGAGGGCCGCCTGGCCAATGACGGGCCCGCCGATCAGCCATGCCCGGAGCAGCGGTCCCGCGGCGGGTGCCGATGAGAGAATGCTCGTGCCGACGGTGACGGCCCAGAAGGCGCGCTGGTCCCAGGGCAGGAGGTAGCCCGTGAACGACACACACAGCGTCACGAGCAGCATGGCCACGCCGATCACCCAGTTCCACTGCCGCCGCTGGCCGGGGCCGCTCCCGTTCTTGTAGGCGCCCGTGACGAACACGCGCGCCAGGTGGAGCAGCACGGCGGCCACCATGAGGTGCGCGGCGACCCAGTGCACGGCGCGCAGCCACCAGCCGAAGGCCGCGACGTGTTCGATGTCCTTCACCGAATGGTACGCGCGCTCGACTGACGGCGCGTAGAGCAGCATCAACGGGAGGCCCGACAGGACGGTCAGCAGGAACAGCACGCCCGAGACGGTTCCGAGCCATCCGGTCGCGCCCCAGGAGAGCGACGCGCCCGAGATCCTCGGCGGGAACCAGTGCCGGAGCAGGCCTGGCGGGGAAACGCGGCGTCCGGCCTCCGCCCCCGGCCGGGCGCGCCATGCCGCCGGTGGAGATGCCGAGCGAGGCCGGCCAGCCGCGGCACGCGTGGTCCGCGTGATCACCCGTGCCCTCAGAGGAGCGTCAGCTGCCGTCCGGCAGGAACCGGCTGGCTCAGGTCCACGGCGAGCTGGCCGTCGTCCGGGGAGACCAGGACCCGGTACCACGGCAGGGGCGCCGGGGCAGGGCCCGATTCGTTGGCACCGTCGCCGTGATAGCGGGAACCGTGGCAGGAGCAGACGAATCGATGCGTCACGCGCATGGGACGCCCGCTCACCCGCCGGTCTTCCGCCGCGCTCAGCGCCTCGGGATGCACCGTGCAGCCGAGATGCGTGCAGACGGCAGAGATCGCGTGATAGGCGCGCCCGGATCGAAAGACGAAGAGCCGGGCTTCCGGCAGGAACGTCAGGCCGTCGGGGAGCCCGTCCGGCTGCCGGCCGACCTTGACCAGCGTCGGACCGTCATAGGCCACGTTCGGTGCGAGCGACCGCAGCGCCGCGGCGGCCTGGGCCGCGACCGCCGCGGCACCCGCGCCGGTGCCCACGGTGCGCAGGAACGAGCGGCGATCGGGCCGGCCTGGCTTCGAGGGGTCCGTCATGGCGTGGGCGCATTCTATGACCTGGCGCGCGCCTGATCAATAATGCGGGTCATGGCGCTCAACGCGTGCGAGCTTGAGATCGACCTGCTCTGCCGCGGGATGCGGATCCCGGACGGCGTGTCGCTCGAGGGCGCGCGCGGCATTGCGCGAACCCGCGCGGGGCTGGGATCGGGCCTGGAGATGGTGCTGCCCACGGGGTCGTGGATGAAGCCCGAGGTCTGGGTCAACGTGCCGGTCGTCGAATCCTTTGCGAGGCAGTCGCCCTACGTGCTGTCCGGGTCTCCGCACGATGGGTACGTCGTGACCAACGAGGAGACGCGCGACGCCTACGCGGTGAGGATTCCCCGGGAGCCGCGCTGGTATGCGCGGCTGACCTCGCGTGACATCCCGATGAACCATATCGGCGTGCTGCAGGGCACCTACCTGGGCATCTACGTGAACCTTGTCTGCACGTTCTGGAACTACAGCCCCGCGCTCAACTGCCGCTTCTGCACGACGGGCCAGAACATCGGCGAGAGCGAGTCGGCCGACAAGGCGGTGTCGGACGTCATCGAGACCTGTTGGGCTGCCAAGGAGGAGTCCGGCGTCACGTTCGTGCACCTCAACGGCGGCTTTCAGGGCACGCGGGGCATCCAGTTCACCGAGCCGTACATCGAGGCGATCAAGGAAGAGGTCGGCATGCTCGTGGGGGTGCAGCTGGCGCCCGAGCGGGACTTCAGCCGGTACGACCGCCTGATCGACCTGGGCGTGGATCATCTGTCGTTCTGCATCGAGTTCTGGAATCCCAAGTGGTTCGCCGAGGTCTGCCCCGGCAAGGAAAAGATGCTGGGGCAGCAGCTGTTCCTCGACGCCCTGGAGTACTGTGCGAGGCGCATGCCCAAAGGCGCGGTCTCGGGCGAGATCATCGCCGGGCTCGAGCCGATCGAGGACACCGTCTCGGCGATTGAGCACATCGCCGGTCTCGGGGCGTTCCCGACCGTGTGCATCTTCCGGCCGACCGTCGGCGCGGACATGGAGTCGTGGCCGCCGCCGCAGTACGACGCGATGCGCGACGTGATGCTGCGGGTCTATGACGCCTGCCGCCGGAACTGGATTCCCATCGGCGCGGCGCCGAACATCGAGGTGAGCCTGGTGGTCAATCCTGATGATGCCGCGCTGCTCGCGCCGAGAAACCGGGAGTTCTGGCTGTACGAGGCCTATCGGCGGACGGCAAGGCTCGCTGCGGCGCCGCTTTTCGCCTGGCGCCAGCGACCGCGGAGACGCCGCCCGGAGCCGAAATCCCGAAGGGGTGGGGACGCCTCCGGCTCGCCTGGCGTCGCCGCCTGAGCCCGTCCGGCGGCGCGCCGGACAGCGGAGGGAAGGCGGGCGGGACGGTTGGGAAGGGGGCTTTAGGGTCGCTCGACGCTGTCGGATTTCCGGCACGCGGCGCCGGGCAAGACGAGTGTTCTGCCGGAGAAGCGCCACCGCGCTGTGGAGATTCCTCGGTTGGCGGAGGTTTTTCAGCGGCATTATAATTGCTGCTCATGCCGGCGCATGGGCCACTCGGATTCCGCTGGTGGCCCGTGGTGTAGAATCGGGCAAGAACGCAACGCTCTCGCCGCTCGGGAGGCTCGCGCATACGACACCTCTATCACCCACCGCGGCCGCTCAGCCCATGTAACGATCGGCCGTGACGACCTGCTCTTTTTCATCCTTCCAGACCCTGAATCCACAGGGCGATTCTTCCGAGCGGCGGTTTGTTTGCGGGCGCGAACGACGCGGGCGTCCGAGGAGGTCCCGGGCGTCTGGCGCACTCCAGGCTGGTGAAGGGAGCCCCATGAACACCGAACGGATGCCGTGGACGTGCCGCTGGAGCCAGTTCCGTCCAGCAGCGAAGTCTCCGATGTGGATGGAGGACTGGCTCGCGCAGTGGGCCTGCCTTGCCGAGCAGCGGCACGAAAGCAGCGGGTCCCTCGACCGCTGTGTGGACTGCCAGCAGTACGAGGCGCGCGAAGACGCCGCCGACGGGCTGGTCCAGGCGGCCCGTCGGCAGTGAAGGGGCGGGCGGATGTCCGGCTTCTTCGATCGCTACCCGCTCGCGCGAAACGGCGTGACGCTGGTCGGCGCGATGCTGACCTCCCTCGGGGCCGGGCTTTTCCTCGTCTTCCTTCTGCTCGAGTTCCTTGGACTGGAGAGCAACCCCTACATGGGGCTGCTGTTTCTGCTGGTCTGTCCGACCCTCTTTGTGGCTGGCTTGGTGGTCATGCCGATTGGGGTCTGGCTCGCGCGCCGTCGGCGCGCGGCAGGCCGTCCGGTGCGGGCCTTCCGGTGGCCCAGCGTTGACCTGAACGACGCCGCGCAGCGGAAGACCGCCGCGGCATGCGCCGGGCTCACTCTGCTCAACGTGCTCATCGCCGGCGTTGCCGCGCATTCCGGGCTCGAGTACATGGACTCGCCCCAGTTCTGCGGCAGGCTCTGCCACGAGGTCATGGAGCCTGAGTGGGCGGGCTACCAGGCCGGACCCCATGCTCGCGTGGCCTGCGTGCAGTGCCACATCGGCCCGGGCGCCCCGTGGTTCGTCAAGTCGAAGCTGTCCGGTCTGCGTCAAGTCTACGCCGTCGCCTTCAACACTCACTCGCGGCCCATCCCGTCACCGGTCACCGACCTCCGCCCGGCGCGGGACACGTGCGAGCAGTGTCACTGGCCCGAGAAGTTCCACGGCGACGTCGTGCGAACGGTCCGCTCGTACGCCGACGACGAAGCGAACACCGAGACGGCGATCGGCGTGCGCCTGCATATCGGGGGCATCAACCCGCTGCGCGGAACCGCCACGGGAATCCACTGGCACGTGTCGGCGAAGAACCGCATTGAGTACGTCGCGACCGACGACCGGCGTCAGCACATCCCCTACGTGCGCCTCGATGACGGCAGCGGCACGGTGAAGGAGTTCATCGCAGACGGCGGGCCGAGCGGCGGCATCCCGGCGGGGGAGCGCCGGGTGCTCGATTGCATCGATTGCCACAATCGGCCGTCCCACACCTTTGCCTATTCCGTGGCCCGGGCGGTGGACGAGTCGATGTCCGCCGGAGGGCTCGACCCCTCGCTCCCGTTCATCAGGCGGGAGGCCATCAAGGTCCTGTCCGCGGCCTACGCCGACAAAGCGGCGGCCTTCGACGCGATTCAGAACGGCCTTCGGGCGTTCTACCGGGAACGCACGCCACCCGTTCCCGACGAGGCCTTGTCGAGGGCGGTGGAGACGGCGCAGCGCCTCTACGCGCGGAACGTCTTTCCGGCCATGCGCGTCACCTGGGGCACGTATCCGAACAACGTCGGCCACAGCGATCCGGGACCGAGCCCCTACGCGGGCTGTTTCCGCTGCCACGACGACTTGCACCGGGCGGCGGACGGGAGCGTGATTTCGCAGGACTGCGGCCTCTGTCACACCATCGAGTGAGCGCGCCTGGTGGCGTGAACCCGTCGGCCCAGGCACCCTGAAGAGGCGCGGCGCCGGGCGTTGGCCAGGCGGCGCCACGCGTCGCTGCGGCATACGGGTTGCGTACACCATGCCGTCCGGCGGTCGTCTTGACGGAATTCCGCCATCGGCTGCCGGCCCCGATCTGCGCCCGGAGGCTTGCGATGTCATTCGTGGACATCCTGTTGGAGGAGCATCGCCAGTTCGCGACGATGCTCGGAGTGCTGGAGGCCCTGGCAAGGCGCGTGGCTGCGGGCGACGAAGTGCCGCTGGACGTCTTGAGCGACGTTCTGGAGTTCTTCGACCGGTTTGCGGCGCAGCACCACGACAGGGAAGAGCAGCTGCTGTTTCCGTTCCTGGCCGGGCACGGCATCGGGCCAGACCAGACCGCCGTGCACGCCCTGCGGGCGCAGCACGAAGCCGGCCGTGTCTACAACGCCAAGTTGCGGGGCGAGTTCAGGCAGCTCGCCGCCGGCGAGGCCGGAGCGGCAGCTGCGCTGGCGCAGACCCTCGGGGCCTTCAGCGAGCTCATTCGAGAGCACTTGCGCATCGAGGATGAGTACTTCTACGCCCTGGCCGACCAGGTGCTCACGCCTGCGGAGCACGAGCGCATCCTGCGCCAGCTCGAGCGGGCGGCCAACGATCCTGCCGCTCGTCAGGCGCGCCAGCGCTACCTTCGGATGCTCGCGACCTACCCAGCGATGGTGGCGGCCTGGGATCCCGGCCGCTGATCGTCCGAGCCGCTTCGGACCGGGATCCGCGCGCGCCCGGGCCCTGGCTACTGTCCCGGCGGGGTTTCAGCCGGGCTGTCGCCGCGCCCGGGCCGCTCGTGACGTCGAGACTCGACGTCACCAGCGGCCCGGCCGCGGCCACAGCCCGGCCGCAACCCCGCCGGGGCAGTCGCCAGGGCCCGGGCGCGCGCGGATCGCGGCCGCGCCCCCCG
>Ga0116177_10001294_pt1 | contig 18770 bp, 18 predicted proteins | sample AD_STIC10_MetaG_FD_89750 | JGI IMG/M metagenome (GOLD analysis project Ga0116177, IMG submission 89750) | Active sludge microbial communities of municipal wastewater-treating anaerobic digesters from USA - AD_STIC10_MetaG | ecosystem: Engineered > Bioreactor > Anaerobic > Digestate | place: USA... | reverse complement strand
CGGCGGCGTGGCGCGGGGGGCGATCTCGGTGTCCGGCAGCAAGGTAAAGCCGCGCGCGATAAACGCTGCGGGTGAGGTGCGATAAATAGGGGGCCCGCGGGCTTTCGCCTCACGAAACGAATTTACGTGGCTGTGCACTTTACCGCGGCCGGTCTTTACCGGCGAGGTGGCCGGTAGTGAATGCGGGCTCCCACGTCGCACACGCTTCATCCTGGGGCCGGGCCGGGATTACGCCTTGGTCCAAAGCCGTCAGGGCCTCATCGATGAGGCGTAGCCCCATCGGGGCAAGGGCTCGGCGCCACAACTCAGCGGGCGATTCTCCGGGCAGGACGTGGCACCAATCCTGTCCGGCTATCGGTCCGGTATCCGCGCCCTCATCCATCCAATAGACAGTACCGCCCGCTATCGGGTCGCCCATGTGAATGGTCCAGCGAACAGCGTCGCGGCCGCGGTGCCGCGGGAGTAGCGACGGGTGATAGCCGAGGGCGCCGAGGCGGGCCGCTGACCGGGCCCCGGCATCGATGAAGGCGTGGGCGTGAGCTGCGAGGATCAGGTCGGTGCCGGCTGGTATATCACCGGTGCCGACCCTACGGCCGCAGTGGGCCACTAGCACGCCGGCCTGCAGCGCTACCGCGTAAAGCCGGTCGTACTCTTCACCCGTCGATGCCGGCGCCAGCACTTTAACAACCTGGTGCTCGCGCCGGAGGCACAGACGCAGGGCTTCGGCGCCGAACCACGCCTGGCCAACGATCACGATGCGCATGCGGCCTCCCCCAAATAGCGGAAGCCCTGCACAGCGCGGAAGTGCCCCCCGTAACCCGAGCCCCCATTACCTTTTCCGCCGGCCTTTTGAGCAGATCGGGCCATAGATTCCCGGCAAGGCCCTTTGCGGCCTCCGACCAGCTCTGCCGACACTTGTGTCCAGCTACGATCGCGCCACAGCGCTGCGGCCAGGCCCGGGTGGCTTGTGTGAAACAGCGTGCGCAACTGCAGCCCGTAGCGGTTCTGCCCTTCGAGCCAAGCCTGGCACACGGCGTTGAGGAAGCGCATGCCGACGCCGGCGCCCTGCCACTCCGGCATCACGACCAGCCGGCAGGCGCGGGCCTCGACGAGACCGGGCCGGGTGCTGACGGCCACGTGGGCGACGAGCTGGTCGTCGATCGTGGCCACGTAGTTGGTGGCAGCGATCATCCTGGGCATCTTCAAATAGTGATGCGGCTCAAAAGCGGGCCAGTGCTGCCAGTCTGTTTGATGGATGCACATATCCAGGGGCGGGCGTCGCCGAAGACGCCCCCGTTCGAATTGGCCCGACCCGGTGTCGAAGATCCAGTCGGGCTGGATCCAATCCAGGATGTCGTAGTGGCACGAGAGCAGCACCACCTTGCCGCCGGTGCGGCGCCAGGCCTTTGAGAAAGCGCCGGCGCCGACCTTGGCAATCTGCCGGTCCACAACCGACGAGAACTCATCGACGACCGCGAAGCCCGGCGCATCGCACACCAGGCGCGCCAGATTCGCGCGGAACTGCTCGCCATTCGAGAGCACTTGGAAGGGCCGGAGCCACGCCGGCACGCTGCCCAGGCCCACGGCCGACAGGGCACCGAAGGCGGCGTTGACGTCGCCTCTGGGGGCGATCGCGTCGATGATCGGCGCATCGGCCGGCCAGGCCGGGGCGTAGAGCGCGCCGAGCTGGCGGCCGATGCTGGTCTTGCCGCTGCCGCTTGGACCGACGACGACGCCGATCTGCCAGTCGTTGCCGTCGATGGGTAGGTCGGCGTCGAGCGAGAAGTCGGCGCCGGACTCAACATTGAAGAGTGATTTGACGCGGGCCGCGCGATACGAGTCGTGGTCCCGGCAGGTGTTGCGGACGGTGATCTTCATACGACCACCACCCGCAGTTTCAGCCCTTGGGACAGGAGCTGGTTGTAGACCTGCTCCTGGTGGGCTGCATCGTCGCAGACAACGACGATGCCGAACTTCTCGCTGTACTTGAACCCGTTTTTACCCGGTGGGTTCGGTTTCGGTTGGTTTGCCATAGGGCCTCCAGTTGCCAGGCCCTCGGGGGGCTCGGGTGGGAGGCTCATCGGCCTTCTGATAGAGCGTCCCGCAGCGGGGACACTTGATTTCAAGCCGGCGGGCGTCGGCCATTGCCAGCTTCTTATTGCACTGAGCGCAACGAACTTCTTTCACGTAAAAATGCCTTGTGCGTGATAGCCTTGGCCCGCCGTGTGCACGGTGGCGGCGCCATGGCCAAACGCAGGCCCAATCTGCGGGAGGCGGCCGGGTTGGGTGTTAGCGCACCCGCCCCGGTCGCGCCGTTTCTAAACCTCTATGTCTACATAGGTGCCGGCAGGCGCGGCGCCTTCGACGGCGCCGGCGGGCCGGAAGAACACCAGATCACCGAGGGCCGCGCTGCCCCGCGCGGAGTACAGGCCGGCATCGGGCGTCTGAATGCGCAGCTCGTCACCCTGGGCTGCCACCACCTCGCCAATCAGCAGCGGGGCACTGGGCACGGCCTCACGAATAGCCTTCAGCAACTTACTCATGGATCTCGGCCCCCAGGGTTTGACGGACCTTCACAGGATCCTTTGACGAGCCGGACGGGAGCGAGGCCGCCACGGCCAGCTCGCGCACGATGCCCCGCCGGGTCGTCTGGCCGCGTACCCAGTCCAGCACAGTGCCGATCTGGATCACGCCGTAGCCCGGCAGAATGCCGGTCTCCAGATGCTCCATACGGTGGCTGCTGGCCTCGGCCAGTGCGGCCAGGCCCCGCTGGCGGGCCGCGTCGGCATGGGCGGTGAGCTGGTCGACAATCATCTGCGCCGGCCTGTCACCGGCCGAGCCGGCACGCCGCACCCGGGCGTTGAGATCCTGCCCGCACACATAGACGATGTTGTAGCCAGGGCGGACGATCTCATCGCTGCCGCGCTCCAGCGTTGCCGCGGCGGGCAGCACCACACCAGGCGCCAGGCCTGACCATTCCCACGGTGCCGCCGGATAGCGCGGAATGACGGCCAGCGACCGCGCCGCGGGCGCAGGTAGCACATAGGCGCCGGCTGCTTCGGCTAGGCGCAGCACGGCCTCAATCGGTGTGCCAGTGTGGGCCCACAGCCCGGCCGGCAGCAGCCAATCGGCGCCCTGCCAGGTGAGCGTCCAGCCGTTCGACACGCCATTGATCGTCAGGGCGCCGGCGGCCAGCTGCTGAGCAGTTTGTGCAGATGCGAAGTTGCTACGCGGCGATGCCCCGGCACCGGGAGCCGACAGCTCGGCGGCGATGCCCCGGCCGGAGACGCGGAGCGAGGCGCTGCCAAAACGCTCCGACTCGGTACGCTTCTCGACAAGCAGCCGCCACGGCATGTCATTGAGCCGGGCCTCGAGCTCGACGAGCTGGCCGGGTGCATCGGGCTCGATATCAGCAAGGGCGCGAAGCGGCAGGGTTGCCGACCATGACCAGTGCACCGAGTCGGCGTCACCGGAAATCGAGATGTCCCGCAAGGGCAGCTGCAGGTTGTTGCTAACGCGTGTGAGCGTTGCCGAGTTGATCACTATGTAGGCCCTCAGTGTAGGAATAACCAGCGGGCCGGCTGAGCTGCCTTGGCCGCAGGTAAAGACGATGTCTGTGCCAGCGCTCCGGCGTTTGTCGAAGAGCAGATGCGCAGCGCCGCCCGCCGGCGGCATGTAGCAGCGCCACGGCTCGGGCGGGGGCGTGACGATGATCACGGTGCGGCCTGGGGGCAGTGTTTCGCCCCAGCCCCATGGCAGGCTGGCAACCACGACCCCGACGGTTTCAGCTGGGCCGGCGCTGGCGCGCAGGGTCACGCGGAGCGGAAGGCCGGCGCCCCAGGGCAGGCGCTGCGCCGGGGTGCGGATGATGTTGGCGGTCTGCCAGGGGGCCGACGTGCGGGTGGAGACGCGCGCGGCGAGTTGCCAGCGGCCGGCCAGGCTGCCGCGCAGCAGATCAGCCGGTTGCCAGCCACCCGCGATGCTGCGCAGCGGCAGCGGCACGGCGGGGGACCATGGCGCACGCACCGAGGTGCGCAGGGGCGCGGTGGAACGCCACGGGGCTGACGTGGCGCAGCTGGCGTGCCTGGCGGTCTGCCACGGCAACCCTTGGACGGCGGGCACCGGTGTGGCCGGGGCCTGGGGCGCGGCGAGCTGGGCGGGGCTGACCGGGTCCGCGGCCTGCCAGGCGCAGGCGGTGCTGATGACGTCGGAGCGCAGCACGGCGTTGTCGTAGCGCAGCAGGCCGACGAATGTAACGGGCGCGGCCGCCGGCAGAGCGATCGTCAAGCGCCCCTCGGCATCGAGGGCGGGCCCCACGGGACGCCCGAAAACGATGTCGCGCTGCGCCGGGTCAAGCAGCCGGCGGAACAGCAGTCGGTTATTCAAAGCGGGCTTCCAGGAGGCGCACAAATGCACCGGCCAGGACAGCGGTTCGGTCGAGCCGCAGGTCGGCAGCGTCGCAGTCGAACAGCCACACGCCCGCGGATGTTTCGATGCGGGCCCACGCGATGGCGCCCGATTGCGCAACCTGCCCTTCGATGGGCGCGGTGATCACCAGCGCGCCACTGCCAATCTCGCCGACGCCCTGGGCAAACGGGATGCGCGCGATGGGTGGCCACGCGGCCGCCCCGCCGTCCGGCGGGCGGGGCGCTGGGTAGCAGACCACGGCGCCACCGGCCAGCCGCTGCGCAAGCGCGTCGAGGCGCGCCACATTTAGCGCTGCGAGCAGGTCTGGTGAGGCGGCGACGCTCACGGCATCAGCTCCGGCGTGAGCGCGTCGAGCACCTCGGCGTTGTACACGCCGGTGTGGTCGTATGAGACAACCACGTATTGTCGGCTGGGGTTGATGTAGTCAAAGCTGTACGCCCCGCTCGTCGGGTCTGATCAGACTTCACGCACCAGGCGGTTGTCGCGCTTGTCGAACAAGCGCACACGGCGCCACACGGGGTAATCGGGCGACGAGTCGACTTCGACTGTGCCTTTGAGGCGGCCGTTACCGCCAAGGTCCGACAGGTCACGCGTCGTGCGCAGCAGCGGCATGACACCCGCCGACGGCGGGCCGGGCAGCGGGGCATCAAAAACCAGAATTGGGCGCAGCGGGCCGCTGTAAATCATGGATTACTCCCACGGCCCTGTGATATCGATTGCGGCGCGGTAGCTTGTCGTCGGCGAGATCGTGCCGAAGAAGCGCACAGCAATCAGCGTGTGCCCAGGCAGCCCAACCGCAGCAGGGATACGGTCTTTGCTCTCAAAGGCGGAGCCCAGATAGTGCGGAATTCCGTAGAGACCCGGCACTTCGCCCCGGCGGTTGCCGACAACGCTTGAGCTTTCGAGAAAGAGCGTCGGACACAAATCCAGGCCGCCATTGATCGGGTTTGGCCCGACAGGATGGTTTCCGTGCCCGCTGTACGCCTGCAGCGTAAAGCCCGGCTTGTAGAGGTATACCGGGACAGACCCGCCAACTTGCGAGTACGGGCGCATCACGTAAGCCCCGACGCTACCGCCGTAGTTGTGCGCGGAGTTGTAGGTACCGGGCGAGCCCCCGCTGCTAAAGTCCAAGGGCTCCACAATCGTCAAAAATCGGTAGGCGTCACCGGCCTTGAGGCTCGGAAAATCCCCGGCGTTGCACAGCCCGTAATCGGTTGGATAGTTGTTGTGGTGCGCGATGAGGATGTGCACAAAACGATCGCTGGCAATGATCATCCAGCGCCGTGCAGATGGGCCGGGGACATTCGAAACTGGGACATACCCGCCACCCGAGACCTGCGCATCCGAAGGCGTCGGGTCGGTGCCCGTGTCCACGTCGGTCATCGACGCGTGGCCTCGTAAGCGAGCGTAACTAGCCGCGGTGTGATCGATACGCAAATAGCAGCCCGTGGCGCTGGGTGACAAGCTGCGGTATGTGGCTTTGTTTGTGCCCGCGAATGCCTTGGCCCAGCCGGCCGGCGCCAGCTTGATTGCCACGGTGCCGGAGACTGCCCCATCCGCCACGCCAGGCGCTGGCCAGCTTACGGTGAGACTGCTTGTGCCGGTGACGCGATGTTCGCCGTTGATAGCCGGTGTGCCGGCGCCGGCCACAAGGATGACGCTGTCCACCTCGCAAGCGTGGCTAACCGTGAACGTCGCGGTGGCCACGCCGCCGGCTACGTTCACAGATGCGGCGGTGAGCAGGCCCCAGCCATTGACCAGGCATGCATCGAGCACTGCGATCAGGGCGCCGGCCGTCCCGGAGAGCACCGGGGCGCCCGGCATTTCGCTGTGCAAAAATTTAACGGATGTGCTCATCGCGTGGTCCTCAAGTGCGGTCCCGGTCGCCCAGGATCATTAGGGTGAATTTGTCGTCCTGCAGCGTGGCGTCGCCCTGTTGAATCGTGCGGGCAATCCCGATCGGGTGCAGGGCGCCAACCGTATTGATGCGCAGCACGCCGCCCTGGGGCCAACCGCCACCCCAGCCGGCGGCGCGAAGGGTGAGATACGGCTGGCCGACGGCCGGGTTGATGGGCGCGAAATCGTGCGTGACGTCGCCCTCGGCGATGAAGCCGAGGTGTTCGCCGAGCAACTCGAAGGACGTGGTGTTCTTGAAGCGGATCGCCCAGCGCTCGGTTACCGCGCCGATATTGGTGAGGGTTATCGGGTACTGGATTTCGTTGTACTGCGCAGACAACGCCGCACCGATGCGGTCGTCACTCCATTCGCCAGTCCAGCTTTGCTGATCGAACAGCAGTGGGACGCGGGCGGCCAGGTCGCCGATGACAAGTGCGCTGGAAACGATGGACCCGAGCGGGAAATCGTGCGTGAGCGGCCGCGTCAGGGTGATCTGACCGTTTATCTGGGCGTCGGCGACCGGGACTTCGTCCTTGATTACATGCTCGACCGTGATGGGCTGGGCGTAACCGGTGACAGCCGTGAATGTGACGGTGCCCGCGTCAAGATCGGGCGTGTAACCGGTAGCGATCGCCGCGCCGTTGTTGCCGATGACACGCAGGCGGGCAAGGCGGCCGCGGCCGACGCTGAGGGTCTGGCCGTTGCTCACGTTGGCCGGCGCCGTGCTGGCCGTGTGGTGCACAACGGCCACGTTGCCGGGGCGGAAGATGGGCACCAGGCCGTTACTCGGCAAGCGCACTGCGTTGAGGCCCACGATGCCGGAGGGTAGCGGCAGATAGGTGTAAGAGACGCCCGCAACACGCACCGAATCCGCTTTGACGTGACCGACCTTGACCTTGCCGCCTCCGCTAAGTCCGAGCGCCCCGGCGTCGATGGCCCAGGGGCTCGTGTCGGTACCCTGCTGTGTTTTGAAAACCACATCGACGATACCTGTCGCGTAGTCGACGCTGCCCACCATGTCCGCTGTGTTGATTACCCCTGCAGCGTCGGCCGTAGCATTGATAGACGCGTTGCCAATGGTCTCGGCGCTTACTGTCACGCTGCCGGGCCGCAGCGGGGCGACGGGAAAGCGGAACACGGCGCGGTCCACACTCAGGCCGCCGTAGGTGCCCGATGCGGCCTCAATCTGCACCGTCGACGATTCGCCAGCCGGCCACATCCACAGGCGTAGGCCGCCGTTGCCCAGCGCTCCGGCCGGGCTGGACCAGTCGGCTGTTGACACGGGCGGGTTGAGATAGACGTCAGATTGTCTGGCGCGGTTGACCAGCCGGTTGGCACCGATACGGCCCATGAAGTTTTTGGTGATGTAACCGCCTGGGGTGTTACTCAACCGTGCGTCAAGGGGGGAAATCGCCGCGTCCTGAATGTTCAGCGAACCACAGGAATACGTGGCGCTTCCGCCGGCGCCAACGCCCGTGGTGTAGCGCGCCGTGGCGCCAGTAGGCGAGACCGTACCGGTGCAGACGCTTGAGACATACGAGGCCGCACGAAAAGCGCGGGTTGTGCCCTCGCTGGTGTCAATGTTGATGACCGAGTAGTGCTGGAACGGGTGCGTCACGAAGTTAGGCAGCATCTTGTTGATGCTGATTTCGCCCGTCACATAGTTGATTGTTCCGATGGGCCCCGAATGTGTTCCGTCCCCCATCGCGGCTTTGATCGTCCCCGCGTCATCAAACAACGCGTAGCCGCTTGAGGTCGGTTTGTCGTAAAGCTCATCGGCGAACGTGTACCCGACGGTGATGCTCATGGCCAGCGAGCCCACAGCCACGCCGGGAGCCAGCGCGCCAGACAGTGAACTGCCTGTATCCGTGAGCGTGATTGGGCCACTGCTGCCCGCGGCAGCATCGGTGAGGGCGACGGTGAACACGGTGGACGGCGCGGGCAGAATGTCGGGCGACAAACGGAAAATCCCCGCCTCGTAGTCAATGCTCCCGGTGCCGTCGCCGCTGAGAATGCCGGTGCTGTCAGTGACGCTGCGCGCAGTACCGTCATTCCAGCCAATCGTCACGGTGCCTGGCGCCACCGGGCGGCCAAGCTGCACTTCGAAATAGGCGCGGGTTGTACCTGGCGCCGACCCGGCTACGGTTGACGTCGGCGCCCACTGCACGATGATCTTGCTGCCAACATCCGGCAGCGCGCCGAGGGTGACAACTACCGAGCCGGTGGTCCGGTTGAGCTGGCCAGCGCCATACGCCGCATCGGCACCGCGCAGCGCGCCGTCACCGCTGTCTGAGAGCACATACCAGCGCCCGCCCGACAAGAAGCTCAGCCGCAGTGACGCGGCGGCGGGAAGCGGTGTGAGCACAAACGCCCACGCGCTGCCGCGGCTGCCGGCGGTGACGGGAATCGACATGGACTGCGAGGCGCTGCCAGGATCGGCGCCGAGGCGATACTGAATGTGCTTCGTGCCCGGGTAGCTCGCAGACCCCGCCACGGTGATGACACCGTTGACGTAGTCGATCGTTCCGACCTGCACGTTTGACGCGTCAATGAGCACGCCGGCCCGGTCTGTCAAAGACGCAGCACCGGTGATTGTGAGCGAGCCGGGCAGAATGGCGCCGCCCACGTAAATGGCGTGCGTCGCATCGAACAGGGCCGAAGTGTCGAAGGCCACGGCACCATTTCCGGCCGGCGCCAATGCCCCGGCGATCGACTGATTAGGCCGGGCGTCTGCGATGGGGGTCTCGGTCTGCGCAGACGGGACCAGCGCGGAGTAGATCGACGTAGCCCGCACACCGATGTCGCCCAGCACCGCCGGAAGCGCCAGGGGTGAGGCGCCGAAATACTGGCCGGCGTCGGCCACTACGGCGCTACGCACTACGGCTTTGCCGGCGAATGGCGCGCCGGAATCAAGGTCCGTCGCTTCGACGCCCATGAAGTCGCGCTCGAGCGGGTCCGAAATCTCACACGTCACAACGGCCCGGCTGAAATTCCGCGGAGTGCTGCCGTCCGCAACAGTGAAATCTCGTTTGATGCTGCTCACTTTCGTGATGCGCACATATTGCTGATATTCCGTTCCCAGCCCCTCATTGCCCACAATCAGAAGCGTCTCGCCGACCGCCGGCAGGGCCGCGGACTCCCGCTGTAGCAGCGTGATCGCGCGCTGGCCGGCGATATGGTTGTCGAACAGATAGCCAGGCCAGCGTGGCCCGCGCGACAGGTAGCCCTCGATACGGCGCTGCATGTCGGTTCTCCTGTCGAATGCGCTGGGCTGAAAAAGCAGCGCAGACACGCGCGGGTCGGAGGGCGGCGTGCCAATGATCACCCGCGCACCGAAAAAGATATCGGTGTCGGGCGTACGCACACCCAGGTACGCCAGGCGCAGCGACACGGCGCCGAGGATGCGGTTAAGTTCGGAGATGTCGGTGAACAGGTTGTTGCTCTGGTTGTCGACGATCACCTCGCCCGTCGCCGCGCCGCCGCCTTCCGGCACGTCGGCGGGCACGAGGGACTTCACGAGAACAACGTCTTCTTGGCGGATAGGCATCAGGCAATCACCGTAAATTTGAGAGTGGGCAGCACCAGCTCGGCGGCGGTCGGGTCGGCGTAGTCAATGACGTCGACGGCGTCGAGAGCGGGTGCGTCGTGGTGGCGCCACACGACCAGGTAGGCGGCGCCGAGGTAGGTCAGCGTGTGCTGTTGGCCCGGGGTGTCAGCCAGGGCGCGCAGCGCTGCGAAGGCGCCGCGGGTCATGGCGCCCCAGTACAGCTCGCCAGACTGGCCGCCGGCGAGGGTGATCGGCTCGCCGGCCTGGGCCACCGAGACATCGATCCACAGCGCACCGTCGAGGGTGTAATCGACCGCCTGGCGGATGGGGCTCCAGCTGTGTGAATCGGTGCGAAGCAGATCTGCGGGCAGCGTGATGACCGCCGCGCCGTTGGAAAGGGTGGTCGTCATTTTTCTGCGCTGAGCTGGGTTTGCAGGAGCCGGACAATTGCGTCGTGCGAGGCTTGGTCCGAGAAGTTGATCTGGCTGGATGAGCCGCCGACGTTAAGCGTGAGCGTGACCCCGCGGTTCGGGGCGCCCCAGAACTGCGGCGCCCCACCGCCGCCGCTTTTGTCCGCGGCTTTTGCTTCTGCGGCCACCAGACGTTTTGCCTCGGCCATTGCCTGCGCGAGCATGTCGCGGGTCACTGCGGCGTAGTCCGCGCTATTGAAGCCAAGACCCATAGTTCCGCCGGCGCGCTGCTGGGCTTCAGTGTTGCCCTTCGCCACGTAATAGGCGTAAATCTCGCCCACTTTTTTGGCTTCGGCGTCCGTCAAACCCGCGTCGATCGACGCCTGGTAGGTATTGACGCTGGACGTGGTGACTAGCCGATTGACCATGCCGGGCGCGACTTTGTCGTTGCCGACGATGTAATCCTCAATCTCGCGGCTGGAATAGCCCATGCCCTTCATCTGCTCGGGGGTGACACCGGCTTTACGCAGGTCTTCATACGTCCCGTTGCCCTTCGACTGGTTGCCGTAGTTGTCGCCGAGCCCCGCGCCTTTCAGCTTCTGTAGCCGGTCGGCCAGGCGCTCGGCGTCGGTCAGCACCTTCTGCACAGCACCCCCGGCTTCGTTCATGCCGTCGCGTACGCCGTTGCCGGCATTGCGGCCTGCCTGGCCGACTTTGAGCAGCTCACCCTGAACCCGGACAAGGTCCGGCAGGATGCCGCCGTTGGCTGCCTTGGCGGCATCGGCGTAGCGCCCCCAGGCCGCCTGCTGTTCGGTCAGCGTGCCGCCGTTGGACTTGACGTAGTCGAACGCCTCTTTTGCCGCAGTCGCCGTGCGCTGCATGGACTCTTGGGACTTGAGGCCCAGGCGGCCCATGGCTTCCTCGACAGAGTTGATGCCGGGCGTCACTTCGTCCAGTTGGCGGCGGGCTTTGGTCAGCCCTTCGGCCAGGCGATCGCCCGTCACCACGCCGGCCCGGCCGAGCTGCTCCCAGCGCTCAAGCACCGCGCGGGCGGCCTGCTCTGTCGTTGCGGCCTTTCCGGCCTGATCCAGGCTTGCGGCCAGGGCAACGCCTGTATTCACGCCCTGCTTTTCAAGGTCGGCAGTGCGCGAAATCAGAACGTCGAAGTCATTGAGGGCCTTCTGCGCGGCTGCGTTAACACCGTCCGACAGCGCGCCGGCGTCCTTTCCGGTGCGGCGCAGGGCTTCGCCGAGCTGGGCGTCTAGGGCCGCGGCAAGGCGGCGGGCGCCCTGTTCGCTGCCGTCAAAAGCTGCGCGGGCTTGCACTTCGAACTTTTGCAGATCCTGCCCGTTCAGGGCCTGCTGCCATGCCTCGCGCACCTGGTCGCCGCTGATCTTGCCGCGCACGGCCAACGCGTCCAGCGCGGCGCCTGCGTCTTCAATTCCCTTGACGTTCGACAGGTCCAGATCCTTGCCGATCTTTCCCAGCGCCTCGCTGGCCGAATCGCCCTTTTCGCGTAAGTCGCCAAAGTCGGCCACCAGCTTCTTGGACTCCTTCGAGAGCCCCAGGGCCGCATCCGCTGCGAGCTGCTTCTTCTGCGCATGCTCGGCATCGGCGGCAGCCATGTCACGGGCGGCGCGCTCGTAGGCGCGGGATTGCCGCTCGTTCTCCTCGAGCATCTTGCCGTAGCCCATGGCCTTGGCGGCGGTCTCGCCCATCGCCTTGCCGATGTCGTCGAGGTTGGTAACCAGGAACGCCAGGCTCAGGCCCTTCATGAGGTTGAGCCCAGCGGCCAGCCGGCTAGCGCTTGCGGCTGCTGCATTCGCGGCCGATGCGCTGGCCGCTGTGGCCGCGGTGTTGGCTGCCGTAGCGGCCGTATTGGCCGTGGTGGCGGCTGTGCCCGACAGCATGTAGGCCGACACAGATGAGGCCATTGCCGATTGCCGGGCGGCGGCGTTGGCAACCTGTGCCGACGTGTTGGCGGCCACCGCCGCGGCATTGGCCGAAGTGGCGACAGTGTTGGCCGCCGTGGTGGCGGTATCGGCCACCTTGGCGGCCGTCGCCGTGCCGACCGCAGACTGCAGGGCCAGAAACTCCGCGGCGATGTTGTAGGCCTTCCACCCCAAGTAAGCCTGGCCGGCATTCACAAGGCTGGATGCAACCAGGTCGAAATTCTGTGCGAGGGTGGAAATGGCACTGGCCACGGCGGCGCTCGCGCCCGTCGATTCGTCCATGTGCCCGAGCCAAACCTGCCAGTGGGTATCCAGCTCGGTGATTGCCCGGCCGATGGTCGGCGGCAGCTTGCTGAACTCCGACTCCACGGCGCGGGCCTGGCCCTGCAGGGCGCCGATCACGGTCTGCGCCGACAGCTGGCCGGCCTCCGCCATCTTGCGCAGCTCGCCGGTGGTCACGCCCAGCCCATCGGCCAGCGCCTTTGCCAGCCGCGGCGACTGCTCCATCACGCTGTTGAACTCGTCGCCGCGGAGCACGCCGCTCTGCAGGCCCTGGATGAGCTGGGTTACAGCGGCGTCGGACGCCTGCGCAGAGGCGCCAGAAAGCTGAATAGTCTGGTTGACGGTTTCCGTCAGGCGCAGTGCCTCGGCCTGCCCGATGCCCATCTGCTTACCGGCCTCGGCCAGCTTCACAAACAGGTTGCCGGTGCTCTCAAGCGAGGCGCCGGTGCGCAGTGCCACATCCTGCACGCCCTGGAAGGCCTGCTTGAAGGCGTCGCCTTCGCCCACGGCCATTTTCACGCGGGCCGTCAGGTTGGCCCAGGCGTCGGCAGTGGCGGCCAATCCGGCCGCGGCGCCCATTGCAGCCTGGGCCGACTCCCACGCGATATAGGCGGCCTTCAGCTCTCCGAGCTGAGTGCTGATCGACTGCACGCCGTCACTGATCTTGCGGTGCGCCGGGGCGGCCTTGCCGGCTGCACGCTCCGATGCGGTGCCTACCTCATCGATACTCCCCGCGGCGGTGCGGGCGCTTTCACCGGCTGGGCGCAGACCATCGATAGCCTTGCCGAGTCCGGTCACCTTTTCGGTTCCGTCTACGTCGGCCGTGATCTTTACTTTTGCTTCGATGCCAGCCATGTTTACGTCACACCTCGGTCAATACCCATGAAACCCGTCTCCACCGCCCTCCAACTCGCCCTTGCTGCTGCCGTACTGTTTGGATCCGGCATCAAGGCGCCCTGGCTCATCACCGGCTTGGCTATTGCCGCAGGCCTGCTGCTGGTGGGCAGCATCCTGCGGGTTGTGCTGCGGAGCTAAAGCGCCGCTCAGCTCGCCTTGCGGTACTCGACCACCAGCGCGGACTGGCTGGTTCCGGCGGGCACCTCCAAGTTGCCCTTCAGCGTCAAAACAGCAAGGTCGGACTGCAGGAAGTCATACGCCTGGTCGGACGTGACAACCGCTTGCACGGCGATCAGCTCGGCGTCTTCGCCGGACACGGTGTTCACGCAGTCGCCTTCGATGCGCATCACGTGGCGGGTCTTCTTGCCGGCATCGATGCGATAGCCCGTGGTGGCCTGGGCGGTGCCGCTCAGCTTGAGCGGCTGGGCTTCGGTGATCGTGCCGCCGGGAATGGCGCGCAGCTTGCCGAGGCGGCGGTTGACTTCGTAATGGGTGCCTTCAACGTAGGTGGTAGTGCCGGCGTCGTTTTTGACGGCGAAGCCCGCGGCCGCAATGTTCTTGCGGCCAATGTCCACCCAGCCCGTGAGCGACGCCACCACCGGCAGATCGGCGAAGGCGCCGCCGGCCACCGTCAGCGGGTTGAGTTCGCCCGACAGCTGCACGGCGAGCAGCGCGCGGCTTACCTCGGTGAAGGCCATCTCAAACTCCATCGGCTTGCCGACGAAGGCCGTGGTGTGAGCGGCGCCGTAGTTCTCGCGCTTCTTCGAGATGGCCTGCTTCTTGTCGGCCGGGGTGGTCACCGAGAACTTGTCGGTCTCGATTTGCACCGCGGGCAGGAAGGTGCCGTCAGCGCCCTGGAAGCTGATGTAGAAAGTGCCGGCAAACAACTGGCCGGACTGGCTGGTTTCACTCATAAGACGTTGCTCCTGGTTGGGGGGTTATCGACCGCGGCGGATGCGAAGATCCAGGCCCCAGGCGATGGGAAAGTAGGCAAAGCCGGCGCGGGTGTAGCCCACCGGCGGCGAGGGTTTAAGGTGCAGCCCCTGAAAGTCGGCGTGGCCGGGCGGCACCCACATCGACAGCGCCCCCACCACACCGGCCATCAGCGGGCCTGCTTCGGCAATTGGGGCGTCGGCGGTGGCCAGCGACACCACGTTGCGTACCACCACCACCGTCAGCCAGGTCTGCTCGACGCCGCTCCACGCGCCGCCGGCGCCCTGCTTCGGCGCAAAGGCCTGGTAGATCACATGCACCGCTGGGGCCTGCTGCGCGGCCTCTTTCACGCCGGCCAAGTCTTTTGCGCTGAGCACAAACACGCTCGGCGGCAGTTGGGCCTTGAGCCGTTCGATCAGCACCGGGCCGGCGGCCAGGAAGTCTTCGCGCAGGTTCATCCGAAGCTCCGCAGGTCGTCGTCGGTTACGGACCTTGGCGAGAAGCTGAACATCACTTCCGCCTCGGCATCGGCCGGGGCCACAGAAGCCGGCACCAGGCTCGCCGTTCCGGCGGCTACCGCCTTCAGAAAGTCGTCGGCCCACTTTGTAGCGGCCAGCACGTCTTCGGTCACCGCGGCGCCGTACATCCGGCGCAGCGCGATGGTGGCCACCACCGTCGGCAGGTCGGATGCCGCCACCTGGTCGGGGGTGAGCCCGCCCGGGTAGCGGCCACCGATGTAGCCGTCCGCAAAGCGGCTGGCGCTGGCCAGCTGGGACCGCACAGCGCCGGCGCCGGCCAGGGCAACAGCTGCCACCTCCACCGGCCAGGCCGATGTGTCGGTGCCCTCGGCCGCGGCCTGGAACAGCTCGGCAGAGACCCGCGGGTCACGGGTGGCGCGCTGGGCAATCTCAATCCAGCCGTCAACCGAGACGCGCACCAGGTCGGCGAAAGTGGCGTAGTCCATGGCTTAGGTGTGGCGGTGCGGAAGGATGCGGATTTCGACCAGCTGGCCGGCCACGGCGGCTTCCATGGCGCGGCCGCAGTGGTCGGTTGCGGTGCCGGGGACAACCATCCCGCTACCGTCGGCGGCGGGCTTCACGAAGGCGTGTTGTGCGATGACATCGGCGGCGGTCACAAGGGCCGAGAAGCCGGTAATCACAGGAAACACATCGCCGATTCCTGCGCTGGATTCAGACACCCCGATGGTGTCCTTGTTGCCGCCGGCATTGGTGGCATAGCCACCGTCGAGGGCAATGAAGCGGTTGGCGGCGATGGCCGCGGTGGCCAGCATCGTTACCGCGTGCTGCTTGTCGTATTGACGTCCCATGGTTGGGCTCCTTGTCGGGTTGAGGGCTTACTTCTTGCCGCGGGCATGCTTGCCAGCGGCGGCCTCGGCTTCGGCCGGGGCGTCGGCGGCCGGCTCATCCGGGGGTAGCGGCTCGGGCGCCAGTGCTTCCACCACCTCTTCACGCACGGCGCCCAGGCGCTTGAGCTCGTCGATGGTCTCGGCGTCGAGCCCCTCGGGGATCTCGCCGCCCGGCAGGGTGTCGATGCGGATGCCGTTAACCGACGTCCGCACGATGGTCACTGCAATCAACTTCTTGGGCATGGTTCGGGCCTCACTTCGGGTTCTGGAACAGGACGGCGGCGGTGTTGTAGGCTACGTTCGGCCGGCGCTCGTACGTCGCGCCGTAGACCCACGACTTGAACTCGTTCGAGAAATACGGCGTCTCGGCGAAGGGGTGCCCTTCGATCACGTTCGTGAAGCCAAAGGCGGGCTCAGCCAGGGAGATGTTGGCGCCGGCCATGCGCGGCACGTAGGCCAGGATTGCGTTGTTGCCCCACACATCGGCGCCGACGTCGTCTTCGGCTTTCCAGATCGCCTCGCCGACCACAATCTCTTCAACGTTGAAGATGTTCTGCAGCTGCGCGATGGTCGGGGCGCCGAGCTGCGAATCGGGAACGTAGCTGCGCACCTGAATGTTGTTCTTGACCGCCACGAACGCGTCGGCGGACAGGGTCAGCTTGTTCGGGCGGCGGCCGAGCTTCTTGCGAATGAGGTTGCTTGCGGCCTCGATGTCATCGACCGGGGTGCCGTCCACATGGCTCCACTTGGTAGCGCCAGCCAGCGTCACAACATGGCCGGCGGCATAGGTGGCCGGGGTGGTCGCAATGGTGGCCACGTCCAGCTCGTAATCCAGCAGCAGCACATCGTTGGCCGTCACCATCGCAATCTGCGAGATGTCGAGATAGTTGCCCACGTTGAGGCGGCGCGACTCGTCGGCCTCACGGATCAGCTCGCGGGGGATCGGCACTTCCACGCTGGCCTGGTCAACGGTGTAGGTCTGGCCGTCGTATTTGATGTCGATGCGCTTGGTCGGGGTGCCCGGCGCGCGCTTCAGGCCGTACTTGCGCAGGCGTTCGTCACCCACTTTTGCAAGCGTCACGCTCGACAGAACCTGCGGCAGACGGGGGAACAGTTTCTCGGCGATAAAGCTTCCCTGGCCCAGGCCCAGCAGCATGCTGGTGAGGATCGGGTTCTGCTTCAGCCGGATTTCGGCGGGAGTCATCATGGTGTGGTGTCCTTAAACGGTGATCAGGCGGTGAAGCCGACGACGGCCTTCGCGGCCTCGGCGTACTGCACCTTGTGCTTGGCGGCGTAGGCCTTGGCCGCGGCGTCGATCTCGGCATCGCTCTTGCCCTTGGCGCTGCCTGCGTCGGCATCCAGGCCGCCGGCCGGGGCAAACTCGCCAAACTGCACCACCGGGGCGGCAGCGCCGATGAAGCCCTTGAGCCACTCGGCGGGCGACACCTTCTTCGTTGCCCCGGCCTCGCTGAACTCCACCTGCGCGGCGTCGGCCAGCACGGCAAGCACCGCGGGAAGCGCAGCCGCGTCGGAGCGCTTGAGCTTGCCGGCGGCCAGCTGGGCCTCGGCAAACTGCACAAAGCCGGTGTAGCGGTCGGCGCGCTGCTGCTCGGCAAACTTCGCGAGGGCAGCATTGGCTTCGGCGGCGGCGGTCTCGGCCTTGGCCTGGGCTTCGCGGGCGGCCGCAGCCTCCGCCTCGGCTTTCGCCAGGCGTTCTTTTTCGTCCATGGATAACTCCTGATTGGTGTGGGTGGGTTGCGAAAGATCGCCCTCGGAGAAGCAGACACAACCCTGGTCTGCCTCGGCGAACTTGATGTCCTTGAGCCCGAAAACAGCCGGCGGCTGTGCGCCCAGAAAAGCGACGTGGCGCAAGTACCACGTACCGGGCTTCGGGTTCGAAGGATGTTGTGGGGGGTAAAAAGCAGCGCTGCGCTTCTTGAAGTGGCCGGCGCCGACCATTTCTGCGAATTGGGGCTCGACCTGGTGCGGATCCATCACCAGCCGGCCGTCGGCGTTGACCGCCAGGCGCTTGGCCCAGCCGTAGGCGGGCAGATTGGATTCAGGGTGGCCGATGCACAGCGGCGCCTCGCGCAGCGCCGGGTCGTAGCCATCGGCCATCGCCTGGATGTCGGCGGCCGTGAAAGTCCGCTCAACGCCGGCGTCGTCAATGAGGACGCCGGGGCGGAAGATCTCGATTGCGGTGGGGAGTGCGGGTGTGTTCATGCCCGCAATCGTCGCGCGGGCGTGATGTGCGGCCTAAATGACCCTGTTCACTGTTTAAGATCAGGCGGCGCGGGGCACTAGTGTCAGCGTTTTCCACTTCTGATTCTGAGCGTCCAGCCCACGGTCCCGGTTATACAGATCCGTCATCGACTGCTGGCTATGCCCAAGCAGCACCATCGTGTTGATGCCTTGCTCCCGGTACATGCGCTCTGCGAGCGATCTACATTCATGAAGGGACGGCGGCGTCCCTTTGCCGGTGTGCGGCGGCAGAGCGCCTTCCCGGGCCTCTTCAAAGCGCCACGACATCGATGTCGCAGCAAGCATGCCGCCGGTGGTTTTACGGATGAGATAGCCGTCACCGTCCGCGTCCAACACAGCATATTTTCGGCATCGGTCGATCGCCTCCCCGACGCTGATATCGATTGCGACAAGGCGCAGCGCCAGCGGAATCGCCAGCCGCTTACCTGTCTTCTGCTGCTCAATGTGCAAGTACAGCTGGCCGTCCGGTTCGGCCCACACGTCAGAGAAGCGCATCTTTCGAATATCTCCACGGCGCTGGCCCGTTACCACCGCCAGGGTCATCATCAGAGCAACCCACGGAGGGCTGCAGCAGTCGGCGTAATCATGGATACGCTGCCATTGGTCCATGCTCAGCCTGCGCCGTGCGATTTTGACGATAGGCGTTTTTACCGCTTCGGCGGGGTTCTGGTCGATCCAGCCGGCCAGCAGCGCTTCATTGAGCATATCGCGGGCTTCGACGAGCACCCGCTTCGCCAGGTGCGGGTGCCGCTGGGCGATCTTCGTGACCAATGCTGATATCTCATGTGGGCGCAGCG
>Ga0116177_10001292_pt1 | contig 18779 bp, 27 predicted proteins | sample AD_STIC10_MetaG_FD_89750 | JGI IMG/M metagenome (GOLD analysis project Ga0116177, IMG submission 89750) | Active sludge microbial communities of municipal wastewater-treating anaerobic digesters from USA - AD_STIC10_MetaG | ecosystem: Engineered > Bioreactor > Anaerobic > Digestate | place: USA... | reverse complement strand
GGCGGGCAAAGCCGGGTGTTGTTATGGCCGCGCCCGAGCGCCATTCAGCGACACTGGTTATGGCCACCGTGTCGTCCGAGGTGATGACACTTACCAATTCCGTCACGCTTTTCACTCCCTGGGTCCAACGAACCTCATATTGCAGGCTAATGAACAGAAGGCGTAATTGCCGTCGAAGCAAGCCTCTTCTTCAAGCATGTCCTTGCCACACTCAGCACATGCGACATGACCATCGAAAGGCGTGTAGGTGCCAGCGCCTGCGGAAGGAAATTGGCGCTTGCTAGGATCGACAATCGTACCGTCCGGTTTGACACACCACCAGTGCGGCTCGTCCGTGTTCCATAGTGGGCACCAATAGTGACCACGGACTAGTGTGAGTGTGGGGTCGGCCAGCGCCGCAGCTTCGGACAACTCTTTACACTTGCCTCTGAATTCCAGATAATCGCTCATTTCATTTCTCCACGTAGAGGGCGGTAATCAGGCTTTTCAGTTCGGACAGCCCGCCTTCGACGAAGCGCCACTTGGCACCGACGCCTTTGAGCGTCTCTGTGGCGCTGTGTGCGCACCATTTGGTGACGAACACTATTTCGCTTGTGCGTCCGATTGCCTTGAGTATCGCCGATCCTTCTTCCTTCCAGTAGTGGATATTGAACACATCGCCGAACTCCTGCTCGATTACATCGACTTGTGCGGGCAGCAGGCCGAGGATGCCGATGCGTGGCTTGGTGACTGGTGGCAAAGGTGGCAGATTGCCGAGGTTGAGCGTGATCTGCTTCGGTGCCGATACCTGCTGCGGGACGACCGAGGCCAGTTCACGCGTGAGCGACGCCTGCAGGCTGACCACCACGCTGGCAGCGATCTGCTTGGCGATGGCGTCGGACAGGTTCTGGATCATCTCACCGATCCCACCGTTCTCCAACCGTTCTCCAACAGGTTTTTCCGCTTTGAGCCGTTCCTTCTTGGGCATGGCTGGTGTCACCGTCTGCTTGGCGAAGTGTCTAAGGATTTGCAACCCCGTAAGGGTACGCCCTGCAAAATCCCGAGTGGTGTACCCGGTGTCGAACAACTGCTTTGTGCGCGTGGCAGCGTATGACGCCGTGCAGTTGAAGTGCGCGGCGATCTCGTTGTTGGTCGCGCCCATGTTGTCGACCAGATAGTCGAGCAGTTCTTGTCGTGTCATTTCAGTTCCTCCTGTTCAACCACTTCGCCACACATCCCAATGTCGCAACAGGGGAAAGTTTCGGGGTCGAGGTCGTACATGGAGTCTTCCCAAAGTTCGAGGGTTTTTTCGATGGCCTCGGCTTTGGTTTCGGCGCGGACGCCGAGGAAGATAGGGACGGTAAAGGTTTTCATTTTGTCATCTCACTAAAGTGTATAAGTTTGGTACAGGAAAAGGTTCCTGTCAAGAGAAGATGGGCACCGTAACGGTGCCCGGTTGGTGTGCCGTTACGTCACAAGGTCTTCGTAGCGCCCGGACATCAGGCAGATCGACACGTACGCGTGCGGCATGTCGGGGTTCGAGCGCAGCACGCCCACCCAGAATGCGTGGACCATCGACTTGCCCATCTTCGTCGTCGCCTTGACGTCGGACGAGCGCAGCATTTCGCCACATTGCGCTTTCAGTTCGGTGAGTTTCTCGTTCATTTCGGCATCTCCATGTAATGGCCGAGGACGTCCATGTGGCCGTCCAGTTCTTCCGGTATTTCGCATGTGCGCTCCCGCAGGTGGAGCACGAGGAACGACAGAACGGAGTCCGCAGCGACGGCTTCGTAGCCGTCTGCGTCCAGTTCGCCAATCGTGATTTCGTGCAGCACCGTGTGGATGGCATCAAGGGCGCTGATGACTGGTATCTCCAGCGCCCCGCGCTTCAGTTGAAGCATCGTCTATCTCCTTGTGTTGTGGTTCGCCATAGCGAACCTTGGGGTCTGCCCCGGTGTACAGCATGAGCTGCACGAGGCGCGTTTCGACACGCTTGATCCTGTCGAGGGTCTTTTGCTGCATGTTGAGCATGTCGTCGATGTGGTCTACCATTCGTCCATTCCTTTCGTAACGCGGTCGTCGGCTTCCTCCGCACTTTCTTCCAGCGCGGTGTAGTACGCGACGTCTTCCTGCAGGTTGGTGATTTCGTCTTCAAGCGCGTAGATTGTGTCTGCGGCCTCGGCGATTACTGCAGCAATTTCGTCGATGGACGCCTTCCGCACCCAGTTCTTGATGTTGCCGGTCGTCATGTAGGAGAGCCGGCGCAGTATGTCTGCCTTGTCCGCCTTTTGCGGCGTGATGACCTCCGCCCGCGTACCATAATGGTCATACAGGGCGTAGTTGTCGTACAGACTGTCGACTTCTCCCGCCTTGCGCACCGTCGGGAGTGACTCCCAGTCGACCACGAGCATCGCGTCCTTGAGGCGAATCAGGAACTCGACGTCGAGGCTTTCGTTGTGCGTGTGCTGTGCCTCATACCCGCACGACAGGTTTGTGCACTCCGGGATGTCGTCGGTGTAGTTCGCCGTATCTGTGAACACCCCGCCGCTGTCCGGTTTGAAGCTGTGGTTCTGCCCTGCCATGTTGAACTGTGCGGCAAGCGCCTTGGCAAAGTCGTCAGAGCAGCAGCGCCCCCATCCTTGGTGCGTGATGATGTTGTCCGTACCCTTGCGGTCGACAGCGATGGCCCGGTCGAACCGTGCGAGCCATGGACGGTGTTCGATGGCGATGGTCGACGAGCCGATCCCACCCCGCTCCTCCCCGTAGTGGAACGCGTACGTACCGGGAACATTCGCCTTGATCATCTGGAGCAGCACCCAGACACCCGCCCCATCATCGGCACCCAGACACTCGTTGTCCTTCTTTCCTGCGTCCTGCGTCTTAAGCATCAGGCCCATTTCGTGGTCGTACTCGACACACTGACGTCCAGAGGTACTGTGTACCGTGTCAACGTGCGCAGAGAACAGCGTGCGGCTCGTTATGTCCGTCGTGATCACGACAGCCAGCGGTTCGCCGGTTTTGCTGTACAGCGTCTCCAGATGCACGCCAGCGTCGGCGAACGGTTCGATCAGGAACTGCTCCACGAACAGGTCGACGGTCTTCGAGTTGTGCGGACGCTTGAATGTGTGGATGCGTACCAACTGCTTGATGTCATCCGGCAGGTGTTCATACCGGTCCATGAAGTTCACCGCCACGGGTGGAACGGGCACGAGCACGGGCTGCTTCTTGATGAACTCGTTGATGGACAGCGTGTTGTTGCTTTTGGTCATTGTATTTCTCCTGAGTAAGTAGTTATGCTGCTTCCTGTTCGAGCGCTTCGATCTCCGCGATTTTGTCTTCGTCGTCGACATGGCACGTCTCCCCGTTCGGCAAGTGGTACGCACTGTCGCGCAGCGCCCACTCGTATCCGTTGAACGCGTAGGTCAGCCTGACGGCAGCATCCATGTGGTACACGCCGTCTTCCGTCTCCACGAGTTGAACTGTCGGGTATATCTCGCCGTACTCGGTCGTGCCCATATCATTGTCGTCGAGATACTCAGTTACGTAGTAGGTCCCGTTGTAACCACAGAAAACGATAACTTCGCTGTCATTACGGTGTATTTCGCTGTTACCGCGCCGACCTAACGCCCACACGAAATCAGCTTCTACGCAGCTGTCGCACGCCCACGCGTTGGCCGATGCGATATAGCTGCCTTCATCTTCGCCGTAGGAGTTATCGCAGTACTCACAGTAACAGCGGTTTTCGTCTTCGTCTTTGTCGATGATGTACCCATTCGTCCCGTGCGCGCATATTCCGTCGCCGCCGACCAACAGATGACTGCTGCGTACCTGGACGTACGGGTAATCGCCATCCAGATATGGGCACAAGTACCCGTTTTCGGCCGCTTTCAAACGCAGTTTCTCTTTGTACAACGTACTGCTGCTTTGGATGTACCCCGCGCGTTCGAGCGCTCCCTTCAGTTCGACGTACTGTACATCGCCGGCCGCGTATATCCGCAGGTAGGTTTTGTCTCGTGTGTTGACGATGGCGCGGCTCCCGACGACGTACTCATCTTCATAACAGTTCACCGTCCGGTCCTCTACGATTCCGGGGAGCATGATGTACGCCAGCGAGAGGTTGTTGTCTGGATGAGCGTACACAGTGACGGGGTGCCTGTCGCCCTTCAGTCCAGCCTCGATGTACCGATTGCTGCGGCTGAACCGCATGCACGAGGATGTCGAGTTCTCGTACACCCACACCCAACCGAGCGGATCATTGTTCCCAACGAACTTCAGCTCTGCCGGACGCGTGGACGCCGCCTGTTTGTTAGCCAACTGCTTGATTTCCTCGTCACTAAGGGTGTCACCGTAGAACACGGACAAGTACCGCCCCGGCTTCATTGACGTCAGCCTGTCCGCTTCCAGTTTGTCAGTGTCCGCGTAAAACGCAACATTGCCCGGCGTTTCACGGGACGCGTGTACGAAGTGCGCTGGATGCCTGTCAATCCAGTCGCCCTGTACCCATACCGGCGCTTTCCAGTGACCGGTGCCGAAGCGATACTTCGCGTCATGGGTGGCGTTGCGCAGAACGGGCCAATGCTTTCCCACTACTTCGTACACGAGCGACGAGTATTCGCAGTCGTACGCCAGCTCGATCAGGCGCCGCTTGCCTTCGCGCTGTCCAGCACGATCCCCCACGCGAACTGCTTTGATCGTGTCACGCACAGCCTCGGCAAGCGGGGCAAACGGGCGACGGCATGCGATGCGGCACGGCATCGAACGGAACACGTGCCCCAACGCGTCGGGGTTGTACGGACGAGAGTCCGCGCATGCAAGCCGGTTTCTGAGCCGGATAACCGCCTGTACTCGCATCTCGTTCCTACGGGCCTGCCACGCGCGGAACCTGTCTTCGCGGCTGTAATGCGCGGTACGGAAACGCGCCAGGTCCGAGTTCGCGAAACTTATGGGCTCCGGGTAGTAGTTACTACCATATTGGCCTACTTCATGTGCGATGTTCACGTTGATGAAGAGGCGCAACTGCGCGTCGTACGTGATGTTGGTTTCGGAAATAATGTTGTTCAGCATTTCGATCTCCAAATGAGTAAATCCCCGCATCGCTGCGGGGTTGGGTTTGTTACTTGAAATTTACGATGTTGCGGTACTGCACGCGTGCGTAGCGCTGCGACACGTTCTCGTCCGGGAATATCTCCCGTGCTGCACGTTCTGCCTCCAGCTTCGTGCGGAACAGCGACCGGTCTGGGTCGCCAGCGACTTCCCACATCGCGCCGGCAGTTTCATGTTCCGGCACCGTAACGGTGCTGGCCTTCTCGATCTGGTCCGCCGCCATGTCGCTGCGCAGATCATCACTGATCTGGACACACGCGTCCCAGAAGGCCGCGGCGTTGTACTCACCGCCCCACGACAGTTCGCTGGCCTCGTCGCCGAAGCGCTCCAGCACGTCGAGGACTGTCGCGCCACTGGGGCGCTCCAGCACAACGGACTTGAACAGCGCGACGGCACTGTCGATGCGCCGCTTGCCGAAGTCCGCCAGTGTCAGCCGTTCCTGCAGCGCGGCTAGCGCGGTCTCCATCGGCGTGTCCTTGGGGGAGGGCCTGACGTATGGGTCGCTGTCATCCTCTGCGTCTTTGGGGGAGTCGACGGGCGCGATGACTGGTGATTCCTTCACGAGGTCATAGCTGGCGTTGGCCCACAGGGCGATGTAGTGGTAGAAGTCGGCACGGGCCGTGAGCTTGTCGTATTTCGGCACGTCACGTCCTGCTGCCTTGTAGTACGAGCGTTCGCTCAACTCGTCGAACGCGCCGTGGAGGTAGTACAGCATGTCGCGCGGGTACTGCATGTCGCTGTGCTCGATCAAGGTGATGCGTGCTTTGTCGCTCGCCTTGTCGTCTGGCGCGTTCGCGCGGACGTACGCTCCAAGGTCGGTGCAGACTTGGTAGGTGTTGTCGTAGTGTTTGACCATGAGCGCGTTGGTTTGATTCGGGTTCATTTTGAAGCTCCTAAGTAAGTGGCCGCCGTTACGGTGGCCGGGTTGGTTTGTTACGCGAAGAAGATGACGCCAAGGGCGATGCCCCAGACGATTGCCATGAGGAACGGCACCATGTTGCTCTGCTGGTGGCCCATCAGTATGCCCCCCACGCGCTGTAGAGGGCGAACGCCTCGCGCTTGAGGACAGGTATCTCCTTGGCAGCATCGAAGCCCCTGTGCGCGTCTGCGTGGGCATACACGCTGTACCGGTCGGCAGCGCCTTCCGGGTGATACCAGACAGTGATACCGCCATCGGGGTGACGGACGACCTCGTATGCGGGTACGCCACGGGCAAGGCCGAGCACGAAGCCAGCCCGTTCGTACGCGGCGAGGGGTGCCGGGTCGAACGTCGACGACAGCGTCTTGTGGGGGGTGCGGCGTGTGATACGCACCTTGGCGTGGATGGCAGCGACACGCTGCTCCCACTGAGCGGCGACGTCCGGGTTGCTGGTGCGTGCCGGGTCGAAGCGCTTGACGCGCAGGTGGCGGGCGATGTTGGTAGAGCGGTTCATGTCAATCTCCTGAGTAAAGTATGAAAGTGAATCGGGCGGTACTACGGGGTGGGGGTGGTGGCACCTCCTTTCTTCAAGTGGGCCAGCATGACCTTCATGCCGGCAGACAGCTTGTCGAGGCGGAGTTCAAGCTGGTTGTTGTGCTGCTCCAACCGGTCAATGCGAGCAGCCAAGATGTCGACTGCGGTCATTGCCCGTGCGCCTTCGGCGAGGTCGCGTTGAGCGATGAAGGCGTCGAGACTTGCGTTGCTGATGTACCAATGACCATCAACACCTTTTTCGGCAGACAGCTTTCCCTTCTTGATGTAGCCCAACACGCAGGGCTGACTGCGCTTGAGGCGCGTAGCGACTTCAAACAGTTTGGTGTATCCGGCAGTTGCCATATATAAATCCCTTCGTTAGAGTGTTATGTACGCTTTTTGGCGAGGAGCGTACGGACCTCGTTTATAGGTGCATATTGCGAAACCCGCACTGCGCCTGGGTTTGCGGGGGGTACTTGATTTGTTGCAACTTTGCTAAACATAATACAAGATCGTTGCGGCACAACGGTTTCAGGGCATTCTCTGCTGAAAAAGGCTTATTCCTGAAAATAAGAATCGTCTCTCTCATGTGTACTCGCGTCGCCATGTACTATACCAAGAATGCATGTGGGGTTATATATATTTTTCCTATGCATAAAATATATATATATAGAGGAACGATGCCGGAAGCCGCGCCAGCTGGCGATGTCGTTTGCCGACCCAATAACCGATTTTAGGAACGGAAACGTGCATAACATGCATATTATAGTGCTTACACCCCCACCGAAAACGTACATAAGCCCCTTATAGATAAATTATAGTGGTATAAATTTATCTATAAGCGTCCTATAGTTGCTGCCGCCCGTGTCGTCCATTGGCGTGATGACTGGTGGTATAAACACCTTACACCTCCCTTATAGTGCTATAAACGCAACACTAAACGTTTATGCGTGGCTCGGCCACCGTAACGGTGGCTGGTATAAACCGGGCTTAGTGCGCGCAAACAACACCCTATAAATATGAAGAATCTTGTTATTCGTCACATTCCAGACGGCAAAAAACCCCGCCCATTCGGGCGGGGTCTGTGGGAGCACTGCGGTATCAGGCAGCTTTGCGCTGGCGCGGGGCCTTGGCAACCGGGGTGATCTTGGCAACCACAACCGGCTTGGCAGCGACCGGCTCGGGCTTGATGCGGATGACTTGCTCACCGCGCATGAAACCTTCCACGACCTTAAGCAGGTTCAAGGTCAGGATACCGGATGTATCGGCCGCGATTGCCGCGAGCACCGCTTTCTTCGCCGCGGCTTGCTCGACGCCCGCCTTTGCCAGCGTTTCAGCGGCTTTGGCGTAATGCCCCGCAGTCGATTTGGCGATTGCCGCTTTGCGTGCTGTGCTTGCCACGAGTGGCGAACCTTCGGCAGCGAACGCGACGCGAACCGCGCGATCCCAACGGCGTGTGAAAGCCATTTCTTCTTTCGCGCCGTCGAGAAGGGCGTTTTTCGCTTGCATCAGGAACAAGTCGGTAGCCGCGCCAGTTTTGACGCCTTGGTCCTTCGCCAGTTCAACGATGGTTTCGCCGATCAACTCATAGGCGGCGGTCAGCTTCTTGACGGCCTGCGTCTTTGCAGCTTCGACCGTGTCCAGCCGGTTCCATACGGCGTGCAGCGTGGTGAAGTCAGCGGCGCGAGCGGTGTTGGTCTTTGCGTTCATGGTAATGCTCCTTAGTGAGTGGCACCGTAACGGTGCTTGGTGAGTCAGGCTAACAAGCTATCTTGCTAACCCCTCAATAGTAGATGAGCGTTCGGCTGGGAATTTCGCTAGGCGCGGTTAGGCACCGTTACGGTGGCCGCTGTATACATAGTGATGCGCGCGCACGGGGGCACCCCACCCCATGGGGACAAAGGGGGGGAGGGTCGGGTGGGGGGGTTAAGTATCGCGCGCACTTCAAGGTCGATTTTTGACTATAAGCCGCATTTATACCCCTACGAACGTCGAGCGTACTTGACTCTCCCCGACAACGGAGGTAAAAAGCTGGAATGAGCGCCCCAATCCCCACCCCCGCCGAGGCGGAAGCAGCCCTGCGAGACGCGAAACTGAAGGCCGCATGCGGTCTGGAGTATGCCGTCAACCTGATGAACGAGACGCTGACCGACCCGACGACCCCGTTACGCGTGGTTGGCGAGATTTACGACCGGTTTTCGAAGCTGGTGGGGGTCGAAAAGCAGCAGGAACAGCGTGGCGCCGGGTTCAAGCTGGTGATTAACCTGAATTCCGCTACGCAAACGCTGCAACACACTGAGATTGATGTCTTTGAGGTGGAAAACGACGCTGAAACGCCCGAAAAAGTGCCTGAATACGTGCAAATCACTGGTGTTGCCGGAAACTGTACTGCCGACATGCTGGCGGCTCTGTGAGTAGCCTCGAATACACCCCGTCGCCGTCCGTGGAGCCCTTCCTGACGAGCGACAAGTTCCAGAATTTCATCGTCGGACCGGTGGGGTCGACAAAAACTACTGCTTCGATCATAAAAATTGCTTATGAGGCCAGCAGGATGGCCCCCTGCCGTGACGGGATACGGCGCAGCCGCTGTGTAGTGGTGCGTAACACCCGGCAGATGTTGTGGGACACGACCATCCCAGACTTCCTGAAGTGGTTCCCCAACGGCGACGCCGGCATACTGTACAAGACGGACTCGAAGTTCCTGCTGAAGCTCGACGGGGTGGAGTGCGAGGTGCTGTTCCGTGGCCTCGACGACGCGGACGACGTACGGCGGCTGCTCTCCCTCCAGTTGTCGTTCGGGATGTTGGACGAGTTCCGGGAGATCAACCCCGACGTGTTCAACCAGTTGACCAGCCGGTTGGGGCGATACCCCGACGGGATGATGGTGCCGCACCGTCCGGAGTGGGGGTACGACGACAAGGGGAACCCGATCCAGGGCTGCGTCGACGACGCCGGTCGCCAGATGAAGAAGGTGTGGGGCGCGACGAACCCGCCAGACCGGGACACATTCTGGGAGCAGTACCTGTCGGACCCGGAGGACAACTGCCACGTCACGATCCAGCCAAGCGGGCTGTCGCCGGAGGCGGACTGGGTGCAGCACCTGCCGAGCGGGTACTACGAGGACGTCATCGTCGGCAAGACCGAGGAGTGGATCGACGTCTACGTGCACGGCAAGTGGGGCAAGTCGCTGGCGGGGATGCCGGTGTTCAGGTGCTTCGACCGGGACATCCATGTGGCCAAGACGCCGCTGATCGTGCAGGCGAGTACGCTGATCGTCGGGGTCGATGCAGGACTGAACCCGACGGCGGTCATCACCCAGCCGACGTACAACGGGCGGGTGCTGGTGCACAAGGCGATCACCGGGACGGACACGGGGATGGGCGCGCTGCGATTCATCCGGGAAAAGCTGAAGCCAACGCTGGCGGCGGAGTTCGCCGGGAAGCAGGCGATGATCGTCATCGACCCGGCAGCGTTCCAGCGGGCGCAGACCGACGAGCGCACAGTCGCGGACATATACAAGGCGGAGGGGTTCATGGTGAAGCCCGCGATGACAAACACCCTCGCGGCGCGGCTGGCTGTGGTCGAGAGTTACATGACGCGAACCGTCGAAGGGCAGTCGGCGCTGCTGATCAACCAGAGCGAGACGGAGCTGATCAAGGCGCTGGCGGGCAAGTACCGGTACAAGATCAACACGAAGGGTGTGCAGGACGATGTGCCAGAGAAAAGCCATCCGTGGTCGGACTACGCGGACGGACTCCAGTACGCCTGCCTGCAGCACGATGGCGGGGCAGCATACGGCAGGGCGGTAACGACGGCGCGGAGGGAGATAAAGCCCGCTCCGCTGGCGTGGGCGCGGTGTTGATGCACCGAGATGTGATACAGTAGCGGGAAATTTATCGCAGGGACGAGCATATGGCCGGACTGAACCTCAACGGGATTCTCCCTACCCGCAGTCTGCGGGATATTCTGGAAGACGAGAAACGCGAGGCGGAGCTGCGACAGCAGCAGCCCGGCATACAGTCCCTGGCCAGCCACGTCAAGAAAGTGTGGGAGGCCGCGCGGGTTGCCAAACAGCAGACCGTAGAGCAGCGACTCCTGACGAACCTGCGACAACGCCGGGGTGTGTACGAGCCAGACCTGCTGGCGGAGATCAAGAAAACCGGCGGCTCGGAAATCTACATGATGATCACGAGCAACAAGTGCCGGGCGGCGTCGGCATGGTTGCGTGACACCCTGACCGGTGCCCGGGATGAAAAGCCGTGGATGATCGACCCCACACCGTTGCCGGACCTCCCGCCAAACCTGCACCGTGCAGTATACGATGCAGCGAACCAGAAGGCGATGCAGGTCGAGGCGATGATCGGAGCGCCGCTCACCGAGCAGATGGCCAGGGAATTGATCGAGCAGGTCAAATCGACCATGATGGTCGAGATCAAGGAGATGGCGAAGGAAGCTGCCGGTCGGATGGAGATGAAGATGGAGGACCAGCTCGAAGAAGGAGCGTTCTCCAGAGCCTTCGCAGAGTTCATCGACGACATCGTGACGTTCCCGGCGGCGTGCGTCAAGGGGCCGACGCTGCGTCGCAAGCCGCGAATGGTGTGGAAGGAGACCACGGTCGGTGAGTACGAGCCGGTGGTGGTCGAGGAGATCGTCCCGACATGGAGCCGCGTCGACCCGTTCAACCTGTATCCCGCACCAAACAGTACCCACCCCGACGACGGAGACCTGATTGAGCGCCACCGGCTGACCCGCACGTCCCTGTCCGAGCTGGTCGGCGTCGAAGGATACGACGATGGCGCGATCAAGGCGGTGCTCGACGACTACGGACGCGGCGGGTTGCGCGACTGGCTGGCTGTCGACTCGTCCAAGGCGCAGGCCGAAGGCAAGTCCGTCTCCGCCGTGATGAACAACCCCGAGGCAGAGATCGACGCGATCCAGTACTGGGGCGCGGTGCAGGGCAAGATGCTCATCGAATGGGGCATGACCGAAGATCGGGGCGAGCCGCTCGACCCGTCCAAGGAGTACCACTGCGAGGTGTGGCTGATCGGACGGTGGGTCATCAAGGCCATCCTCAACTACGATCCGTTCCACCGCAAGCCATACTTCAAAGCGTGCTTCGAGGAAATCCCCGGCGCATGGTGGGGTAACGCACCGCCCGACCTCATGCGCGACTGCGCGAACATGTGCAACTACGCCGCACGGGCGATGGCGAACAACATGGGGATCGCCTCCGGGCCGCAGGTTGGAGTCAACATCGACAGACTGCCGCCGGGAGAAGACCTGACGCAGATGTTCCCGTGGAAAATCTGGCAGTTCACCAACGACCCGATGGGTAGCGCCGCGAAGCCAATGGAGTTCTTCCAGCCGCAGAGCATGTCCGGCGAACTGATGGCGATCTTCGACAAGTTCTCGATGCGCGCCGACGAGGATACCGGCATCCCACGGTACATCACAGGCGACAACGCGGGCATCGGCGGCGCAGGGCGTACGGCCTCCGGCATGTCCATGCTGATGAGCAACGCCGGCAAGACAATCAAACAGGTGATCTTCAACATCGACACCTACGTCACCAAGCCACTGATTGAGCGCCTGTACTTCTACAATATGCAGTACGCGGACGACCCCGACCTCAAGGGCGACGTCAACATCGTTGCTCGCGGGGCCAACAGCCTCGTGGTCAAGGACGCCGCGCAGGTTCGGCGCAACGAGTTCCTGCAGGTGGTGCTCAGTTCTCCCGTCGTGCAGCAGATCGTCGGCATGGAGGGTATCGCCGCGTTGCTCCACGAACAGGCCAAGACGCTGGACATGGACGCCGACGCCATCGTGCCGTCAGCCGAAGCACTCCAGCTCAAGATGTTGGAGGCGCAGATGCAGCAGGGCATGGCCCCGCCACAGCAGCCGCAGGCCGGAGAAGGCGGACGACAGCGCGCGCAGGAAGACCCGCAGCAGAACAAACAGCAGCTCATGACTGGTGAGCCGGTCACCGACAACATGGGGGCCCCCGCATGAGCGCCGAAATCTTCGTAAATGACCAAATTGTTGCGCACGTAGACGACGATGGGTACATCACGGACCTTACCATCGAAGGGCAGCGAATGCACTTTGTTCAGTCGCCACGATGGGACGACCTGCGGTTTCCCGCGCAAGGACTTAACCCGGCTGGTCAGGCCGCGCCACCGACGGTTGACAATACCGACTTCCCCGGCACGCTCCTGTTCTCTGGCTCGATTATCAATGGCCAAGGGGGCGTCGCACAGATGCCGCACGCGTGGGAGAAAGGGACGGCGGTTCGCCCACACCTGCACTGGTCGAAGACCACCAGCGCTGCCGGCGGTGTCGTATGGCAGTGGCGGTACACAAAGGCCAATGTTGGCGATGTGTTTGGCGCGTACTCCGCGTGGTTAGACGGCGTGCCGGCGGTACCCCACAGCGATACGGCCAACAAACAGGCGCTTGACGCCTTCCCCGAGCTGGACATGACGGGAAACCGGGAGTCTGCGGTGATTTGTTTTGAGTTTCGTCGCAACCCGACCGTGGGCGGCGATACCTACGCGGCCAACGCCCGGCTGTACGAGTTCGACATTCACTACCAAGCGGGCAAACTCGGCACAGAGACTGAAATTCCGGTTTGAACAGTAGTTTGACTTTTCTTAGGTACATCGCATGAAACAAGCCGCAGAAATCGTATCTGTCCTGTTCCTGTCCCGCGAGCAGGCCCACCGCGCCCACCTCCTGACCAAGAGCTACGAGCAGCATGTGGCGCTCGGCAGCTTCTACGAAGCGGTGATCGACTTGGCCGACAGCTTCGCGGAGCTGTACCAAGGCACCTACGGGCGCATGGACGACATCCCGTACGGCACTCCGCTTACGGGCGCGATTGACGCCGTACTGGAGAAGCACCTCGACAAGCTCGAAGACCTCCGCACTGCGTTCGGCAAGAAGATTTGCGACCGCCCTCTGGAGAACGTGATCGACGAAATCTGTGGCCTGTACGCGACGACGCTGTACAAGCTGCGTTTGCTGCAGTAACTTGACTTCCGTCAGGTATAACTGTACCTTATTTTGTAATCAGGAGGATTTATGGCGTTCAAACCGTTCGAGAAGTCAAAAGCAGACCGTGAGCCCAAGGGCATGAAGGAGGGTTCCCGCAAGGAAGAACGCCTCGACGCCAAGCAGGTGAAGGGTATTTCCCCCGCCGGCAAGGGCGTCGCGCCGAAAGGCAACCCATTCGCCAAGGCGTCTCCCGTCGGCCTCAAGTGCGGCGGTCCGGTGAAGAAAATGGCCACCGGCGGCGCTGTCAAGAAGGGAAGCCGTGGCTGCTGACAGATCGCTCGTCGCCTGCCAGATGAAACTGAACGGGCTGGAGGAATTCAGTCCGTACAAGAAACACTTGACCGAGCTGCGCGACAAGTATCGCGCGCTTAACGATACGATAGTTGCTGAGTCCGTGTTCCGGCAGTATCAGGGCCGCATTCAGCAGCTCAATGATTTGCTGGAGGAACTGGAGCGGTCCGCCGCGCTGGCCTCCAAAATTGGTGCGGCCTAGAGCCGCTTAATGAGTAGTAGCCCGTAACGTGATGCAAACCCTAGAGATAGCTTGCTAAACGTCGTTCGGCACGAAAAGGAGACTTTTGTGAGTGCATTGCCCAAGCAGATTCAAGCCCAACTAGACCAAGCAGACGCACTGCAGGCCGAGATGGACGCCGCTGCCGCTCCCCAAGAGGGGAACCCGGAAGCCACGCCCGCCGCCACGCAGCCTACCTTGCAGTTGGTAGAACCCCCGGAGCAAGGCGCTCAAGTAGCGCAGCCTGAGTATGCGGTACTGGAGCAACGCTTTCGCGTGATGGAAGGTAAGTATAAGGCAGAGGTGCCAAGGCTTATCGAACAGAACCGGACGCTTACCGAGCAGTTGGACCGTGCCCTGGCGGCACTGGACACCAAGGCGAAGGAAACTCCTCCCGAAACGAAGCTCGTTACAGATGCCGACATTGAGGCATATGGTGATGATTTGGTGGATATGGTGCGCCGAGCCGCGCGGGAGGAGTTCAAGACTCTGTCCGAAGCGTTCTCAGCCAAACTTGACCAGCGGTTCGGTGACGTCGCGGCAAAAGCCGACCGTGCCGAGAAGCAGGCGGTCAAGTCTGAAACGGACAAGTTCTGGGACGCGGTCAACGCAGCGCACCCGGACTTCGACGCCGTCAATGTTGACGCGCGATGGGATGCGTTCCTGGATACCAATGTTCCGGGAACCCGCTTTACCCGCCGCGCAGTTGCCAACGACGCGCTGAACCGTTTCGACGCCGGTGTGGTCGTGGAGCAGCTTACTGCTTTCAAGGACTCCATCGGTGTTGGCAAAGCCGCCCCCACCAGAGCGAAGCCGAACCTCAATAGTCAAGTTGCCCCGAGCAGCAGCAGATCGTCCACGCCCCAAGCCGAAGGTGCCTCGCGCATCTGGACGGGCAAGGAGTACGCTGACGCCCTCGACCACCGCAACGGACAACGCATGGAGCGCGCAGAGTATGAAGCGCTGATTGCGGAAGCTGAGACGGCGTTGGCCGAAGGTCGCGTGCGATTCTGATGTTGTCAGGGGCCGTGAACCACGTGAAACTTTAGGAGAAATAGCTCATGGCTACCATCACCGCTGGTGCGGTCTACCCCGTAGGCTCCCCGTTTAATACCTCGCCGGCCTACTCCGGCACCTTCATCCCGACCATCTGGTCGAGCAAACTGAATTAACCCTTGGGTTTGTGTTCAGTATAAATTGGTTCTAAATAACGGGAACGCGGTGCCGAGGCACTGAAAACCCGAGGGAAGCGTAAATACTTAGGAGCAGCCGGATGGCAACGCTAAGTGAGAAATACGTAGCAGGGTTCTTTGACGCAGACGGAAGTGTTAGCGTGGTGTTCGTGGCAGACTGCAAGACGCCGCAACTACGCATCAATTTCAGTCAAGCAACCCTACAGGATGAGGTACTTCATCGAATCCACATGGACTGGGGCGGGTGTATCAGCTACGACTTTGTAAAAGGCGTTAGCTACACCAAGCTCTCGTACAGCGGCAACCGCCAATGTATGGCCATCCTCAACAGGATTCGTAAGTTTCTGGTCATCAAGCGGCATTATGCTGATGTGTGTCTGGATGTAGCGAGTCGTCAGATAGAGCGCGAAGAAATCCCCCGCGTTCGTGAGTATCTGAAGATTCAGCGTAAGCAGCGGTCTCTTCCGCTGCCAAAGCACCCAACGCGCAAGTGGCTTGCAGGGTATATAGACGGCGACGGTTGCGTCTCCGTTACCGCCCTACGCAAGCCATACGGGCAGGCCGCAATGGTTCTCCACATAGCTGCGTCGAACTTCGACACGGAAGGAATAGAGACCGTCCAGAAAGCCTTTGGTGGTGCTATACACGACATGTGTGATGGATGCGTCAAGCAGTTGGCGATTTCGTTACAGGCGTCCAAGATCAAGGAGATTTTCGCCGAGATAGTGGAGCACATGGTAGTGAAGCAGGACCAGATTAGGATCATCCTGAAGTGCGCAGCAATGGGACACCTCCGCGACGGAGAAAGCATTAAAGCTGCATTGAAGCACTTGAAAGCGCACCCGCACAGACTGAATGAACCGAAACCAGACGTTGACGCGCTATTTCAGCGCATCCGTGATTTGCCGAAGCAAGAGCGTTCGCCAGAGGAATTGTCTCGGGCTGCGTACAAGGCGCACGAAACACGTAGGGTTATGCGACAGTCGGAGACGGAAAGTAGATGAAGCGGCTACTTTTCGGTAATTGGCAAAGTTCTATACCGCATCGACGTTCGCTGCCGTTTCCAACACCAACTGGGAAGGCGACATCAGCAACATCGGCGACAAGGTTGTGATCCAGAATATTCCGGACATCGCGATCTCGAACTACGTCGTTGGCGCTGGCCTGACCTACCAAGCTCCGACTCCGGGCACCATCGAGCTGACCATCGACAAGGGCAAGAGCTTCGCATTCCAGCTCAATGACCTGCTCGCCATGCAATCGCAGCCGAAGCTGCTCGACATGTTCTCGAACGACGCCGGCATGCAGATGAAGGTCGCTGTTGACTCGAACTGCTTCTACGACACGTTCCTGAACGGCGCTGCCGCCAACAAGGGCGCTACCGCCGGCAAGAACTCCGCCGCGTACAACCTCGGCACTGAAGGCTCTCCGGTCCAGATCACGGGCGGCTCCTCGCTGGCCCTGCTGACCAAGATGTCCGGCGTGCTGGACGAGCAGAACATGCCCGAGTCGGATCGCTTCCTCGTTATCGACCCGCAGACCCGCCAGGATTTGATGTCCTCGAACCTCGCGCAAGCGCAGTTCATGGGCGACAGCAAGTCCATTCAGCGTAGCGGCCAGATCGGCGAGATCGACCGCTTCACGGTCTACGTCTCGAACAACCTGCCGCGCGTCGCCGCCAACGGTACGCTCTGGATTTCCGGTGATGGCACCCAGAGCACCACGGTTGCAACCACCAACGCCAACAAGCGTCGCGTCCTGATCGCCGGCCACAAGTCTGCTGTTACCTTCGCTTCGCAATTCACCAAAACCGAGACCGTGCGCAACCCGTCCGACTTCGGTGATCTGGTCCGTGGCCTGCAGGTCTATGGCACGAAGGTGGTCAAACCCGAAGCGCTGGCTATCGCCGTCGTCTACTAAGCACCGGGGGCTTCGGCCCCCTGCTTTACCTTTTCAGGAGAAACAACATGATTGGATATAACGATTCCGCCGCAGTTGCCATCACCGCTGCCGGCTCCACCCTCGGTACGGCGACTGTCCTGACCAGCAAATTCAACAAGGTCACTACCGCCGCCGCCTCTACCGGCGTCTCCCTGCCGGCTAACGCCGCCGCTGGCGACATGGTCGTCGTGCAGAACAGCGGGGCCAGCGCCTTGTCGGTCTATCCGGCTACCGCCACTGGCACCATCGCTGGTGGTTCCGCCGGTGCGGCTGTCTCGCTCGCCGTCACCAACGAAAAGACCCAACACCAGATTTTCATCTGTTGGGGCAATGACGTTTGGACGCGTGTTATCAGCGGCTAACCTGCAGTACAATGATGGGGAGCCTCGGCCCCCCATTTTCATATCAGGAGAACAAAATGTCTTGGACGTATGGCGAAGTAATGGCAGCTCTTGGCGACGAAGCCCAACCGGTACCGGGCGGCATCCTCGTGCATCGCGGCGAGCACATCATGGTCGGTCTATGCCACGGTGGCGGTGGGTTCGACGTTACCCCCGAAGGGCTGGAGATCCTCAACGAGTTCGAGGAGCCGGTTGTTGCGCCGCGCAAACTGAAAGCCAAGGTGGAGCACAAAGCCAAGGTGGAGCACAAAGCCAAGGTGGAGCCGGAGGTCGAGGAGCTACCATCGCTCGACGAAGTCAACCTCGGTGACTGAGGCGTGACCCTCACTGTCATTGATGGCAAGGTGTACGTGAACAACGTGTACCTTTGCTTTGTGGAGGCCGGAAATGGACGCACGCATCTACCAGTTGGACGATATGAGGTCATCATCCAGTTCTCCCACCGACATGGGCGTGTCCTCCCTGATGCCCTTGGTATCGGATGGATCGGAGCTACTCCTGAGTGCGACATCGTTCTGGGCCGAGTACGCCACGGCAATAGCGTCATTCCACTGGATGATTGTGTTGACAGGCTTCTCTCCCGTCTTGAAGAAGACGAGGGGCTAGGCCGACCAATTGCATTGGACATACGATGAACGAGGTTCGCAGGCTGCGTATCAAGTGTGCGATGGAGTTGCTTGCGGAGCTGCGGGAGAAGATACACAAGATTCGCGACGACGAAGACCGCGCAATTGCTGGCGGTCTTGACGGCAGCCAGGACGCCTCCGACCTGCTCAGCGAGGCGGGAATGATCTTGCTGGTTGCAATTGGGCAACTCGACAAAGCCAAGAAAGCGAGAAACACATGATCCCTGTTCCAGCATTCATCCGGGCGCTCAAGGCCGGAGAAGAGATCGCCAACGCGGCGACATGGAAGAATCGCTCGGCACTTGCCGGCGCCGCTACCATTCTGCTTGTCTCACTACTTGAGATTGCAAAGGCTTGCGGTGTGAACGTGCCGTTTGCGGAAGACCAATTCCCCATAGTTATTAGCTCTGGTGTGGCGCTGTTGTTCAACCTCTGGGCGATCTACGCGACCTCTCCCCGCGTCGGCACGAGGCCGATGCGCCAGGGGTTGCTGTGGCCGGACATCGGAAAATGAATGGC
>Ga0116177_10001286_pt1 | contig 18805 bp, 13 predicted proteins | sample AD_STIC10_MetaG_FD_89750 | JGI IMG/M metagenome (GOLD analysis project Ga0116177, IMG submission 89750) | Active sludge microbial communities of municipal wastewater-treating anaerobic digesters from USA - AD_STIC10_MetaG | ecosystem: Engineered > Bioreactor > Anaerobic > Digestate | place: USA... | reverse complement strand
AGGCCCTGTTCCCACATCGTCGGCACGGAGATCGCCGGGAGCTTCGCCAGCAACTTGTCCAGCGCCTGCTGCTGCCAATAGCGGTCATAGGCCGGGTGCTCGATCACCTTGCGCCAGGCCGGGATCTGTTCCAGTCCGGCGGCACGCGCCAGGTCGCCGAGCGCACCGCCACGCAGGAAGCTGGTGTAGTCGTCGCTGGTGGCGCGCGGGATGCTGGTGCCCTCGCCGCGCGCGGTCATCTGCCCGGTGTAATACCCCAGGCTGTTCTGCCGGTACGCACCGTGCTGGAACCAGTCGTCGCCCATCCAGCCATCGATCATCGGGCTCTCCGGCGCAGCGACCTTCAGTGCCGGATGCGGTTCCAGCAGGGCCATCACCACGGTGAAGCCTTCGTACGACGAACCCAGCATGCCGACCCGGCCGTTGCTTTCCGGCACGTGCTTGACCAGCCAGTCGATGCTGTCCCAGGCATCGGTCGCATTGTCGATGCCGCTGCCGTTGAGCGGCCCGCGCGGTGGCCGGGTCATCACGTACTCGCCTTCCGAGCCGTATTTGCCGCGCACGTCCTGGAACACGCGGATGTAGCCGTCCTCCACGAACACGCTGTCGCCCTGCGGCATCGCGTCGAGCATGCGGGTGGCATTGGGCACGCGATCGGCGCGCTTGGCCGCGTTGTAGGGCGTGCGGGTGAACAGGATCGGCGCATCCTTCGCACCCTTCGGGATCACGATGACGGTGTAGAGCTTCGTGCCATCGCGCATCGGCACCATCTCGACCCGCTTGATGAAATCGCGCTGGGTCTCCGGCGCGCTGAACTTCCTGCCGGTGATGTCCGGTGTCATCGGCGCGGTCTGCGCCATCGCCCCGCCCGCCGTGGCCAGCGCGAGCGCCAGCCCCGTCATCCGCACCACGATCCCGATCCGCATCGCCACGCCCCGTTGTCCGTCGAACCCGGAGTGTTGCACGCCCGGCGCGCGCAGGCAGGGCGAGGCGCGCGCGTCCGGACTCGACGCATGCGGCATGCCTGCCCTGGCGACAGCCGCCGGTGGTTGGAACATTCGCTCCACCCGGCGGCGCTACGCTCGAAGGATGAGCTCGTCCGTGCGCCCTGACCCGCTTCCGAGACCGCTGGTGCTCGATGGCAGCGACCTGCGCGGTGCCAACGGCTTGCTGGTCGATGCGGTCACCGGCACCACCGACCTGGTCGAAGCCGTGCATGCCAGCATCCTCGGCTGGCCGCGGCGACTGCTCGGCCTGTCGCCGCCGCCGACCACCGGCGGCATCCCGGCGCTGGCCTACGGCGCGGTCCGGGGGATCGCGCGCGTGGCGGGCAACGGCCTCGACCGGGTCTTGCGTGGGCTGCCGACCCGATCCGGCCAGGCCGACCGGATCCCGCAACGCGAAGCGCTGATCGCGGCCCTCAATGGCGTCCTCGGCGACCACCTGGTCGCCACCGCCAATCCGCTGGCATTGACCGCCACGCTGCGCATGCACGGGCGTGCGCTGGTGCCGGATCGCGATGCGCTGGCCGCCACCCACCCGAAGACCGGGCCGCGCCTGCTGGTACTGGTGCACGGCCTGTGCATGAACGACCTGCAGTGGCAGCAGGGCCCGCATCACCATGGCAACCAGCTCACCGAGGCACTCGGTTTCGAAGTGATTCACCTGCACTACAACAGTGGCCTGTCGATCGCCGACAATGGCCGCGAATTTTCGCGCTTGCTGCAGGCGTTGGTGGATGCCTGGCCGGTGCCGGTGCAGCGCATCGCGATCCTCGCGCACAGCATGGGCGGGCTGGTGTCGCGTGCGGCCATCGCGAGCGCGCAGGCCGATGGCAGCCCGTGGTTGCACAGGCTCGACACGCTGGTGTCACTGGGTACGCCGCACCTGGGCGCACCGCTGGAGCGTGCCGGCGCCCTGCTGCAGACCGTGCTGGGAGTCAGCGCCCACAGCGCGCCGTTCACCGCCCTGGGTGGCCTGCGCAGCGCCGGCATCCAGGACCTGCGCCATGGCAGCCTGCATGTTCGCCATCCGCCATTGCCGGCACAGGTGCGGGCATTCGCGGTCGCCGCCTCCACCCGGGGGCCGCGCAGCCACGCAAGCGCGCGACGCTTGCATGGGGATGGGTTGGTCCCGGTCGCCAGCGCGTTCGGCGAGCACACGGATCCCGCGCGCGACCTCGCCATCCCCGAGCACCACCGGCTGCTGGTCCATCGCACCGGCCACCTGGGGCTGCTCGCCAGTGCGCAGGTGTCCAGGCAACTCCACGACTGGCTGGCCTGAGCCCACGCTCGCGGCGGCTTCGCGCGTCGCCATCCATCGCATACGCTAGCGCGATGACGACCGCCGACGCCGCCCCCGGACTCACCCGCCAGCAAGCCAGGACGCTCACGCTGGCCGCGCTCGGCGGTGCGCTGGAGTTCTACGACTTCGTGATCTTCGTGTTCTTCGCGACCACGATGGGCGCGCTGTTCTTCCCGGCGGACATGCCCGAGTGGCTGAAGCTGGTGCAGACCTTCGGCATCTTCGCCGCGGGTTACCTGGCGCGGCCGTTGGGCGGCATCGTGATGGCGCACTTCGGCGACCTGTCCGGGCGCAAGCGGATGTTCATGCTGAGCATCCTGATGATGGCCATCCCCACGTTGCTGATGGGCTTGCTGCCGACCTACGCCACGGTCGGCGTGCTGGCGCCGATCCTGTTGCTGGTGCTGCGGATCATGCAGGGCGCGGCGATCGGCGGCGAAGCGCCGGGTGCGTGGGTGTTCGTCACCGAGCATGTGTCGACGCGGCATCGCGCATTGGCCTGCGGTGCGCTCTCCGCAGGCCTGTGCAGCGGCATCCTGCTGGGCTCATTGGTGGCACGCGCGATCAATGCCGCGTTCGATGAAGCCGAGGTGCTGGCGTGGGCATGGCGCCTGCCCTTCATCGCCGGCGGCGTGTTCGGCCTGCTGGCGATGTTCCTGCGCCGCAAGCTGCACGAAACGCCGGTGTTCGCCGAAATGCGCGAACGCCGTTCGCTTGCGGCCGAATTGCCGCTGAAGGCCGTGGTGCGCGACCATGCCGGCGCGGTCGTGCTGGCGATGCTGCTGACCTGGCTGCTCACTGCCGCGGTGGTGGTGACGCTGCTGATGATGCCGACCTTGCTGCAGGGCCTCGGCGTCAGCCGCGCCGATGCACTGGCCGGCAATACCCTGGCGATCTGCGCCACGGTGATCGCCAACCTGGTCGCCGGCTGGATGGCCGACCGCTTCGGTGCGGGCCGTGTGCTGGTGCTGTGGAGCGTGCTGCTGGGCATCGCGTTCTGGACGTTCTATGCCGGTGCGTTGGCCGGCGGGTATTCGCCTGCGCTGTACGTCATCGCGGGCTTCGGCGTGGGCGTGACCGCGCTGGTACCGGCAATCGCGGTCAGCGGCTTTCCGGCGCAGGTGCGCTTCTCAGGGCTGTCGTTCTCGTACAACGTGGCGTATGCGATCGCGGGCGGCCTGACGCCCATCGCGCTCAGCCTGGCGATGAAGGACAGCCCCGCCGCGCCGATGCACTACATCGCCGGGATGGCGTTGCTGGGCGTGGCCCTGGGCTTGCACGTGATGATGCGGCGGCCGCTCGTCGGTGAATGAAAACCGGGGTCAGAGTCGACTTTTCTCGTAGCGTGAGCATGCCCTGCGCTTCGCAGATTTGAAAGTCGACTCTGACCCCGGTTTTCGTTGTCAAGCTTACGCAGACGGGAAGCGGCGGCGACAATTGCGCTCCGAAACCGCAGTGCCCGCCATCGAATGCCCCAGGTTCCAGACGCGCTCGCGCGCAAGATCGCCCAGACCATCGCCACCGAAATCGGCGCACAGGACGCGCAGGTGCATGCCGCGGTCGCTTTGCTCGACGAGGGCGCGACCGTGCCCTTCATCGCTCGCTACCGGAAGGAAGTGACCGGCGGGCTGGACGACACCCAGCTGCGCAACCTCGAAACGCGCCTGTCCTACCTGCGCGAGATGGAAGACCGCCGCGCGTCGATCCTCGCCAGCATCACCGAACAGGGCAAGCTCACCGACGCACTGCGCGCGGAGATCGACGCCGCCGACAGCAAGTCGCGGCTGGAAGACCTCTACCTGCCGTACAAGCAGAAGCGCCGCACGCGCGCGCAGATCGCCCGCGAGGCCGGGCTCCAACCCTTGGCCGATGGCCTGCTGGCCGATCCGTCGCGGCTGCCGGACACCTTCGCGGCATCGTTCATCGATGCGGACAAGGGCGTGGCTGACGCGAAGGCTGCGCTGGAAGGCGCGCGCGCGATCCTGATCGAACGCTGGTCGGAAGACGCGACCTTGCTCGGTGAGCTGCGCGGCTGGCTGGAAGGCAACGGCCTGATCCGCGCGAAGGTCGTCGAAGGCAAGGAAGCCGCTGGCGAAAAATTCCGCGACTACTTCGACCACGTGGAATCGCTGGCGAAGATCCCCTCGCATCGCCTGCTGGCGCTGTTCCGCGGCCGCCGCGAGGAATTCCTGCAGCTCGACCTGGATCCCGGCAGCGATGCCGAGGCCGGCCACCTGCAGGCCGAACACCGCATCGCCCTGCATGCCGGCATCGCCGAACGCGGCCGGCCTGCCGATGCCTGGCTGCGCAACGCCTGCCGCCTTGCTTGGCGCGCGCGCATCCACATGCACCTGCTGCTGGACCTGTTCAACCAGGCGCGCGAGAAAGCCGAGGCCGAAGCCATCAACGTCTTCGGCGACAACCTCAAGGACCTGTTGCTGGCCGCGCCGGCCGGCCCGAAGGCCGTGCTCGGCCTCGATCCCGGCCTGCGCACCGGGGTCAAGGTCGCGGTGGTCGATGCCACCGGCAAGCTGGTCGCCACCGACACCCTCTATCCGCACGAACCGCGCAGGCAGTGGGACCAGTCGCTCGCCTCGCTGAAGAAGCTATGCGTCGCCCACGGCGTGCAACTGATCGCGATCGGCAACGGCACCGCCTCGCGCGAGACCGACAAGCTGGCCGGCGACCTGCTCAAGCTGGTGCCGGAACTGAAGGCGCAAAAGATCGTGGTCAGCGAGGCCGGCGCTTCGGTGTATTCGGCATCGGAACTCGCGGCGAAGGAATTCCCCAACCTCGATGTGTCGCTGCGCGGCGCGGTGTCGATCGCGCGCCGCCTGCAGGACCCGCTGGCGGAACTGGTCAAGATCGAGCCCAAGGCGATCGGCGTGGGCCAGTACCAGCACGACGTCGACCAGTACCGGCTTGCGCGCGCACTCGACGCAAGGGTCGAGGACTGCGTGAACGCGGTCGGCGTGGACGTGAACACCGCCTCCAGCGCCTTGCTGGCGCGCGTCTCCGGCCTGTCCGCCACGGTTGCCGAGAACATCGTGGTGTATCGCGACGCACACGGCGCATTCGCCTCGCGCAAGGCGTTGCTGAAGGTGCCTCGCCTGGGCGACAAGACCTTCGAGCAGTGCGCCGGCTTCCTGCGCATCGCCGATGGCGAGCAGCCGCTGGATGCATCGTCGGTACATCCGGAAGCCTATCCGGTGGTCGAGCGCATCCTCGCTGCTGGCGGCAAGCAGGTGAAGCAGGTCATTGGCGACACGGCCTTCCTGCGCTCGCTCAAGGCCGAGCAGTTCACCGACGACACCTTCGGCCTGCCGACCGTGCGCGACATCCTGAAAGAGCTGGAAAAGCCCGGCCGCGATCCGCGCCCGGAGTTCAAGGCCGCGACCTTCGCCGACGGCATCGAGGACATCCGGGACCTGCGCCCCGGCATGGTGCTGGAAGGCGTGGTCAGCAACGTCGCCGCCTTCGGCGCCTTCGTCGATATCGGCGTGCACCAGGACGGCCTGGTCCATATCTCCGCGCTGTCCGATACCTACGTCAAGGATCCGCGCGAGGTGGTCAAGGCCGGCGACATCGTCAAGGTCAAGGTGCTGGAGGTCGACGTGGCGCGCAAGCGCATCGCCCTGACCCGGCGCATGGGCGACGAACCTGGACAGGCGACGTCACGCCCACCAGGCGGCGAACGCGACGCGCGACGCGACGGCGCGCGTGGCAACGATCGCAACCGCCCGCATGTGCCGCGACCGCAGCAGCAGGCTGCACCGTTCAACAGCGCGATGGCCGACGCGTTGAAGGGCTTGAAGCGCGGCTGAGGTCGCGCTCAGTCTGGATCGACGGCGTTCGCCGATGCGCCGCCGCCCATCGCGACGGTGCGCCGCTGGTCGCGGCTGTTCATTGGCTCCGCGGCCTGCAGGGCGACGTCGGGCGCACCCGGCTCCCAGCGGCGCACGGCGCGCTGGAAGAACATGCTGTTGGGAACCCGCAGCAGGCTGTGGCCACCGTGCGCATGGGTCTCGCGCAGGGTGACGTAGACCAGGGTGATGTCCATGACCTGGCCACGCAGGCCCGGCCGCTCGCCGCTTTCCAGCAGCTCCACGTGGTCGTGCAGGCGGAACGGGCGGCTGGTCATGATCAGGAACGCGCAGAACACGTTGGTCAGCACGCTCCACGCAGCGAAGAACGCCACCGCCGCCACCGTGGCGAAGCCGGTGAACGCGCCCCACAGCACGCCGGCGGACACGCCGACCACGTGCAGGATCGCCAGCAGGGCGGCGAATCCGACCAGGAAGCCGCTCACCCGGCGCACGCCCATGCTGACTTCCAGCGGCAGGTCGTAGCGCCGCGCCAACCGTGCGACCAGACGCCTCAGCAGCCAACGGACGGCGGACGCGACCACGAGGATCAACAACACCTGCAGGACGATCGCCACTTCGGCGAACCACGGACGCAACCAGTCGGGCAAATACGTGATCATGCCGCGCATGGTAACCGCGGGTGGCGCGGCGGCTTCAGCGGAACACCACCGTGCGATGCCCATTCGGCAGGATGCGGTGTTCGATGTGGTGGCGCACCGCGCGGGCGAGCACCTGCGATTCGATGTCGCTGCCCATGCGGACCAGGTCGCGCGGGGTCATCGCATGGTCCACGCGGGCGACGTCCTGTTCGATGATCGGGCCTTCATCCAGGTCCGGCGTCACGTAGTGCGCGGTGGCGCCGATCAGCTTGACCCCGCGCGCGTGCGCCTGGTGGTATGGCTGCGCGCCCTTGAAGCTGGGCAGGAAGCTGTGATGGATGTTGATCGCGCGGCCAGCCAATGCCTCGCACAGGCGCGGCGAGAGGATCTGCATGTAGCGCGCCAGCACCACCAGGTCGACCTGTTCGCGCTTGGCCAGGTCGATGATCGCCTGCTCCTGCGCCTCGCGATTGCCGGCGTCCACCGGCAGGTGGTGGAACGGCACGCCGTAAGAGGACGCAAGCGCGGAAAAGTCCTGGTGATTCGACGCCACCGCGACGATATCGGCGCGCAGTTGCCGGCTGTGGGTGCGGAACAGCAGGTCGTTGAGGCAATGGCCTTGCTTGCTCACCAGCATCAACAATCGCGCGCGGCGACGCGCATCGTGCAACTGCCAGTCCATGCCGAAGTCGTCGGCCAGCGCGGCAAAGCTGGCGCGGAACGCCTCGATCGCGTTCGCCGCGGGCGCATCGAAATGCACGCGCAGGAAGAAGCGTCCGGTTTCGCCGTCGCCGAACTGCTGGGCATCCAGGATGTTGCAGCCGGCGTCGAACAGGCAGCCGGAGACGCGATGGACGATGCCGGTGCGATCCGGGCAGGACAGGGTCAGGATGTGGTCGTGGCGCATGGGGGATGCGGTGGGCGTCGCGCGGGGCGCACCACTATGTCACAGGTCGAATGCCAGAAGATCCAGCCCTGTCGAGGCGCGCACGATGCGCCGGTACAGCACGTTGCCGTTGGCGGCGTTGGTCATGATGACGATGGCCCGCTGGCGAGCGGCATCGCCCAGGGCGAAGGTCTTGAAGACGCCGGCGTTGCTGCCGGAGTGGTACAGCACCGGGCCGATCCGGGTCGCTTCGAGGTTCCAGCCCAGGCCCTTCTCCGTCCATCGACCGGGCAATGCGATCTGCGATGCCAGCATTGCGGCACGGGTCGCGGGTTTCAATTCCCACGCGGCAGGCGCTGCATGCACCACCAATGCCATCAGGCGCGCGTAGTCCTGCACCGTACAGCGCAGGCTGGCTGCCGAATTGGCCAGGATATCGCTGGGCCAGTTCACCACGCCCGGCTTTGCATTCGCGCGGGCCTGCGGCAACGCGCGTTCGGCATCCGCATAGCGCCAAGAAGAGAGTGGCTTGCCCCACTGATCCGCGACGGGCTGTGCCGCGTCCCAGGCCTCGCGCAATCCCTGTGCCGGCATGCCCGGCTGGGTGTCATCCGGTGCGCGATGACCGTAAACCGAGCGCGCCGCCAATGCGGCATCCCAGCCATAACTGCTGTCGTGCATGCCGGCGGGCGCGAACAGCAGGCGATGCATGGCCTGGTCCAGGCTTTCGCCGGTGACCGCTTCCACCGCGAGTTGCAGCCAGACGAAGGCTTCGCCGGAATAGTCGACGCGCGTGCCCGGCGCCACGGCAGGCACCAGCCATTCGTTGGCCGGATCCTTGCGCCAGTTCGGCAACCCGGTCGTGTGACGCAGCACGTCGCGCACGGCGATGCGCTCGATCCACGGCGATTGGCCGAGGTAAGCCGGCCGTACGTATTTCACCAGCGGCGCATCCAGCGCCAGCTCGCCGCGATCGACCAGTTGCATCACCATGTAGGCGAACACCGGTTTGCTCAGGGATGCTGCTTCCCATAGCGTGCCGTCTTCAACCGGCGTACCGCGTTCCGCATGGGTCACGCCGAAGCCGCGCGACCATGCGAGCCGGCCCGCCTCCACCACTGCGATGCCGATGCCGGGCACGCCCAGCGCCTGCATCTGCCTTGGCAAGTCCTGCAGGAGCGCATCGCCGGGAATCCAATCGGCATCGTCATTCCAGGGCTGCGCCGCATTGACCCGTGCGGGCCAGGCCGCCAATGACGCCAATCCAATGCCGCCGGCCAGCAGGTGGCGACGCGACATTGCAGGCAGTGTGGAATCGGTCATGCCGCATTGGAGCGGTTCGTCACGGATGCCGCAAGCGCCCACGCCAACCTGCATGGATAATCATCGCCACACCAACGCACCGATCGCATGACCAGCCCGCTCTCCAGCGCCGATCCCGACCCGCGTCCGCTGCCGCCCGAACGCCCGCTGCCCTCGGACTGCTGCGACAGCGGTTGCGCGGTCTGCGTGCATGACCTGTACGCAGAGGAAGTGATGGCGCATCGCCAGGCGCTTGCAGCGTGGATGCTGCGGCACCCGGATACGGAGGCCACAGCGACGCAATAGCAGGGCCGATCAAAACGCGTGGTCGAAGCTGACCTCGCCCTGAACGCCGACCTGATACGCGGACACGCGGCGCTCGAAGAAGTTGGTCAGCTCCTGCACGTCCTGCAGGTCCATGAACGGGAACGGGTTGCGTGACCCGAAGTGCCGTGGCATGCCCAACTGGACCATGCGCTGGTCGGCGCAATATTCCAGGTAGTGGCGCATGTCGCGGATCGACAGGCCGGCCACGCCGCCGCTCAGGGTGTCTTCGGCGAAGGCGACTTCGCAGTCGACCGCTTCGGACATCATCTGCACGACCTGCGCTTTCATCTCCTCATCGAACAGGTCGGGTTCTTCCTCGCGGGCGGTGCGGATGACCTCGAAGGCGAAGGCCATGTGCGCGCTCTCGTCGCGGAAAACCCAGTTGGTGCCGCTGGCCAGGCCATGCAGCAACCCTCGCGAACGCAGGTAGTACACATAGGCGAAGGCACCGAAGAAGAACAGGCCTTCGATGCAGCCGGCGAAGCAGATCATGTTGAGCAGGAACTGCCGGCGCTGCGCGCGCGTCTCGATGCGGGCGATGCCCTGCAACGAGTCGATCCACTTGAAGCAGAACTCCGCCTTGCGGCGGATCGACGGAATGTTCTCCACTGCGGCGAACGCCCTGGCGCGCTCGTTCGGATCCGGCAGGTACGTGTCCAGCAAGGTCAGGTAGAACTGCACATGCAGCGCTTCCTCGTACAACTGCCGCGACAGGTACATGCGCGCCTCCGGCGCATTGATGTGCTGGTACAGGTTCAACACCAGGTTGTTGGACACGATCGAATCGCCGGTGGCGAAGAACGCAATCAGGCGCTCGACCAGGTGGCGTTCGGCCGGCCCGAACTTGGTCTTCAGGTCACTGGTGTCCAGCGAGAAATCCACTTCCTCCACCGTCCAGGTGTTGCGGATGGCGTCGCGGTACATCTCGTAGAACCGTGGATACCGCATCGGCCGAAGGGTGAGTTCGAAACCGGGGTCGAGCAGCAATTGTCGGCGTTGTGCGCTCACTGGCAGGCCTCGCAGGTTTCCGGGTTTTCCAGCGAGCAGGCGATGGCATCGACCGGCGCAACCTCGGGTTTCGGTGCGGCAACGGTAGCGCCGGCCAATGTGGTCTTGGCGATTTTCGTCGCCGGGCGCGAACGCAGGTAGTAGGTGGTCTTGATGCCCTGCTTCCAGGCATGCATGTACATCGACGACATCGCGCCGATGTTCGGGCTTTCCATGAACAGGTTGAGCGAGGCCGACTGGTCGATGAAGGCGCCGCGACCGGCCGCCATGTCGATCAGGGCGCGCATCGGGATCTCCCACGCCGTGCGATAGACATGACGCAACGTCTCGGGGATCTGCACCACGCCCTGCACCGAGCCCTCGGCCTGCTTGATCGCGTCGCGTGTTTCCGGCGTCCACAGGCCGAGCTTCTTCAACTCCTCCACCAGGTAGCGGTTCACCTGCAGGAAATCGCCGGACAGGGTTTCGCGCTTGAACAGGTTGGACACCTGCGGTTCCACGCATTCGTAGCAGCCGGCGATCGAGGCGATCGTCGCGGTCGGGGCGATCGCGACCAGCAGCGAATTGCGCAGGCCATGCAGCCTGATCCGCTGGCGCAGGGCATCCCAGCGCTCGCTGTTCGCGGGCACCACGTTCCAGGCATCGAACTGCAGTTCCCCGCGCGCGGCGCGCGTATCCGCGAACGAAGGATGCTGGCCGCGTTCTTCCGCCAACTCGCAGGAGGTTTCCAGCGCATGGAAGTAGATGGTCTCGGCGATCCGTGCGGACAACGCGCGGGCCTCGTCGCCATCAAACGGCAGGCGCAGCTTGAAGAAGACGTCCTGCAGGCCCATGCAGCCAAGACCCACGGGCCGCCAGCGCAGGTTGCCGCGGCGCGCGGTTTCGATCGGATAGAAGTTGAGGTCGATGACGCGGTCGAGCTGGCGCACCGCGAGGCGCACGGTCTCTGCCAGCTTGTCGAAGTCGAACAGGCCGTCGTCGTCGAAATGCCGCGCCAGGTTGATCGAACCCAGGTTGCACACTGCGGTTTCGTCGTTGGAGGTGACCTCGAGGATCTCGGTGCACAGGTTGGACAGGTGGATCACGTTGCCCGGCCGCAAGGTCTGGTTGCTCGCGCGGTTGCAGGTGTCCTTGAAGGTCATCCAGCCGTTGCCGGTCTGCGCCAGCGTACGCATCATCCGCGCGTACAGCTCGCGCGCCTTGATCGTCTTGACCGCCTTGCCCTGTGCCTCGGCCTGCGCATAGGCGCGCTCGAAGTCCCCGCCGAACAGGTCGGTGAATTCGGGCACCACGCGCGGATCGAACAGCGACCAGTCGGCATCGGCCTCGACCCGCTGCATGAACAGGTCGGGGATCCAGTTGGCCAGGTTGAGGTTGTGGGCGCGGCGGGCCTCGTCGCCGGTGTTGTCGCGCAACTCCAGGAATTCCTCGACATCGGCATGCCACGGCTCCAGGTACACGCAGGCTGCGCCCTTGCGCTTGCCGCCCTGGTTGACCGCCGCCACCGAGGAATCCAGCGTCTTCAGCCACGGCACGATCCCGTTGCTGTGGCCGTTGGTGGACTTGATCAGCGAGCCGCGCGAGCGCACTCGCGTGAAGCTCACGCCGATGCCGCCGCTGAACTTGCTGAGCTGGGCGATGTCGCCGTATTTCGAATAGATCGATTCCAGCGAGTCCTGCGGCGAATCCAGCAGGAAGCAGGACGACAGCTGCTCATGCGTGGTGCCGCTGTTGAACAGCGTGGGTGAGCTCGGCAGGTAGTCGAGTTCGGCCATCCGCCGGTACAAGCCCAGCGCGCCGGGCACGTCTTCGCTCAAGGCGCAGGCGATGCGCAGGAAGAACTGCTGCGGGGTCTCGATCACCTTGCGCGTGCGCGGATGCCGCAGCAGGTAGCGGTCGTACAGCGTGCGCAGGCCGAAGTAGTCGAAGTGGCGATCCAGGGCGACATCCAGCGCATCGTTGAGCTTGCGTGCGTTGGGCTGCACCAAAGCCAGCAGGCGGTCGTTGGCCAGGCCGACCTCATGCCCGCGCTGCACCGATTGCGAGAATGCGTGGATCTCCTGCCCCGCCACCTCCTTGGCGATCACGCCGGCCAGCAGGCGCGCCGCGAGCTTGCCGTATTCGGGTTCTTCGCCGGTCAGCAGCGCGGCGGTGCGGATCGAGAGCTCGTCGAGCTCGGCGGTCGTCGCGCCGTCGTACAGGCCGGAGATCGTGCGGGTGGCGACGCGCATCGGCTCCACCGCGTGCAGGCCTTCGGCGGCACGGGTCACCGCGCGCACGATCTTGTTGAGATCCACCGGTTCACTGGCGCCGTTGCGCTTGGTCACGCGCATGGTGGTCGCGGTCGGCGGCGGGGTCAGGTCGAAGGAAGGCGCCATCGGCGCCTCGGCAAGCAAGGTCTTGGACATCGGGTGACTCCATGCGTGATGCACGGTCCTTGCCTGTCCCTCGCAGGCGCGGATGGCATCGGAAACGCAGGGTCGGGCATCGAGGTCGCATGGCCTGCGACGCGCATGCAGGGCATGCGGACCGGCCGTGCTGCACCTGCCATCTCCCCCCGGAGATTCGTCGGCCGGCACCGCGCGGCGTGCTTCGCGCGGCTGTCGGCAGGTCTTCGGACTCATGGATGCGGCATCGGCGAACCGTTGCCTCCTTGGTCGCGGCTTCCCGGGATCACCATCCCAGTGCCAGTTGCGACCTCGTCTCCATCTACCGCTGCGGGGCAGTGCCGGGATGAGCGCCACATCCGTGGATACGCGCCGCACCGGCTTCCCTTTTCATCCAGTGGTAGTAGCCACCGGAACCGACAACCACAACATATTGGGCAATCTGGAATGCGTCAATCGAAACATGGATCTCCGTTCAACGCGCAAACAAAAAGCGGGCCGAAGCCCGCTTTCCTTGTCCCGCCGATGGCGCTGGCGATTACTCGCCGGTGCCTTCGCCTTCGGCGACGGCCTTCATCGACAGGCGGATGCGGCCCTGCTTGTCGACTTCCAGCACCTTGACCTTGACCACGTCGCCTTCCTTCAGCACGTCGCCAACCTTCTCGACGCGGTCGTTGGAGATCTGCGACACGTGCACCAGGCCATCCTTGCCCGGGGCGATGGTGACGAACGCGCCGAAGTCCATCAGCTTGGCGACCTTGCCTTCATAGATGCGGCCCGGCTCGACGTCGGAGGTGATCTGCTCGATGCGATCCTTGGCGGCCTTGCCGGCGGCGGCATCGACCGAGGCGATGGTGATGGTGCCATCGTCCTTGATGTCGATCTGGGCGCCGGTTTCCTTGGTGATCGCCTGGATCACCGAACCGCCCTTGCCGATCACTTCGCGGATCTTGTCGGGGTGGATCTTGATGGTGATCAGGCGCGGCGCGAAGTCGGACAACTCGGCGCGCGGCGCGGTCAGCGCGTTGGCCATCTCGCCGAGGATGTGCAGGCGGCCGGCCTTGGCCTGCGCCAGCGCGACCTTCATGATTTCCTCGGTGATGCCTTGGATCTTGATGTCCATCTGCAGCGCGGAGATGCCGTTGCTGGTGCCGGCCACCTTGAAGTCCATGTCGCCCAGGTGATCCTCGTCGCCGAGGATGTCGGACAGCACGACGAAGTCGTTGCCTTCCTTGACCAGGCCCATCGCGATGCCGGCGACCGGTGCCTTGACCGGCACGCCCGCGTCCATCAGCGCCAGCGAGGAACCGCAGACCGAGGCCATCGAGGACGAGCCGTTCGACTCGGTGATCTCGGAGACCACGCGGATGGTGTACGGGAAGGCTTCCATGGTCGGCATGACGGCCAGCACGCCGCGCTTGGCGAGGCGTCCATGGCCGATTTCGCGGCGCTTCGGGCCCATCATGCGGCCGGCTTCGCCCACCGAGTACGGGGGGAAGTTGTAGTGGAACAGGAAGTGTTCCTTGTCCTCGCCACCGACGGCATCGATGATCTGGCCGTCGCGCGCGGTACCGAGGGTCACCGCGACGATCGCCTGGGTCTCGCCGCGGGTGAACAGCGAGGAGCCGTGGACGCGCGGCAGGATGCCGACCTTCGAGGCGATCGGGCGCACGGTGTCGAGCGCACGGCCGTCGATGCGGACCTTGGTGGCCAGCACCGCGTCGCGCATGGTCTGGTATTCGAGTTCGCCGAATTCCTTCGCCAGCTCGGCGGCCTTCCAGCCGTTGGCTTCAGCCTGCTCCGCCAGCGCGGCCATCACGTCCTTCTTCAGTGCGGAAATGGCGTCCTTGCGCTCCAGCTTGTCGCGCACCGCGAACGCCTGGGTCAGGCGATCGCCGATGGCGGCCTTCAGCGCGTCGACCAGGCCCGCGCTCGCGGCAGGCGCTGCCCAGGTCCACTTCGGCTTGCCGGCTTCGGCGACCAGCGCGTTGATGGTGTCGATCGCGACCTGCATCTGCTGGTGGCCGAACACCACCGCCCCGAGCATCACGTCTTCCGACAGTTCCGCGGCTTCGGATTCCACCATCAGCACCGCGTCCTTGGTACCGGCGACGACCAGCTCGAGCTGCGATTCCTTGAGCTCGCTGACGGTCGGGTTGAGCAGGTACTGGCCATTCCTGTAACCGACCTTGGCAGCGCCGATCGGGCCATCGAACGGCGCGCCGGTCAGGGCGACTGCCGCAGAGCAGCCGATCAGGGCAAGGATGTCGCCGTCGACTTCCGGGTTCAGCGACATCACGGTCGCGATCACCTGGACCTCATTGCGGAAACCGTCCGGGAACAGCGGACGGATCGGGCGATCGATCAGGCGGCTGGTCAGCGTTTCCTTCTCGGTGGCGCGGCCTTCGCGCTTGAAGAAGCCACCCGGGATGCGGCCGCCGGCGTAGAACTTCTCCTGGTAATCCACCGTCAGCGGGAAGAAGTCCTGCCCTTCGCGCTGGGTCTTGGCCGCCACCGCGGTGCACAGCACGACGGTGCCGTCGCACGAGACCATCACGGCACCGCCGGCCTGGCGGGCGATCTCGCCGGTTTCGAGGGTGACGGTCTGGTTGCCGTACTGGAAGGACTTGCTGATCTTCGCCACGTGGGAATCCTTGGATGTCTTGGGTCGTCGACGCAGCGGAGCCCCGCTCCGTGCGTTGCATCGTGAACCGATGCGGGATGCGGCCGGGCCGCGATGAAGGTGTTGCGATGGCTCAAAAACGAACCGCGGCGCATTGCTGCGCCGCGGTGGGTGTTTCGATCAGCGACGCAGGCCGAGTTTGCCGATCAGCGCCTTGTACCGCTCGGCATCCTTGCGGTGCAGGTAGTCGAGCAGGCTGCGGCGGCGGTTGACCATCATCAGCAGGCCACGACGGCTGTGGTGATCCTGCTTGTGCGCCTTGAAGTGCTCGGTGAGCATCTCGATGCGGGCGGTGAGCAGGGCGACCTGCACTTCCGGGGAGCCGGTGTCGTTGTCGCCGCGCTTGTGTTCGTTGATGACTTTCTGGGAATCGATGGACATGCTTGCCTCGTCGTCGCGTGGCCGGCAGGAACGTGCGTCCCGATGGGACGCCGCACCGCACGGCTCGCCGTGGATGGAATCGTGATGGATGGGTTGGAACGTGAAACCGCTCCGGGGAGCAGCGGGATTATAGCCCGCATGGCGGGGACCGGGCAACGCGGGATCGCAACGGCTCAGCCTGTAGCGCCAGCGGGCTTGCCGGTCGCCACCGCCCAGCGGAACAGGCGCGAAGGCCGCAGGCCGCCGTCGCCGTCGACTTCGCCGAGTCCCAGGCCACGCCCGTGCTCGTCCAGTACCGCGACCTGCCCGGCCGGCCGGTACGGCCCGCGCAAGCCCTGGCCGCGGCCAAGCCGTTGCGCCTGGACCTCGCTGACCCGCACTGATGGCCACGAGGCCATCCCGGCCTCGACCGGCAACAGGCACGCCTCGAGCACGCGTTCGCCCGCGTGCTCGCGGAGGTCTTCCAACGCGGGCAAGGTCCACATCCGCGGCTCGCGGAACGGATCCACCCAGAGCCGGCGCAACTCGGCCACGTGGGCGCCGCACCCCAGCAATTCGCCGAGGTCGCGCACCAGGCTGCGCACATAGGTCCCGGAGCCGCACTCGATGTGCAAACGCAGCGTCGGCGATGCGCCGTTCTCGAGCTGGCCATCCAGCAGGTCGGCGGCATTCAGCAGGTCGAAGGCGTGGACCTCGATGTCGCGTTCCTCGACCTCGATCGCCTCGCCGCGGCGGGCCTTGGCGTACAGCGGCTCGCCACCACGCTTGAGCGCGGAATAGATCGGCGGGCGCTGCCGGATGCGCCCGGTCAGCTTCCGGAGCGCGGTGTCGATCTGGTCGATGGACAGCGCCGGCACCGGGCGCTCGCGCAGGGGTTGGCCCTCGGCGTCGTCGGTATCGGTGGTGATGCCGAGCCGGGCCACGGTCTCGTAGGCCTTGCGCGCGCCGAGCAGGCCACCGGCGATCTTGGTGGCCTCGCCGAAACAGACCGGCAGCAGGCCGGTCGCGAGCGGATCGAGGCTGCCGGTATGGCCGCCCTTCTCGGCGCGGAACAGGTGGCGCACGCGCTGCAGGGCCTGGTTGGACGACAGGCCCTGCGGCTTGTCGAGCAGCAGGATGCCATCCAGCCCGCGGAAGACCGTGCGCGGGCGGCGCAGCGGCGCGGGGTCAGTCGGCGTCGTCACTGGCGCGGACGTCGCGCAACAGGGTATCGATGCGCTCGCCGCGATCCACCGACTCGTCGTAGTGGAAATGCAGCTCCGGCACATGCCGCAACTTCATCGCGCGCGCAAGCTGGTAGCGGATCTCCGGTGCCAGGTCCTTGAGTGCCTTGACCGTCTCCAGGGCCTTGTCGGCCAGCAACACGGTGACGAAGACCTTGGCATGCGCCATGTCGCGGGTGACCTCGACGTCGGACACGCTGGTCGAGCACAGGCCATGCTCGCGCACGGCCGCATGCACCAGGGTGCCCAGCTCCCGGCGCAATTGCGCCGAGACCCGGTCGGTACGGTGGAATGACTTCTGCGCCATCGGGGTTGCGGGCACGCCTTACAGCGTGCGCTGCACCTCGATGCGCTCGAAGCATTCGATCTGGTCGCCCGGCTTGACGTCGTTGTACGCCTTCACGCCGATGCCGCACTCGGTGTTGACGCGGACTTCGTCCACGTTCTCCTTGAAGCGGCGCAGCGATTCAAGTTCGCCCTCGAACACCACCACGCTGTCGCGCAGGACGCGGATCGGCTTGCTGCGCTTGACCACGCCCTCGATGACCATGCAACCGGCGACCGCACCGAACTTGGAGCTGCGGAACACGTCGCGGACCTGGGCGATACCGATGATCTCCTCGCGGATTTCCTTGCCCAGCACGTTCGACGCGACCTGCTTCACCTGGTCGATGACGTCGTAGATGATCGAGAAGTAACGCAGGTCGACGCCGTTGCCTTCGATCACCCGGCGCGCGGAGGCGTCGGCACGCACGTTGAAGCCGATCACGGTGGCCTTGGAGGTGGCCGCCAGCTGGGCGTCGGACTCGGTGATGCCGCCCACGCCGGAGCCGATCACGTTGATCCGGATCTGCTCGTTGGACAGGCCGGTCAGGGCCTCGCGCAGGGCCTGCATGGAACCGTGCACGTCGGCCTTGACCACCAGGTTGAGGGTCTGCTGCGAAGCGCCCTCGCCCATCTGCGCCATGATGTCTTCCATGCGGTTGCCCGCGGCGGCGACCAGGCGGCTCTCGCGACGCTTGGCGTCGCGCTGCTGGGCCACGTCCTTGGCCAAGCGCTCATCGGCCACGACCACGAAGTCGTCGCCGGATTCGGGCACGCCGGAGAGGCCCAGGACCTGCACCGGGATCGACGGACCGGCCTGCGCCACCTGCGAACCGGTTTCGTCGAACAGGGCGCGGACGCGCCCGTACTGGATACCGCACACCAGGTAGTCGCCCTTGGCGAGCGTGCCCTGCTGCACCAGCACCGTCGCGACCGGGCCGCGGCCCTTGTCGAGCGCCGATTCGATCACCACGCCACTGGCGCGGCCCTCGAACACGGCCTTGAGATCGAGCACTTCGGCCTGCAGCGAGATCGCGTCGAGCAGGTCGTCCACGCCCAGGCCGGTCTTCGCCGACAGCTCGACCATCTGGGTGTCGCCACCGAACTCTTCCGCCACCACGTCGTGCGCCAGCAGGTCGTTCTTGACCCGCGACGGATCGGCGTCGGACTTGTCGATCTTGTTGATCGCCACGATCAGCGGGACCTTCGCTGCCTTCGCATGCTTGATCGCCTCGATCGTCTGCGGCATCACACCGTCGTCGGCGGCGACCACCAGGATCACGATGTCGGTCAACTTCGCGCCGCGCTGGCGCATCTGGGTGAACGCGGCATGGCCCGGGGTGTCGAGGAAGCTGATCGTGCCCTTCGGCGTCTGCACGTGGTACGCGCCGATGTGCTGGGTGATGCCGCCCGCTTCGCCGGAGGCGACCTTGGTGGTGCGGATGTAATCCAGCAACGAGGTCTTGCCGTGGTCGACGTGGCCCATGATGGTGACCACCGGCGGGCGTTGGGCCT
>Ga0116177_10001285_pt1 | contig 18812 bp, 14 predicted proteins | sample AD_STIC10_MetaG_FD_89750 | JGI IMG/M metagenome (GOLD analysis project Ga0116177, IMG submission 89750) | Active sludge microbial communities of municipal wastewater-treating anaerobic digesters from USA - AD_STIC10_MetaG | ecosystem: Engineered > Bioreactor > Anaerobic > Digestate | place: USA... | reverse complement strand
GCCGGCTGAAGGGCTGCAGCGGGTGCTCGGTGGTGCGTTCCGCGACCGCGTCGTGCCCCCAGCCGGCCGCGAGGTAGTCGCGCAGCTGCGCGACCAGCACCGACGGCGGCTGCGCCTGGTTGTCGCGCGCGCTGCGCCCGGCCCAGCTCAGGTGCAGCACGCGGCGCGCGGACAGCAGTGCATCGAGCATCAGCTGGCGGTCGTCGTCGCGGCGCGAGCGGTCGCCGGGGCGGGCCTGGCCGGGCAGCGCCATCAGGTCGAAGTCGCTGCGCGCCGGGCGGCGCGGGTAGTCGCCGTCGTTCAGGCCCAGCAGGCAGACCACCTCGAACGGGATCGCGCGCAGCGGCAGCAGCGTGCAGAAGGTGACACCGCCGGCCTTGAAGCGCTGCCCGCCGGGCTCGTCGACCGCGGATAGCCAGGCTTCGCGCACGACCGGCAAGGCCACCGGTTCGTCGAAGCCGGCGGCCTCGCAGGCCTCGAGCCAGCGGGTCAGCGCCTCGTCGAGCGCGGCGAGCACGCTGCGGTCGACGTCGTCGGTGGCGCCGAACATCGCCGGGACCAGCGCGCGCAGGCAGGCGCCCCAGTCTTCGGGCGCGCGCTCGACGCGGGCCTGGACCCACCAGGCGTCGAGCCGGTCCAGCCACTCGGCGAGCACGCCCGCGAGCCGGGCCGACAGGCCGGCCACCTCGGCGTAGGGCTCGATGCCGGCAAAGCCGTCGTCGAGCTCGCCGACGGCGTAGCCCAGCAGCATGCGCTGCAGGCCGAAGCGCCAGGTATTGGCCTCGCCGCACTCCGGCAGCCCGAGCTGCGCGCGCTGGCCGGCGTGCAGGCCCCAGTGCACGCCGGCGCCGGCGGCCCAGTCGGCCAGCAGCGACCGCTCGTCGTCGTCCAGGCCGAGGCGGCGCGCCACCGCGGGCACGTCGAGCAGGTCGCGCAGCTCGCTGAACGCGAAACGCTGCTGCGGCACGCGCAACAGCCACTCGAGCGCCACCAGCAGCGGCTGCCGGCCGCGCTCGCGCTGGTCGGCGATGCCCCAGGGGATGTGCCGCGCCGTGCCGCGCGCGTGCTGGCCGAACACCGCGCGGATCGCCGGCGCGAAGGTGTCGATGTCCGGCACCATGACGACGATGTCGCGCGGCGCCAGCGGCCGGTCGCCGGGCGGGTGCGCGAGCAGCTCGAGCAGCTGGTCGTGCAGCACCTCGACCTCGCGCTGCGCGCCATGGGTGACGTGGAAGACGATCGAGCGGTCGCCCGGCGCGAGCGGCGTCGGCGGGTGCTCGGCCAGCGGCACCAGGTCGCGGATGCGCGCCTGCACCTGCTCGAGCAGCGTCGCGCCCGGCGCGTCGTCGAACAGGTCGAGGCGCGGCAGCGCGAACTGCTCGCGCGCGCGGCGGGCGTCGTCGAAGGCGTCGAGCTGGCGCACGAAGTCGCGCGCCTGCCGTCCCCAGGCCGCCAGCAGCGGGTGGCCGTGGGCGTGCATGTCCTGCAGCGGCACCGCGGCGAGGTCGCGGCCGTGCTTCAGCGGCAGGCGCCGGCGCTGCGCGCGCAGCAGCTCGCGGCCGTCGAGCGTGTCGGCCCAGTGGTAGCGGCAGGGGTCGGGCACGGCCACCAGCACCTGCACCCGGCCGGCGAGCGCGGCGATGGCTTCGAGCGTCTGCTGCGGCAGGTGGGTGCTGCCGAACAGCACCAGGCGCCGCGGCAGCCCCGGCGCCGGCCGGTCGCCCGCGCCGAGCGCCTGCAGGAAACGCTGGTGCAGCCGGGGCCGCGTCGCGTCGCGTTCGGCCGGCGCCAGGCCGTCGAGCGCGGCCCGCCACAGCGCCGGCTGCCAGCGCTGGTCGGCGGGCACCGGCACGGCGTCGGCCGCGGCCGCGCACAGCCGGTCGCGGCCCGCGGCCCAGTCCTGCAGCCAGTCGCCGCGATAGACCTGGTACTGGTCGAACAGGTCGGCCAGGCGCTGCGCGAGCTGCAGCCGGCGCGCGGCGTCGGCGCCGGCCGCGCCCAGGAAGCCGGCCACCGGCTCGAAGCCCGGTTCCGGCGCCAGCGCAGGCAGCAGGGTCATCAGCCGCCAGGTCAGCGGCAGCTTGTCCAGCGCCGACACCGCCGGCACCGCGGCGCGGCCGAGCACCGCCCGGTAGGCGCGCCACAGGAAGCGCGCCGGCAGCTCGACGCGCGTCGCCGCGCAGATGCCGTGGGCGCCGGCCAGCGCCATCTTCAGCCACTCGGCCATGCCGTTGCTCTGCACGAGGAAGACCTCCTGCTCGAGCGGGGCGAGCGGGTGCTCGCGCAGCCAGGCGAAGACCGTCTCGGCCAGCGTCTCGAGGCGGTTGCCGTGCAGGACGAGCAGGCCGGGGCGGAGGGTGTCGGTCATGCGTGGGGCGGCGTGGGACCCGGAGCATGACACAGCCCTGGCTCAGGGGATGAGCCGACCGCCGGCCGCGAATCAGCCATGCGGGCCGGACGCCGCACTCGCCAGACGCGGCACCTCGTCGGCCATCGAGGTCAGCCCGCCGACGACGCTGCCCAGCAGCAGCGCCGAGACGAACACCGCGGCGACGGCAGCGGCCAGGCGCTGGCCGACGTGCAGGGACGGGAACCGGGGTTCTGCAGGGGGGTTCATGCGGGGCTCCAGGGCGGGTGTCTGCGGGGTGACGCCACTGTTGCCGCCCGCGCCGCCGCGGTCCTGAAGCCGGCCTAAAACGTTCGAAATCGGCCGCCGGCGCGGCCGCTTCGCCCCACTCAGGCGGGCACGGGCAGGGCGCCGAAGCGCCAGCTCGAGGTGGTCCAGCCGATGAACGAACGGTCTTCGTGGAAGACCGTGGTCGCGGCTTCGTCCTCGGCCGCGCCCAGCGCCACCATCAGCGGCACGAGGTGGTCCTCGCTGGGGTGCGCGACGCGCGCCGCCGGGGCCTGCTCCCAGGCCCGCAGGCGCTCGCTGCGCCGGGCCGGCGCCTCGCGCTCGAGGGTCTCGTGCAGCCAGTCGTCGAAGGCCCGCGACGGCGCCGCCGCCTGCGGCCCGCGCAGGCGCAGGTTGTGGAAGCTCAGCCCGCTGCCCAGGATCAGCACGCCCTCGTCGCGCAGCGCCCTCAGCGCACGGCCCGCGGCGAGGTGCTCCTCGGGGTCGTAGCCGGCCTTCAGCGACAGCTGCAGCACCGGCACGTCGGCCTGCGGGTACATCACGGCCAGCGGCGCGAAGGTGCCGTGGTCGAAGCCGCGGCGCTCGTCCTCGCCGACGGCGATGCCGGCGCCCTGCAGCAGCTCGACGATGCGCGCCGCGACCTCCGGCGCCCCCGGCGCGGGGTACTGGATCGAGTAGGTGTGCTCGGGAAAGCCATGGTAGTCGTAGACCATCGGCGGGCGCGGGCTGGTCATCGCAGTGAAGCGCGGCGCCTCCCAGTGGCCCGACACCGACAGCACGGCGCGCGGACGCCCGCCGATCTCGGCCGCGATGGCGCGCAGCGACGCGGCCAGCGGCGCCATCGCGTCGCGCATCTCGGGGATCCACGGCCAGGGGCCGCCGCCGTGCGAGATGTAGTAGGTGGGCAGGCGCAGGGTCGAAGCGGAGTTCATGGTGTCGCGGCGCGCAGGCCGTCGGTGGCAACGATGTCGCCATTGTTCGGCCGCGGGGCGCCGCCGTCGTTCAAAGCATTGGATGGCAGGGTTCGACTCCGCGGGGGGTGCGGCGGCCGCAGCGCAGGCGGGCGTGGACAATCGCGGCGTGCCCCCACCCACCGCCCCGAACGCCCGCCCGACCCGCGTGCTCGGCGTCATCCCGCCTATGACGCAGCTGAACACGCCCTACCCGTCCACCGCCTACCTGACCGGCTTCCTGCGCTCGCGCGGCGTGCACGCGGTGCAGGAGGACCTGGCGCTCGCCCTGGTGCTGGCGCTGCTCTGCCCCGACGGGCTGCGCGCGGTGAAGGACTGCGTCGACGCGCTGCCGGCCGAGCGGCGCACGCCGTCCGTCGAGGCCTTCGACGCGCACTTCGACGAACACCTGGCGACGATCGGCCCGGTGATCGCGTTCCTGCAGGGCCGCGACGCGACGCTGATGCACCGCATCGCCGGCCGCGCCTTCCTGCCCGAGGGGCCGCGCTTCGCCTCGCTCGACGCCTACGTGGCCGATGACGGCGAGGACCCGATGGCCTGGGCCTTCGGCGCGCTCGGCACGCACGACCGCGCGCGCCACCTGGCCACGCTCTACCTCAACGACCTGGCCGACGTGCTGCGCGACGCGGTCGACCCGCGCTTCGAGTTCGTGCGTTATGCCGAGCAGCTCGCGCAGAGCCAGCCGACCTTCGAGCCGCTGGCCCAGGCGCTGGCCGCGGCCCCGAACCTGATCGACCGCACGCTGCAGGCGCTGGCCGTCGCCGCCGTCGAACGCCACGCGCCGACGCTGGTGCTGGTGTCGGTGCCCTTCCCCGGCGCGGTCTACGCGGCCTTCCGCATCGCCCAGGCCATCAAGGCGCACGACCCGTCGATCACGGTGGCGCTGGGCGGCGGCTTCGTCAACACCGAACTGCGCGAGCTGGCCGAGCCGCGCGTGTTCGACTACTTCGACGTGGTCACGCTCGACGCCGGCGAGCGCCCGCTGCTGGCGCTGATCGAGCACCTCGAGGGCCGCCGCGCCCGCGGCCGGCTGGTGCGCAGCTTCGTGCGCGAGGCCGATGGCGGCGCGGTGCGCTACCTGAACTTCGCCGAGCCCGACGTGCCCTTCGCCGACTCGGGCACGCCGACCTGGGACGGCCTGCCGCTGGGCCGCTACCTGTCGCTGCTGGACATGCTCAACCCGATGCACCGGCTGTGGTCGGACGGCCGCTGGAACAAGCTCACCGTCGCCCACGGCTGCTACTGGAAGAAGTGCAGCTTCTGCGACGTCAGCCTGGACTACATCTCGCGCTACGAGGCCGCCGGCGCGCAGGTGCTGGTCGACCGCATCGAGGCGATCGTCGCCGAGACCGGGCAGACCGGCTTCCACTTCGTCGACGAGGCGGCGCCGCCCAAGGCGCTGCGCGCGCTGGCGCAGGAGCTGCGGCGCCGGCGCCTCGCGATCTCGTGGTGGGGCAACATCCGCTTCGAGAAGTCCTTCACCCCCGAGCTGTGCCTGGAGCTGGCCGACAGCGGCTGCATCGCGATCTCGGGCGGGCTCGAGGTCGCCTCGGACCGGCTGCTCGCGCTGATGAAGAAGGGCGTGTCGGTCGAGCAGGTGGCGCGCGTGACGCGCGGCTTCGCCGATGCCGGCATCCTGGTGCATGCCTACCTGATGTACGGCTTCCCGACGCAGACCGTGCAGGACACCGTCGACGCGCTCGAGTACGTGCGCCAGCTGTTCGCCGCAGGCTGCCTCCAGTCGGGCTTCTTCCACCGCTTCGCGTGCACGGTGCACTCGCCGGTGGGCCGGGATCCCGCGCAGTACGGCGTCACGCTGCTGCCGCTGCCGCCGGTGAGCTTCGCGAAGAACGACGTCGGCTTCGTCGACCCGAGCGGCGTCGACCACGACCGCCTGGGCGTGGCGCTGCGCAAGGCGGTCTACAACTACATGCACGGCCTCGCGCTCGACGAGGACGTGCGCCGCTGGTTCGACGCGCCGGTGCCGAAGCCGCGCGTCGCGCGGCAGTTCATCGCCCGCGCGCTGGCCACGCGCTGAGACCGGCGCGGGTGGCGGGCCCGCGCCGGTCGGGCGCGCGGCTCAGTTCGCGGCGAAGCAGTAGAAGCGGCCCGCGCCGCCGGTGCGCACCAGCGCCTCCTGGCTGCAACCGGCCGAGGGGTGCGAGAAGTTCCAGCTCTTGGCCCAGTTCTCGGGCAGAGGCCCGCTGCGGTCGTGGTGGCCGACGATGGCCGAGCCTTCGCCGGCGCTCGTCCAGGCCTTGCAGGTGGTGTCGCCCTGCGGCGCGAAGGCGGTGCCGTCGGCGCGGGTGCCGGTCAGCATGTCGTGCTCGTTGGGCGTGTCGCCGCGGCCCTTGACGATGTTGCCCTTCTCGTCGAGCGCGGTGTCCTTGCTCAGGTTGTTGCCGTCGTGCAGGTGCGTCAGGTCGCGCGCGATCAGCTGGCCTTTGGCGTTGAACCACGGGCCGGTGCCGATGCGGTCGCGTGCGTTGATCGAGGCCACGCCCGGCGTGTTGGCGCCCGGGAAGGCGCCCGGCACGCTGAGGTAGGCGCGCCAGGTCTTGGCGCCGGCACCGGCGGCCGTGGCCAGCTTCTGGCAGTGGGCGTCGGCCCCGTCCAGGCCGCCCAGGTTGGCGCCGTTGCCGGACCCGGTGCTGGTGACGAAGAAGCTCATCGGGCCGGACGACGGGCCGGTGGCGCAGGCCGCCAGTAGGGCGACGGTGGCGGCCGGAACGGCCAGGGAACGAAGATGGCGCATGGGGGAAGCCTCCTGGCTGGGGTGTTGGGGCGACCGGTGTACGCGAGCTGCCGCGTGGCTATTCCTGCGGGTGTTCCCGGGGTCGACACGCTAGGCAAGGAGGATGGCGGCCCCTATACTGTATGGACATACAGCTTCTGGAGTCGCCCCATGCGCTTCGTCTACCGCCAGAACTACCGCCCGCAACCCGCCGTGTGGCTGCCGCGCTGGGCCCTGGGCCTGTGGCGCTGGCTCTGAACCCCGGCCCCTGGCGCGGGCCGGCTCGCGGACCGGCCCGCGGCGCGGCTCAGGCCGGCGCCAGCAGGAAGGCCACCGCCGACATCACCAGGTCGGCCACGCGGTGCGGCGGCTGCTCGTAGAAGTGGCGCCAGGCCTGCGCGACCTCGTCATCCGACAGCGCGTCGATCAGTCCCTCGCACCAGCCCAGCCGCACCGCCGTGGCGAGCACGACGTCGACGACGATCAGGCCGTCGACCTTCAGGTCGGGGTTGGCCCGGAAGATGTCCGACAGCGCCAGCAGGGCCTCGACGGTGAGCTGCCGGTATTCCGGCACCTGGATCTTGTCGAGCAGGTCGTCGCATTGCAGTTCGAAGCTGCGTTCGGCCGGCGTCATGTCGGCCTGCGCCAGGCGGCTGTCGAGCGTGTTGCGCACGTCGAGTTCGTCGCCGATCACCAGGCCGTGGCCGTGGTGCAGCAGGTCCCACACACGGGTGTAGAAGTCCTCGGGCACGCGCGTCAGCACGCCGGTGGCCTCGCGCCACGCCATCCAGCCGCCCTCGGCGTCGCCCAGCGCCGGGTCGGCCGCCGGTGAGAAGCTGACGCTGACCAGGTCTTCGCCGCCGGTGTGGTGCAGGTGCTGCAGCCGGGCGAGGTTGCTCGCCATGTCCTGCTCGCGCGCCAGCACCTCGCGCAGGCGGCCGAGGATGGCGTGCGGGCTCAGCTCCAGCAGGTGGTCGAAGGCCTCGGCCTGCCCCACGCCGTGCTCCCGTGCCAGCCAGGCCGTGATCAGCGTCACCAGACGCCAGGGGCGCAGCGTCAGCGTCCCGCGGAAGAGTTCCGGGTCGGCCTTGATCAGCGTGCCGAGCAGGCGCACCACCTCCTGGATCAGCACGCGGCCGCGCGGGTCGTCGCCGCCGGACGCCTGCAGGCGCTCGAAGATGGCGTCACTGGCCAGCGGTCTCGCCAGCATCGCCTCGGGGTCGTGGAAGCGGGCGACCGACACGCGCTTGCCGTGCACGACGATCTGCGCAACCGACTCCTCGAGCCGCTCGTCGGCCAGGCCCAGCCAGCCCGCGGCGCGGCGCACCACGCCCCACAGGCGCCGGCGCGCGGCGCGCGCGTACAGCGCCGCCAGCAGCGCACGCACACCGCCCAGCGGCGTGCGCGCCTCCGGGCCGTGGCGCTGCCACAGCAGGCCCAGCACCTCGACCTGTTCGTAGGGGTTGCGGCTGCGGGTCAGTGCGGCGAGCAGCGCGTCGGGATCGGTCTCGCGCGCCAGCGCAGACGCGCGCGCGGCGGTCAGCGCACGCGTGGCGGCCTCTTCCCAGGCGAGCGGCAGGTCGGCCAGCGGCTCGGCGCCGGCGTCGGCCGACTCGGCCGGCCAGCGGCCCGGCCAGTCGAGCGTCGTCGTCGCCAGCGAGGGCAGCAGCTCGGCCAGCGGCGCCAGGCGCACGCCCGGCACGGCATCGGTCGCCAGCGCCTGCAGCAGCTCGATCATCGCGTCGTGGCCGCCGGCGTCGAGCATCGCGGCGTCGATCCACAGCGGCAGCAGAGGCTGGCCGGCGGCCCGCCAGTGGCGGCCCAGCGAGGCGATCTCCGCCCTCAGTTCGTCGACGAGCAGGCGCGGGTCCATCGAGGTGTAGATGCCGGCACGCTCGAACAGCGACGGCAGGAAGATCACGCGCTGCGCGCCGCGCAGGTAGACGCTGCCGGTGGCCAGCGTCCCCACGCGGTGCAGCGGCCGGCCGCTGAGCCCCAGCGCGTCGCAACGACCCAGCTCGCCGAGCAGCGCCACCAGATCGTCGGCAAATCGCAGCTGCACCGGCCGCACCTGCGCCGGCGTCTGCGACGCGATGCCCAGCGCCGCCAGGCGCGAGCGCACCAGCTCGTCGGCGGCCAGCACCGCCACCTGCACCTGCACCTCGTCGGCGCGCGGCGCGGGCGGGCGGCCCAGCGGGTTGAGCTCGGCCAGCGTCACGTCGCCGTCGTGCAGCAGCGTGCCGACGATGTACAGGCTCTGGGCCCAGACCAGCGGCACGTTGTCGTTCGGCACGCGCGGCTGGCTGTGCGGGCGCGCGCGCTCGGCCTCCACGGCCTCGGCCGGCACCACGTACAGCTCGGGCAGCAGGCGCTCGCCGTCGCGCTCCTGCATCAGGGCCTCGAGGCGCTCGCGGTAGTCGGCCGCGCCGGCGACGTCGCCACGCCAGACCGCGTCGATCAGCAGGTAGGTGAAGAACAGCGGCCACTCGGACTCGATGTGCTCGAACTGCGCCAGTTCGCCCGGCTCGTAGTGCAGTCGCGCGTGGTCTTCGAGCACGGTCTGGTGGCCGTCGCGCAGGAAGCGCTTGCAGCCGTAGCGGCCCTGCAGCTTGTCGACGACCTGCGCGCGGGTGCGCGCGGCGAGCGCCGCGTCGTCCACGGCGAAGGCCGGGTAGCCGACGATGGACAGCAGTGCGGCGTCGGTCTCCTTCGACTCCGACTCGCGCGGCAGCAGCGCCTCGAGCGTCTCGCGCGCCAGCGCGATGTCGTCGCCCTGCACGTGCACCGCCGGCGCCGGCGCCGGCAGCGGCGCGAAGCCCGCGATCGCCTCGAGCGCGGCCTTGGCCATGCCCAGCGAGCTGGCATTGATCTCGGCCACGCCCTCGTTGCGCTTGTGGCCGCGCTCCCAGATGCCGAAGTCCGGCGTGCGCCAGGCCTTGGCGAGGTAGTGCACGAGGTTCTGCACGAACGCGAGTTCGTCGGCGGTCTCGACGATGCGCAGCCCCGACGCGCTCATCTGCGCGAGCTGCAGCACGAAGATCGCGGTGGCATCGACCTGCAGATGGCCCCACTCGTCGTCGCCGACGACCGGTTCGCCGGTGGCGGTGGCGTACTTCGCATGCAGCGCGTCCAGCGGGTCCTGCGTGTGCTTGAAGCGCTCGACCTTGTGCGCCTGGCGCATCATGGCCGAGAGCAGGCCACGCATCAGCTGCACGACGCGCGCGTCCAGTTCGGCGGCGACCCGGCGGTCCTCGCTGCGCCAGGCCAGCGCCAGCGCCCAGATCGCGAGGATGCTGTAGACGTTGTCGCGCACCCAGGCGTGGGTGTAGTCGCCGTGGACGGTGATCGCGGTGCTGGCGGGCAGCAGACCGGTCTTCGGGTCCTGGCGGGAAAGAATGATGCGGCGGGCCTGATCGAGGGTGCGATCGAGCTTCTCTCGCCGCGGCGTCGGCCGGGTGGGCCTCGTCGACTTCGTCATGCGTGACTTCGAGAGTTCTGGCTGCGGCCAGTGTAGACCGCATCCCTGGTCCAAAGCGCTTTGAGCCCGTCGATTGACGCGGTGCCGTAACTCCCCGTGTTGGCCCGGTTTTGCACCCTTCTTGTGCGCGCTTCATGCCATCCGGGCATAAGCACATGAGGCATCGACCTCAAACCGTGTCTGAAGCGCCACGGTCGCCGTCCTAAAATGAGGGTTTGTCCGGCGCCGTCCGACGACCCCCACCGACCCGACCATGAGCGCATTCAACGAAGAAACGGTGCTGAGCGTGCACCACTGGACCGACAAGCTGTTCACCTTCACGACCACGCGCGACCCGGCGCTGCGCTTCTCGAACGGGCACTTCACGATGATCGGGCTGCGCGTCAACGACAAGCCGCTGCTGCGCGCCTACAGCATCGTCAGCGCGAACTACGAGGAGCACCTCGAGTTCCTGAGCATCAAGGTGCCGGACGGCCCGCTGACCTCGCGCCTGCAGCACATCCAGGTCGGCGACAAGATCATCGTCGGCCGCAAGCCCACGGGCACGCTGCTGATCGACTACCTGCTGCCGGGCAAGCGCCTGTACATGCTGTCCACCGGCACCGGCCTGGCGCCCTTCATGAGCATCGTGCGCGACCCCGAGACCTACGAGAAGTTCGACCAGGTCGTCCTCGTGCACGGCGTGCGCCAGGTCGACGAGCTGGCCTACCACGACCTGCTCACCGACCACCTGCCGCAGCACGAGTTCCTCGGCGAGATGATCCGCGACAAGCTGCGCTACTACCCCACCGTCACGCGCGAGAGCTACAAGCACATGGGCCGCGTGACCGAGCTGATCGACACCGGCAAGCTGTTCGAGGACCTGGGCGTGCCGGCCATCGACCCGGTGCACGACCGCGTGATGATCTGCGGCAGCCCGGGCATGCTGCGCGACCTGAAGCACATGCTCGAGACGCGCGGCTTCAAGGAAGGCAACACCTCGAAGCCGGGCGATTTCGTCATCGAGCGCGCGTTCGCCGAGCAGTGAACCCGAAGACGCGCCGCCCGCGCGAAGCGGGCGGCGCGTGGATCACACACCGGATCAGATCAGCACCCACTCGTTGATGTCGAGCGCCGCGCCTCCGTTGGCCGTCGCCGTGTTCAGCACCGCGAACGCCACGCTGCCCGCGGCCGCGCTGTCGTTGTAGTAGAGCTGCCCCGTCGTGGTGTTGTGATAGATGCCGACAGCCGCGCCGGCAAATGCGCCGTTCAGCCCCGCCCCCGCCTGGTACATCGACGCGTCGAGCGTGCCGACCGTCGCAATGCCGCCGGTGGCCCGCAACGCGGTGAAGATGCTGTTCTCGAGATGGATCCGGTCGTCGCCGACTTCGCTACCGGCAACGAACGACGCGCGCATGATGGTGTCGACGTCGGCGCCGGTGACCGCGGTGTCGAACACGAAGGTGTCGACATCGCCGTCGTCGGAGGTCGCCAGGTCGAAGGCGTACAGCGTGTCGTCGCCCGTCCCGCCGCGCAGCGTGTCGGTACCGTCACCGCCCTGGATCGTGTCGTCGCCTCCCGAGGCGAAGAACGAGTCGGCACCCGCCAGGCCCAGCAGCGTGTTGTTCGCGTTGTTGCCGGTCATCGTGTTGTTCGACGCGTTGCCGGTGCCGTTGACGTTGCCCACGGCGGCGAACTGGTCGAGATTCTCGACGTTCGTCGTCAGCGTGTAGGTCACGGCGGCGACCACGGTGTCGGTGCCTTCGTTGACGAGTTCGGTCACGAGGTCGGTGGCGACGTCGACGATGTAGCGGTCGTTGCCGGTACCCCCCTTCATCGTGTCGCTGCCGGTGCCGCCGTCGAGCGTGTCGGCGCCCGACCCGCCCTCGAGTGAGTCGTTCGCGCCCAGGCCGCTGAGCAGGTTGTTCGCGCCGTTGCCGATGATCGTGTTGCCGAACGCGTTGCCGGTGCCGTTGATCGCCGCGGTGCCGGTCAGCGTCAGGTTCTCGAACCAGGTCCCGAGGGTGTGCGTCACCGACGACTCGACGCGGTCGGTGCCGCCGAGGAAGAACTCGGTGACGATGTCGCTGGCCGAGTCGACGATGTAGACGTCGTTGCCGGTGTCGCCCGCCATGCTGTCGTTGCCGGATCCGCCGTCGAGCGTGTCTTGGCCGACGCCGCCGTTGAGCGTGTCCGCGCCGCCCATGCCGAGCAGCAGGTCGTTGCCGGCCTCGCCGTTGAGCGTGTTGGCCGACAGGTTGCCGGTGATCGTGTTGTCCAGCCCGTTGCCGGTGCCGTTGACGCCGAAGAAGTTCTCGAGCGTGAGGTTCTCGAAGTTGTCCCGCAGCGTGTAGTCGACCAGGCGCGAGACCACGGTGTCGATGCCCTCGCCCAGATTTTCGGCCACCACGTCGTCGATCGAGTCGACGTGGTAGACGTCGTTGCCCAGGCCGCCGAGCATCGTGTCGTCGCCGCCGAGGTGGAGGTTGTTGAAGAGGTCGTCGCCGGTGGTGCCGGAAAGCGCGTCGTTGCCCGACGTGCCGTTGTACGTGGCCATGGTGTAGCTCCTTGAGTGTGCGCAGGGTTGCGACGAATCGACTCCCTGCAGCGCACCCACCGCGCCCGAGAGCCTCGTCATGGGTCAAGACGCGGCGCCCGGCGCGCAGCGGCCACGCGCGCCCCCCCAGTTCGTGGGACGCGCTCAGTCGGGCCGCAGCCCGCGGCTGCGCGCGAGCAGCGTCACCAGCCCGAGCAGGGCGTCGAGGTTCGGCGTGGCGCGGCCCAGGTGCTGGCCGATCTCGCGCACGGCGCCGACCAGCGCGTCGATCTCCAGCGGCCGGCCGGCCTCCAGGTCCTGCAGCATCGAGGTCTTGAACGCGCCGAGCTTGCGCGTGACCTCGTGGCGCTGCTCGGGCGTCTGTTCGATGGGCAGGCCGATGTCGGCGCCGATGTCCTGCGCCTCGCGCATCACCGCGCTGACGAAGCCGCGCACCAGCGGGTCGTCGAGGATGCGGTCGGCCGTGGCGCCGGTCAGCGCCGAGACCGGGTTCATGGTCAGGTTGCCCCAGAGCTTGAACCAGATGTCGCGCTGGATGCGCTCGGACACCGTGACCTCGAAGCCCGCCCGCCCCAGCAGCGCGGCGACCGCGTCGACGCGCGTGCTGCGGCCGCCGCCGGGCTCGCCCACGATCAGGCCCCGGCCCATCACGTGGCGCACCACGCCCGGGCCCGGCACGGTCGCGGCGGCGTGCACCACGCAGCCGATGACACGCCGCGTCGGCAGCGCGGCGCGGATCGTGTCGCCGGGGTCCACCGAGGCCAGCCTCAGGCCGTCGCCGCGCCCGCCCAGGCCGTCGAAGAACCACCAGGGCACGCCGTTCATCGCCACCAGCACGCGCGTGTCCGGGCCGCACAGCGCAGCCACCGCCGGCGCCACCGCGGCCAGCGCCGGGCCCTTGACGGCGACGATCACCAGGTCCTGCAGGCCGAGTTCGCCCGGGCGCTCGCTGGCGCGCACCGGCAGCACGATCGCCCCGGCCGGCGACGGCCCCTCGAGCCGCAGGCCCTCGCGGCGCAGGGCGTCGAGCGTCGCGCCGCGCGCCAGCACCGAGAGCTCGGCCTCGCCGCCGCAGCGCTGGCCGATCCCGCCGGCGAACAGCCCGCCGATCGCGCCGGCCCCGACCACGGCGACCCGGGTGCGTGGCACCGGGCTCACCGGCGGGCCACGAGATCCGGCGCGACGATCAGCCGCGCCTCGGTGGCCGCGATCACCTCGTCGACGCTGACGCCCGGCTGGGTCTCGGCCAGCACCAGGCCGTCGGGCGTCGGGCGGATCACCGCGAGTTCGGTGACGACCAGGTCGACGCGCCGCACCGAGGTGATCGGCAGCCGGCATTCGCGCACGATCTTGGCACCGCCGGGCGAGCGGTGCGTCATCGCGACGATCACGCGGCGCGCGCCGGTGACGAGGTCCATCGCGCCGCCCATGCCGGGCACCATCCTGCCGGGCACCATCCAGTTGGCGAGCTGGCCCCGCTCGTCGACCTCGAGGCCGCCGAGCACGGTCAGGTCGAGGTGGCCGCCGCGGATCAGGCCGAACGAGAACGCCGAGTCGAAGGCGCAGGCGCCGGGCACGGCGCCGGCGCGCGGCCGCCGGCGTCGGTGAGGTTGCGGTCCTCGAAGCCCTCGCCCGGCAGCAGGCTCATGCCCATGATGCCGTTCTCGGAGTGGAAGAACACCTGCATGCCCGGCGGCAGGTGCGCGGCCACCAGCGTGGGCAGGCCGATGCCGAGGTTGACGCGGTCGCCCTCCTTCAGCTCCCGCGCGACGCGGCGCGCGATCAGGTCCTTCGGGTCGGTCATGCGCTGCGCTCCCGTCCGACGAGCACGTGCACCAGCACGCCCGGCGTCACCACCGCATCCGGCGGGATCACGCCGACCGGCACCACGTCCTCGGCCTCGGCGATGGTCGTCGTCGCCGCCATCGCCATCAGCGGGTTGAAGTTTCGGGCGGTGAAGGCGTACTCGAGGTTGCCGTAGTAGTCGGCGCGCTTGGCGCTGATCAGCGCGAAGTCGGCCTTCAGCGCGAGTTCGAGCAGGTAGTCGCGGCCGTCGACCGTGAGCGTCTGCTTGCCCTCGGCGACGAGCGTGCCCACGCCGGTGGGCGTGAGGATGCCGCCCAGGCCGAAGCCGCCGGCCCGGATGCGCTCGGCCAGCGTGCCCTGCGGCACGAGCTCGACCTCGAGCGTGCCGTCGAGCATCGCCTTCTGCGTCACCGGGTTGGTGCCGATGTGGCTGGTGATCACGCGCCGCACCCGTCCGGCGTCGATCAGCTTGCCGATGCCCACGCCGGGGCGCGCGGTGTCGTTGCACACGACGGTCAGCCCGCCGGCGCCGCGCCGAACCAGCTCGTCGATCAGGCGGTGCGGGCTGCCCACGCCCATGAAGCCGCCGATCATGATCGACGCGCCGTCGCCGATGCCGTCGACGGCCTGGGCCGCGGTGTGCGCTTTCTTCATGGCCCGCAGGGTAGCAAACCACGTGCCGCGGGGGCCCCGGCCGGCCCGCCCCGGGGTTCAGCCGGCCCGGTACATCACGTTGATGCGCGCCACGTACTTCGGCACCGTCCCGCTCACCGGCCGCCCTTCGTGGGGCACCGAGTACGGCCCGAAGCCGTGGCGGAAGAACAGCGCCGCGCCGGTCTTCGGCGTCACGTCGACGGCCCGGCGGCCGCGGCCGATCAGGCGCGTGGCGCCGCCGAGCACGCCGTCCTCGGGGTCGTTGAGGTACAGCAGCATGGTCAGGCGCGAGCGCAAGCCGGGCCACTCGACCATCTCGCGCCGGGCGTCGTCGAGGCCGTAGCCGGGCCAGTCGCCGTCGATGTGCCGGTTGAACACGTCGTCGGCGTCGTAGCGGTACATGTTCATGCGGTGGCTGAAGCCCGCGTGCAGCGGCGCGCCGTCGACCTGCGCCGGCAGCAGGTGCGCGATGCGCGCGAACATCGGGCCGAGCAGGCCCTCGTCGGCGATCCAGTGCACCGACTTGTTCATGCGCATGCCGGGCGGCGTGGCGATGCCCGGCGCCTCGTCGCGGAAGCCGAAGTACTCGCTGGCCGCGACGATGGCCCGGGCCTCGGCGGCCGTGACCACCTCGTCGATGACGAAGGCCAGCGGCCCGCCCAGGTCGATGTCGCGGCGCTGCGGGCGCAGCCCGGCGTCGGCGTCGAGTTGCAGGGCCGGCGCCGGGCGTGCGAAGGCGTGCACCGGCGTCATCGGGACCACGCCGCCCATCGGCAGCGAACCCGGCAGGTGCGCGACCTCGCGGGACTCGGGCCAGTCGATGCCAAGGGGGGCGGGGCGGACCGGGTCGGCGACGGCGTCCATCGCGGTCACCACTGCCCGACGTTGGGCATCGACGCCCAGGGCTCGGCGCGCGGCAGCGGTTCGCCGCGCTGCAGCAGCTCGATCGAGATCTGGTCGGGCGAGCGCACGAAGGCCATGTGGCCGTCGCGCGGCGGGCGCAGGATCGTCACGCCGTGCTCCTGCAGGCGCCGGCAGGTCGCGTAGATGTCGTCGACCGCGTAGGCCAGGTGGCCGAAGTTGCGGCCGCCGGTGTAGGTCTCGGGATCCCAGTTGTAGGTCAGCTCGACCTGCGCGCTGCTGTCGCCGGGCGCGGCCAGGAAGGCGAGCGTGAAGCGCCCGGCGGGCACCTCGTGCTTGCGCAGCAGTTCGAGGCCGAGGGCGTCGCGGTAGAAGCGCAGCGAGGCGTCCAGGTCGGTCACGCGGACCATGGTGTGCAGGTATTTCATCGGTGTTCAGCCCGCTCGGTGTGCGGCGCCGTGCCGCACGAAGCCGGAATGATGGCAGCCCGCGGCCCGCCCCGCACGCGTGGGGACACCTGTCACGGGCGTGACAAGCGGCCCGGTTCAGCCCGGCGCGCGCCGGGCGAGCAGCGCCCGCGCCACGCGCGAGGCGTTCTCGCGGCCGAGCCGGGCGCTGATCCACGCGCCGGCATCGACCAGCGCGTCGAGGTCGATGCCGGTGTCGGCGCCCAGGCCGTGCAGCAGGTAGACGAGGTCTTCGGTGGCGACGTTGCCGGTCGCGCCGCGGGCGTACGGGCAGCCGCCCAGCCCGGCGACCGAGCTGTCGAAGCTGCGCAGCCCGAAGCCGTACGACGCGTGCACGTTCGCGACCGCCATGCCGTAGGTGTCGTGGTAGTGGCCGGCCAGGCGCTCGACCGGCACGCCGCGGGCGACGGCCTCGAGCATCGCCAGCACGGTGGCCGGCGTGCCCACGCCGAGCGTGTCGCCGAGCGACACCTCGTGGCAGCCCATGTCGGCCAGGCGCCGCGCGACCTCGGCCACGCGCGCCGGCGGCATCGGCCCGTCGTAGGGGCAGGCGACGACGCACGAGACGTAGCCGCGCACGCGCACGCCGTCGCGCTGCGCCGCCGCGGCCACCGGCGCGAAGCGCTCGAACGATTCGTCCACCGAGCAGTTGATGTTCTTCTGCGAGAAGCCTTCGGACGCGGCGGCGAACACCGCGACCTCCTGCGCGCCCGCGGCGCGTGCCGCCTCGTAGCCTTTCAGGTTGGGCACGAGCACCGGATAGCTGACAACGGCGTCACGGCCGCCCGCCGGCAAGCCGGCCATCACCTCGGCATGGTCGGCCATCTGCGGCACCCACTTCGGCGACACGAAGGCCGTGGCCTCGATGTGGCGCAGTCCGGCCGCGGCCAGGCGCTCGATGAGGCCGAGCTTGGTCGCGGTGGGCACGGCCTGCTGCTCGTTCTGCAGCCCGTCGCGCGGGCCGACCTCGACGATCTTCACCGGCGCCTTCATGTCGCCACCTCGAAGTCGAGCAGCTCGACGCCGTCGCCGACCTGGTCGCCGGGCGCATAGCGCCACGCGGTCACCACGCCGTCGGCCGGCGCGGTGATGGTGTGCTCCATCTTCATCGCCTCCATCACCAGCAGCGGCGCGCCCTTGGCCACCGGCGTGCCGGCCGTGGCCACCAGCGCGATCACCTTGCCGGGCATCGGCGCGCGCAGGCCGCCGTGCGCCCCCTCGCCCGCCGCGCCGGCCCCGGCGGCGTGCAGCGTGTCGACGCGCACCAGCGCATGGCTGCGCCCGCCGCAGAAGACCTGGCGGCGTTCGCCGGTGACGATCACCGCCGCGGTGAAGCGCCGGTCGCCGAGCTGCGCGTGCAACTGGCCGTTGGCGCCGAGCTCGCCGCGCGCGACGAGCGGCGCGCCGCCGTCGAGCGCGAGCGACCACGCGCCGCCCGCCGGCGTGATCGCGACCACGCGCTGGACCTCGCCCTGGCGCAGCGTCACGAGGCGCCGGCCCTGCCCGTTCAGCCGCCAGCCGTCGAGCGCCGCCCAGGGCGACTGGCGCTCGGCGCGCGGCGCATGCGCGAACGCCGCCGCCTCGTGCAGCAGCTCGGCCAGCACCGCGAGCTGCCAGGCCTCGTCGGGCACCGCCGGCGTGGCCGGGAACAGCAGCGCCTGCTCGCGCTCGATGAGCCCGGTGTCGAGGTCGGCGCCGGCGAACGACGGGCAGGCGGCCAGCCGCTCGAGGAACTCGACGTTGTTCGCCACGCCGACGATGCGGTAGGTGGCCAGGGCCTTGCGCAGCCGCGCCAGCGCCTGCTCGCGCGTCGCGTCCCAGACGATCAGCTTGGCGATCATCGGGTCGTAGTGCGGCGTGATCTCGTCGCCCTGCTCGACGCCGGTGTCCACGCGCACGTGGTCGCTCTCGGCCGGCGGCGCCAGGTGCACGAGCCGGCCGGTCGACGGCAGGAAGCCCTTGTCCGGGTCTTCGGCGTAGATGCGCGCCTCGATCGCGTGGCCGTCGATGACGAGCTGCGCCTGCGTCATCGGCAGCGGCTCGCCACTGGCCACGCGCAGCTGCCACTCGACCAGGTCGAGCCCGGTGATCATCTCGGTCACCGGGTGCTCGACCTGCAGCCGCGTGTTCATCTCCATGAAGTAGAACGAGCCGTCCGGCTGGGCGATGAACTCGACCGTGCCGGCGCCGACGTAGCCCACCGCACGCGCCGCCTCGACCGCGGCGCGGCCCATCGCCGCGCGGCGCTCGGGCGTCATGCCGGGCGCGGGCGCTTCCTCGAGCACCTTCTGGTGGCGCCGCTGCACCGAGCAGTCGCGCTCGAACAGGTGCACGCACTGGCCGTGCGTGTCGCCGAAGACCTGGATCTCGATGTGGCGCGGCTTCAGCACGTACTTCTCGACGAGCACGTGGTCGTCGCCGAAGGCGCTGCGGGCCTCGCGCTGGCACGAGGCGAGCGCGGCCTCGAAGTCGGCCGGCGCATCGACGCGCCGCATGCCCTTGCCGCCGCCGCCGGCGCTGGCCTTGATCAGCACCGGGTAGCCGATGCGCGCGGCCTGTTCGGCCAGGAAGGCCGGCGTGTTGTCGTCGCCGTGGTAGCCGGGCGTGAGCGGCACGCCGGCGCGCTCCATCAGCGCCTTCGCGGCCGACTTGCTGCCCATCGCACGGATC
>Ga0116177_10001284_pt1 | contig 18814 bp, 19 predicted proteins | sample AD_STIC10_MetaG_FD_89750 | JGI IMG/M metagenome (GOLD analysis project Ga0116177, IMG submission 89750) | Active sludge microbial communities of municipal wastewater-treating anaerobic digesters from USA - AD_STIC10_MetaG | ecosystem: Engineered > Bioreactor > Anaerobic > Digestate | place: USA... | reverse complement strand
TGTTTCGCGGCTTCGAGATCATCCTGCGCGGGAAGGATCCGCAGGCGGGGCTGATCGTGACGCCGCGCATCTGCGGCATCTGCGGCGGAAGCCACCTCACCAAGGCGGTCTACGCGCTGGACACGGCGTGGAAGACGCACGTCCCGCATAACGCGACGCTGATTCGCAACATCGCGCAGGCGTGCGAGACGCTGCTGTCGATCCCGCGCTGGTTCTACGCCCTGTTCGCGATCGACCTCACCAACAAGAACTACGCGAAGCTCCCCGAGTACGACGAAGTGGTGCGTCGCTTTGCCCCGTTTGTCGGGACGAGCTTCGAGCCGGGCGTCACGCTGTCGGCCAAGCCGTGCGAAGTGTACGCCATCTTCGGCGGGCAGTGGCCGCACTCGTCGTTCATGATCCCGGGGGGCGTGATGTGCGCCCCGTCGCTGTCGGACGTGACGCGCTCGATCGCCATCCTCGACATGTGGAAGCGCGAGTGGCTGGAGAAGCAGTGGCTGGGCTGCTCCATCGAGCGCTGGCTGGAGATCAAGAGCTGGGACGAGATGCTGGCGTGGGCCGACGAGAACGACTCGCAGCGCAAATCCGACTGCGCCCTGTTCATCCGTTTCGCCTTGGCGGCCGGGCTGCACAAGTATGGCGGCGGTGTGGGCTCGTACCTCGCGACGGGGACGTTCTTCAAGCCCGACCTGTACGACCATCCCACCGTCGACGGGCGCAATGACGCGCTCATCACGCGCTCCGGCATCTACGACGGCAAGGGGTATCACGACTTCGACCACCTCAACGTGCGCGAGGACACGGCGCACTCGTTCTACCGCGGCGACAAGTCGTTGCACCCGTGGCAGGGTGAGACCGACCCGATCGATCCGCTCGAGGGGAAGAAGCAGGACAAGTATTCGTGGGCCAAGTCGCCGCGTTACGACGTCCCCGGGCAGGGTGCCAAGCCGCTCGAGGTGGGGCCGCTCGCGCGCCAGGTGATCGCCGGCAAGCCGAACGCCGCCGCGCACCAGGACTTCGATCCGCTCTTCCGCGACATCGTGCAGCAGCACGGGCCGAGCATCTTCACCCGCGTGATGGCACGCATGCACGAGGCGCCCAAGTACTTCAAGTACACCCGCCAGTGGCTCGACCAGATCGACCTGCACGACCGCTTCTACAACAAGCCGGTCGAGCATGAGCAGGGGCGCGGCTTTGGCGCGACCGAAGCGGCCCGCGGGGCGCTCGCCGATTGGCTCGTGTTGAGCAACGGCCGAATCGAGAACTACCAGGTCATCACGCCGACCGCGTGGAACATCGGCCCGCGCGATCGTACGGGGACGCTGGGCCCGATGGAGCAGGCGTTCATCGGCGCGCAGATCACCGATCCCAGCGATCCGGTGGAAATGGGCCACGTGGCCCGGTCGTTCGACTCGTGCCTCGTGTGTACGGTGCACGCGTACGACGAGAAGAGTGGCAAGGAACTCTCGCGCTTCCGTATCGGCGAGCTGGGTTGATCGATGGAGCGGTCCCGTGAGCCGGTCATTTCGGTGACAGATCACGACGCGACGGGTCCGGTGGATTCCACCGGGCCCGCTCGCACTCCAGAGCACACCACGACGCAGACCCTCATCATCGGCTGCGGAAACCTGCTGCGCGGCGACGACGCGGTGGGGCCAATCCTCATCCGCCACCTGTGGGAGCGCGGGTTGCCCCCCGGCGTGCGCTGCGCCGATGGCGGGACGGGCGGCATGGATGTCGCCTTCCAGATGCGCGGCGTCGCGCACGTCATTCTCGTCGACGCCTGCACCAGTGGCTCCGAACCGGGCGCGCTCTTCAAGCTGCAAGGGAGCGATGTGGAGCACCTTCCCCCGCTCGCGGGCGTCAACTTGCACGCCTTCCGGTGGGACCACGCCCTCGCCTTCGCGCGATGGGCGCTCAAGGACGACTATCCGTCGCGCATCGACGTCTACCTCATCGAAGCGCAGAGCCTCACGGTGGGCGATCCGTTGTCGCCACCGGTGGAGCGCACCATGCACGCGCTGGCCGACCTCCTTCTCCGTCAGCTGCACGAGCCGGCCGATGCCGTCGCCTGACGTGCCCGAGGTCCTCTTCACGAGCCACGGCTACCTCGTCCTGCAGGCCGACGTGGCGCGCACGTACTTCCCGGGCGACACCATCCTCGCCCTCAAGCGCGACCGCGAACTGTGGCTCCTCCCCACCCGCGGGGCGGCGGCCGGCGGCCTCGTGCTCAAGCAACGCAACCTCGAGGGCGATCGCTCGGTCCTGGTGCGCGAGGTGCTCGAAGACGCCCCCGTGGTTGGGACGCGTGCCGCCATCTGGGATGCACGTCAGGGCGTCCTGCGCGTCGCGCTGATCGGGGCCGCGTGACGGTGCGCGCGTGTCCGACGCCCACTTCCCCGACCAGGCGCTCGCGGCCCATGCCGACGTCGAACCCGAAGGCGGACGGTGGGTGGTCTACCTCGTGGTCACGATGATTCCGGATCGCGACGACTATGTCGTGCGGCACCGCATCGCCGACTATCCGACCGAACGCCACGCCAGGATCGCCGCGCGCTGGATCGTCGGCGCCGCATCACGCGACCTTCCGCGCCCGCCGCTCGGCTTCTAACCTCGTGGTTCCCCTCCTTTCCCTCGCCAACGCCGCATGCTGACGCGTCCGCAACCGATCGGCATCTTTCCGTTCCCCGCCGGCCTTCTCCTGCTCCCCGAGACCGACGCCGGGTGTGCCGATGCCGCGCGCGCGTCGCTCCTCACGGGAGCGCTCCCCGACGAGTGGCCCGCTGAGTGGCGCTTCTTCGAGCGTGCGCTCATGGGTGACCGAGACGGGGCGCTGGCAGCGCTCGGCCAGTCCGACACCGAGGTGACCGCCTACAACCGATTCGTGGTCGACGGCGACGCCAAGGCGCTCGAGACGGCTCGCGCCTCTGGTGACGGCGCCTTGGCCGCGCTCGCCGAACTCGCCGCCTTCGTGCAGGGGGCGATCGATACACCGCCCCCCATGGCCTCCCTCGACGGCGAGCTGGCGGCGGTCGCGCGTCTCGCCCAGGCCGCGTGGCACCTCGAACGCGAGGAACTGCCGCAGGCGGCCGAGCTGCTTGCCGAAGGGACGACGCAGGCACGCACCGCTTCACCAGTACTCGCGTCGCAGCTGGCGGCGCAACGCGCGCAGGTGCTGCCGAGTGCGGATCTGGCGATCGCCGCGTGGCGCGAGGCGGTCGCGCTGTCGGAAGGGGCCCTCCTCCCGGAGTTGCGCGCCGATCTCGCGCTCAACCTCGCGCTTGCGTTGCACGAGAGCGCGGGGGCGCATCGGCAGCGCCTGGTGGAAGCGGTCAACTGGTACCAGGAAGCGCTGCACGCCGGGATCACGATCGAAGCGCGCCCCGAGACGTTCGCCATGGTGCAGAACAACCTGGGGCTGGCCTACATCTCGATGCCGATGACGTCGGCGGGCGACAAGATTCGCCTGGCCGTCGCCGTGCAGTCGTTTCGCGAAGCGCTCAAGGTCTACACGCGCGAAGCCTATCCCGACCAGTGGAGCAGCGCGATGCTGAACATGGCCAACGCGCTGCAGTACCTCCCGTCGTCGCATCCGCAGGAAAACCTGATCGAAGCGGTGAACGGCTACGAGGCGCTGCTCGAGGTACGCAACAAGGCGCTCGACCCGGTGGGGTATGCCCGACTGCTCGCCAACCAGGCGAATGCGCTGGCCCACCTGGGGATGTTCGGGCCGTCGATCGAGAAGCTCACGGAAGCCCGCAAGCTCCTGAGCTGGCACGGGGAGGACGATGCCGCGTCGGCGCTGCTCGAGCAGGTGGAGCGCATCAACGCGCAGATGGCGGCTGGTGTCGGCGCGAGCGATGAGCGCGACGCGAGCGCCGCCCAGGAGGGGTGATGGAGCTCCACTCGCGGCAGCAGTTCGACTTCTTCTTCAACGCGGCCATCGAGCGCTTCGTCGATCGTGTCGAGCAACGATGCGGAGGGCCCGTCCCTGCATTGGCGCGTTTGCGCGAGGATCCCAACGCCGAAGGGGTCTGGCTCGACGAGTTCGTCGTCGCACTGTTTGGCGATTTCCTGCTCGACAACCTGGCGGGTTCGGCCTTCGTCCTGCAGGCGCTGGGGCGTCGCCCCGCCCCGCGAGGCGGCAGTGAGACGGGCGAGACCATCGAACACTACCTGGGACGCCTCGCACGCGAGGCGTTCGGGGTCGTGTTGCGCATCAAGACCGAAGAATCGCTCGAGCAGCGACAGGCCTTCCAGGTGACGGAGTGAACCCGGCCATGGCGTCCGACGCCCCCCGTTCGGCGGTGACCAGTCCGCCGCCCGATCTCGCCGAGTTGGCGCGCGCCGTCGAGACCGCGCTCACCGACGTGCGCGGCATGCCGATCGACCACCGCAAGCGCGCCCTCGCGCTCAAGGAAGCGGTCGAGGCGTTCCACAAGGCGGGACTCGTACAGATCGTGCGGGCCATGAAGGATCATCCCGCAGCGCGCGACGTGCTGATGGCGCTGGTGGAGGACCCCGCGGTCTACGCGCTCTTCTCGATGCACGGCATCATCAAGGCCGACGTGCGCGCGCGCGTCTCGCAGGTGGTGGAGCGCCTGCGCACGTACACGCAGTCGCACGGCGGCGACGTGGAGCTGGTGGACGTGCGTGACGACACGGTCTTCGTGCGCCTCTCCGGCGCCTGCAACGGCTGTTCGATGTCGGCGGTGACGCTGCGCACGGGAGTCGAGGATGCCTTGCGCGAGCAGGTGCCCGAGATCACGAAGATCGAGGTCGTCCCCAACGATCCGACGCCGGAAGTGATGCCGCTCGTTTCGCTGCAGCGCTCGGGGCGCGATGCGGGGTGGATCGCCGGACCATCGCTCGAGTCGCTGCCCGAGGGGACGCCGGTGCGCATGGAACTCGCCGACGGCAAGAGCCTCGTGATCATCCGGCTCGACGCGCACGTGCAGGCGTTTCGCAACGAGTGCGCGCATCTCGGGCTCCCCATCGACGGTGGGACGATCGATCGCGAGGCGCGCACGATCACCTGCCCGTGGCACGGTTTCCGCTTCGACTGCCTGAGTGGCGAGTGCCTCACCGCACCGCAGGCCCAGCTCGAACCGGTTCCCCTGCGCGTGGAGCACGGGATCGTGCACGTGCGACCGTCGTGAGCGTGCCCGCCCCCGCCGTGCTTCTCGCCCCTCGTCTGCGCCCCGCATGAGACCCCTCGTCCGACTCGGCGCCGACTCGGCGTTCGGACTCGCCCTCCCCTCGGCCACGCCGACGGCGTCGCAGATGTATGCGCCGCGCGGTGTGTGGCTCGACGGTACGCGGCTCGTCGTCGCCGACAGCGGCAACCATCGTATTCTCATCTGGCATCGCATGCCGGAGCACGATGGCGCGCCGGCCGACGTGGTGCTCGGGCAGCCGGACTTCGAGAGCGAGGGGGCCGCGGCGGGCGGGCGCAGCAAGGCGCGCGGATTGCACCTGCCGACCGCCGTCACCATGATCGATGGGAAGCTGGTCGTGGCCGACGCGTGGCATCATCGGGTGCTGGTGTGGCACACGCTGCCCACCACCTCGTACGTGCCCGCCGATGTCGTCATCGGCCAGCCGTCGCTCGAGGACTGCGAGCCCAATCGTGGCGACTCCGTGAGCGCGACGACGCTCTACTGGCCGTACGGCGTGGGAATGGGGGGCGGCTGGTTCTGGATCGCCGACACCGGGAATCGCCGCGTGTTGGGGTGGCCGACGCTTCCCCTCGAGGGCGAGGCCCCGCACGTCATCCTCGGACAACCGAGCGCCACGGACAACAGCGAGAATCGCGGGGGGGCTCCCGACGCGCGATCGTTCCGGTGGCCGCATGCCGTGGCCGGCGACGCAGACACGCTGTACATCGCCGATGCGGGCAATCACCGCATCCTCGGGTGGACCCCGTCCCCTCGTGCCGACGTCGCGGCCTCGCTGGTGCTGGGGCAGCAGGACTTCGCCTCCAATGAGGAATTGCCGCATCGCAAGCAGGGGGCGCATCGCCTGCGCTTCCCGTACGCCATCGCTTCGGGGAGCGAGCGCCTGGTGGTGGCCGACACCGCGAACAACCGCGTCCTCGTCTGGCCCTCGCTACCGCGTACGGGAGTCCAGCTGCCTGCGGCCGCAGTCCTCGGGCAGGTCGACTTCGACGCGGCCGGCGAGAATCGCTGGAAGGCGGTCGCCTCCGACACACTCTGCTGGCCCTATGGCATCGCGATGCACGGCGACCGCCTCGCGATTGCCGACTCGGGGAACAACCGGGTCGTGCTCTGGTCACTCGACGACGCGCCAGCCCCGGCAACGACGGGTGCGCCGCCGGCCAGTTTCGCTGCGACGCCATAGCTTTCACGTCACCCCTCCTTCAGGATCGTTCCCATGTGCCTCGCCGTCCCTGGACGCATCGTCGACATCACCGAGACTGGTGGTACCCGCATGGGCCGCATGGACTTCGGCGGCATCCACAAGCAGGTCTGCCTGGCCTACCTCCCCGATGCCGTCGTCGGCGACTACGCCATCGTCCATGTGGGCTTCGCCATCTCGCGCATCGACGAAGCGTCGGCGCAGGAGACGCTACGCCACTTCCGCGAGTTGGGGATCCTGGAGGAAGAGCTCGGCGAAGTGCCTGACGAGGCGTATGCGGCCCCCGACGCGTGCCCGGTGCCACCGTCGCTCACATGAAGTACCTCACGGAGTTTCGCGACGGCGCCATTGCCCAGCGCCTGGCCGCCGAGATCCGGGCGATGACCACGCGGCCGTGGGCGATCATGGAGGTGTGCGGTGGGCAGACGCACAGCATCCTGCGCAACGGGATCGACCAGCTCCTCCCATCCGAGATCGAGCTGATCCACGGCCCCGGGTGTCCGGTGTGCGTCACGCCGCTCGAGGTGATCGACAAGGCGCTGGCCATCGCCGCCAGGCCGGGGGTCATCTTCACCTCGTTTGGGGACATGCTCCGCGTCCCCGGGAGCGACCGCGACCTGTTCCGCGTCAAGAGCGAGGGGGGCGACGTACGCGTCGTGTACTCGCCGCTCGATGCGGTGCAGCTGGCGAGGACCAATCCCGATAAGCAGGTGGTCTTCTTCGGGATCGGCTTCGAGACGACGGCCCCGGCCAATGCGATGGCCGTGCACCTGGCGAAGAAGGAGGGCTTGCAGAACTTCTCGATGCTCGTGTCGCACGTCCTCGTGCCGCCGGCGATCGATGCCATCATGCGCGCCCCCAGCAACCGGGTGCAGGGCTTCCTTGCCGCGGGGCATGTGTGCAGCGTGATGGGCTTCTGGCAGTACCCACCCCTCGCCAGCACGCATCACGTCCCCATCGTGATTACCGGCTTCGAGCCGCTGGATGTGCTGGACGGGATTCGCCGGACGGTCCGGCAGCTCGAGAGCGGGGAGGCGCGCGTGGAGAACGCCTACGAGCGCGTGGTGACCTTCGATGGCAACCGGCCGGCGCAGGCGCTGCTGGAGGAGGTGTTCGAGGTCTCCGATCGTGCGTGGCGTGGCATCGGGACGATCCCGCAGAGCGGCTGGCGCCTCTCGGCGGCCTATCGCGACTTCGACGCCGAGCCGCGCTTCGACGTAGGGCACATCAATACCGTGGAGTCGACGTTGTGCCGCGCGGGCGAGGTGCTGCAAGGGGCGATCAAGCCCAACCAGTGCGAGGCGTTCGGCAAGGAGTGCACGCCACGCAACCCGTTAGGCGCCACCATGGTGTCGACGGAGGGGGCCTGTGCCGCGTACTACAATTACGGTCGCTTCGTCACCCTGGAACGGGCCAACGCGTAGGACGGCCCTCGCCGGATACATAGCGCACCCGGCGCAATAGACGCCCCTCCCGTCTTTCGTGTCCCCCCTCCCCCTTCCCTCCCCTCTCCCGTCCCGCATTTCGTGTCTGCCCCCCTCGACGTCAGTGCCTGGTCCTGCCCGCTCCCGCTCCGGGACTACCCCGCCATCGTGATGGGGCATGGCGGCGGCGGGACGCTCTCCGCGGAGCTGGTGGAGCACATCTTCAAGCCGGCCTTCTCCAATGCAGCGCTCGACCGCATGAGCGACTCGGCGGTCGTCCAGGTCCCGGCGGGGCGCCTGGCCTACTCCACCGATTCGTTTGTCGTCCGGCCGCTCTTCTTCCCGGGCGGGAGCATCGGTGCCCTGGCGGTGCACGGGACGGTGAACGACCTGGCGATGAGCGGGGCGACGCCTTTGCACCTGTCGGCCGGCTTCATCCTCGAGGAGGGGTTCCCGATGGAGTCGCTGGGTCGCATCGTGACCGACATGGCGGCCGCGGCTCGCGCCGCCGGGGTCACCATCGTGACCGGCGACACCAAGGTGGTCGAGCGCGGGCGTGGTGACGGTGTCTACATCAATACATCGGGCATCGGCCTCATTGCCGAGGGGGTGCACATCGCCCCGCAGCGCGCCCGCGCGGGAGATGCGATCCTGTTGAGCGGGACGTTAGGCGACCATGGCATGGCCATCATGAGCGTGCGCGAGGGGCTGGAGTTCGAGACGACCATCGAGAGCGACTGTGCGTCGCTGCACACGCTGGTCGCGGCGCTCCTGGCCGCCGTCCCTGACGTGCACGTGTTGCGTGACCCCACGCGGGGCGGCCTTGCCTCGGCGCTCAACGAGATCGCCAGCGAAGCCAAGGTGGGGATGGTCGTGCAAGAGGATGACGTCCCCGTCAAGCCGCAGGTCCGCTCGGCGTGCGAACTGCTCGGCCTCGACCCCTACTTCGTGGCCAATGAGGGAAAGCTGCTGGCCATCGTCCCGGGGGACACCGCGCAGGCGGCGCTCCAGGCGTTGCGCGCGCATCCGCTCGGTGCCGATGCGGCGATCATCGGCGAGGTGACCGACCAGCATCCGGGGATGTTGATCGGGCGCACCGGGATCGGCGCGAGTCGCGTGATCACGATGCAGATCGGGGAACAACTCCCGCGCATCTGCTGAACCGCGGAGGGGGAGCGCCCACGCGCCTCGCTCCCCCCGGCGTCCTATTCCGTCGGGCTCTGTGGGGGGTGCACGCGCCGCACGAAGCGCATTGCCCACGCCACCGCCACGAAGCCGATGCCGATCGAACGGATGGTCGCAACGTCCATCCGGGCGCCGTACGCAAACAGAATGAGCCCGATGAGCGTGAGCCCGAGCTTCACCTTGGTCAGCGTGCTCATCGTCGCGGACTCCACGGTCGCCTACGGTGCGGCCGGCAGCCCCAACGCCTTGGCCTCGGCGTCAGGAATGTCGAGCACCATGCGCAGCATGGCCGTGGAGAAGACCTTCCCTTGCGCGTCGGTCTTGAGCGAGAGCGTGCCCCCGCCGTCCAGCGCACCGTGCAACAGGAAGTTGATCGCCTTGAGGTTGGGCAGTTCGTAGCGCTGCACGCCGCCGGTGATGACGCCGCGAAAGTGCTCCGTCACGCGCGCCACGCTGAGTTCGCGCGCGAGCAACGGGAACCACTCCGGCTTGAGGGCGATCACGCCGACGTTGGCCGTGTCCCCCTTGTCGCCGGAACGGGCATGGGCGAGGTCGAGCAGTCGGACCTTCATCGCACCACCTCCACCTGCGTCGTGACGACGGATTTGTCGATGAGCGCCGGCCAGTAGGCGACGATCTCCTCCACCTTGGGGCGCCCGGCGGCAAAGCCCGTCACGCTCGGCGGCCCGTTGAGCACCATCGGGATGAGTTCGCGCGTAAAGCGCTCGACCATCGCCTTGTCCTGTCCGCGCACCCCAACCCGGAGTTGCACCTCGGGGGCGTCGCGATGATCGCCCGAGAGCGGACCGTGCGTGGCGCTCACCCCGACGAACTCGGTGACGATCGTGTCGAACGAGAGGCCGAGGTACTCGAGGCGGCGGCGCAGGATCTGGTCGGCTGCCTCCGCCTTGCGCAGCGCGTCGGGCCAGGCGTAGACGAGCGTCCCGACTGCCTTGTAGCCGGCGCGATAGGCGATCGACACCTTGAGCTTGTCGGTGGCTTCGCGTCCCGTGATCCCGAAGACGCGCACGCGGTTCTCGCCGGCCGGCTCGAGGTGGATCGAGGTGAAATCGGCCACGACGTCGGGGGTGATGTAGGCGTGCGGATCGCCCATCTCGTACACCAACTGTTCGGTGACGGTGGAGACGTCGATGCGCCCGCCGGTGTTGTCGTGCTTGCAGATCTCGAAGGTGCCGTCGGGACGGGCATCCACGATCGGGTAGCCGACGTTCCAGACGTCGGGGATCGTGTCCCACTCCTTGAGGCAGTTGCCCCCCGAGCACTGGGCGCCACATTCGATGATGTGGCCGGCGATGATCCCCGCGGCCAGCTTGTCCCACTCCGTGGGGCCCCAGCCGAACTCGTAGCGCAGCGGCGCCATCGTCAACGCGGTATCGGTCGAGCGACCGGTGATGACGATGTTGGCCCCCTTGCCTAACGCCTCGATGATGGGCGTGGAGCCGATGTAGGCGTTGGCCGAGAGGACGCGGTCGCGGACGAGCGCGAGTGGCTCGCCGGTGTCCATGTTGGCCAGCGCGTGCCCCTGTGCCATGAGTTCGTCCAGGCGTGGGAGCAGGTCGTCACCGGTCACGACGCCTAACGCCAGCTTCCCGCGCACCCCCTTCCGATCGGCGAGCTCGAGGAGCGCGTCGGCACAGGACCGCGGATTCACCCCGCCGGCGTTGGCGATCACCTTCACCCCGCGCTCCACGATGCCCGGCAGCACCGACTCGATCGCCCCGATGAAGTCTCGCGCATACCCCATCTTCGGGTCGCGCTCCTTCTGCTTCTGGAGAATCGACATCGTGACTTCGGCCAGATAGTCGAGCATGAGGTAGTCGACCTGACCGCCTTCAACCTGGCGGCGCGGAGCCTCTAGCCAGTCACCCCAGAAGCCCTGTCCCGAGGCGACGCGTACGAGCTGTTTCACCGTGCAATCTCCGGTTGAGGCGGGAGCACAAAGGCCCCGATGTGCGGCCCGGGGTTGTGCAACGACGCGCGAAGGGCGACGCCGAGCACCTGACGCGTCTCCTCGGGGTGGACGATGGCATCGACAAAGCCGCGAGCAGCGGCGTATCGCGCATCCAGCTGGTGTTCGTAGTCGGCACGCATCTCGTCGACCGAGGCCTGCACCTCGGGCGATACGGGCGCCCCCGCCTTTTTGGCCGCGTCGAGCGCATTCCCGTGGACGGCCTGGATCGCCGCTTCCCCTTCCATCACCCCCATGCGCCCGGTGGGCCATGAAAAGATGAAGTCGGGATCGAAGCCCTGACCCGCCATGGCGTAGTAGCCGGCGCCCGAGGCGTGATTGACCGTCAGCACCAACTTGGGGACGCGGGCGCAGGCCATCGCTTCCACGAACCGCGCGCCGGCCCGAATGATCCCCTCGTGTTCGGCCTCGGCCCCCACCATGAAGCCGGAGACGTCCTGAACGAAGAGGATGGGGATCCCTTGCCGATCGCAGCGATCGATGAAGTACGCCACCTTCTCGGCGCTCTCGGCATAGACGATGCCGCCGAAGCGCGGCTTCTCGCCGGGGCGTCCCTTGATGAGGCCCCGCTGGTTGGCGATGATCGCGACCTGGATCCCCTCGATGCGTCCGTCGCCGCAGATCATCTCCTTGGCGAGGTTGGGCTGGAACTCGTCGAGTTCCCCGTCGTCGAGGATGGCCCGCAGGACCGTGTGCATGTCGTACGACATGCGGTGGTCGGCGGGGAGGAGGTCGTAGAGCGCGTGTCCCTGTGCCGCGGATTCGGTACGGGCGGCAACGGAATGATGACGGTCGGACGTGGAGGCGGTGACATCGTGTTGTTGGGGGGGGCCCCCCGCGCCCCCCCTCGGCAACCGCTCCACCAACTCCCGGATCTTCGCCAGGCACGCCGCATCATCGTCCAGCGCATAGTGCGCCACGCCGCTCACTTCCGTGTGCGCCGTCGCGCCGCCTAACGTCTCCCCGTCAATCGTCTGCCCCGTCGCCCCCTTGACCAGGTTCGGCCCGCCCAGTCCCATGAACGACGTCCCCTTCACCATCAGGATCACGTCACTCAGCGCCGGCAGATACGCCCCGCCCGCAATGCATGGCCCCATCACCGCGGCGATCTGCGGCACGCGGAGGTACCGGCGCATGATCGAGTTGTAGTAGAACAGGCGCGCCGCGCCATACTGACCGGGGAAGACGCCTCCCTGGTACGGCAGGTTCACCCCCGCCGAGTCGACGAGATAGATGATCGGGATGTGGCAGCGCATCGCGATCTCCTGCGCGCGCAGCATCTTCTTGATCGTTTCCGGCCACCACGAGCCGGCCTTCACCGTCGCATCGTTGGCAATGATCACCACTTCGCGGCCGTGCACGATTCCGATCCCCGTCACGACCCCTGCCCCCGGGGCCTGTCCCTCGTAGTCGTCGTACGCGACCAGCAACCCGATCTCGACGAAGGGCGCCCCAGTGTCGCACAGCAGCGCGATGCGCTCCCGCGCCGTCAGCTTTCCCTGTTTGTGCTGCCTGGCGATCTTGTCGGCGCCGCCGCCCGCTCGCAACGTCGCCTCGAGCTCGCGGACCTGCGCACTCAGCGCGCGAAGTCGAGACGTCATGCGACCGGCTGCTTGGCCTGGAACCACCGCCGGATGTACTCCACCAGCGCCGACGTCGGCGTCCCGGGCCCGAACAGCTCCCCGATGCCGAGCGCGCGCAGCGACTCCATGTCTTCCTTCGGGATGATCCCGCCGCCCGTGATCAGGATGTCCTCGCGCCCCGCATCGACGAGCAGTTGGCGCACGCGCGGGAAGAGCGTCATGTGGGCGCCACTCAGGATCGACAGTCCCACCACGTCGACGTCTTCCTGGATGGCAGCGGTGGAGATCATCTCCGGGGTCTGGTGCAGTCCGGTGTAGATCACTTCCATGCCAGCGTCACGGAGCGAGGCGGCCACCACCTTGGCACCGCGATCGTGGCCGTCGAGGCCCGGCTTGGCAATCAGGACGCGAATGGGTCGGGACATGTCGGAAACGCCGCGCAGGGCGCAGGCGCGTGAAGGGGACGAAAGGCGCGCGACCACTCGCCGCGCCGCAGGGATGACCACTCGGAAAGGACGCCCCGCGACGCAACGGGTAAGCTAGCCGTCGCGTTGGAGCCCCGGCAGGGCGTGCGTGTGCCGCTCATTCCTTCCGCGCGACCAGGAGCATCTCGCTCGACCGGCGCCGCAGCGGGCGCTCCGAGAACGCGTCGAACGCCTGCTCCACGATCAACCCGGCGGCGGCACACAACTCGGCCAGTCGTGTCGCCGTGTACAGGCGGATCCGGTGCTCGCGTTCGCCCTTCACCTTGGGGCCACGAAAGGTCGACCGAATGGAGAGGATGCCCGAGAGCGCGTCGAACGACCGTTCGTGCGCGACCATCGTTCCATCGTTCGACATCCACCAGTCCTTGGACAGGAAACGCGCCATCACGCCGTCGCGGCTCCCTCCGTGCCAGATCAGCACCCCGCCAGGCGTGAGCACCCGCGCGAACTCCCGGATGACCGCGGCGTCGTCGTTAGGATCGGTGAAGAAGCCAAACGAGGTGAACAGGTTGAGCACCGCGTCGAAGCGCCCGCTCCAGCGCGCCGGAAGCGCGCGCATGTCGCCGCGGGTGTAGCGCAGCGTCTTGCCGGTCCCTCGAGCCTTGGCACGGTCGAGCAGGTGCGCCGAGTAGTCGAGTCCGTCCACGTTGTAGCCCGCCTCGGCCAGCAGGTGCGCGTGTCGCCCCTGCCCGCATGGCACGTCGAGGATGCGCGCGCCCACCGGCAGCTGCAACACGTCCACCAATCGCGCGACCTCCTGCCGGTCCTTCTGCAACGTGAAGATCGGCTCGTACTCGAGCAGGTACTGCGCATCGAAGTACGACGCCCACCACTCTTGCGACGACGGGAGGACGGGAAGACGGGAAGACGAGATGGAACCGCGTCGCTCGCCCGCACGCCGTCCTTCGGCCCCCGACTGACCGCTATCTCGTCTTCTCGTCTTCCCGTCTTCCCGTCTTCCGCGGTCGCTCAAAAGAACACCGGTTCGCGATACGCCCCGAAGACCTCTTCCATCGCGGCGCGAATCTCGTACAGCGTGCAGTACGTGCGCGCGCAGTCCAGGATGTACGGAATCATGTTGGCGTTCGATCGCGCAGCCTCGCGCAGTGCGGTGAGCCGCGACTCGACCAGGGCGTTGTCGCGCCTGGCGCGCAGCTCGGCCAGTCGCACGCGCTGCGTCTCGTCGGCTTCCTTCCCCACGCGCAGCACCGGGATCGACAGCTCGGGTTCCTGGGTGACGAACTCGTTGACGCCGACCACGAGGCGCCGATGCTGCTCGATCTCCCACTGCTGGCGCATCGCGCTCTCGGCGATCTTGCGCTGGAACCACCCCTGCTCGATCCCCTTCACCACCCCGCCTTGGCTCTCGATCTCGGCGAAGATCGCCTCCGCCGCCTGCTCCAGCTGGTCGGTCAACGCCTCGACGTAGTAGGAGCCGCCCAGCGGGTCGCTCACGTTAGGCACGCCCGTCTCGTAGGCCAGCACCTGCTGCGTGCGCAGCGCCACCTGCACCGCCTCCTCGGTCGGGAGCGCCAGCGTCTCATCCATCGAGTTGGTGTGCAGCGACTGCGTCCCGCCCAGCACCGCGGCCATGGCCTGGTAGGCCACGCGCACGACGTTGTTCATCGGCTGCTGGGCCGTGAGCGTCACCCCCGCAGTCTGGCTGTGGAAGCGCAGCATCCACGAGCGCGGGTCCTTCGCGCCGTACTGCTGCTTGAGGCGCTTGGCCCAGATGCGGCGCGCCGCGCGAAGCTTGGCGATCTCCTCGAAGAAGTCGTTGTGGATGTCGAAGAAGAACGACAACCGCGGGGCGAAGGCATCGACGTCCAGCCCGCGCGCCATCCCGCGCTCCACATACGTGAAGCCGTTGGCCAGCGTGAACGCCAGCTCCTGCGCCGCCGTCGCCCCCGCCTCACGGATGTGGTAGCCGCTGATGGAGACGGTGTTCCACTTGGGGGTGTTGGTGGCGCCCCACTCGAACAGGTCGACGATCAGGCGCAACGCCGGCTCGATGGGATAGACCCACGCGTGCTGCGCCATGTACTCCTTGAGGATGTCGTTCTGGACCGTCCCCATGATCTGGTCGGGGCGCACCCCCTGCTTCTCCGCCGCCGCCACGCAGAAGCAGAAGAGGATCACCGCCGGGCCGTTGATCGTCATCGACGTCGAGACCTGGTCGAGCGGGATCCCCTCGAACAGCGTCTCCATGTCGGCGAGCGACGAGATCGCGACCCCCGTCTTCCCCACTTCGCCCTCCGACCGCGCGTGGTCGGAGTCGTACCCCATCAACGTCGGGAAGTCGAAGGCGGTGGAGAGCCCCGTCTGCCCGTGCTCGAGGAGGAACTTGAAGCGCTGGTTGGTCTCCTTCGCGGTCCCGAAGCCCGCGAACTGGCGCATCGTCCAGAGTCGCCCGCGGTAGCCGGTCGGATGGATGCCACGCGTGTACGGAAAGTCGCCCGGCAGCGGGAGCGCCAGGGGGTCGCCGGGCAGGACGTCGAGCAGGGTATAGACCGGGTCGACTTCCTTGTCCGAGTTCACGAACGCGAGCTCGCGCTTCTCGCCCTTCTCATAGCGCGATCGCCAGCGTTCTACCTCGGCGCGCAGGCGATCGAGCTCGTCCTGCTGCTCGCGTACCGTTTCCGTCAGGTCGCGCGTCGATGTCATGTGACCGTCCTCGTTAGGATGCCGGCACCGCGCCGCAACAGCTCGTCGGCGATGCCAAACGGCGTGCTGGTTCCTGCCTCGACGTCCGGGAGCGCCGCCTCGATGAACGCCTGGATGCCCGCGTCGCCCCATACACGACGACGGAGCCGCTGCTCCGCGACTTCGAGGATCTGCTCCCGCCACCGCGCGCGACGTCGCCTCGTCAACTCCCCGCTGGCCCCAAGATAGCGGAAGTGCCGGTCGAGCGCGTCGATCAGCTCGGCGATCCCCTCGCCCTTCGACGCCACCGTCCGCAGGACCGGCGGCACCCAGTGCTCCTCCTGCTCACCGGTGGCCGCGGCGCGTGCCGCACGCCCGGGGTTGTTGATCGTGCCCAGGTCGACGCCGTGATGCGCGGGGGCGTGCGTGAGCGCGAGCCCCGAGCGCATGCCCAGCATCAGCTCGATGTCGTTTCGCACCCGATCGGCCCCGGGACGGTCGGCCTTGTTCACCGCGAACAAGTCGGCGATCTCCATCAGCCCCGCCTTGAGCGTCTGGATCGAGTCGCCCGATTCGGGGACCAGGACCACCAGCGTGCTCTCCGCGGCGCGCGCGATGTCGAGTTCACTCTGGCCGACCCCCACGGTCTCGAGGAGGATGCGATCGAAGCCGAAGGCGTCGAGCACGTCGGCCACGACGCGCGTGGACGACGACAGGCCGCCTAACGACCCTCGGGTGGCCAGCGATCGGATGAAGACCCCGGGGTCGAGCGCCACCTCTTCCATGCGAATGCGGTCGCCGAGCAGCGCCCCGCCCGTGAAGGGCGACGTGGGGTCGACGGCCACGATCCCGACCGTCAGTCCGGCCTCGCGATAGGCGCGCGTGAGCCGCGTCGTGAGCGTGCTCTTTCCGGCCCCCGGGGGACCGGTGATCCCGATGCGACGGGCGCGCCCGATGCGCGGATGCAGCGCGGCGAGCAGCGCGTCGAAGCCGTCGCGCTGGTTCTCGACCATGCTGACGACGCGCGCGAGCGCCGCCGGCTTGCGCGCGTCGAAATCGGCCAGGAGCCGTTCGAGTACGGGAGTGAGGGGAGGCGCGACGGGGGGCACGAGGAAGGCGGGAGGCAGGTCGTCAGGCGCGCGGCGCGCGCGGCTGTTCAGGAGACGGGAGCGGCACGGCCGGCGTCACGGGCTCGTCATGCTCGTCGCGAATGTCGCCCACGAGTTCTTCCAGCAGGTCCTCGAGCGTCACGATCCCGACCGTCGCGCCACTGTCGTCGCGCACCACCGCCAGGTGCGATCGCCCGCGAATCATCGTGAAGAGGAAGTCGTTGCACGGCATCCCGTCGGTCGCGAAGGTCACCGGGCGCAAGGGCGGCAGGATGTCACCCTCCATCTCGAGCAGGGAGAACGCGTGCAGCATCCCCTTCACGTCGTCGAGCGACTCCCCGTACATCGGGACGCGCGAATACCGCGACTGCGCGACCTGTCGCGCCACCTCGATCGCCGGCGTCGCGACGCTGAGCGCGAAGACGTCCTTTCGCGGCGTCATCACCTCTCGCAGCGTCTTCTCACCAAACTGCACGACCCCTTCGATGATGGCGATCTCGGTGTGCTCCCCGACCCCCTCCAGCTCCCCCTCGCGTAGCAACTCCTCGAGCGCCTCGGCGTCGGTATGCTGCTGTTCCGAGGCATCGCGGCGCGACTCGCCGGTCAGCGTCCGGGCGAGCAGCAGGAGCGGCATGAAGACGAACTCCGCCACGCGCAGCAGCGGCAGGAGCACCGGGATGAGGACGCTCGACCAGCGCCGAGCGACCGCGCGAGGGACGAGCTGCCCGAGCAGGAGCAAGGCGAGCGCATAGAGCACGATGGCTCGCGCATGGGCCAGCACGCCTCCCTGCACCGCCGTGGCGATGAAGGTGCCGGCCACGAACACGACCATCGCCACCCCGGTGGACGCCGCCAGGAGCAAGCGCTGGGGGCGCTCGAGGTAGAGTGCGGCCGTCTGCGCGCCGCTCAGGCGGCGCTCCACCCAGTGCCGGAGCCAGATGCGGCTCACCGAGCGCACCGCGGTGGCCGCCGCGGTGAGGCACGCCACGATGCCGATCGTCACGATCAGGAGCGAGGCGTTGCTCATGCGTCCGCGTCCTCGCCCGTCCACTCGGCCGGCTCGGCCTCCGTCAGGCGTTCCAGGTAGACCCGTTGCACGCGACGGCGCACCACGCGCTCGACCACCACGCGAAAGCCCGGCAGCGTCAGCTGCTCGCCGGCGCGCGGCACGCGCCCCAGCACCTCGTATACCAGCCCGCCTAACGTCGACACCTGCTCGTGCCGCAGGTCGGCGCCCAGCACCTCCGACACCTCGTCGAGCGTCAGGCGTGCCGACATCCAGAAGCGTGTGTCACCGTCGCGCTCGATCGGCGCCTCCTCCTCGTCCGATTCGTCGCGAATGTCACCGACGATCTCCTCGAGCACGTCCTCGATCGTGATGAGCCCCGCCGTCCCCCCGAACTCGTCGGCGACGATGGCGATATGCATGCCACTCGACTGGAAGTCGCGCAGCTGCGCGTCGGCCTTCTTGGCCCCCGGGATGAAGACGGGTGGGCGCAGCAATGTCGTCCAGTCGTCCGGGACCTCGTCGGCCAGGATGGCCGGGAGGAGGTCCTTGGCGAAGAGGATGCCGACCACGTCGTCGATCGTCTCGCGGTACACGGGGATGCGCGCGTGCTCCGAGCTGCGCACGCGGTCCACCACCTCCGACCACGGCGTCTCCCGGTCGAGCCCCACCATGTCGACGCGCGGGACCATGAGTTCGTGCACTTCGGTCTCGCCCAGGCGAAAGACGCTGTTGAGGAGCCCGCGTTCCTCCTTGGTGACCTCCGCTTCCGCCGCCACGACCTGCATGAACTGCTCGGCGGTCGCCTCGCGTTCCTCGTCGGCGTCGTGCGGTGGCGGCAAGAGGCGGTGCAACGTCGCGTCGATCCACCCGCCGAGCGCGGCAATCGGCTGCAACAGCCGCTCAACGGTGCGAATGAAGCCATGGAGGCGGGCCGCCGTTCGCTCGCCCCCCACACTCCCCGTACTGCGCGCCAGCGACTCGGTGAGACCCACGAGAAAGAGCGCGGCC